>Ga0209155_1000096_pt1 | contig 36326 bp, 37 predicted proteins | sample GraSoiAngelo_122_FD_185879 | JGI IMG/M metagenome (GOLD analysis project Ga0209155, IMG submission 185879) | Grasslands soil microbial communities from the Angelo Coastal Reserve, California, USA - 14_0927_02_20cm (SPAdes) (version 2) | ecosystem: Environmental > Terrestrial > Soil > Grasslands ... | reverse complement strand
TTGAACGGCTCCCAGGTCTCGATCTTGCCGGTGGCAACGTCGAGGCGGTGCACGCCGGCGAAGCCGTTGTTCTGCGTCCACACCTTGCCGTCGACGTGCATGGCTTGCGGGCTCACCATGTTCACCTGCGCGGCGTCGATGTTCCGCTCGGGCGGCAGCTTCCAGGTGGTGAATTTCGTCGTCTTGCGGTCGAACTTGAGGATCGTCGCCTGGTACATGTTGCCGAGCCACAGGTTCCCCGCGCGATCAGCGCGCAGACCGAGGAGCCCCGTCGGGAATCCCGGTTTGTGCACGTCGATGGGAAATTCCGTGACCTCGCCCGTCTTCGGATCGAGGCGGCCGAGGTTCTGCTCGCCGAAGCTCGAATACCAGGCGATGCCCTCGGAATCGACGATGACGTCGTGCGGCGAGATCGTCTCGCGCGGCAGGTCGTATTCGGTGTAGACGACGCGCGTCGCGCGGCCGCTCGGGCGCGGAAGCGTCTTCAGCTCGTAGCTCCACTTCTGCGCGGGCCCGCGGTTGATCGTGGCGAGATACTCGGCGGTGGAGCGGTACACCTGCACGCGCTGGTCGCCGCGCTCTTCCATCAGCCGCTCGGCCTTGCGCAATTGCGGATGCTGCGGAATGCTCTGGTTCACGTAGCCCTGCATGCGCGGCAGGATGGTCTTGGTGAAGGTGTCGGCGTCGTATTGCGATCGCACCACGCGCTCGAGCGTGTGGCAGCCGACGCAATTCAAGAGCTGCCCCTTCTGAGCATCCGTGCCGGGGACACTCGCCATCCACTCGCCGTTGGAGAGCTGCGCGGCGAGGTCGGAGGTCCTCTTGAGCCTGAGATCGAGCGCGGCGGGCTGCGCCGTGATGTCCACGGCGCCCGGCCCCTCGAGGTCGTAGCCAACGGCGCGGATGCGGATCGAGTGGCGGCCGGGCTCGAGCTTCGCGGCGGGAAAAGCGTAACGGCCTTCCTTGTCACTCACGACGGTGATCGTGACGGTAGCGCCCGCCCTCTTCGCGCTGATGAGCACGCCCTCCATCGCGCCTTCTTCGGCGGAGCTGACTTTGCCGGCGAGCGCTTGAGCGACGGCGCCGGTGGAATAGGCGGCGAGCGCGACGCTCAAAACCGCCGTCGCGACGATTGAATGTGTTCCAAAGCGCATGGGCGCCTCCCCAGAGATGTTCTTGAAAAACCCCGGGTGAAATCCTACTCCGCTTTCACCCCGATCGCGCGCACCAGCCTTCCCCACTTCTCGACTTCGGACGCGCGGTAGGCGCGCGCGTCCGCGGGAGAGGCGCTCGCCTCCGCGTCGATGCCGATGTTCGCGAGCTGCTCCTTCAGCTGCGGGCTCTGCGCGATTTTCGCGAGCGTGGCGTGGAGGCGGTCGACGACGTTCTCCGGCGTGCCGGCAGTGCAGAGGACCGCGTACCAGGTCCAAACGTCGAATCCCGGCAATCCGCTCTCGGCGAGCGTCGGCGTGCCGGGAGCGAAGGCCGAGTGCCTCGCGCCGGTGAGCGCGAGGAGCCTCAGTTTCCCGGACTTGGCGAGCGGCACCACGTTCGCGACCGGCGCGAAGCTCATGTCCACCTGGCCCGACACGAGGTCGGTCATCGCCAGCGCCGCGCCCTTGTAGGGCACGTGCACCAAGTCCACGCCCGTCATCTGCTTGAAGAACTCGGCCGCGAGGTGCAGCGAGGAACCGTTGCCCGAGGAGGCATAGGTGAGCTTGCCAGGCTGGGCCCTCGCGAGAGCGACGAGCTCCTTCACGTTTGCCGCGGGGACGCCCGGGTGCACGGCGAGCGCGCTGTTGCCGGTGGCGACGAGGCTCACGATGTCGAGGTCGCGCACCAGGTCGAAGGGGAGCTTCGCGTAGAGCGCGGGGTTGACGGCGCTGGGGCCGGTCGAGCCGAGCGTGAGCGTGTAACCGTCGGGCGCGGCGCGCGCCACCGCTTCCGCGGCGAGATTGCCTCCGGCGCCGGTGCGGTTCTCGACGATGAAGGGCTGGCCGAAGTTCTCGGCGAGCCGCGCGCCGTAGGCTCGCGCGATGATGTCGTTCGGGCCTCCCGGCGCGAATCCGACCATCACGCGCACCGGGCGCGAGGGGTAGGACTGCGCGAGCGCCGAGGCCTGCAGGACGATCGCTCCCGCGAGCAGCAGCCATCGCGTCCCCGCCATGTCAGCTCCTTCCCTAGTCCGGCACGATGGCATTGCGGCGGATCACCGCGTCCCAGGCGGCTCTTTCCTTTTTCAGGTGAGCGGCGAAGAGCTCCGGAGTGTCGAACACCGGGATCAGGGTCTCGTGCTCGAGCTTCGCGGCGAGCCCCGGCGATTTCATCGCGCGGGCGATCTCGGCGCTCAGGCGCTGCACGATCGCTGCGGGTGTCCCCGCCGGCGCGACCACGCTGAAGGAGCTGTAGATCTCCAGGCCCGGAAATCCGGCTTCCGCGAACGTCGGCACCTTGGGCAGCTGGGGAGCGTGATCGATGATCGCGAGCGGGACGAGCTTCCCCGCCCTGATGTGCGCGAGCGCGACCGCGGCGTCGGGAAAGGCGAAACTCAGCTGCCCGCCGAGAAGCGAGGGCATCATGTTGCCGATGCCCTTGAAGGGCACGTGCAGGAACTTCGCGCCCGAGACTTCCTCGAGCATGCGGATTCCGAGGAAGGTCGGGCTTCCCGTTCCGGCGGATCCGAAGGAAAGCCTCCCGGGATCGCGTTTGCCCAGCGCGACGAGCTCGGCGAGCGTCCTCGCGGGCACCGAAGGGTGAACGCAGATCACGAGCGGCGCGACGACGCCGCGGGCAACCGGCACGAAGTCGCGCTCGGCGTTGTAGGGGAGGTTCTTGTACAAACTCGGGTTGACCGCGATCGCCGGATTCGCGGTGACGAGAAAGGTGTAGCCGTCGGGCGCCGACTTCGCCGCCGCTTCGGCGCCGATGTTGCCGCTCGCGCCCGGCCTGTTGTCCACGATGAATTGCTGCTTGAGCGGCTCGGAGAGCGCCTGCGCGAGCTGGCGCGCGTAGAGATCGGTGCCCCCGCCCGGCGACGACGGCACGATAAACTTCACCGGCCGGGCGGGCCAGGTTTCCTGCGCATGGGCTGATGCGGCCTGCAGCCCCAAAAAAACGACGACGACGGCTCCGAATCCCCGATTCATGACGTTTCCTCCTGCGGCGAAAGTCTACTCTCGCTTCCCGCCTTTCGCGAAGAGTCGGCTCGACGAAATCGGCGCGGAGCGTGGCATACTGATTGCAAAGGAGCCAAGATGCGTAGCGGTAGCGTTGCACGCGCGATGTTGCTGTTTCTCTGCGGATGGCTTGCGTCGGCAGCCGCGCAAACGCAGTACCCGAGCCGCATGGTCAAGGCGATCGTACCCTACACTCCGGGCAGCAGCGCCGACTTGATCGCGAGAAACCTGGGCCCGCGGCTTTCCGAGGCCTGGAAAGTGCCCTTCGTCGTCGACAACCGCGCCGGCGCGAGCGGGATCATCGGCGTGCAGGCGGCCGTGGCCGCCCCCGCCGACGGTTACACCGTCCTCGTCATCGCGGACAACTTCGCCTCCGCTGCGAGCGTGAACCGCAGCTACAACCCGGTCGACGACCTCGAGCCGGTGATCCTGCTCGCGCGGGGCGATTACGCGCTGATGGCCTCGGCGTCTTTTCCCGCGAAGAGCGTCGCCGAGCTGATCGCCATGGCGCACGCGAAGCCCGGCAAGATCTTCTACGCTTCACCCGGCAGCGGCCTGCCCGCGCATCTGATGATGGAGCTGTTCAAATCAACGGTCGGAATCGATATCGTCCACGTCCCGTATCGGAACAATGCCGCCGCGGTCACCGATCTCGCCGGCGGACAGGTGAGCCTCATGTTCACCTCCCTGGGCGTGGCGCTGCCCCTCGCCGAAGGCGGGCGCGTCCGCATCCTCGCCGCCGGCGCCGCAAAGCGCACGCCGCGCACGCCCGGCATCCCGAGCTTGATCGAGGCGGGCGTGAAAGACTTCAACGTCGGCACCTGGTTCGCGATGCTCGTGCCGAAAGGGTCGCCGCGCGAGGCGCGCGCGAAGCTGAACGCGGACGTGGCGACGCTTTTGAAGGAGCCCGAGGTGGCGGACATCATGGCCAAGCAGGGGCTCTCGCCCGCGGGCGGAACGCCGGAGGAGCTGCACGATCTCATCCGGTCGGACTTCGAGCGCTGGACGAGGATCGTGCGCGAGGCGGACATCAAGGCGGACTGATCATGCAAAAAGCAGCAACTCGAATCACCGAAGCCCCCCGTCGGGACGATCCCTTCGAGGATCACTGCTGGAAGGACATCATGCCGCCCGATGTGATCGAGCTCTACTCGAACTACCGGCGCGAAGTCGGCGTCGGTCCCTCGCCCGCGCTCGTCGCGATCGACCTGTACGAGCTCGTGTACCAGGGCGGAGCGAAGCCCGTGCCGGAGGTGATGAAGAGGTATCCGAACTCCTGCGGCGAATACGCCTGGGCGGCGATCGCGCCGACGAAGCGCCTGTTCGCCGCGGCGCGCGCGGCGGGGCTGCCCGTCTTCTACTCGACCGGCGACACGCGGCGGCAGAGCCAGCCGAAGAACGTGCGCGCGACCCGGCGCCAGGGCGTGAGCACCGATCGGGAGCTCTACTCGATCCGGCCCGAGTTCAAGCCGGCCCCCGACGACGTCGTGATCACCAAGGTCCGCGCGAGCGCGTTCTTCGGAACGCCGCTCGCCGCGCATCTCACGCAGCTCGGCGTGAAGAGCGTCATCGTGTGCGGCGAGAGCACCTCGGGCTGCGTGCGCGCGTCCGCGGTCGACGCCTATTCCCACGGCTTTCACGTGACGCTGGTCGAGGAGTGCTGCTTCGACCGCAGCTTGCTCTCGCACAAGGTCAACCTCTTCGACATGCACCACAAGTACGCCGACGTGCTGCACGCGGAGGAGGTCATCGCCCACCTTGAAGGAATGCGGGCGAAGTTGCGATGAGGCCGCGATGAAGCCGCGCGCAGCAACATACGGGCCGTTCCCCTACTCGCCGATCACGCGCCGGCCGCGGCTCGAATGGCCGGGCGGCGCGCGCGTCGCGCTCTGGGTGATCCCGAACATCGAGTTCTTCTCGCTCTCGGAAAACATTCCCGCGGGCGCCGGCGGCTCGGGCGTGAAGCCCCCCGATGTCCCCGCGTGGGCCGCGCGCGATTACGGCAACCGCGTGGGCGTATTCCGTCTGATGAAAGTGCTCGACCGCTACGGGGTGCGCGGCACGGCCGCGCTGAACAGCGACCTGTGCGCGCAGCATCCCGAGATCATCGAGGAATGCAAGGCGCGCAAGTGGGAGTTCATGGGGCACAACGAGAGCAACACGCGCCGCCTGAACGAGCTGCGGGCCGGCCAGGAGAGCCGCACCATCCGCAGCGCGCTCGACACGATCGCCCAAGCGACCGGCTCGCGGCCGGTCGGCTGGCTGGGCTCGGGGCTGCAGGAAACCTGGGACACGCTCGAATACCTCGCCGCCGAAGGCTGCGAGTACGTCTGCGACTGGGTGAACGACGATCAGCCCTACCTGATGACGCTCGAAAGCGGCCGCAGCCTGGTGTCGGTGCCCTACAGCACCGAGATCAACGACAAGCCCGCGTTCGAGAAGCGCAACCGCACGGCGGAGGAGTTCCGCGACATGATCGTGCGTCAGTTCGACGTCCTCTACGAGGAAGGCGCCGAGTCGGGCCGCGTCATGGCGATCGCGCTGCATCCGTATCTCACCGGCGTGCCCCACCGCATCGGCGCCCTCGACGCGGCGCTAGCGCACATTCTCCGGCGCGAAGGCGTGTGGCGCGCGACCGGGGCCGAGATCGCGCAGCACTATAGGGGCCGAAAGCCGACGCATTGAGGCCCCTCAAGGAGGAACGAGGCATGGCGGGTCGTTTGGCGGGAAAGGTGGCGATCGTCACGGGCGGCGGCCACGGCATCGGCAAGGTCTACGCGCTCGGATTGGCGGGAGAAGGCGCGAAGGTCGTGGTCGCCGAGATCGACGCGATCGCCGCCGAGGCCGTCGCCGCGGACTTGAAGCGCCGGGGCTTCGAGGCGATCGCAGTGCGCACCGACGTCGCCGACCCAGCGAGCGTCGGGGCGATGGTCGAGCGCGCGCTCGGGGCATTCGGGCGAATCGACATCCTCGTGAACAACGCGGCGATCTTCGCCACCGTCCCGATGTCGCGCTCGCCCTTCGACGAGATCGAGATCGAGGAGTGGGACCGCATGATGGCGGTCAATCTGCGCGGCACCTGGCTCGCCTCGCGCGCCGTGGTGCCGCACATGCGCAAGCGCGGCTCCGGCAAGATCATCAACATCAGCTCGGGCACCGCCTTGAAGGGCTCGGCGAGCCGCATCCACTACGTCACTTCGAAAGCGGGGGTGCTGGGCTTCACGCGCACGCTCGCGCGCGAGCTCGGGCAACACGGCATCTGCGTCAACTGCGTCGCGCCGGGCAGCACCCTGTCGGAGGAGAATCCGAGCGAGGGCATCGTCAGGATGCGCGCGGCGGCCGCGGGGGAGCGCGCGCTCAAGAGAACGCAGAAGCCCGAGGACCTCGTCGGCGCGATCGTTTTCTTCGCCTCCTCCGAGAGCGACTTCATCACCGGTCAGACTCTGGTGGTCGACGGCGGAGCGTGCATGCACTAGTCGGGCTTCGCGCCGACCTCCCTCACCACCGCCCCCCACCTCGCGTATTCGCGCTTGATCATCTCCGCAAATTCGGCCGGGCTCGCAAGCTCCGGCACGACGCCCTGCGCAACATAGACCTCGCTCAGGTCGCGATCGGAAACCGCGTTCCCGATTTCCGCGTTCAACCGGGAGACGATGCCCGCCGGCAGTCTCGCCGGGCCGACCACACCGACCCAGGCGGTCGCCTCGATTCCGGGAAATCCGGATTCGGCGAGCGTCGGGACCTCGGGCATCAAAGGCACGCGCCCGGCGCTCGTCACGGCCAGCACCTTCACCTTCCCGGCTCGAGCCTGCGGCAAAGTGGTGTTGACGACGTCGAACTTGTAGTCGATGTTGCCGGCGAGCAGCGCCGTCATGGTGGGCGCGCCGCCCTGAAATGGAACGAATACGGCGTCGAAGCCGGCCTGCTTCTTGAAAAGCTCGGCCACGAGGTATACGTGCGTGCCCAGACCCGCCGCCCCGTAGTTGAGCGCGCCGGGTTTTGATCTCGCGAGCGCGACCAGGTCAGCGATCGAATCGACCGGCAGCGTGGCTCGCGCGATCACGGTGAGCGGACTGCTCATGATCGGCGCGATCGCCGCAAAATTCTTCCCGGGGTCGATCCGTGGATTGGAAAACAAGTGCGGCGCGACGGCGAGCGAGCTCACGCTGCCGAGGAGCAGCGTATAGCCATCGGGCGCGGCCTTCGCCACCGCCTCCGAGCCGAGCAGGCCGCCGACCCCCGGCCGGTTCTCGATGACGACCGGCTGGCCGAGGCCTTCGGAGAATTTCTGGACGACGACGCGCGCGACGCTGTCGCTCGACCCGCCCGGAGGGAACGGAACGATCAGGCGGATCGGGCGGCTTGGATACGGCCGTCCTGAGCCCGCCGAAGGCCCCTGCGCTTGCAGCCCGAGCGCGTAAGACATCCCCGCGACGCATAAAGTGAAGCGGATCATCCCGGTGATCATGGAGTTCATCAGCGCCCGCTCGCTGCAAACGCCTGCGCGGCACGTTCGCGCCCAAGCGCGATCAGCTCCTTCGCGCGCCAGAACTCAAAAAAGCCGCACGCATCGCGCGGTATCTCTACCGTTACGTCGGGCGAGTATGCGGCGAGCTTGAGCCGTGCGATCGTGTTATGCATCGCTTCCATGGATGCGAACGCAATGTCGAAAATCCCGTACTCAGGCGCAGCGCCTGCCTTAGAGCGGCGTAGGCTCTCGATGAACGCACGGATGCGCCGCCGATAGGCGTTGCCGTCAAGGACGGGCGCGCTTGGGAGCACGGACGGCCTAAACTCGATTGGGCCGCCCAGATGGACAGCGACAGTCAGTTCGGTCGTATCGTTGAGAGTGGGCGCAATCGGAACCGGATTCACCAAGCTGCCGTCAAGCAGCTTTCGACCGCGATATTCGAAGGGCGTGAAGATCAGAGGGGTCGCGATCGAGGCGCGGATCGCGTCGAACAGCTTGCCCTCGCGCAACCACACTTCCTCGCCAGACTCGAGGTCGGTTGCGACAGCCGTGAACGATATCGGGAGATTCTCGATGGCGAATTCGCCAATGAGCCCGCGCAGTGCGCCCATGATGCGATCGCCCTTGAAAAGCCCGGCGCGGCGGAACGCCAGATCGAACAAGCGAACGACGTGGATGCGCTCGAGCGCCAACACCCACTCCGTATAAAGTTCGAGTTTGCCCGTAGCGTAAATTCCCCCGACGAGAGCGCCCATGGAGGAGCCCGAGATCGAGCGAATGTTGTAGCCGTTTTCGGTTAGCCACTGAATCACCCCGATGTGGGCCAAGCCGCGGGCGCTGCCACCCCCGAGAACGAGCGATATCGTCGGTGAATCTGCCACCATTTTTCCCACAATTGGCGGAGGGACGCTCTGGCGCGCTGTGACTCGAAGACAAATGCCAGAATCGCAAGCCAGACCAGAGAGGGTCTGTGTTACCCCGGGGCCTCCTTTGTCGAGCTGGAGGACTCGTCTCCCTATATTACCCCTGCACTCTACTACGCCAGTCGCGCCCGCTCAATCGGCCTGCGCGCCGGAATGCTTCACCGCCAGCGCCCAGCGCCGGATTTCCGCGTCGAGAAACTCGCCGAACTCGCGCGCGCCTGCGAAGCTCACGGTCATGCCGGGCCTCTCGAACGCGGCGATCAGCTCGCGGTCGGAGAGGATCCTGCGCAGCTCGGCTTCCAGGCGCGCGATGACGGCGGCAGGCGTGCCCCCCGTGGTCATGACGCCCGTCCAGCCGCTCACGTCGAACTCGGGAAAGCTCGACTCGACCAGGGTCGGCGCGTCGGGGAACATCGGGCTGCGCTCGCGCGAAGTGACCGCGAGCAGGCGGATCTTGCCTGCCTTGATCTGCGGCGCGGAGATGGAGAGCGCGTCGAACATGAAATCGACGTCGCCGGCGAGGAGCGCGGCCATCGCCGCGGGCGCCCCGCGGAAGGGAACGTGCACCGCGTCGAACTTCCCGTAGTACTTGAGCAGCTCGCCGGAGAGATGAATGCTGGTGCCGTTGCCGTTCGAGGCGAAGTTGAGCTTGCCCGGATTGCGGCGCGCGTGCTCGAGGAGTTCGCGGACGCTCGCGACGGGCGTCTTGGCGGAGACCACCAGAACGTTCGCGCCGCTGCCCACGAGCGCGACCGGGGCGAGGTCCTTCTTCGTGTCGAAAGGCAGCGACCGGTACAGCGACACGTTGATCGCGTTGGGCGGCGCCGCGATGAGCAGCGTGTGGCCGTCGGGCGCGCTCTTCGCGACGAAGTCGGTGCCGATATTGCCGCCGGAGCCGGTCTTGTTCTCGATGATGACCGGCTGTCCCAAGGTTTCCGAAAGGCGCGGGCCCAGAGCACGCGCGGTGAAATCGGTGATACCGCCCGGCGGGAAAGTGACGACGAGCCGGATCGGCTTGGAGGGATATTGAGCCAGCGCCGACAGCGAAAGAAACAGTCCGGTGGCGACGAGCGTTACCACCCCGGCGCTTCGCGCCACCCCTCCTTTGAAAGGAGGGGAAAAAATCACGCCGCCTGCTTGGATGCGGCGCGCGGTTTCTGCAGCCGCGGCAGGACTTCCTTCGCGACGAGGGTGATCTGGTCGACCGCTTCCTCGTGCGTCATGTGCCCCGCGTGGCCCATCATGAGGAAATGGCCGAGGCCGCCGACGTTGTCGACGAATTCCGCGAGCTGGCTGGTGACGTCGTCGGGCGTGCCGACGAACATGATTCCCGCCTTGACGAGGTCCTCGATCGCGCCGTGGTGCGTGTCGACGGCCTTGCCTTCGCGCGTGGTCGTGGTGCGCTTGCCGCGCGCCTTGATCATGCGCGCCGCGTCCTTCACCGAAAAATATCCGGGCGGCGTGCCGAAGGGCTCGGCGACGCGGCCCGAGGAGCGCAGGTAACCGACCATGACTTCCGCGCGGCGCAGCGCTTCCTTCCTGTCCTCGGCGATCGCGACGATGCCGAGATAGGAGAAGCGGTCGGGCGCAGGCGCAGGCCGGCCGAGGTCGGCGCAGGCCTTGCGGTAGTGATCGAACAGGTCCTTCGTCTGGAAGCCGGAGAGAAAGGTGCCGAGCACGTAGCCGCGCTCGGCGATCTCGCGGATGTTCTGCGGGCTCCTGCCCGTGATCCACACCGGCGGGTGCGGCTGCTGGTAGACGCGCGGCCAGACGTTGACGTTGCGGTACTGGAAGTGCTCGCCCTGCCAGTCGAACGCCCCGTCGATCGAGGTCATCGCCTTGATGATGAGATCGTGCGCTTCCCAGAAGCGGTCCATCTGGCCGACGGCGGAGCGCACCGAGAGCGGCACCTCGTAGGGCACGCCGCGCACCAGGCCCATCTCCAGGCGCCCGCGCGAGATCACGTCGATCATCGCGAACTCCTCGGCGACGCGCACCGGGTCGAGGCGGTTCGCGATCGGGTAGCCGAGGGTGAGCAGGCGCGCGCGCTTCGTCTGCCGCGCGAGGATCGCGAGCGGAACCGCGGCCACCGGACAGCAGCAGGTGGCGGTCGCGTGGTGCTCGTTGATCATGATGTCGAGACCGAGCTCGTCCGCGAGCATCCATTCGTCGAGGCGGTGGTGATAGTTCTCGGCCATCACGCGCGGATCGCAGTTGCGGCTGGGCAGGATCACGCGCAGGGACTTGTGCTCCGGCGCCCAGGCGTCGGGACACGGTTGCTCGGAAAAGTGGTAGATCCTCATGGTCTCACCTCGTATCTCCACGTCGGCGCGGCCTGTCGCCTGCGAACCCGATCACGTGCCGCGCTACGGCCTCGGGCTGCTCCATGTGCGGGAAATGGCCCGAGTCGGCGATCTCCTCGAATTTGGCGCCGGGGATGGCCGCGCAGTAATCCTTGCCGTAGGCGATCGGCGCGAAGCCGTCGTTCGCGCCCCACAGGAACAACGTCGGGATCCGGATGCGGTGCAGGCGCCCTCTCAGCTTCGGGTTGTACATGTAGGGATTCCACGCGAAGAGCGCGGTCGCCTCGCGGTTGCGCGCCATCGCCGTCAGCTCTTCCTCCGGGAGCGATTCGTAGTCTCGCAGCCACACCGCGGGATCGCGGAACGACAGCTCCTCCCAGCGGCTGCGCGGCGTGGCAAAGATGTCCACGATGTCGCTCTTCTCGCGCGCGCCGAATTTCGCGCCGACCGCCCCGATCAGTACGAGGCGCGACAGGCGCTCGCGAGTCTTGGTCGCGATTTCCGCAGCGATCCATCCGCCGAACGAAGCGCCGACGACGACGAGGTCGCGCAAGTCGAGGTTCTCGATCAGGTCGAGATAGAAATACGACAGGTCGTCCACGGTGGACATCCCTCTGGGCAGCTCCGAGTGCCCGAACCCGGGATGCGAAGGCGCGATCACCTGCGCCTCGCGCGCGAGCCGCTCGATGAAACGCCCCGAGCCGTGAATGCCGATGTGGGGATGGAGGAAGAGGATCGGACGCCCTTTCCCCCGCCTGAGGATTTCGATGTTCACTCCCGCGATTTTTTCGGTGACCGGGCCTTCTGCAGAATCCATGTTTCAGTCCACTTTGATCTTCGCCTCGCGTATCACCTTGCCCCAGCGCTCGTATTCCGTCTTCAGCAGCTCGCGGAACGCCGCGTCGCTCATGGGTTGCACTTCTGCGCCCTGCTTGAGCAGCACATCCTTCACGTCGGGCTGCGTGAGGATGCGGTCGATCTCGACGTGCAGTCTCGCGAGGACCGCGCTCGGAGTCGCCGCGGGCGCAAACAAGGCGTTCCAGATTACCACGTCGAAACCCGGAAAGCCGGACTCGGCGACGGTCGGGATCTCCGGCGCAAAAGCCGAGCGCCGCGCGCCGGTCATGGCGATGCCGCGCAGCTTTCCGGAGCGGATGTGCGGCAGCACTGTCGGCGCCGCCGCGAGCATGACTCCGACGCGCCCGCCGAGCACGTCGTTGACCCCGGGCGGTCCGCCCTTGTAGGGCACGTGCACCATCTGGATCCCCGCGGTGAGCTTCAGCAGCTCGCCGGACAGGTGCGCGGGCGAGCCGTTGCCCGCCGAGGCGTAGTCGACCTTGCCGTCCCGGGCCCTGACGTAGTCGAGGAATTCGCGGAACGAGGCGACCGGCACTACTGCCGGATTGACGAAGAGCAGCAAGGGATTCACGGTCAGCATCGCCACCGGCGCGAGGTCCTTCATCGGATCGTAGGCGAGCGCCATCAGATGCGGATTGGTGGTGATGTTGGCGTTGCTGCCCATCACCAACGTGTACCCGTCGGGGGCGGAGCGCGCCACGGCCTCAGCGCCGACGCTGCCGTTCGCCCCGACGCGGTTTTCCACGACGACCGGCTGCCCGAAGCCTTCCGAGAGCTTCTGCGCGACCACGCGCGCCGCGAGGTCCGAGCCGCCGCCCGCGGGGAACGCGACCACGATCCTGATCGCGCGCGAGGGGTAGGTTTGCGCCGCGCAGGAAAGCGCAAAGCCGAGCGTAAGAAGAAGCGGTGCCGCGCGGACGCGCATCACAGCCGCGCCTGCAGAAACCGCAGCAACCGCTGCGCGAAGAATCCGGAGTGGCTTCCCGGCTCGTCGATCGGGTCGCCGATCCAGAAGTGCGGCGCGCCGGCGATCACGGCCGGGCGCACGTAATGCCCGGCCTGCTTGAGCGCCTCGAGGAACGCTTCGCTTTGGGTCGCCGGATCGACGATGTCGTCCGCAGTGCCCCAGGCGAGGAAAAAAGCGGTGCCGCTGTTCCTGGCGGAGACGTAGGAAAGCGGCGAAGCGTCGAAGTAGATGCGCCGGTCGTCGATGAGGCTCGCGCCGAGAAACTTCTCGACGATTGGGTCGCGCGGGCGCGAGATCTGGTCGTGGCGCCACTGGCGCGCGAGATCGAGGACCGCGTAGATCGGCACGCAGACTTTCACCGCCGTCGACTCGCGGCCGTGGGGATCGGCGGCGTTGCCTTCGCGGAACAGCGCGTGCTCCCCCGCGAGCGCGACGAGCGCCGCGAGGTGCCCGCCCGAGGAATCGCCCATGAGGGCGATTCGCTCCGGGTCGATCTTGAGCTCCGCCGCCCTGCCCTTCGCGAACTGCACCGCCGCGCGCACGTCCTGCACCGCCTCCGGATAGACCTTCTCCGCGGGCTTGGACAAACGGTGCGTCACCGCGAGCACTGCGTAGCCGCGCTCGGCGAGCCAGGGCCCGAGGATGCGGTAGTTGTCGAGATTGGCGAGGCGCCATCCTCCGCCGTGAACCGCGATCACGAGGGGAAATTTCCCCGGCCCCTTCGGCGCATACAGCTGCCCTTTCAGCGATACGCCGCCGTGGACCGCATATTCGATTTCGCGGCGCTCGCCGGCTGCACTGTTCATTTTCCTTCGCTCCCCTTTTCCGCGGCGGCCAGACCGTTACTATAACGTTACAATGAACCGGCCATGAAGCCCGCCGCGCTCGCAGCCGCTCTGGTCGCGCTCGCCTGCTGCGCGAAGGCTCAAGGCCAGTCCTTTTCCGAGCTCGCCCTGGACGGCCGGCCCGAGCGCTTCGAGCGGCTCGTCGCCGGGGCGAAGGAGGAAGGCGCGCTCACTCTGTACACCTCGATCCCGGAAAAGGACATGGCTGCGCTCACCGCCGATTTCCACAAGCGCTACGGCGTCAAGGTGAACGTCTGGCGCGCCTCCTCCGTCAAGGTCCTGCAACGCGCCACGGCCGAAGCGCGCGCGAACCGCTGGGACTTCGATGCGGCCGCGATTTCGTCGCCCGAGATGGAGGCGATGCACCGGGAGCTGCTGCTGCAGGAGGTGCGCTCGGTCCATCACGCGGACCTGGCTCGCGACGCGATGCCTTCGCACCGGGCCTGGGTGCCGCAGTTCCTGAACGTATTCGTGCAGGCGTACAACACCTCCCTCGTGAGGAAGGAGGATCTGCCGAAGTCCTACGCGGAGCTCGCGGACCCGAGGTGGAAGGGCCGGCTGGGCGTGGAGGCGTCCGACAGCGAGTGGTACTGCGGCGTGCTCACGCACCTGGGCGGGGAAAGCGGCGCGAAACTGTTTCGCGACATCGTCGCGACGGCCGGCTGGTCGGTGAGGAGCGGCCATACGCTGCTCGCGAACCTCGTCGCCTCGGGCGAGGTGCCGCTCGCGCTGACCGCCTACAGCTACCGCATCGAGCAGTTGAAGAGCGCGGGCGCGCCGGTCGAGTGGTTCGGCATCGACCCGGTGATCGGCCGGGCCAACGGCGCCGGAGTTTCCAGGCGGCCTCCGCATCCCAACGCCGCCCTGCTCTTCTACGAATACCTGATCAGCGACGCGCAGCCCCTGATGGTGAAAATGAACTATCTCGCTGCGGACACCCGGATCGCCTCGTCCCTGCGCGGGGTGAAAGTCAGGTTCATCGACCCGCGCATGCCGCTCGAGGAGCTCGACCGCTGCGCAAAAGCGTTCGACGAGCTGAATGGCGGACGCGGCACACGATAACGGGAGGGCTCAGGGAAGCGGCAGCAGCGGCTTCCTGCCTTCGTGCAGCTGCTGGTCGAAGGCGGTGAGCATCACCGCAGTGAACGCGTAGTTCGCCATGAGCGCGGTGATGTTCACGACCGCGGTCTGCCCGAAGACCCTCACCATCTCCGCGTAGGTCTCGGCGCGGACTTTCCGGTCGCGAAAGAGCTCGCGGCCGAACGCTATGATCGCCGCCTCCTTTTCCGGCGCTCCCGTGACGGGCTTGCGGAACTTAACTGCGTCGAGGATCTCGGGATCCAGGCCCTCCTTCAGGGCGACAGGCTCGTGCGCCGTCCACTCGAACTGGCTGTCGAACTCGCGCGCGGTCACGAGGATCGCAAGCTCTCTCAGGTGCGGCGCTAGCGGCACCTCGTTGCGCAGGATGCGGTTCATCTCCCGGAACGGCTCTCCCACCCTGGGGCTGTGCAGCCAGATCCCGGCGGGCCCCTGAAACCCCGCGAGCGTGGGGCGTTTCGGATCGAGAACCGAGTCGTAGACGCGCTTTCCCTGCTCGTCGAGCGCCTCGCGCTTCGGGAGCGGCAGCCGGGAGCGTGATTCGGGATGGATGTCTTTGGGTAGAGTCGTCATGGTCGGCACCTTGGAAGCTTCCTCGCGCTGCGGTCCGGGCGCGGCGCAGCCCGCGAGCACGGCGAAAACGATCAAAATCAGCCGGATCGATTTCATTGTGCGCCTCCTTTACTCCTTCACCGCTCCGGAGTGCTTGATCGCGAGCGCGAACTTCGCGATCTCCGCGTCCCAGAATTTGCCGAACTCGGCTGCGCCCATGAAGCGCACCGTGAGGCCCGCGTTTTCGTAGGCCGCGACGACCTGCGGCAGCGCGAGCGAGCGCCTGATTTCCGCTTCGAGCCGCGCGATGATTGCGCCCGGCGTGCCGGCGGTGGTCACGACGCCCGACCAGCCGTTGATCTCGAAGTCCGGATATCCCGACTCGATCATCGTCGGCACCTCGGGCAGCTGCGGCACGCGCCGCGCGCTGGTCACCGCGAGGGCGCGCACCCTGCCGGCGCGGATATGCGGCAGCGAGGGCGGCACCGAGTCGACCATGATGTCGACGTCGCCAGCGAGGAGTGCAGTCATCGCCGCCGCCGCGCCGCGATAGGGCACGTGCACGATATCGACGCCGGCGTAGTACTTGAGGAGCTCCGCGGAAAGGTGCACCGAGGTTCCGGCGCCCGTCGAGGAGTAATTCATCTTGCCGGGATTGCGGCGCGCGAGCTCGAGGAGCTCGGCGAGCGTTTTCGCGGGCGTGCGCGGGCCTGCGACGAGCACGTTCGGTATCACCCCGACGAGGGCGACCGGGGCGAGGTCGCGGCGCGGATCGAAAGCGAGGTCCTTCACCATCGACTGCACGATCGCCACCTGCGGCGTCGCCGAAAGCAGCGTGTAGCCGTCGGGCGCGCTCTTCGCGACCGTTTCGCCGCCGGCGACGATGCCGCCGCCGGGCCGGTTCTCGACCACCACCGGCTGGCGCAGCGCTTGAGAGAGGTGCGGAGCGAGCACGCGCGGGGTGATGTCGGCGATTCCGCCGGGCGCGCTCGCGACGATGTAGCGGATCGGGCGGCTGGGGTAGTCGCTCTGGGCGCGGGCCCCACCCTCGAGCGCCGCGCAGGCGAGCAACGCGACGAAGAGGCTCGCGTGCGATCTCATCCGATCATCCCTCCCTGATGCCGACACGCGGGAGTATAGCCGCGTCCCGGGGAGACGCGCCCAGGCTGCGGTCCTTGAGATGACGACATACGGTCGTCATAACGCCACAACAAATTCGAATTGCTACGACGGCGGAAAAAGAATCGGCCACCCGCCAGACCGTACGTCGTCTCTCGATAAGCTCGAATTTGCTAGAGTTCCGGCATCGTGAGCCGGATCGTCAGCCGCGTATCAATAGCCCTTGCGCTCCTGTGCGCTGCTTTCGCCTGCCCGGTTCAAGCCCAGCCCGGCGGCAAAGTGTTGCGCATCGTCGTACCCTTCGCCGCCGGCGGCGCGCGCGAGGTGCTCGCGCGCACTTTCACCAGCGAACTGGGCGCGGCGCTGAGGGTGACCGCGATCATCGACAACCGCCCCGGCGCAGGCGGCGCGATCGGCACGGCGAGCGTCGCGAAGGCGGCGCCCGACGGCCAGACGCTCATCTTTGCGGCTTCGAGCCACAATATCACCGCGCTCCTCGGCGCGAGTCCCGCGTACGACCCGATACGGGATTTTGCGGCGGTCGCCAACATCGGCATGCAGAGCTACGTGCTCATGGCGAGCGCGTCGGTCCCGGCAAAGACCGTCGCCGAGTTCCTCGCGTACGCAAAAGCGAATCCCGGCAAGCTCAACTACGCTTCCGCGGGCCACGGCAGCTCGAGCCATCTGGCGATGGCGTACTTCGCGAGCCTGGCGGGGCTGGACATGGTGCACATCCCCTTCAAGTCCACGGCGGACGCGAACAACGACGTGCTCGCCGCGCGCTCGCACGCGGTGATCGTGCCCAACGTCGGCGCCATTCCTTTCGTCAAGGACGAGCGCATCCGGCTCCTGGGCGTGACTTCGCTGAAGCGCTCGGCCTTCCTCCCCGGGGTGCCGCCCGTCGCCGGGAGCGTTCCCGGATACCGGTTCGATTCCTGGTTCGGCCTGCTCGCGCCGGCGAAGACGCCCGCGACGGTGATCGCGCGCATCAACGCGGCGGTGGCGAAGCTGCTGCGCGAGCCGGTGATCCTCGCGCGGCTCGCCGGCCAGGGCGTAGCCCCGCGTCCCTTGAGCCCCGAGGCGTTCGAGCGGCTCGTGCGCGAGGACTACGAGGACATGGCTAAGGTGGTGAAGACCGTCGGGCGCATCGAATGAGCGCCGTCATCGATCTCCACGCGCACGTCATTTCCGCCGACGCGCAGCGCTACCCCCTCGCGCCCTTGAGCGGGCATCCCTCGGATTGGTCGCTCGAGCGGCCCGTGAGTTTCCAGCGGATGATCGCCGCGATGGACGAGGCGGGCATCGCGAAGACGGCGCTGGTGCAGGCCTCGACCAGCTACGGCCACGACAATTCCTACGTCGCCGACGCAGTCGCTGCGCACCCGGAGCGTTTCGCCGGCGTCTTCTCGGTGGACGTCCTGCAGCGCGACGCTCCCGAGCGCATCGACTATTGGGTGAGCAAGGGGCTCACCGGCCTGCGCGTATTCATCGCCGGGCACACTGCCGCGGTGAAGGACGCGCGGCTGGACGACAGCCGCTCGTTTCCCGCGTGGGAATACGCGGGCAAGGCCGGAATCCCCGTGTCCGTGCAGCTGCGCGCGGCCGGACTTCCCCAGCTCGCGACGGTGCTCGAGCGCTTTCCGCGCGTGCGCGTCATCCTCGACCACATGGCGAGACCGACGATGGCCGACGGACCTCCGTATGCCGCCGCGGCGAGCCTGTTCGCGCTAGCGCGCCATCGGAATCTTTACCTCAAGCTCACTACGCACAACGTACGCGAAGCGCGTCAAGGCAGGGCGACGCCGGAGAGTTTTTTTTCCCGAGTTGTGAGCGAATTCGGCGCGGAACGCATCGCCTGGGGCTCGAATTTCCCCGCCTCAGAGGGCAGCCTGCCGGGCCTCCTCGCCGAGGCGCGCGCGGCGCTCGAAGCGCTGCCGCAGCGGGACCACGACTGGATTTTTTTCCGCACGGCGCAATCGCTCTACCCTATAATCCGGGAGTCCGGGTCTTCGAACCCCAAGAAAAAGGAGGACAGGTGAGAACTTCGCCGGTTTTTGTATCGGTCGTTTTTGTCTCGCTCGTTTTTGTCTCGCTCGTCTTCGCGGCCGATGCTCTCGCGCAAATGCCCGCCCAAGGTCCGACGCAGGTGGCTCAAGGCGCCGGCGGCGCGTCGCAAGGCGCCGTCGCGACGGCGTCGTCAGGCAGCGCCATGTCGACCCTGGTATCCCTGATCGCTGCGGGGGCGGCCGCGACGGCGGCAGTGGTCACGTCCAATACGACCACGAGCTCCTCCAACCATTAGGCGGGGAACACGCCGCTGCGAGCGCACTTGCGCGCCCGCGGCCCGGCCGCGGGCGCCCGCCGGAACGTCCCGATGGCGGGGCTTCCCGCCGCCCCGCGCCTGACCCCTACACAAATGCGCCGGCAAGGCAGAAAATAGTTGCGGCGGATTTTTCCTTAGGAGCTCCTCGATGATCACCCTGAACGTCAACGGCAAACCCATGTCGGTGGACGCCGATCGCGACACGCCTCTCCTGTGGGTGCTGCGCGACCACCTCGGCATGACCGGCACCAAGTACGGTTGCGGCATGGCGCTGTGCGGCGCCTGCACCGTTCACGTGAACGGACATCCCGCGCGGTCCTGCTCGACGCCGCTCAGCTCGGCGGCCGGCAAGAGAATCACGACGATCGAGGGCATCGGCCACACCAAGGAAGGCAGAGTGCTGCAGGAGGCCTGGGTCGCGAACGACGTGCCGCAGTGCGGCTACTGCCAGTCGGGCCAGATCATGAGCGCCGCGGCGCTGCTCGCCAAGGTGAAGCGCCCGACCGACGCCGAAATCGAGAGCGCCATGAGCGGCAACGTGTGCCGTTGCGGCACCTACAACCGCATCAGCCTCGCCGTGAGGCAGGCGTCGCGGAATCTGAAATGACGCGCCGGGAGAAAGGCATGAACGAATTCGGAATCATCAACCTCAGCCGGCGCGACTTCCTCAAGGCGGGCATGGGGCTCACTCTCGGGGTCACCGTGCCGTCGCTCGCGCAAATGGCCGGCCCCGGCCAAGGCGGAGGAAGCGTCGTCGCGGCCGGCGCTCTCGAACCCAACGCCTTCGTTCGCATCGGCACGGACAGCACGGTCACCGTGATCGTGAAGCACCTCGAGATGGGCCAGGGCACATACACGGGCCTGCCGACGCTCGTCGCCGAGGAGCTCGACGCCGACTGGAGCCAGATCCGGGTCGAGGGCGCGCCTGCGGACGCAAGCCGCTACAACAATCTTTTCCTCGGCGCGATGCAGGGCACGGGCGGCAGCACCGCGCTCGCAAATTCGTACGAGCAGATGCGCAAGGCGGGCGCCGCCGCGCGAGCGATGCTGCTCGCCGCGGCGGCCGAGCGCTGGAACGTCGCGCCGGACTCGATCACGATCGCGCGCGGCGCGGTGGTGCACGAGCCTTCGAACCGCAAGGCGACCTTCGGCCAGCTCGCGGCGAGCGCGGCCAAGATTCCGGTCCCGCAGGACGTGAAGCTCAAGGACCCGAAGGATTTCGCCCTGATCGGCCGGCGACTGACGCGCACCGACACCCGCGCCAAGTCGAACGGCACGGCGATTTACACGCAGGACGTGAAGCTCCCCGGGATGCTCACGGCCCTCGTCGCGCATCCGCCGCGCTTCGGCGGAAAGCCCAAGGCCTTCGACGCGGCGAAAGCGAAAGCGGTGAAGGGCGTGGTCGACGTGGTGGCGATCCCCCAGGGCGTTGCGGTGCTCGCGAGCGATTTCTGGTCCGCGAAAAAGGGCCGCGACGCGCTCGCCGTGGAGTGGGACGAGTCGGGCGCGTTCAAGCTGGGCTCTGCCGAGATCATGGCCGAGTACAAGAGCCTTGCCGCAACGCCCGGCCTGCCCGCGAGGAAGGAAGGCGATCTTCCCGGAGCGTTCGCCCGCGCGGCGAAGACGCTCGAGGCGGCCTACGAGTTCCCGTATCTCGCGCACGCCTGCATGGAACCGATGAACTGCGTCGTGAAGCTCTCGGCGGACGCCTGCGAGATCTGGAACGGCGAGCAATTCCAGTCGATCGACCAGCCGGAGGTCGCGGCGGTCCTCGGAATGAAGCCCGAGCAGGTCAAGCTCAACATGCTCTTCGCCGGCGGCAGCTTCGGGCGCCGCGCCAATCCGCACGCGGATTACCTCGTCGAGGCGACGCAGATCGCGAAAGCCATCGAGGGCCGCGCTCCGGTGAAGCTCGTGTGGACGCGGGAGGACGACATGCGCGCGGGCCACTACCGCCCGATGTACTACCACGAGCTGAAGGCGGGCCTGGACGCGCAAGGAAACCTCATCGCCTGGCAGCACCGCATCGTAGGGCAATCGATCCTCGCGGGCACCGCGTTCGAGGGCATGATGGTGAAGGACGGGATCGACGCGACTTCGGTGGAGGGCGCGGCGAACCTCCCGTACGCCGTTCCCAATCTGGGCGTGGAGCTGCACTCGCCCAAGATGGGCGTTCCGGTGCAGTGGTGGCGCTCGGTCGGCTCGACCCATACCGCGTTCTCGACCGAGACCTTTCTTGACGAGCTCGCCCTGGCGGCCGGAAAGGATCCCTACCAGTTCCGCCGCGCGCTGCTCGCGAAATCCCCGCGGCACGAGACCGTGCTCAAGATGGCGGCGACCGAGGCGGACTGGAACACGCCCCTGGTGTCGGCGCGGGTCGGTGACCGGCGCGGGCGCGGAATCGCCGTGCACGAGTCGTTCAACACGGTGGTCGCGCAGGTCGCGGAAGTCACCGTCAGGCGCGACGGCTCCTGGCGCGTGGACCGCGTCATGTGCGCGGTGGATTGCGGCCTGGCGGTAAACCCGGACGTGATCCGCGCGCAGATGGAAAGCGGGATCGTATACGGCCTCACCGCGGCCATGCACGGCGCGATCACGCTGAAGGACGGCGTGGTCGAGCAGTCGAATTTCCACGACTACATTCCGCTGCGCATGAACGAGATGCCGCGGATAGGCGTGTACATCGCGCGCTCGAACGAGAAGCCCACCGGCGTGGGCGAGCCGGCCACGCCGGTCATCGCGCCTGCAGTCGCGAACGCATTGTTCGCGGCCACCGGCAAGCCGATTCGCTCGCTGCCTATCCGGATTCAGGCCTAGCCAGATGTAGCCGAAGTGCTACGGCCACACAATTTGAAACACTTTATTCGCGCCGCGCGGCTCGGGACTTTGCTAGCATTTGAATCATCGTCCCGGAGCACGCGATCATGAAGACGCTCATCTCATCCGTGATTCTGCTGACCGCCGCCTGCGCACCGGTTTATGCCCAGATCTACAAGTGGGTGGACGAAGCCGGCAAGACTCACTACTCGGACCAGGCGCCCGCGGTCGGGAAGAAGTCCGACACGGTCGCGGACAGAATTTCGGTCTATTCGCCCGATCCGTCTTTCCTCGCGCGCGCCGCGGCGAACGCCGCACCGGACCCGGCCCTTTCGGACAGGGTGGACCGGCTGGAGCGGCAGCTGCATGCCGAGCGGCTGGCGCGGCAACAGGTCGACCTTGCCGCCTTTTCGCAGGCGGCCTATGAGCGCTGCATTTCGGAACGGCGCGTGGATTGCGACAGTTACGGCGGAACCATGCCGTATGCTGGGCCTATCGCGGTGGTCCCGGTCAGGCACCGTCGTCCCGTGTTCGTGCGCACCTCGTTCACGGGACGGGGCGCGGGAAACGTCGTGGGCCCCGGCATCATGCCCGGAACTTTCAACGGCCCGAACGCGATCACCGCGGGAAACTTCACCTCCCGCTAGGGCGCGACGCGCACGCCGTCGGAGCGAGCTCGGCTCTCACCCCAGGCGCGGTCGCCAGGGGCGTGGCGGCGCATGCCGAGAGGAATACCGCTAGCGCGGCGACGGGCGTGCAGAGCGGCGATTCGTTCCCCTTCATGCGAACCCCTCCGTATTGTCTTTTGCGGTGCTATATTGTAGCGGCCCAGGGGAGTCATCGCTTTGAAGAAGGAGATGGAAATGAAAGGAAGTGGATTGCACGCTGTGGGCGCCGCGCTCGCTGGAGCATTCACGCTGTGCGGCTGCGTCAGCACGGGCACGTACGAGAAACTGGAAGCGGACAAGAATCAGGAGATCGCTGCGCTGCAGAAACAGCGCGGCACGCTCCAGGAGCAGGTGCAGACTCTGCAGTCGCAGCGCTCTGCGCTGGAGCAGCAGCAGGCGGACCTGAGCAGGCAGATCGCCGCGCTGGAGCAGCAAAAGACGCAGCTGCTGACCGCCACCCAGCAGGACAAGTCGCAGTATGACTCGCTGGTGCGCAACCTCACCGAGGAGGTCAAGAAAGGCCAGCTCCAGGTGCGGCAGTACAAGGACATGCTGACGGTCGACGTCGCCGAGCAGCTGTTCTTCGACTCCGGCCGGGCGGCCCTCAAGGACACGGGCAAAGATGTGCTGAAAAAAGTGGGTGAGGCGCTGAAAGGCTACGAGGACAAGGTCATCCGAGTCGTCGGCCACACCGACAACGTGCCGATCAGCAAGGCGGCGCAGAAGGTCTTTCCTTCCAACTGGGAGCTGTCGGTCGCGCGCGCGACCAACGTCGTGCATTTTCTACAGGAAACGGGCATCCCGCCCGAGCGCATGATCGCCTCGGGCCGCGCCGAATACCAGCCCGTCGCCGAGAACGACACCCCCGAAGGGCGGAAGAAGAACCGCCGCATCGAGATCACGCTGATCGACAAGAACCTCGTGCAGGAGGCCGGCCCGGGGCGGAAGTGAGCCGGGCGGCGGAGGACGTCGACAGCGGTGCGTTCTAGCCGCCCAGCGGCTTTTGCTCCGCCGCGAGCGCGTAGTACTCCCAGGCCCGCTCCACGACCCGAGGGCTGATCTGATCGCTCACGCTCGCCGCTTCCTCGCGGCTGTAGGCGCGCAGGCGCGCGGCGTCCCCGCCGGCGGCGGCGAGCATGCGCAGCTGCATCGCGGCGCTCTCCTCCAGCATGCACGCGGCCACGGTGGCGGCGCGCACGTCGGGGAGCGCAGTGGTGATGCCGTGGCCGCGCATCATGACGGCGAGTCCCGAGCCCAGCTTGCGCGCGAGCAGGTCGCCCAGCTCGCGCGTGCGGATGAGGCCGATGCTCTCGTACTCCGGCACGCCTGCGTAGAACGCCCCGCCCTGGTTGTGGACGACGCGATGCGGTTGCCCGATCTGCGTGAGGCAGACGCAGGCCGGAGGATGTGCGTGGACGATGCCGCCCACGTCGGGTCGGGCGGCGTAGATGCGCGCGTGGATCCAGAGCTCGCTGTTCGGCGTCCCCCTGCCCGAGAGAATCTTGCCTTCGCTGTCCAGAACCAAGAGCGTGCTCGCGCTGGCGAGACCGGGGCTGCGCCGCGTGGGCATGAAGAAGGTGTCGGTGCCCGGGATGCGGGCACTCGCATGCCCGAAGGCGTTGGAGAGGCCGAAACGCTCGACGATGAGGTTGGCGAGCGCCACGTCGCGCTTGAGCGTGGGTTGCGCCCCGCGACGGCTCGCGCTACTCATGCTTCGCCTCGTTCCGCAAGGCGAGCAGGGCTTCGGCGACGGGCGCCGCGCTTTTCTCGCGTCCGGTGAGCTCGTAGATCGAAGCCCCGGGGGCGAGGGCGCGCTCGAGCCACTGCACTGCGCGAATCTTTCGGAAAATCCCGGCGCTGCGGTAAACCTCCTCCGTCGCGAGTATCGTCCAAGGGAGCTCGTAATAGCGCGTCTCGTCGGTGAAGGGGCGGTTGCCGACCTGCACCGCCTTCGCGGAGGCTTCGCCGCGCAGCGCGGCGGGAGCCTGCGCGGGAAGCTCGCGCAGCCAGTCGCGGTCGAGCGAGCCGAGCCACCACGCGCCCACGCGATGCAGCGCGAAAAGCGCAAATCCCGAGACGCCCAGGAAGTCTTCCTGGGGCTCGGGCCACGCCGGATAGTCCGCCCAGCGCGCCCGGCCGGCGACGACGCGGCTCTTCAGCCAGTCCACTCCGCGGTCCACCGCGGCGGCGACCCGTTTCCTCTGCCCGCGGTCGGGCTGAAGAGGCGCCTGCGCGTGCAAGGCGAGGATGGCGGCCGCCGTCCCGTAGCTCGAGGTGAACTTCTCCTCCTGAGCGCCCCCGAACAGGGGCCACCCCCCGTCCGCACTCTGGGCCGAAAGGAGGAACTCGAGCTCGCTCTTGTGAGCCGGAATCCCGTACTGCGCGAAAGTCCACAGCACCCACGACGTGACGCCGAGGTGATTCGGGTGCTTGCCCTGGGGAAACCGGCGCCAGCAGGCGCATTCGGGTCCGGCCATGGAGCGGAAATACTGCTCGACCCGTTTGACGTCGATCCGGCTCGCGTAGTCCGGATCGTTTTCCCTGAGCGCGACGAGAATCCGGGCGGAGGTCCAGGTCTCGCCGGCGAGCTTTCTTTTCCTGTCGAGGCGGCCGTCGAGCGCCGCGGCAAGCTCTTTCGCTTTTTCGCGGACGGCGCGGCGCGTTTCGTCCGGCAGCGGCACGACCCGGTTCGAGGTGAATATCACGCGCCCGTAGCGGCCGGCCGCTTCCGGAAAAATCGCCGCGAAACCGATCCCGAGCACGAGCACGGCTACGAGCGCCGCGCCCCTGAGCTTGCGCCCGTCGCTTTGACAGACCCAAGCTTCGACGGCTACGAGTCGCCTCGCCGTGCGCGGGCTCACCTTGCCCACCTGGACGATCCCCCGATGCAGCCAGCTCCCGACGGCATCGACGGCTTTCACGGCATGCCGGCGCAGCTTGTCGACGTAGGGACGCAGCCTGTCGGTAAGGGGCCGCAGCTTATCGACGTAGGGTCGCAGCTTGCCGATATAGAAACGCGTTTTGCCGACGTAGGGACGCAGCTTGTTGGCGTGGAGGCGCGCTTTGTCGACGTAGGGACGCAGCCGGGCGGCGTATGACCCCAGCGCCTGCGCGTACGCGCCGAGCTTCTTCGCGGCTGGGCTCGCTTTGCGCATGGCCTCAGATGCCGACGAGGAGCTTGCCGACCGTGCCGCCGCTTTCCTGCGCTTCGTGTGCCTTGGCCGTTTCATCGAGCTTGAAGATGCCTGCGACGTGGGGGCGGTAGCGCCCCGCCTCGAGCGCGGCGTTCAGGTCGCGCGCGGCCGCCCAGTGCGCTTCGCGGGGCATGACGTATACGAGGACGAAGTGCACGCTTATTCCCTGCCGCATGATAGCGGTGAACGGGATGCGCGGCGCGCTGTCGGACGCACCGGACGAGTAGGTAGCGATTACTCCGTTGGCCTTCAGCACCGCGCGATTGAGCTCGAGGTTCGCCTCGAAGGCGACTTCCACCACGCGGTCGACACCCGGTCCCCGCGTGAACGCCCTGATTCTCTCGGCGGCGTCGTCTGTCTTGCGGTTGACCACGAGATCGGCGCCCGCCCCGCGTGCGACCTTCTCCTGCTCGGGCCGGCTCACGGTAGTGGCGACGCGCGCTCCACCCCATTTTGCGAGCTGGATCGCCGCGTGGCCGACCGCGCCGCCGCCGCCCGCGACGAGCACGGTCTGCCCTTGAATACCCCCGTCCCGAAAAAGGCAGCGGTGCGCAGTCATCCCGGCGATGCCGAGGCAGGCTCCGATCTCGAAGCTGGCGCCCTCGGGAAGACTCACTGCATTCTCCGAAGGGATCGCGACGTATTCGGCGGCGGTGCCGAAAGCGCGGCCGCGCTGCGCCTCGTAAATCCACACGCGCTCACCTATCCTCGATCGCGGCACGCCCGGCCCGACCGCGTCGATGACGCCGGCTCCGTCCTGATGCGGAATCACGCGCGGAAACGGCATTTCCATGCTTCCGTCCCAGCCGCCGCGCAACTTCGTGTCGGTCGGATTGATTCCGGAAAAATGCAGCTTGACTCGGACTTCGCCAGGCGCGGGCTGCGGATCGGGCAGCTCGCCGAGCACGAGGACTTTCGTCGCAGGCCCTTTGCGCTCGTAGTACGCCGCCCTCACGCGGTTTCCTTCTTCGCGTCCGGGCGTTTGTGACGGAAGCCGCGCTCGAAATGCCCCCGGCCTTCGAGATCGCCCTGCTCGAAGATCCAGGTGTAGCCGCCCTTCGGATTGGAGAGGATTTCCCAGGCGTTGTCGTCGGCGTCCCAGAAAAGGAAGCTGTAGGTTCCGTGGCGCGCGGAAGGTTTGCCGATGTCGTGCAGCCCCCACGTCTGCGCCTGCGAGTGGCACGCCCGCCAGGCTTCGTCCACGTCGGCGTCGGTGGCTACGTCCAGGCCGTTGTGGTAGACGCGCGGCATGCGCTCTTTCTTCTTGGTGTAGACGACGGCGTACACATGGTTGCCGCCGAGGCGGATCATGAGGGACACCGGGCTGGTGCGCACCACTTCCAGGCCGAGGAACTCCTCGTAGAAACGGCGCGTCGCCTCGAGATCTTTCGAGCCGAGCGTGCCGTGCGAGATGAATTTCGTCTTGAGCACGGAACGAGCCATAGCGCTACTCCAGCTTGATTCCCGATTCCTTGATGAACTGCCCCCACATCCGATAATCGGCGCGCACGCGCTCGGCGAATGCCTGAGCCGGACCGCCGAGCGGCTCGGCGCCGACCTCGAGCAGCCGCTGCCTCGTCCTGGGCTCCTCGATCACCGCCTCCAGCTTCTCGTTCAGCAGACGCACGATTTCGGGGCTCGTCGCTTTCGGCGCGAAGATGCCGAACCAGGCGCTCATCTCCCAGCCCGGCAGTCCCGCCTCCGCGGAGGTCGGCACTTCGGGCAGTCCGGCGAGGCGCCGCTTCGATGCGGCCGCGAGCGCGCGCAGCGCGCCGCTCTTGAGATACGGCTGCGCCGAGCCGTAGCTCATCGACATGACCTGCAGGCGGCCCGCGATGAGATCGGGGAGCGCCGGCCCCACGCCCTTGTACGGCACGTGCACGAGCTGCAGGCCCGCGAGGCGCGCGAATTGATCTACGGCGAGGTGCGGCGGGCTCCCGGTCCCCGCCGAGCCGTAGTAGACCTTGCCGGGATTCGCCCTGGCGTACGCGATGAACTCCGCGAGATCAGTGGCTGCAATCGAATTCGGGACGACCAGAATGTGCGGCGCCTCGGCGAAATTGAACACCGGGACGAGATCGACCAGCGGATCGAAGACGAGCGAGTGCTCGAGGAAAGGCTTGATGACGAGATTTCCCCCCGCGCAGATCATCAGCGTGTGTCCGTCGGCGGGTGATTTCACCACGTATTCGATGGCGACGTTGCCCGAGGCGCCCGCCTTGTTCTCGACCACGACCTGCTTGCCGAGCTCCCGCGCGAGGCCCTCGGCGGCGAGGCGCCCGAGGATATCGGTGAGCCCGCCCGGTGAAGTATCCACGACCATCCGGATCGCGCGGTGCGGATACGCACCCTGGGCTGCGGCGAGCGTCGCACCCGTGCCCAGAGCAAGGCCGAGGAGGCCGGCCGTTCCGAGGAAAGCGGCGCGAGGCGATTTCATTCTGTTCTTGTTCGGATGCCGATCGCAAGTCTACGCCATTGCCGGTGCCGCGGTCATCGTTGCGAAGCTTAGCGTTCGGCCCGCACCGCGACTTCCATCTCGCCGATCCCCTCGATGTTGCCTCTCAAGTGATCGCCGTCGGCGAGCTTCGAGACGCCCGCCGGCGTCCCTGTCGTGATCAGGACTCCGGGCTTGAGCGTCATCACGTCCGAGAGAAAGCGAATGTGCTCGCGCAGGCCGCAGATCATGTCGCCGGTATGCGCGCTCATGGCGAGCTTGCCGTTCTGCTCGACGCGGATCGCGAGGCCTTGCGGATCGTCGATCTCGTCGCGCGTCACGATCCACGGTCCGAGGCCGGTGAAGGTGTCGAAGCCCTTGCGGATGTTGCGCGTGTTCTGCCTGCCCCGCCCCCAGGGATCGCGCTGGCTGAAGTCCCAGCAAATCGTGTAGCCGAACACGTGGTCGAGCGCTTCGCTTTCGCTGACGTGGCGTGCCGTCTTTCCGATCACTGCGCACAGCTCGCATTCGAAATCCACGTCCTTGGATATTCTCGGAAGGATCACGGTCCCGCCCGGGCCGATGATCGAGGAGGCGGGCTTGAGGAAAAACTCCGCCATCAGCTCGTCCTTGGAGAGGTCCGAACGGTCGGATGAGCCCATTTTTTCGCGCATCTCCGCCTGGTGCGCCTTGTAGTTCGCGGCCGCCGCCCAGATCGCGGGCGGATTGAGAACGGGCGCGAGCAGCCTCGCCTGGGCGAGCGGCAGGGACGAGCCCGTCTGCGTGGCGAAACGCGCCAACTTCATCGCTGCGGGCTCGTTCGCGAGTCGCTCGATCACTTCGAGCATGGTGTGGCCCGGCTTCAGATGGCCCGCCTTCATGAGGACGTCGCCGATCGGATACAGCTTCTCCCCGACCACGGCCCCCGCGAGGCCCTCGTTGTAATGGCAGATCTTCATCGCCTTCTCCCTCGATCGCGAAAACAGGCTCAGTCGAGCTTCACGCCCGAGGCCCTGACGACCCGCTCCCAGGCGCGACTCTCCGAGCGCACCAGCTCCGCGAACGCCTGCTCCGATCCGCCGATCGGTTCGATGCCCGAATCGAGCAGGCGTTTCTTCGTGTTCGGGTCGTCGATCACCGCCTGCATCCTTGCATTGAGCAGGCGCACGATCTCGAGGCTCGTGCCTTTCGGCGCGAAGATGCCGAACCAGGTGGTCATCTCGTAGCCCGGGAGCCCGGCTTCGGCGGAGGTCGGCACGCCCGGCAACGCGGCGAGACGCGTCTTGGAGGCCGCCGCGAGCGCCTTGAGCGCGCCGCTCTTCAGGTGCGCCTGCACCGGCCCCAAACCCACCGAGAGCATCTGCACGCGGCCCGCGACGAGATCGGTGAGCGCCGGCCCCGTTCCTTTGTAGGGGACGTGCACCATTTGCACTCCCGCGAGCCGCGCGAAGTGATCGGCGGCCAAATGCGTGGTGCTTCCGGGACCCGCCGACGCGTAGTTCATCTTTCCCGGATTCGCCTTGGCGAAAGCGATGAACTCCCGCAGGTTGTTTACCGGAAGCGCCCCGGGCACGACCAGGAGCTGCGGCGCACCGGCGATGTTGAAAACCGGCACGATGTCCTCCAGAGGATCGAACGGCAGCGAGCCGTACAGGAAAGGCGTGATGACGACGTTTCCGCCCGCCACGAGCAGCAGCGTGTAGCCGTCGGGCGCCGATCTCGCCACGTGCTCGATCGCGAGATTGCCGGTCGCGCCCGCCTTGTTCTCGACCACGACCTGCGTCCCGAGCTGGACCGCCAGGCCTTCGGCCGACATGCGCGCGAGATAGTCGGTAATGCCGCCGGGGGCGGTGCCCGCCACCAGGCGAATCGTCCTCGCCGGATACCCCGGGGACTGCGCGAAGGCCGCGCCGAGAATGAGCGCGCCGGCGAGAAGCGCTGTAGCCCGGACTGAGCCGATCGGATTATCTTTCACGGTGCCGCGAAGGGGAAGGGGTTTTCCGGCAACGGTAGCACAGGTTTTCGCACCCGGGACGCTTCATGATCGTTCCCGTTGAACTTCGTGGACGGCGGGAGTAGCATGGATCGCGCAACTCCAAGCGTAACAGGGGAGACTTGCCAGTCACTTGATGCGAAAGGAGTTCGTCATGTGCTACGAATTGGACGAGATGTACTGGAAAGCGCGCCAAGCCGATGAAGAACGCAGAAAGAAGACGGCCGACGACAGCAAAAGAGACAAGCCCTCCGCGCCCGCGAAACCTGCCGCCCCCGAAGTGAAGCCCAAGGAACCCGTTCCGGCCTGAAGTCGCAGCAGGTTTCGCTGGAAAACCCCGGCCCGGACGGGTCGGGGTCCCGCGCTAGCTCAGGGTCCCGCGCGTGCCGCCTTCCCGGATGAAGGTGATGAGATCCTCCTCCGCGAGCGGCGGCCGACACAGATAGCCCTGGAATTCGTCGCAGCCCTCGTTGCGCAGCACCTCGAGCTGCTCGCGCAGCTCGACGCCCTCGGCGATCACGTTCATCTCCAGGCTGTGCGCCATCGCGATGACCGCGCGCGTGATGGCGACATCGTCCTTGGAATGCGCAAGGTCGCGCACGAAGCTCCTGTCCACCTTGAGATTGTTGATCGGAAAGAGCTTGAGGTAGCCGAGCGACGAATAGCCGGTTCCGAAATCGTCGATGGTGAGGTGCACGCCCATCGCACGCAGATTGCGCATGAGCTTCACCGCCAGGTCCGGATCCCGCATCACCATGCTTTCGGTGATCTCGAGTTCGAGGATGCCGGCTTCGGTCCCGGTGGATTTTAGGATTTCCGCGAGCTGCGGTACGAGCTGCTCCTCGCGGAACTGGAGCGCCGACAGGTTGACCGCGATCGGCATCCGCGGCAGTCCGGCTTCCTTCCAGGCTTTGGCGCGCGTGCAGACCTCGCGCAGCGTCCACAGGCCGATCGGAACGATCAGTCCCGTTTCCTCGGCGAGGTGGATGAATTTTTCCGGAAGGAGCAGGCCTTTCTCGGGGTGCTGCCAGCGCAGCAGCGCCTCGACCCCCGTGATGGCCCCGGTCGTCATGTCGATCTTGGGTTGGTAGTACACGCGGAACTCGTTCCGCTCCAGGCCGTGCCGCAGCCCGGCCTCCAGCGCGAGCTTCTCGGGCGTGTGCGATTGCAGCTCGGCGGAGTAGAAGCAGAATCCGTTGCGGCCGCGATCCTTGGCGCGGTACATGGCGATGTCCGCTCCTGACAGCAGCGTCTTCGCGTCGCGGCCGTCGGCCGGATAGGCGCAGATCCCGATGCTCAGCGTAACGTTGAGGTCCTGCCCGTCGATCTTGCGGAGCTCCGACACCGCCGCGAGCAGCTTCCGCGCGATCTCGGTCAGCGCGGCGGGGTCGCCCAGCTCCTCGACCAGCAGCACGAATTCGTCTCCGCCGAGGCGCGCGATGATGTCGCCTTCGCGCACGCAGCTTGCAAGGCGCTTGGCGGCTTCCTGCAGCACCCGGTCGCCGAACTGGTGGCCGAGCGTGTCGTTGATGTTCTTGAAGCGGTCCAGGTCCATGAAGAACAGCCCGACCGGCCTCGCGTGACGCTCCGCCCTGGCGAGCGCGCGCTGGAGCTCCTCGTTGAACAATACCCGGTTGGGCAGCCCCGTGAGATGGTCGTGCGTGGCGATCTGGCGCACGTTGCCGAGGGCCGAGCGGAGCTCCTCGTTGCTCGCGCCCAGGCGCTGACGCAGACCGCTGATTCTGCCGCCGATGACCGCGAAGAGGGGCAGCACGGCGGCGAGCCCCGCCCACTGGAACCATTCGTGGTAGACGTTCACCGTTTCCGGCTTGAAATACATGAGCAGATTGATCACCGCCGCGTAGCCGGCGAGGATCTGCAGCGCGGCCTTAACGAACTCGCGGGTGGTGAAGTGGAAGACGCCGAGAGTCAGCACGACCAGGCTCAGGTTGAGCACGACGGCGCGCCCTTGGTCGAAGCTGTAGACGGCGACCATCACCACGACGTTGCCGAGGAAGACGTGCAGCCAGGTCAGGTCCGGGTCGCTGAATTTCCGGTTGACGCCGGTGCGAAGCGCCGCGTAGAGCGCGGCGTTCACCGCGACCATCATGGCGACGAGGATCCAGGCGGGCTTCGGTGCGATCAGGTTGAATTTGCAAGCGAGCCAGACCAGGGGCACGCAGGCCGCGTAGGCCGCCGAAGCGAGCATGAAGCGGCGCAGCCGCGCCGCCTGTTCCGGATCCCCTCCCGCCATGGACAAGTACTTGATCACGGTCGATTCATCGAGTCGTATCCCCGGCTTGGCTTGAGCGGAGCGAGGCTCGCTCCGGCCCGGATCCCGGGAGAATGCTCGCCCCGCCGGCTCAGCCGGGTAGCCCGAATATCGCGTGTCCCTGTGTCCGAAAGGGGGCATGGGTTCCCTCGTATCGCGAAGCCCGTGCGGCTGAGTGGTTCGCGCGATTCTAACGTACCCCGCGAAAGGACAGGCGATCGCGTTTGACTGCCGCGCCCCGATGCGGCACATTCCGCCCATGCGACTGGGCTACTTCACGATGCCGCTGCATCCGCCGCACCGCGATCCGGCGCAGACGCTGCAGGAGGACCGCGAGGCGATCGTCCTCGCGGACAGGCTCGGATTCCACGACGCCTTCGTCGGTGAGCACCTCACCGACCGCTGCGAGAACGTCAGCAACAGCTTCATTTTCCTCGCGACGCTGATCGGCGAGACCCGGACGATCAAGCTCGCGACCGGGACCTCCAACCTCTCGCAATCGCACCCGGTGGTGATCGCCGCGCAGGCGGCGATGTTCGACCACCTCGCGAAGGGACGTTTCATATTCGGCGTCAGCCCGGGAGCGCTCTCCTCGGACGCCGAGGCGCTCGGCATCCTCGCCGAGGACCGCAACCGCATGTTCGCCGAGGCGATCGACGTGATCCTTGCGATCTGGGAGCGCGATGCGCCCTATGGAATCGACCTGCCCGGAAACCGCTACAAGGTGACGACCGAGAAGACCTTCGTGCCCGGACTCGGCCGGGGGATCATGTACAAGCCCTGGCAGAAGCCGCGGCCCGAGATCGTCGGCACGGTTGTCGCGCCCCGCTCCAAGGGCGTGATCGCCATGGGCGAGCGCGATTTTCATCCGCTGTCCGCGAATTTTCTTCTCCCCCATTGGCTGCCCAGCCACTGGGAGAACTACGCCGAAGGCAAGCGCCGCGCCGGGAAGAGTCCCGATCCCGCCGAGTGGCGCATTGCGCGCACGATCTTCGTGTCCGACGACGACCGCGTCGCCGAGCGCTACGCGCGCGAGGATCCTGCCAGTCCCTACCGCTTCTACTGGAAACAGCTGCGCGAGAAGATGTTGCGCGCCGGGCGTCAGGTCATTTTCAAGCTGCACGAGAGCGAGGACGACGGCGCGGTGACGCTCGAGCGGCTGCTCGCGGAGCTCGTTCTCTGCGGGACAGTCAACAAGGTCGTGGACCAGCTGCTCGCCCTGCGCGAGCGCTCGGGCGACTTCGGCGAGATCGTCTATGCCGGGATGGACTGGGTGGACCCGACGCTCGCGCGCCGCTCGATGGAGTTGATGGCTGACGAAGTGATGCCGCGGGTCAACAAAGCGGTCGGCGGCGCGGCGAAGAAGCCGCCGCGCGAGGCGGTGCGTATCTGAGCGATCCTGTTCGGGAACAATTCTTGCGTCTTTCCGGCCCTGGGAACCCCCCGAAATCGGGACCCGACGGCGCAATATGACACTGCAGATGGAAGACGAGAGCACGATACAGAAGAACATCGCCGACAAGCTGATTGCGGCGTTGAAGACGGGCGGCTTCGTGCTCTACGCCCAGAAAATCCTGCCCCTCGCCGGAAACGCGCCGCCGTTCCAGGAGGTCCTCGTGCGCTTCAAGGAGGAAGAGGAGAAGCTGCTTCCGCCGGGAACGTTCTTTCCCATGCTGCAGGAGTACCGGCTGCTGCCGTACGTCGACCGCTGGGTCGTGAGCCGCCTTGCGGCCTGGAGTCAGGAATCCCGCTCCCGGACGACGCCCGGCTCGCCGGTACCCGCAAACGGCGTCAACCTTTCTGAGGACACGCTGCGCGAGCCCACATTCGGGGACTTCGTCGCCAAGAACATCGAGAGCGCGAAGCTTCCCGAAGGGTTCTTCACCTTCGAGCTCGGCTGGGACACTGCCCTGCTGCACGCCGAGCAGCTTAAGAATATCCAGGCGCAGCTCGGTCCCCTGGGCTGCCGCTTCACTTTCGCCGGCTTCGACGGCAGCGGGGGCTCGTTCAACTTCCTCAAAGTGCTCAAGCCCGATTTCGTGAAGCTCAGCTACGGCACCGTGAAGGACGTCGGGCGGGGCCTCGCGGCTTCCGAGAAGGTCGAAACCATCAACCAGAAGTGTCACGCCATGGGGATCAAGACCATCGCGGAATTCGTCGAGAGCCATGAAGTGCTCGACGCCTTGCGCCTGATCGAGGTGGATTTCGCCCAGGGGCTCATCATCGGCGGGCCGCAAAAGCTCGACTAGCGCCGCAGGTCGTGTTGTCCCCTCAATTGAGAGTTTCGTACAGGCGCTCGTCGTAGAGCGCGCCGGCCATCCCGGCGAGCTTGTCGCGGAACTCGCGCTGGTGCGCGGACATGCCGTTCGCGTCGAAGGCCTCGCGCGAGCGCCAGATCTCGAACACCGTGAAATGGTTCGGACGGTTGGTCTGCTGCACGATCTCGAAGCGCACGTTGCCGGCCGCGGCGCGGTTCGCGTCACCAAGAATCTTCAGCGCGACGATGGCGTTGTCCTTCTGCGGCGGGATCACGTCGACGTGGGTGACGCCGTAGACGGCGCCGGCCGCATCCTCCATTGGGCCGACCGAGAGCGCATTGTGGAAGCGGTCGTCCGCCGGCGCGTTGCGCAGCGCATTGAGCTTTTCGCGAAACTCCTTCGTGCCCGCGGACCCCATGTGCGCGTCCCAGGCCGCCTTGTCCTTCCAGGCCGCGACCACGACGAACTGTCCCGGACGGCGCGGGCGCTGCACGACGATCGAGCGCAGATTGCCCGGCGCCGCGCGGCTCGCGCTGCGGTAGGACTTCAGCAGCGCCGCGGCCTCGTCCCTCGCGGTCGGCTTGGTCTCCACGTAGGTGACGACGTAGAGGGGGCTCACGTCGGCTGGAACGGCGGGGGGTGCGGCGGCGGGCGTTTGGGCGATGGAGTTCACGGCGAAGAGGCACAGCAGGGCCGGGACGAGCGCGGCCCGATGGAAGGTCATGTTTTCTTCTCCCTGATCAGTCCAGCAGCAGCCGCTCATCGTACACCCGCGGTGGAAGGCCGTCGCGTTCGGCCCGTCAGTCCCGTACGCGCCGTTTGCGCCGACCGCCGCGAGGACGGATGAGCGCGAGCGCTCCCCCCACGATCCACTCGGCAAAGCGCGCGGCGACGCGGAGAACGCGAGGACGGCGCGGCGGCTCCGCGCCGGTCGCGAGCGAGATCATGCGATTCGCCGAGCGCAGCACGCGCCGGCTCTTTTCCAGGTCGAGCGCGTCCATCGCTTCGTCAAAGCTCAGCCAGCGGATCCTGCGTTTCTCGAGCGGCGTCGCGCGGCCGGCGTAGGCCATGAGGAAGTACGCGATCGAGATCCAATCCCCTTCCTGCTTCTGCTCGACGCGTCGCAGCCGCCGCACCGTCCGCGCGCGCACGCCCGCCTCCTCGCCGACCTCGCGCTGCGCGGTGTCGGCGGCGGTCTCCCCGTTCTCGACGTGGCCCTTCGGAAAGACCCACCGGTCGCGCCTTCCGCTGGCCTCGACGAGGAGATAGCGGGGTCCTAGGTCCGTCAGCTTGAAGACGACGGCTCCTGCGTGCGTCGAGCGGCTCAATGCCGCGGCTCCCCGACCGCGCGCTGCGCCTCGTCCCACAGAGGCTCGAGCCGGTCAGGTCGTGGAACCGCGCTTCTCCGGGAGATCAAGGAGAGTCGCCCGCAGACCGGCTGAGAGCGCGCATCATCCTTCCCAACGGCGACGAGCTCTCGGCGATTTTTTCCTTTAGATGAAGAAGAAGGCGGCACCTCGGGCCGCCTTCCACCGCAAACCGCAGGACCCGCTCAATGGCACTGTGAAGCCACGCGGCGTTCCGCCTCGTGCGACTTCGACCAGCGCTGGTCGCCCGGCGTAAAGACCTGCGGCACGAGGAAGTCGTTCGGGTCGACCAGCAGGCGGAATTCCGGCCACTCGCTTTGCGGGAAGCCCATGTTCTGCGCCGTTTCGCGCCAGTTGATCTTGTGATAGAGCGCCGAGCCTGCCTGCGCAACGTCGGTCAGATGGCCCGGATAATAGACCTTGGGCTTGAGATGCTGGGTGTACTGGATGATATCGCGCTGCTGGTTGTTCGCCGCCCCGAGGCTGACGATCGAGCCCATGAGCACGTCCGTTTGGGGCAGGTTGTCCATGATGGAGAACAACCCCTTGCCTATTTCCGCGGCAAGCGCGATCGCGGGGCCGTTATTCACCGGGTCGTTGAATTGAGCCAGGCTGATCAGACCGGGGGAACCGGCGCCTATGCCTTCCTTCACGGGACCCGCCGAATTGACGAAGGCGAAGGTGAAGT
>Ga0209155_1000093_pt1 | contig 36679 bp, 34 predicted proteins | sample GraSoiAngelo_122_FD_185879 | JGI IMG/M metagenome (GOLD analysis project Ga0209155, IMG submission 185879) | Grasslands soil microbial communities from the Angelo Coastal Reserve, California, USA - 14_0927_02_20cm (SPAdes) (version 2) | ecosystem: Environmental > Terrestrial > Soil > Grasslands ... | reverse complement strand
AAGAGCGTGCGCAGACCGAGGTCTTTGCGCACCGGCGCGACGTGGCGCATGGCCGCGTGATGGCGCGGAGCGAAGAGGAACCCGATGCCGCACTCGTCGATGCACGCCGCCACCGCCGCCGGCGGAAGCTCCACCTCCACGCCCAGCGCGGCGAGCACGTCCGCGCTTCCGCACTTCGAAGAGACCGCGCGATTGCCGTGCTTGGCGACCCGCGCGCCTCCGGCCGCGGCGACGAAAGCGGCAGTGGTGGAGATGTTGAACGTGTGCGAGGAATCGCCGCCCGTCCCGCAGGTGTCGATCAGGCGGTCCTGCGAGACCTCCACCCGCGCCGCCCGGTCCCGGAGCGCCTGCGCGGCCCCCGCGATCTCGTCCGGCGTCTCGCCTTTGATTCGCAGAGCGACGAGCAGCGCCGCCACCTGAGCCACCGGCGCGCCGCCGTCCAGCATGGAGTCCATCGCCGCGGCCGCCTGCGCGCGCGTGAGGTGAACGCCCTCCACCGCCAGCCGGATGTGCTCGCGAAGCGGCATCGCTAGACCTCGAGGAAGTTGCGGAGCAGCGTCTGCCCGTCCGGAGTGAGGATCGATTCGGGATGGAACTGTACGCCGAACACGGGCAGCTTCAGGTGGCGAAGCGCCATCACGATGCCGTCCTTGGTGCGGGCGGAGACCTTGAGCTGCCTGGGCAGCGTGCGGGCGTCCACCACCAGCGAATGATACCGGCCGGCATGGAGCGGCCGGGGTGCGCCACGAAACAGGGTGCTGCCGTCATGGAGGATCTCTTCCGCCTTGCCGTGCACCGGCGCCCGCGCGCGGACTACCTTGCCGCCGAATGCCTGGCCGATGCTCTGGTGCCCGAGGCAGACCCCGAGGATGGGGATGGCGCGCTCGGGCCGCGGGAAGCCGTTGACCCCGCAGGCGCGCGCGATCAGCTCGAGACAGACGCCGGCCTCGTTCGGCGTACAAGGGCCCGGTGAGAGCACCAGTCGCTCCGGCCTCCGGGCGAGGATCTCCTCCGCGGCGAGCGCGTCGTTGCGCAGCACGTCCACGGAGGCGCCCAGCTCACCGAGCCGCTGCACCAGGTTGAAGGTGAACGAGTCGTAATTGTCGATCACCAGGACGCGGCGCTTCATGCGACCGCCTTCCCGGCCACGGCGCCGTACGCCGCGCCGACCGATGCGCGCACTTTCGCCAGCACCTCGCGCCACTCGGACGCCGGATCGCTGTCGGCGACGATCCCCGCGCCCGCCTGGGCGAAGAGCCGGCCACCGCTGCGGAAGAGGGTGCGGATGGCGATCGCGAGCTGGACGTCGCCGGACCCCGAGAACCAGCCCACCGCGCCACCGTACGGACCCCGCTGGACGCCTTCCAGCTCGTCGATGATTCCCAGCGCGCGGATCTTCGGGGCGCCCGAGAGCGTCCCCGCGGGAAACGCGGCGGCGAACGCGTCCACCGCGCCGAGCCCCGGATTCAAGACGCCGCTCACCTCGCTGGTCATGTGCATCACGTGGCTGAACCGCTCCGTCTCCATCAGCCGCTCGACCTTCACCGAGCCGATGCGCGCCACGCGGCCGACGTCGTTGCGCCCCAGATCGACCAGCATGGTGTGCTCGGCGCATTCCTTCGGATCGGCGCGGAGCTCCTGCTCCAGGCGGAGGTCCTCTTCCTGCGTCGCGCCTCGACGGCGGGTGCCGGCGATGGGCCGCACGGTCATCTTGGCCCCTTCGACCTGGACGAGCAGCTCCGGCGAAGCGCCGAACAGCTCGCGACCGCCGAGTCGCAGGTAGAAGTGGTACGGCGCGGGGCTGGCGGCGCGCAGCGTCCGGTAGAGAGAGAAGCCGTCGCAATCGGGCAGCTCGAATCGTTGCGAGAGGACCACCTGGAAGATGTCGCCGGCGCGGATGTACTCCAGCGCGCGGCGGACCGCGGCCTTGAACTGCTTCTCCCCGCCGGCCACAGGCACCGGTTCCGGCAGTCCGCCGCGAAGGAAGCGCGCGCCGTTGCGACGGTCGCTGAAGAGCCTGGCGCCGAGCGATTGCGCCGCAGGCGTGCGCAGGGCATTCGGAAAGCGCCCGAGCGAGAAGCCCTCCAGCACCCGCCGCGCCAGCGATTGCGCCCGGTGCTCGGCGTCGGGCCCGATGGCCACCGCCCAGGTGCGGCCCTGACGGTGATCGAAGGCGATCACTTCGCGCACGAGCAGGAGCTCCGCCTCGGGAAAGAGCGGATCGGCGCCGAGGCGCTGCGGCAGCCGTTCGGTCCAGGCGGCGCTCCCCCAGCCGAGATAACCGACGTAGCCTCCGGAAAACGGCGGCAAGTCTTCGCTGCGCTCTACGCGTTCCGCGTCCAGGGCGCGCCGGAGCGTCTGCAGCGGATCCGCGTCTCGGCGGAGCGAGAGACGCGCGCCATCGCCCCCGACGCCCACGTAGCTGTATCGTCCGAGCGCTCCTTCGAACAGGAACGCGTCCTGCTGTTGCTTTTCGTCGAGGAGGCAGAAGACGCCGAAAGGCGTCAGCAGATCACCGGGAAGCTCGACGGCTGCGGGAGGAGAAGCGCCTCCAAAGCCGACTCCGGGAAAAGGTCCGCATGCAGGGGAGACTAAAGCGCATCAACCTGCTTTGGCAAGGCGAATCCCCGGGACGTCGTCCGCGCATGATAGAAGCGCCCCATGGTGACGCCCGCGCGGCGCATCGCGGGGGAGGTCCTCATGCGCGTCGCGCAGGGAGGGGCGTTCGCCAACCTGGCGCTCGATTCCGCGCTGCGGCAGGCGGGCGTTCTCGAGCCGCGCGAGGTGGCGCTGGCGACGGAGCTGACCTACGGGACGCTGCGCTGGCAACTCCAGCTGGACCGGGCACTTTCGGCGCACAGCGACCGGGCGCTCGACGATCTCGACGAGCCCGTCCGGGTCGCGCTGCGCCTCGGCGCGTTCGAGCTGCTGCATCACGAGAAGGTGCCGGCCCGGGCAGCGGTCAACGAGGCGGTCGAGCTGGCGAAAGAGCTGAAGGCCGCGCGCGCGACGGGCTTCGTCAACGCCGTCCTGCGGAGGCTGTCGGAGACGCGGGCCTCGCCGCCGCCACCTTCATCGGAAGTCGATCCGGTCGGGCATATGGCGGCGCTGACGTCGCACCCGCGCTGGATCGTGGAGCGGTGGATGCGGTGGCTGGGTCCGGCTGAGGCGGAGCAACTGTGCCTGGCAAATCAGCAGCAGGCCGCCGCCACCATCCGCGTCGCCCGCCGCAGGGCCACGCCGGCGCGCGTCCAGGAGGTGCTGCGCGAGTCGGGGATCGATTCGCGCCCCGGCCGCTACAGTCCGGACGCGCTGGTCCTCGCCGACGGCGCGCCGCCTGCGCTGGACATCGATGGACACGAGCAGGGCCTCTTCCAGGCCCAGGACGAAGCCGCGCAACTCGTCTCGCTGTTCGCCGCACCCGGCAGGTCGGCCCGTGTGCTGGACGCCTGCGCCGCCCCGGGCGGCAAGGCATGCCATCTGGCGGAGATCGCCGGAGAAGGGTCGGTGCTGGCCGTCGATCTGCACACCAAGAAGGCCGCTGCCATCGCCGAGTCCGCACGGCGGCTGGGGCTGGACAACCTCGAAGCGCGCCCCGCCGACGCCACGCTCCCCATTCCTGACGTCGCGTTCGAGAGCTTCGATCTGGTGCTGCTGGATGCTCCCTGCTCAGGGCTCGGAACGCTGCGCCGCCATCCCGAAGTGAAGCTGCGTCGCACGCCGGAAGACGTCGATCGGCTGGCACAGGTCCAGGCGCGTCTGCTCGCGGCGGTGCAGCGATACGTCCGCCCCGGCGGCCTGCTCGTCTACGCGCTCTGCACGCTGACTCCGGAGGAGTGCGACGAGCAGGTTCAGCGCTTCCTGGGGGCGTTCAGCCAGTTCGAGCTCGACCGGCCTCCGCCGTCGTTTCCGGCGGACTGCCTGGACCGCGACTTCCTCCGTACATTGCCGCATCGCACGAGCACCGACGGTTTCTTCGCTGCCCGCTTGAGGAGAACCGCATGACCGACGTTCTGATCGCGCCCTCCCTGCTCTCGTGCGATCTGTCGCGCATCGGCGAGGAGATCCGCGCGGTCGAGCAGGCCGGCGCCGATCTCATCCACGTCGACGTAATGGACGGCCGCTTCGTCCCCAACCTGACCTGGGGACCGCCGGTGGTCGCCGCGATGAAGAAGCACGCGAAGACCCCGCTCGACTGCCACCTGATGATCGTCGAGCCCGAGAAGTACGTCGACGCTTTCGCGAAAGCGGGCGCGGCGAACATCACCGTCCACGTGGAAGCCTCGGTGAACCTCCACCGCACCCTGCAGCAGATCAAGGCCACCGGCGCCAGCGCGGGCGTCACGCTCAATCCGCACACGCCGCCGGACCATCTCGAGTACGTGCTCGACGAAGCCGACATGGTGCTGGTGATGACCGTCAATCCCGGCTTCGGCGGCCAGAGCTTCATCGAGGCATGCCTGCCGAAGATCGAAAAGCTCGCCGGCTGGATCCAGCAGCGCCGCCTGAAGACGAAGATCGAGGTGGACGGGGGCATCGCGCCGGACACGGCGAAGCGAGTCGTCAGTGCGGGTGCGACGGTGCTGGTCGCAGGGACTGCGATTTTCGGCCGCCCCGACTACAAGCAGGCGATTCGTGCACTTCGTGACGCAGCGCGCTAAATTCTTTGCGCCTGGGCCGATGCCGTGTAACGCTCTGCGGCATGGAGAACAACGTCACGAGGCTGCCGAAGGCAGATAGTCCGAGGCCCGTCGTCGCGCTGGTCGCCCACGATCGGCGCAAGGACGAGATGGTCGAGTGGGCCATGTTCAACCGCGGCACGCTGTCGCGCTGCACGATCTATGCGACCCGGACCACGGGCCTGACGCTGCAGGCGGAGCTCGATACCCCGATCCAGCTGATGCTGTCCGGTCCGATGGGCGGCGACGCTCAGCTCGGTACGCTGATCGCCGAGGGGCGCATCGATGCGGTGTTCTTCTTCTGGGACCCGCTCACGCCGCAGCCGCACGACGTCGACGTGAAAGCGCTGCTCAGGCTGGCGGTGTTGTACGACGTTCCCATCGCCTGCAACCGCAGCTCCGCCGATCACATGATCAGCTCGCCCTTGTTCGTGATGCCGGAAAAGTATCGGCAGGACCGCGGGCCGCCGAGCTTCGTCCCTTGGGCGCGTCAATGAAGCGTGCGTTCGGGCTTGGTGGCGACCAGCGCCCAGAACTGCTTCGGGGATAGACCCAGCGCGCGCTCCGAAAGGGGCGCCCACTGCAGGCCGTGGACGCTCGCGAGATCCAGCTTTCCCTCGACCAGCTTCTCGATCTCGCTGCGCAGCCACGCGCGCCGCGCGAGGGCCAGCCCGTGCGAGGCGAACAAGGCCTGCAGCGCGGGCAGGGACGCCCGCGTGGTGGACAGCGCCTGGCTGTTCACGTCGAGGCAGAGCGCTTCGCTGAGCGGGACGATGCGCCCCGTCAGCCCGCTGCGCGCCGCCTGCGCCTGGAGATCCTTGAAGCTGACGCTGTTCGGCGTCGCTTCCGCCTTGGGGTCGCCGTAGTCGGCGACGATCAGGACACCCCCCGGGGCGAGCGCACCGGCGGCGTCGGCGACCAGGCGGAGCAGCCCGCTGTTCTTTCCGTCGGAGAAGCCGAGCTGCGCGCCGATCTCGTTGACCACCGCCGCGCGGTACGACTCCGCCTGCTGGACGCGCGCAATGTTCGTCTCCACGCGCGCGTCCGGCAGCTCCATGGCGAGCCCGAGCGAGAGCACCTGGTGCGGAGCCGGAACGCCGTCGAACGCGCCGCGGCGGCGCAACTCGTGCGCCATCGCCTGCGCATAGGTGCGCCCGCCGAGGCTCGGATGCGGCGTCGCGAACAGCGACGCGAAGGTCGGTTCCTCCTCGAGTTTTGGCTGCGGCGGGGCACCGCCGACCGCGTAGAGCCGGACGTCCGGGATCTCCGGGTACGGCATGGTCGACTCGGCCGCGGCGTTCAGCTGGACGCCGCCCTGGGAGACGGGTTTGGCGAGGACCTTCAGCGCCGCCACGTCGGCCCGCGCCAGGCGCAGCAGTGCCTCGAGCGGCGCGTATCCGGCGTCGCCGAGCACCTGTCCCAGCGAACGTTCCCCGTCGCAGCGGAGAAACAGCCGCGACGTCATCTCGTCGAGCGGCAGCGCAGTGCCCGCGCGCGTGTAGACGATGACCCCTTTTCCGTTGCGCTCGAAGACTGCTCCGCGCGGAACCCGCGGAAACCCGGCGAGCAGCGGGGACATCTCGTCCGGCCGTTGCTGCCCGCTGGTCTGCACGAGAAAGCGCCGCGCCCGGAGGATGCCCGTGTACTCCTGCGCCTGGTCCCGCGAGAGTCCCGGCGGCGGATCCTGCTCCTTCTCGCGCGGCGGATCGAACGAGAGGAGCAGCGCGAGCACGTCGCGGCTCATCTCGGCAACGTCCCCGGTGAGGCCGTGCCAGACGAACGCAGCGTCTCCGCGCGCGTGGAACGAGAGATGATGCGAGAGCGCCAGGATCGTCACGGCGGCGCAGGATGCTCCGGGCGTCGGTCCGCGGCAAGCAGCGGCCGGTCGGCTCCACGCGGGATTGACGCGTCCCACCCTTCCTGTTACTTCCTCGCGCCCCTTCGCGGGGGACTACTTTTCGGGGAGTGGCTCAGCCTGGTAGAGCACCTGGTTCGGGACCAGGGGGTCGCAGGTTCAAATCCTGTCTCCCCGACCAATCTACGGCCGCGGCCCGGGCGTCACGAAGCACGGCCGCGGCCTTCGTTTTGCGTCTCGGCGACGCGGCGACCGAGGCGGCGCTCAGGGCGGAAGCGATGTGAGCTCGATGGTGTGGGGCGCGCCGATGATTCCGCCGGCAATCGCGAAGAGCAGCGCGCCGGAGATGCCGAAAACGGTGACGACTGCCGATCGTACGAACCCGGCCGTCTCCTCGCCGTGGACACCGGCGGCGACGACGGCGCCGAGCACGACGCCCGTGGCGAGACCGACGCCCGCGCCGGCGAGTGCGCCGTGGCCGTGGTACCGGACGGTGATGCGCTCGACCGCCTCCGGCGGCGCGCGGACGCGCTGCCCCCGCTTCGCCTCGTCGGTCCATTCGATAGCATCCGACGACACGACGACGTCCTCGCCGCCGCGGCAGCAGGGCTCCTTGCGCAGCTGGATGGCGGCGCCCTTTTCTTTCACTTCGTCGTTGATGAACGCGACGTCGGGCGGCGTGAGCGGCAGCGACACCGCGCGGGTCGTCGAGCAGCCGATCAGCGCGAAAAGGATCGGGAGCAGTCTCATCGACCGTGACGACCCACGCCGGGAGTCGACGGTCACCCGTCCTCATCAGCGGGCAGATCAAAACCGGCGCGCTCTGGCGCAGCGAGCGCAACGGGAGGTACGATCGGCTGATGGAGATCGCTATCCGGGCCACGACGCGTTCTCTCGCTTCGAGGCGCTAGGTGCCACGTGAGTGGGCCTCTTGTCGTCCCGCTATCCACGCTCGGCGCGCAGGACCTCGCCGTCGCCGGCGGGAAAGGCGCGAGTCTCGGCGAGCTCATCCACGCCGGCTTTCCCGTTCCCGACGGCTTCGTGATCACGACGGACGCGTACGCCGCGGCCGCGAGCGCTGCGAGCGTCGATCCGATGGACCCGATCGCTGCGCGCGCGCGGCTGCTGGAGACGGCTGTTCCCCCCGAGATCGCGACCGCGGTGCGTGATGCGTATCGCGCGCTGGGCGGGCGTGTCGCGGTGCGCTCGTCCGCGACCGCGGAGGATCTTCCGGAGGCGAGCTTCGCCGGCCAGCAGGACACGATCCTCGATGTCGATGGCGAGGCCGCGCTCCTGAACGCGATGCGCCGGTGCTGGGCGTCGCTCTGGAATGACCGCGCCGTGTCGTATCGGACCACGCACGCGGTCGATGGGCGCGCGCTCGGACTCGCCGTCGTCGTGCAGCGGATGGTCCCCGCACAGGTCGCCGGCGTCCTCTTCACCGCGGACCCGATCACCGGACGCCGTCGGCGCGCCGCCATCGATGCGGTTCGCGGTCTCGGCGAGCAGCTCGTCTCGGGCGCGGTGAATCCGGACCACTACCTCGTCGATGTGAAGACCGGCGCGGTCCTCGAGCGGCGCGGCGACATCGTCGATGACACCCGCCTCCGCGAGCTCGCGGCCATTGGCGCCCGCATCGAGGCGCACTACGGAAAGCCGCAGGACATCGAGTGGGCGATCGACGGCGAGAAGGTGTGGATCGTGCAGTCGCGCGACATCACGACGCTGTATCCGATCCCCGCGAGCGCCCCCGATCCGGAGCGCGACCTGCGCGTCTACCTCTCGGCCAACGTCGCGCAGGGTGTCCTCCAGCCTTTCACGCCGATGGGCATCCAGACCTTCCGGCTGCTGGGCGCGGCGTTCGCGTCGGCGGTCGGGAGGCCCCTTGCCGATCCGGCAGCGGGGACCTCCGTCATCGCCGACGCCGGCCTGCGCCTATGGATCGATCTCACCGGGGTGTTCCGGAACTCGTCGGCGCGGGAAATACCGGTCCGGGTGCTGTCGATCATGGAAGCGCGGAGCTCGGCGATCTTCGCGCGGCTGCTGGACGATCCGCGCCTCTCACCGCGCGGCGGCTCGCGCCTGCGCTCGCTCGCGTCAATTCTTCACGCGGTCATGCATGCGGGAGTGCCGCCGTGGGTGATCCGCGCGCTCCTTCGTCCCGAAACGACGCGCGACCAGATCCTGCGCGACATCGACGCGATCGTCACGCGCGACGCCGGACCGCTCACGACTCCGGTCGAGCGGCTCGACGCGTTCGAGCGACTGCTCATCGCGACACCGCCGCGCATGTTCCCGCGGCTCGTCGCGATGGTCGGCGCCGGGTTGATCTCGTACAACCTCGCAGCGCGGCTGCTTCGCGGTGTCGCGAGCGACGACGAGATGCGGACCGTGCTGCGGGGCCTGCCATTCAACCCGACGACCGAGATGGACCTGGAGCTCTGGGCCATCGCCCTTCGCACTCGGTACGACGCGCCGACGCGAGCAGCACTCGCGGACCGGGCGCCGGCCGAGCTCAGCGCGGCCTTCTGTCGCGGCGCGTTACCGCCGCTGCTCCAGCGCGAGCTCGAGACGTTCCTGGTGCGCTATGGGCACCGCACGATCGCCGAGATCGATCTCGGGTTGCCGCGCTGGTCGGAAGATCCATCACATCTTCTTGGCGCGATCGCGAATTACCACCGCCTCGACGCGGCTGCCTTGGCGCCTGACGCGCAGTTCGCGCGTGGTGCGCGCGAGGCGGAGGCGACGATCGCGACGCTGCTGTCCCGCGTTCACGGTCCGCGCCGCCTTCTCGCCCGCAAGCTCCTGCGCCGGGTCCGTGCCCTCGCCGGCGCGCGCGAGGCGCCGAAGTTCCACGTGGTCCGCGTGTTCGCGCAAGGCCGAGCGATCCTCGCGCCGGTCGGCGTGGCGCTTGCCGCCGAAGGCCGCGTCGCCGCGGCGGACGACATCTGGTTCCTCACGCTCGCCGACGCGCGCCGCGCGCTGGCTGGCGAGGACATGCGCCAGCGCGTCGCCGAGCGCCGGGCGGAGTACCGTCGCGAGGAGCGGCGGCGTCACGTGCCACGCGTGCTTCTATCCGATGGGACCGATGCCGAGGCTGCGTTCACATCGCCCGCCGCGGACGGCGCGATCCGGGGCACACCGGCGTCGCCAGGCACCGCGCGCGGCGTCGCGCACGTGATGTTCTCGCCGGCGGGGGCGCGGCTCGAACCTGGCGAGGTCCTCGTCGCGCCAGCGACCGACCCCGGATGGACGCCGCTCTTCCTCACGGCGAGCGCGCTCGTGATGGAGATGGGCGGGATGATGTCGCACGGCGCAGTCGTCGCGCGCGAGTACGGAATCCCGGCCGTTGTGGGCGTTCCGGACGCGACGACGCGGATCGCGACGGGGGAACGGATCGTGGTCGACGGCTCGGCCGGCACGGTCGCGCCCGAAGGACGCGAAGAACATTAGAGGTCCCGCTTCGGCCCGGCGGCGTCCCTGGAACCCAGGCGACATCGGGCTCATGTGGTTGGGAGACAGGATTTGAACCTGCGACAGGACCTGATCGACTGTCGTCAATGCGGTCGGACTTCGCCAACCGCGCCCGCTCTGCCGCGGGACGGAACGGCCATGAACTTCTTATGCGGAGGTCACTCGGCCGCCGTCTTGACCGGCCGGCGCTCCGATCCGCTCATCATTCTACCCGTCGACGTGCCTTCACCGAGTTACTTTCCCAAAACGGTTACTTCAAGCGCATCGGCTCGCGGTAACCGCCTAATTTGGGCTCCATCGTCCTTGCGCGCGCGTATATCTCTTAAGCGCTCGGCGCTCGTCGCCGCTCTTCAGGAACTAGTGGCGCTCCGTCTCGCCGACGGTCGTGTCGAAGCTGCGCTGCGTCGCCGGAGAGCCCGCATTCGTCGCCAGCGGCCCGGTCTCGGCGCCGCGCGACTCGCTCCCGATCCGCGCGAGGCGCAGATGGTTGTGCACCTCCCGCACGCCGAACACGCTGTCCGCGATGTCCTCGATTACCCGCTTCTCGACCCGCGTCGAGACCCGGCCCGAAAGCGTCACCACACCGCCGTTCACCTCGATCTCGACGTCCTGCGGGTCGAGCGCGGCGAGCGAAATGCGGTGCCACACGTCGTCGAGGATCCGCTCGTCAGGCCGGCGATACCGCGGCGGCAGATTGCGACGCACTGTCGCTGCCGCGCGCTGGTCCTGGTCCTCCAGCGCCGACGCCATCTGCTCCCCGCGTCCGCGGACGGCGCGGCCGATCTCCGCCGTTCCTCCGCTCACCCTGCCGCCGAACCACGTCCCCCACTGCTGGAGCGTGTTGCCGACCCAGCCGGCGCCCGCGCGGACGCCCGCGCCCAGCCAGCCGAGGATGCCGCCGCGCCAGGTGTGCTCGCCAGGGCCCATCTTGCGACGCGGCTCGTAGCCATAACCCTCGTAGCCAAACCGCTCGTACGGGTAACGCCCATACGGATAGCCAAAGCGCTCGTACGTGCGGAAGTCGTCCCCGTAACCGTATTCGCCCCACTGCTGCCAGTCGTTGATCGCCATCGCTGTGCCTCCTCCGTGCCGAGAATGCAGACCCGCTCGTCCGCCAGCGGCGGTCTCACCTTCGGGTGATTTGGTGCGGTGCGTCGCCGCAAAAATACGCGGCCGACGCGCGACGGCAAGAGAGAGCCGGGCAAGGTTAAGCCCGCCCGGCCTACGGCAGGGCAGCGACGTCAGTGCACCGCTTGCGCGACCTGGCTTCCGGGTGCGCGCCAGAGGCCAGTGCGTAGGAATCGTGGTTCGCGCGCCGTAATGCGCTCCTCGCCTCGCGCGCAGGCGAGATCTTAGGTGCGATGGTCCGCAGCACTCCGAGGTGCGCCGCGAACGGCAGCTCGAACATCTGCTCGATGATCGCTCGATCGATTCCTCCGGCTTTCCCTGCGGCTCCGACGGGACGGTCTCCGTGGCTGTGCGATCTGCCTGTCTCCCGCTCGCAGGTGACCGGCCGACGCCGACGTTGCGGGGGGCTTCCCGCTCTCGCCGATGGATCCGGAAACAGGCGCGGCCGGCGCGCGCGATCGAGCAGCTCGCGCACTCGATGGCGGACACTACGCAAACGGCACGCACCATGACACACCTGCGTGGCTTGCAGACCTTCCCGTAAAGCGTCTTAGCATTTTTCAAATGCGCGGCAACGAAAGTTCGGGAGGCGGTTCTGGCCCGGGCGGAAACCGCCCGGAGAAAATGCGATGAAAACCATTCGCCATTCGTCGAACGTGCTCGTCGGACTTCTCGCCGCGCTGGCAGCTTGCGGCGGCGGCAGCAACAGCGGCGTGGCCGCGGTCCAATTGCAGTCAACGAACACGAATCCGCGCGTGGGCGAAACCACTCATGTCGGCGCTACGCCGGTCGACGCGCACGGCATCACCGTACAGGGCGTCGTCTGTGCGTTCACCTCCAACAGTCCGGGAGTGGCCGCGATCGACGCGACCAGCGGAGCGGTGGCGGCGCTTTCCGTCGGGGTCGCGGTCATCACCGCGACGTGCGGCGGGAAGTCGGCCACGGTCGACATCACCGTCCAGCCGAACGAGGTGACGTTGACCATCCAGAAGCAGGGCAATGGCAACGGAGCGGTGTTCGCCAATCCTCCGGGCAGCCCAAACTTCGTGCCGGGTACGAGCATCCAGATCACCGCCACCGCCAACTCCGGTTCGATCTTCAGTGCCTGGGGCGGCGCGTGCGCTGGAGTCCCGTCCAACAGCCCCTGCGATCTGGTGATGAACGCCGACAGCACGGTGACCGCCACCTTCGATCTGTCGGAGACGTTCGTCAGCAATACCTGGAGCGCCTCGCTTGGCACCGTCACCGACAGTATCGGCTGTCGGTACGCCATCTCCGCGTCGGGCGTGATGACGTTGAACGTCGTCGAGAACTTGAATGGCACCATGAGCGGGACCGGAAGCACCACCGCGCACATCGGCATCGTCACCGTGTACACTCCTCCTTACGACACTTGCACGGCGCTGCCATTCGACACTAGCGGGACCGGCAACATCAGCGGTAGCGATGCTAGCTTCACGGCGTCGCTGAGCAGCTCGGGGGGAAACTTCAGCATGACGTTCACCGGCACGCGCTCCGGCACCACGATCACCGGCTCGGCCACGGTCAGCCAGACGCTGCGCGATGGCTCCGGGACGGCCTATCCGACATCCGGGACGACTGGCAGCTTCACCGCGACAAAGCAGTAGCCGCATCTCGTCAGATCCGGGAGCGCGCGGATGCTATCGAGGCGGCATGCGCCGTCTCCCGGACTTCCTCACCGCGGTGCGCGTGGCGAACTCCCGCCTGCGCCTTTTGTTCGGGATCGGCCTGCCGCTGGGAGAGTTGACGCGAGGTGAACTTCCCCAGCGTGATGGGTTGCCGACCTCAGTGCCCCCCGGGGGCTGTGCGACCGCCCACGCCCGGCTGCGCGACCAGGTGCGCCAATACGTCAAGAATCCGCCGGCAACTCGCGCACCACCGGCGCACCAAACGGCGTCTCAACGGGTCCGCGCTCTGCTACGGTATCCGAAGTCGGTGCTTTTCCCTCACCCGTACTTTCCAGAGGTTGCGCCGGCGTGCTAGCCGAGGCCACGCCGTGGGATTCCTCTTGTGCCCGTTCGGGACCAGGGGGTCGCAGGTTCAAATCCTGTCTCCCCGACCAAACAAACTTCAAAGAAGTACGGCGAGATCGGCTGGGGACGCGAAAGCGCCCCCAGCTATCGTGCTGGTGCCGTGGGCGCGAACACGCAAGAACGCGGTGGTGCACTGACGGTCTTTGAAGGCGTGGTCAACCCCGATCGGCTCGCCCTTGGCGGCGCACGGCATGAGAGAGCCTGGCTTCGCGTTGGGGGTCCGCCTCGGTTATTGTCGCGCCCTCGGCTTGCGGAGGCGGTTTCCTGGTAGCCGTCACCGCCGACTAACGGCTGTGCGCAAGCAACGCAAGCAACGCGATCGCGGCAACGGCCGTGATCCCGACCAGGATCAAGTAGGCGAGATGCAGCCTGCGGTGCCTGCGCGGCCCGGCTTCGTCCACGTGTCCCATTTCCTCCCTCAGCGTGGTGGGGCTCGCGTTCACGGCGACACTCCACGGACACTCCCCCTGCCCATGCCGGCAGCACCGGCGTCAGGAGTGCCCGACTACTAGACCGTCCTGGTAGCCCTCGCGGAACAGGATTCTATTCGTCGCCGCCGCCGTATCCGAATAGGTCGGCGGGGTGAACTTTCAGGTAGCCTCCCTTGGATGCGTCGCGGCTTTGCACCGTTTCTCGTACTTGTTCTCCTCTTTTCATGCGCTTCGGCGCGACATTCGGGTCCTGCGTCGACCGGCGATTCCTGCGGCGTGCAGGGAACCTGGAGCGGTTCGTTTGCGATCGAAGGAAATGGTATCGGCGGACCTCCCCGAGCAGACACACTCGACCTGCGTCTCGTGCTCATGGACTCGGCGGCGAAGGTATTTTCGAAGGAACAAGGGACCTGGATGGAGGACAAGCCGGGCCGCTTCTCGTTGCGGTGCGCTGGCCCGAACGCGGTCATCGCTGCGATCGACAGTGACCGCGACAGCGATGGTATCTGGTACGAAAGCTGGGTCATCACGTTGACGGTCATCGATGCGGACCGCGCTCTCGTGCGCTGGCTGCGCATGGTCAACAACACCAATCTGCCGCTCACGAACCCATCGAGCAGGTTCAGCTACCAAGGTGTCGGCGTGCTGCAGCGCGGTCCTGCACCCCTCAACGCGGAGCGCGCGAAGCCAGAGACAATCGGCGAGCTACTGTCGGCCTTGTGTGACGGTGGCGATGCAAAAGCCTGCCATACGCTCGCGCGTGCGATAGACAACGACGATCCAACGCGCGCGGGAGAGCTTCGGAAGAGAGCTTGCGACCTTGGCGACCGCTCGGCCTGCGAGGCCCGATAATATCGGCCGAGCAGATTCAACTCCTGCAGGGTTTCTACGCTCGCAGTCGTTCCGGAGCTATGGAGCCGCGCCCTCCCGAGAAGTCGCGGCGGGTGATGGGAGCAATGCAATCAAAAGGAGAGGATCGACATCAACCTTGAAGCAGGCTTACGCTTGGGGGTGCTGACCGATTAAGATGGTCCTCCTCCGGCGCCGGGCGCCCTCCCTCGGAGAATCGAATGCAGGACTCCTTTGCCTTCACCGACACTTCACCCGTCTACCAGCCGCCCGTCCACCACCTGCAGTTCCACGGTGACGGAACCAGCTTGTTCCTGCTGATTCTCAAGAACCTCTTCCTCACCGTGATCACGCTCGGCGTCTACGCGGCGTGGGCCAGGGCCGAACGCCGCAAGTACATGTGGAGCAGCACGGAGATCGCAGGGCAACGGCTCGTGTTCACCGGCACCGGGCTCGAGCTGTTCAAAGGCTACCTGAAAGTCCTTGCCGTGTACGTCGCGTTCCTCGCGCTTCCGGTGATTGCGAATCTCATTATTCCGGGTTCCCGAGTGATCCTCCAGATCATGCTGTCGGTTGCGGTCCTCGGACTCATTCCGTTCGCCGTCTACTGGTCGCGCGCCTACCTGCTCAGCCGAACCCGGTGGCGCGGCCTCCACTTCGGCCTCGAGCGCGGAGCAGGCCCGTATGCCAAGGCGTTCATCGGGGGCTACCTGCTGACGCTGCTGACGCTGGGAATCTATGCGCCTGCCTGGCTCAATCGGCTGCGCGGCATCCTCTTGAACAATACCCGGTTCGGCACCGAGCGGTTCTCCTACGACGGCAGCAATGCCGACGCGTTCTGGATCGGATTCAAAGGCTTCCTGTTCTCGGTGCTCACGCTCGGCATCTACTACTTCTGGTACGCTGCCGAGATGAATCGCTTCGTCCTCTCCCATACGTCCTTCATGGGCGCGCGGGGAAGGAGCGATCTGACCGCCGGGGATATGTTCGCGATCCTGGTCGGCTCCGTGCTGGGAACCGCGCTCACGCTCGGCATTGCCTTTCCCTGGATCGTGGTGTGGTCCATGCGCAAAATGCTCGACCGGATCACCTTCGTCGGCGAAGTGGACTTCGCGCTCGTCGCGCAGCGCTCCAGCGCGGGGAATGCTGCCTCCGACGCCCTCGCGCACGACCTCGGCGTCGACCTGGCGCTTTGATGGGCGCCCTCCGCGCCGAGCTGATGGATGGCTCCAGCGGCCGCGCCCAGGCTGTCCAGGTGACTGCCCTGCCGGATCGATTGCTGATCCAATCGGAGAGCCAGGGCGAGCCCGAACCGTGGACCCTCGCGGGATTGCAAGTCGAACCGCTCCCCGGCGGCGTCCTGCACCTCACGCATCCTGCGCACCCTGGCGCGCTGCTCTCCTCATCCGACCCCGAGCTGCGCGACGTCCTGGTGGCCGCCGGTGCCACTCCTCGCTCGCCCGCGGCCCGGAGCTTGCTGCTGCGCGGCGCGTTCTATGCCGCGACCGTCGCGGGAGCGATCGCGCTCTTCCTCGCGCTGCTGCCAACGATGTCGGCGGGCATCGCGCGCCGCGTGCCGCTGTCGATCGAGGAACAGCTGGCTTTCCCCGTTCACAAGCTCCTGGAGAACCGCTACTGCCGGAGCGCCGGCTCCCGCCGCGCGCTCCTCGCCCTCGCCGGGTCCCTGCGACTCGCGGGCGATCCCGAGTTTGCCGGCGCGCGGTTCGAGATCGTCGACCTGACGATGGTGAATGCCTTCACCTTCCCAGGCGGAAGCATCGTCGTGACTCGCGGCTTGGTGGAGGAGGCGCAACGGCCCGAGGAGCTTGCGGGGGTCCTCGGGCACGAGCTCGAGCACGTGGCCCGGCGACACGTCATGGCGCAGGTCGTGCGCAGCGTCATCCTGACCACGGGGTGGCAACTCACGGCTGGCGATTTCGCAGGGCTGATGGCCATCGACCCTTCGACGACGCTGGAGATTGCCTCGCGGCGCTTCTCGCGCGACGCGGAGAAGGAGGCCGACGAAGGCGCGCTCCGCCGCCTGCAGCACGCCAATCTCTCGAGCCGCGGCCTGTCGGACTTTTTTGCCCGCATCGAGCGGAGCACCGACGTGGTTCCGGAATGGCTTTCCACGCATCCGGCAAGCGCTGCGCGGAAAAAGGCGCTGCTGGACGCGGACGCCGCCGTTGAGAGGTCACCCGGGGCGATCCCGCACCACGACTGGCAAGCGATCAAGGACGCGTGCCGCGGCCGCCGCGCCGCCGAACCCGGTCAGGAAAACCGGCTTGGAGCCCGCGAATGAGGCCTGCCCCCGCAATCGTCGCGATGCTCGCCGCCTCCAACGCGGCTCCGCAACCGCAGCTTCCGGCTTCGGGCTCGCTGGATTCGATCGGCAGCCGCGGGCAGCGCACTGCCACCGTGCTCGCCAGTGGCCAGGTACTGATCGCGGGCAGCGTTTTCGGACAGTCTTCGAGCGCGTTGAGGGCTTTGGCGATGCGCACGCAGAGCCCCTGCATGTTCCGCGCAAGATTTGCGCCGGCTGCTGTGTGAGATGGCGCGCTTCGTCTGGCACGGGGACGAGTCTTTCGCGTTGTTCAGGAGCACTCGCCCCCAGATCCGCTCGAACTGGGCGCCGCCCTCCGCTATCGACGTCTCGATGACCGTGCTTTGGACCACGAGTAGTAATCTTTAGGAACGTCCATGGTCTTGAGCTCGTGCCACGCCTTCACGGCATCGTGCCGGGTAGCATCTTTCTCCGCTGCCAAGAAATCGCTCATGAAGTTGATGTACCTACCGTGCGGGATTCGAGCGAAAGCGCCCTCCGTCTGATTGAGGCGCACGTACTCGGCGACGAGGTCTCCGTACGTGATGTTTTTGCCCTTCGGGATTTGTTCTTCCCGCCAGCGATTGAGCCGGTAACGGACGCCGGATCTCCGCTTGAAACCGGGCGCCAGTTTTCGTGCTTCGTGCTCCAGGAAATCCTTCGTCTCCTTGTCATTCGTGTAGAACACGACCGGAAGGTCGAGGCGGAGGCCTCGCTCAACGTCCTTGAGCCCCGACGAGGAGAGGGTTCTCATTGTCGGCCTCGTCACCTCACCGGTCTCGAGAAAAAGTTTGATGGCCCTTTCGAGTTCGTCCTTACGCAGCTTGCCAACTGAAGGGATACCGATGTCGTCGGCGAACTCCTTGAGCTCGGTCGCGAGCCAGTAGCCGTTTTCGAACTCCTTCAAAGTCATCGATGGCGTGAGCTTCGTCTTCGATTTCATCGAGTCACCAACATCAAGGTTGCGAGATCACGACCCATCCGAAGGGGACGAGCTGACCTGCTTGGCCCAGTCTGCCCGCGAGAGACGATAAGGCACGTGCCGCTGTAGCGGGTGGCCGAACGGCGCGGCGTAAGGAATGCCGAAGCGGAACGCGATGACGTCGAGGTCCGGCACCATGGTCGCGCAAGTTGCTCGGGTGGCCGTGCCGAGCGCCGTCGAGGTTGCCGTCGTTGCCACGAGCGCCTTGACGAGAGCCAAGAAACCCACGCAGGAATCATATTCGCCGCGACAGTTTGTTGTCACCCGCCTGTGCGCTGGCCCGAGCGCACCCGCTGAAGCCTCGCTTCAACGAGACGGAGCTCTCCGTGCGGTTCCCGAACGGCTCAGTGATCTATCTGGTGGGCGCCGACTCCAATGAGGACGAGCGGCAGAAGCTGCTCGGCAGAAGTTCCTGCTGGTTGTAATCGACGAGGCCCAGGCCTTCGGGATCGACCTGCGGCAGCTCGTCTATGGGGTGCTCCTTGGAACAAGCAGCGCTGTGCTGCGTAGGATCCGGTGGGTCAGGGCGACCTTGGTTGCCTGCCGGCAGGAGGGTCTGATGGTGGATGCGCTTAGCCGAGCCGGTCGAGTCATCGGTGTTCTGATCGTCATACAGATGATCGGCGGCTTTCTGGTGAATTTCGTGCTGGAGGCGCCGCTTTTCGGTGCGCCAGGTTTCCTTCCCAATGCCGCTCCCCACTCGCACGCGATCGCGCTGGGCGCGCTCGTCGGACTTCTCATCGAGGCGCTGTGGGTCGGCATCGCCGTGACGGCCTTCCCTGTGTTCTACGAACGGGCTCCGGCGCGGGCGCTCTGGCTCCTCGCCTTGGCCGCGGTGATCCTGGCCCTCGCGGTGGTCGAGAACGCAAGCGTGATGTCCATGGTGACCGTCAGCGAGGCATATGCCAAGGCGAGTGCCGCCGAACGGGCACAGCTCGAGACAGTCCGGGTCGTCGTATCTTCCGCCCGCAATTGGGTGCATTACATGGCGCGAATGACCGACGGGTTCGCGATCTTCGTATTCTACGCCGCAGTGTACCGGCTGCGCGTGATCCCGCGCATTCTCGGCGGCTTCGGTATCGTCGCCGCCCTGCTACAGGTGATTGCGGTCGCCATGCCTTTCTTTCATCGCGACGTCGTCTTTCCAATGCTTGCGCCACTCGGCTTGTGTCAACTGATCGTAGCGGTCTGGCTGCTCGTGAAGGGCTTCCGGGCTGAGCCGCGCAGTGCGATCGGATTAGGCAACGCTTGAAGGCTATCGGTCGGCGCCGCAGCTGTTGGGGCGGACGCAACCGAGCCGGCCCAGGGCCTATGCTAGCCGCACCCGAAGTTTAGAGGCGAGTGCCATTGCCTCGTTTTGCACTGCAGATTAGCGCCACCCGCCTCAGCATGGACTGTATTCATCACACCGTGCGTCGACTGAGCCTGTTCGGGTGACGGCCGTGGACCTAGCCTTCCAAATTGGGATGGCGCTGATGGAAATCATTGCTCGGGCACGGCGCGAGGTCTGAGCGATGGGGACCGCGATTCGCAGCGCGACTGCCGCCGATGCGCAAGGCATCCTCGATTGCCTTGCCATGGCATTCGCGCCTTACCGCAACTGCTACACGCCGTCCGGATACGCCGACACCGTCCTAGGGCCTGCGACCATCCACCAGCGGCTCGCCGCCATGACCGTGCTGGTGGCAGCGACCGACGCAGGGGAGATCGTCGGGACCATCGGATGCCAGGCGATGGCAGGGGGTGAGGGACACCTTCGCGGCATGGCGGTCTATCCGCTCTGGCAGGGCACCGGCACCGCCCAGCGGCTGCTCGACGCGGCGCTGGACGAGCTGCGCCGCCACGGCTGCCGCCGCGTCACGCTCGACACCACCGAGCCGCTCAGGCGCGCGATCCGGTTCTACGAGAGGAATGGATTTCGCCCCTCGGGCAACGTCGGTGATTTCTTCGGGATGCCGCTGGTCGAGTACGTCAAGAAGATTGGCCAGGTCGCCACGTCGTAATCGCCGATGGCAACTTCAGGGTACCGAGACGTCTGCTGTAGGAGGTACCTTGGTGGCGACTCCATAGGCGCGCCTCGGCACTACCGTGTCTTCCCGACCAATCTGCTGCCGCGGCCGCCTGGCGATCCTGCTTTCCGCGTGTGCCGCCCGCGAGGCGCTGACCCGCTACCCGCGCGCCGAAATCGATCAGCCGTATATGCTGCCGCAAGGCGTCAACACCTGGGTGGGTGCGGTCGTCGCGGAATTGTCGGCGTGCAGCAGGTTGGGCCGGTGAACACCAGTGCGCGACAATTTTCGTGGAGCGGACACCTCCTGGTGGGAGATGAACGGCGCCGGTTTGCTTCGTAAGAGACGCAGTGAGTGAAACGAGTGGAGGATGCGATGATGAGGACAATCGCGTTGGTCGTGATGGTGATAGGCATTGGCATGGTATGGGGCGGAACGGCAGATTCCAATACCGATCGTCTGGGGAATATGACGCAACTAGCGCCTGCGCAGGACCAGGACCCCTCATGTAAGGATGAAAGCGCAGCCGTACCCTCAAATTCGAGCTACCAGGCGAGTCGTTTGTGCACTGGGCATTATTGCCGACCCGACCAGTGTTGCATGCGGGGACGGTTTTGCGCCGACGCCGGAGACTGCATCTGACAGCAACCAAGTCGGCAGCATTGCGCTGAAGTTCACCAGCATCTCAGACCCCGATTGCAGTACCGGGTCGAACGCGATCGGTCCCTTGCAGAAATGGTCGTCCTGCCGGGCCTGGGCGCCGAACCATCCTTGCCGTGGACCGACGCGTATGCTCGCGAGTGGGTTTGCACCGGCGCCAACCGCTCCAACCAAATGAGACGCCGGCGATCGACGTGACCGGCCAGGCGAGCGCCCGCCTCTGGCTCGCCTGCGGGCTCCTGTCTACGTTTCTTTGTCGGGGACTCCATGAAACTGCGTGTGTTCGCGTTCGGGGTCTGTCTCGCGCTCGGCACCATCCGGTGCGGCGGCTCGTCGAACGGGAGCAGATCGACGGGTCCGGGCCAGGTCGACGCGGGAGGCAACGGCGGCGGCGGCACCGACGCGGGTCCCGCAACGGACGGCGGCACAGACGGTGGTCCCGCAACGGATGGCGGCACGGTCGCGAACGAGTGCGACGGCCTGAGCGCGGATCCGAACGCCACCTCCATCGCGATCGCTCCGCCAGCCGAGGCGTGCGGCTTCGCCGGAAGCTCCGACTCGTCGGGGAACGTCGCCCTCTCCGGCAGCTCCGACCTGACCACCTCGAAGAATTGGGCCACGTACGACCGCGGCGGCGCGCATCTCGGAACGCTGCATGCGTACGGCCCGGTGATCCCCCGAGAAAGCGGGTTCTTCGGCCTCGACCGCCTGAGCAACCCCACCGATCCGCCGAACGATTATCTGCACCTCTGGACCTTCGTTCCTGACGGCTCGGGACCGTCTCAAAATATCGGCGGCTTCCTTTGCAGTGCGACCCTCCAGCGCACTTCTGCAGGAGGCGTCCTGCTCATGGGGTATTGCGGCAGCGGACTGAGAAGCGCGAGCCGTGTCGTCTGGTACGACGACGCAGGCAGCCAAAAATGGTCCACGTCCGTTGGCGGATCGCCCGCCCCGACGCCCCCGAGCGCGGCCGCTGGGGACGACGGAGGCAACGTCCTGATCACCATCGCGAGTGACGCAGTGGCGGGACGCCCGGCAGGCGACTTGCTCGGACGGTGGATCGCCCCTGACGGCTCCCTGCCTGGCGACTGGTTCGTCCTCGTCGCGGGAAATGCGGCTCCCCCGATCCTGCAGTCGTTGATCGGCGGCGGAGTCGCCGTCATGCAGAACGGAAAGTGGGTGGCCGTCGTTCCGCCTCTCGGCGCGCCGAAGTCCCCGCCGGACTGGCTGGCCTCGCGTCCGGATCATGATTTCCGCGTCGTCCGCGGCAGGAAGGCGTATGCGTTCACCTCGCGCATCGTCCCGCGGGGTGCTTCGGGCGGACCCTCGGTCGAGGTCGTCGCGCCCTCGGGGCTCTCGTGCGGCACGTTCGACACCAAGAGCACCGCGGCGACCGTCGGCGCCGACGGGACCGTGATCGCCAACAGCGACGAGTGCACCCGGCGGGTGTGGCCCGGGTTGTTGGGCGCCCGCTAGACGGGTGTCTCCCCGACTCATCTGACAATCCGGTTCCAGGCGTCGCGAGCGGGAGGGGCTCGCCCTTCCGCTCGCGGATCACGGAGAGTGCCGGTCCGCGAGCGATTGTGCGCGCGGGCGATCGGCGCGAGATCTGAGCCTCGACGGCGACGACAAGACCGCGTGCCTTCGTCGAGCGCGACCGGATCCTTGGTGCTGTGCGGATCGCGCTGCGTGGTCTCCGGCAGGCCGAACGACCAGCTCGAATCGCCACGGAGCCCAGCCGTCGCACCCATGTAAGTGCGCCGCCCATGACGAGGCGCCCGGCCGACCGGGAAGTTCAGCTGCGGTGATATACTGGCTTTTGTGGACCCGACGCACTGTCACGTCGACGAGCGCGGCATCGCAAGCTGCGCGCGGTGCTACGGAAAAGTGACCGAGACCAGCCGCCACTTGAGCCACATCGAAGAGCGCGACGGAAAGCGGATGGATATCGACCGCGTCTGGGGTCAATGCGAGCATTGCAACAGTGAAGGCTGGTGGAGAGCCGCTTCCATCCGAGCCGCGCGCTGACGCATCGGCGAACTATTTTGCGGGGCGAGCCGCAAGCCTGCTCGATGCCTATCTTTGCTCGCGCCCGAATGAGGAGAGAAGCATGCGCGAATTCGGAGTCCGGCGTTACGGCGACACCCTCTATCATCACTGCATGGCGGATTCAGCCGCCGATGCGGCGAACTGGTTTGCGCACTTCCAGACCGGCATCGAAGGCAAGAATTTCCAGGCGCTGGTGAAGGATGTCGCGCGACCCGTCAGCGACGAAGTCGGTATCGGCGGGAACCCAGAGGTAGTCGTCGTTCGCCACGGCCCACTCACGCCCGGAGGACAGGCGGCGATTGACTTGAAGCGCACCAGCTCGCTGCGCTGAAGCCTTTCCTGTGATCTTGGCCGCCGGTGCGAGCTTTGCGCGGGCCGAGCACCGACGACAATTTCGCAGACGGTTGCTCCCTCCGGAGCGCATTTTGGTTCGCGCGAAATGCGCCGACGCGAACGGATGCATCAGGGTCCGCCACAGTTCAGAGTGGTCCTGACCGGTCGGCGGCGGCACCGTCGTCTACCGCGGATCGCTCCACCTTCAGCGCGATCACGGAGGACGAACGCCAGCGCCAGGTCTCTGAGGTCTTTCGGGTTGGCCCTTCCGCCTCGTAAGGGTCCTCGCCCTGAGAGCGACCGCTCGCTCAATCTCGATGGCGGTGCCGGCCGAGCCTTCCGGAGATACACTCCTGCGGGCCGCGGGAGGCGCGGCTCGCCGCGAGGCGTCGGAGGACGGAATGAGGCTAGGTGTCGGAGAGATTCTCGTCGTGCTCGCGCTGGCCTTGCTCTTCTTTGGCCCCTCCAAGCTGCCACAGCTCGGCGCTAGCCTTGGCCAGGCGCTGAAGAGTTTCAAGAAAGGCCTGAACTCGCTTCACGACGAAGCTGACGTGGGCGCGGCGGTGCATGCAGAGCCGAAGGACGTCGCACCGCAGTTGTCCGACAGCGCCGGATCACCCGCCGAGCGCAAACCGGCGCCCGCCATCGACCGCGAGAAGACGTCTCCTTCGTAAAAAAAGCGGGATCAGCCCTTGCAAGGTAGCTGTTCGCGATAGCTCTTGAGGCACGCGACAGCGAGACGCTCAGGGCCCCTGTAATCCCTATATGCGGCGGGGTGTGACGAAGCCTCCCTTTGGCTCCGTTGCTGCGCCTTGGATTCCAATGTTACCGCACAAAGACACTCCGGTGCTCCTGTGCCGGTCTAGCAGTGGGGGAATCCAATGAGAGCTTGGAAAATCGCGGCCGTCGTCGCGGCTGCATTGTCTTTGCAGGGAACGTCGGCAATCGCCGCGGGGCCCGAGCATAGCCATGAGCGGCTCAATGCAGCAACCGCGCGGTCCCACCCCGCTGCCCCGCTCGCGGTGAAGCGTGCGGACGCGATGAAGGCGAAGAAGACTCCGGTCATCAAGCGCACGCCGAGTCGCGACCGAAGCACGGACCTCGAGCTTCCTCAACTCGGATAGCAAGCGCGGACATGAGCGCCCCGGCGCGGAGCGGGGGACAGGGGTCGCCACGGAACGCTGGCGCCGAGAGGCGCAGCGAAACCGCGACCGCCGACTATCAGCCAGTGCGAGGCCGAATTCCGCTACTGTTTTGAACGTCGCTGCAGCGCACCCTGGTCAATGAGTTGGCGCGCGTCTTCCGCGAGGGAGCGGTCCTCCCCGACGCCGGCGCCCGATCCGGTCGTGATACACGGTCGCACGTGATCCACCGCAACGCCGCGCGTGGCGTCGTCCGTGCCGGTTTCATCTGTGGGGTGGCATTCATCGTCAGCTCGGCCATCCAGGGCTGCGTTCACGGCGACGACTGGCGCGCCGACCTGCTCTGGACGACGGTCTTCGGCGGCTGCGCCGTGCTGCTGCTCGCTCTCGTCGGATCGTTGGGCATCCGCGTGCTTTTGCGCTCCCGGCTGCCGGGCGAGATCGCGCGCGGCAACGAGGCGGCAGGCGTCGCTGCGGCCGCCCATTATGCGGCGACCGGACTCATCGTCGGGCGCTGCCTATACGGAGACGACGTCGGAACGCTCGGCATCTCCGTGGTGTTCTTCGCCATCGCACAGGCCACTCTGCACCTGTTTCTCATGCTCTTTCGCTCGCTCACCTCGTATTCCGACGATCAGGAAATCATGGGCCAGAACGTGGCCGCGGCACTCAGTTACGCCGGGGCGACGCTCGCCATCGCCGTCATCGTCGGCCACGCCGCGGAAGGCGATTTTGTCGCCTGGGGCCAGTCGTTGCGAGCCTATGCTCTCGCGCTGCTCTCGGTGCTCGTGCTCTACCCGGTGCGCCAGCTCCTGGTGCAGATGCTGCTGCTGAGACAGCCGTTCGCGCTTCGCGGCGGCGGCCTCGATCGGCTGGTTGCGCAGGAACGCAACGTCGGAGCAAGCGCGGTGGAGGCGGTCTCGTATCTCGCAGCCGCCTTTCTCCTCACCGGGATCGCATGACGGACTATTCCGCCTTCGCTGAGCGTCTGACCGCGGGCGGCGTCATCTCCGATCCCTGGTTCGAGGGCGAGCCTCGATTCCGGCAAATGCCGATCGTGCTGCGCGCATCGGAACAGGCGGCGCTTTACCGGGCAGCAGAGGAGATGGCCGCCGCCTGGAACGAGCTGTGCCTTCTTTGCGCGGGCGACCCCGGCCTCGTGTCGACGTTCCTCGGCCTGACGCCCGTGCAGCAGGCGCTCTGGTGCGCTTCGGCACCGCTTTGGCACGGCATCGCCCGAGCCGATGTCTTTTTCACCGACTGCGGCCCGATGGTCTGCGAGCTGAACTGCGACACGCCGACGGGCGAGGCAGAGGCGGTTCTGCTGAATGCAACGGTGGCGGAGGCGCATGCGCACCTCTCCGATCCCAACCGGGCCATCGGGGATCGCTTCTGCGCCATGGTCGCGGCCTCCGCCGGCACCAGGCGGCCGCTGTCCGTCGGCCTCGTCTACCCGACCGAGATGCCCGAGGACCTGTCGATGGTGCTGCTGTACCGCCGCTGGTTCGAGGAGCGCGGATGGCAGGTCACGCTCGGGTCGCCTTTCAACCTGCGGCGGTTTGGAGGGCACCGCGCTGGGCTCTTCGACACCGCCTGCGACGTCTTCATTCGCCATTACAAGACCGACTGGTGGAGCGAAAGGATCCCGGCCTGGGCCGACGAGCCGCCGGTCCCCGATCCAGAGCCCCTCACCGAACAGCTCGCGATCATTCTCGGGGCGGCGGTCGCCGGCACCTGCGCGGTGATCAATCCTTTCGGCGCAGTCGTCGCGCAAAACAAACGCGCGATGGCGCTGATGTGGGAGAAGATCGAGCTCTTCTCCACGCAGAGCCGCGACGCGATCCGCCGCTACCTTCCGCAGACCGTGCGCCTCGAGACCCTGCCGCGCGCGCAGCTGATCGCCGAGCAGCAGGAGTGGGTGATCAAGTCGGATTATGGCTGCGAAGGTGATGAGGTCGTCATCGGCGCCAATGTGCCGACCGGCGTCTGGAAGGACTCGCTCGAGATGGCCGTGCCAGGCCGCTGGATTGCGCAGCGGCGCTTCTGCCCGCGGCCGCAGGAGGACGGCATCAGCGCCGTGAACCACGGCGTCTTTCTCGTCGGAGGCCAGGCCGCAGGCCTCTACGCGCGCCTGGCGCCGCACGGAACCGACCGCGCAGCCCTCTCTGCTCCGGTGTTGATCGCGTCATGACCGAGATCCTCCCGCCGCGACCGTTCTTCCGGCAGATGTACGCCGACCGCGACGATCTCGTCGGCGCGCGCTGGTGGCAGGAGTCGCTGCAGCGCTCGGCGCCCGATCGCATCAGTCGCCGCAACGCGCTGCTCGCCCTCGCACTGACGCTCGGGCCGGCGGCAGGCGGCGGGCTTTTGGCGTGGCTTCTCAGCCAGAGCGACGAGGTGGACATCACCATGGACGCCCTCGAGCTCCAACGGCGCGAGGGCTGGAATGTCGGACATGCCGGCGCGGCGCTGCGCTTCCCCAACGCGAGCGCGGTGGACATCGACGGCGGCGCCGGGTGGCGCGATGCGCTCGGCAGATTGGCGCTGGAGCTCGCTCCCGCGCAGGCGACGCTCGCGCCCTTCTACGTGCCGACCCTGTTTCAATCACCGGCAGATCCCGGAAGCGCGAGCTTGCGCGCCTCCCTCACCCCTCTGTCCCCCGCACCCGAGAATCGAGACGTGCTCCGCGGGGCAGCCATCCGCTCGCTCTTTGCGGGCGAGCAGACGCCGCAGGACGTCGCCGTCATCCTCGACGTCCAGGGGCCGACTTCCGTGGCAGTCGCGGCCGGCATGGCGCCGGGCTTCGATCCGGTGTTCGTGCTCGACAACTGGCCCCATCCCCTGGGAGTGGTTCCTTCGCACCTCACGCTCGGGGCGGTCCTGTACTACCGGCCATTGTTCATGCGACTGCGGGGATCCCGGACGGGCCGCGCACCGCCGGTCTTCGTCCTCGATCGCAACCGGCTTGCCCGCTACACCGACGAGGAGACGCAATTCGACAACCGCTATGTCGCGCGGCTCCCCACGCCGACGAACCTCCAGTCACTGGGCATCCGCCGCCTGCTCTACATCGCCCCGGATCAGTCGGACATGCGCGAGCTCGACGATCTCAATGCCGACTTCGTCGCGTTCCGCGACGCCTCGATCGACGTCAAGGTGATGCCGCTCAGCGACCTGATGCCGCCCGCGCAACAGGCGCAGAGTCATGGCTACTACTACGGGGGCCACGCGCACACGCATTTCCTCTTCTGGCAGACCTATGGCTGGCACTCGGCTGCGCCGGGACGGCCTGCGCTCACCCAGCGCACCGCATCGCCGCTGCCCCAGGTCTCGCGCGGCGCCGAATATCGGCCGGCGCCCCGGCCAACGATCTTCTCCTCGCGCACCCTCGGCGGCGGTGCCGGCATCGGGAAGCAGAAGCCCTCTGGCTTCGGCCGCGTTTCGGTGCGCACATCCAGGTCGACCGGCTCCATCACCGCCGTCCGCACCGGGCGCAGCGGCTCGTTCGGCCGCGCCGGTTCATCGGGGAGCAGCTGATGGGCAAGACGTTCTTCGGCGTGCAAGTCGTGATCAAGGCGTTCCCCGTCGATTCTTTCCGAGGGCGCTTGCACGAGATCATTGCCCAATCCTCCAGCGAGCAGTCGCTCGTCGAGAAGCGCGCCTTCTGGAAGCGGGTCACGGCGGTACTCGACGAGCAGGTCTCCGCCTTCGACTATGGCTTCTGGGACCTCATCCGCGGCGGCCGCGCCGGGGACGAGTTCGAGGAGTGGTCCAGCGAGCTCGAGGGCGCGGTCGCGACGGAAAAAGAGGAGTTGGGCGACGCGCCGGACGAGATCAACCGCATCTCGGCCGACAAGCGATACGTGATCGCCACGCTCATCTTTCTCCTCGAGGAAAACAGCAACGCGGACATGACGTTGGGCGAGCGCTGCGACATGCCCGAGTCGGAGTACTTCACGCGGACGACGTTCGGGCGCCTGATCGGCACCATCCCGATGCTCAACTTTGCCAACGTCGAAGCCGACGCGGTCTATTTGATCCCCGGCAACGATCAGGACGGCCTCTCCGACGAGGACGTCCACGGCGGCGGCTACGAGTACCTCAAGCCGCTCCTTTAAGAGAACGAATTGGTGGACCTGCCGAAGCTCCTTGAAGGGACCCAGGCACGCCTGCGGACCGCCACCTCGGAGCAAGAAGCCCGCGCCGCCTTTCAACGATTCGTCCGGCTGACGGCGATCGTTCCGCTCGCCGACGTAGTCGCCATCGAGAAACGGAAAGGTCGCCGGGCAGGCCGACGCTGCCAATGCAGCCCGCTATGACCTGGACGCCAGAACCGTCAGGAAGATCCCGCTCGCCAATTCGATCGCGAGGGCCGTCAACAGCCGCGGTGACGTCGCCGGAGAAAGCGATGGGCACCCGTTCGTGGCCTACGCGACGGGTCGCACGCTGGTGCTGGACGCAATCAACGGCCGCGCCACGGCGCTCAACGACGACGGCATCGTGCTCGGGACTGCCGACAATCAACCGTCCGTGGGACGTCCTACCTTCACGTTCGACGGGACCGACACGACCTGGCTCAACGCGACGGACTTCTGGGGCCGCGCTCTCAACAACTTCGGCGTCATCGGCGGCTGCGTCGGCGCCGGGCCCTACCCGAGCGGCGCTGTCTTCCAGAACGGTGTGCTTTCACCGGCCTCGCCAGGCGCGTGCGTCGATCACATCGACGGGGCGGGGATTGCCGTCGGCACGAATTGGTCGGCCAAGACGATGCGCCGCATCTTTCTCTGGGACGGGAGCAGCCACGACACCTGGGCCTTGACGGAGGCAAACGACCTCGCCGACGACGGGACCATTGCCGGCTCCGTCGACTTCGACGGCTACTTCGCCGGACGCACCTCCGACACCTACGTCTTCGGGCTCCATGCCGCGCTCTACAGCGGCGGACAGGCGCAGGACCTCAATTACTTGACGGACACCAGCAGCCACCCGGAGGTCGCCCACGTCGCCATGGAACGCGCTCTGGCCATTGACGGCGGCAAGGTCCTGGTCTCCTTCCGCAACGGCAGCTTCGGCGTGCTCGAGGCAGCCAGCGCCCCCTGACGGCGAGCGCCAGGCCAGCGTCCGTGTCGAGAGCGGACGCTGGCCGAACGGCAGCTCAGCTCATGAAGTCGTGGCGGCGCACGGTCTTGCGGCCGTTCGCCTTGGCGCGCTTTGCCGCCTGCTCCAGGAGCCAGTACATGTATTCGTTGAGGGCGGCGAACGCGTCTCCGGCGGTATTGCAACCCGCCTTCTTGAGGACGCCCTTCGCCTTGCTTGCGATGACGAGCGATTCCAGCGACTTCTTGGCCATCTTTGGCTCCGGGTAGAAGTGGTGTCGAGCGACTGCGGAAGCTTTACCTCAGGGACCCCCGTCGGGAAACTTTTCTCTCTATGAAGCCGGTCTCTTTCGACGCGACGACGGCGGAGTGCCTGCTCTTCACGTACAAGGCCGGCCTCCTCTCGCGCGTGGCCCACGATCTCAAGCTCCGCGTCGAGCGATTCGAGATCGCCGTCGATGACCAGGGCATTCACGCCCGGTTCGACGCGTCCTCGCTCCGCGTCGTCTGCGCACGCGCCGGCGGCAAGGACGACTTGCGCGCCCTGTCCGAGAGGGATCGCCGCGAGATCGAGGCGACCATTGCACGGGACGTGCTCGACGCGCGCAGGCATCCCGCAATCGATTTCCGGTCGAGCACCGTGGCGGCCACCGTGGCGCCGGCCGAGATGCAAATCGACGGCACGCTCTCGATCCGCGGCCGCGAACGCCCGTTGAGCCTGCTCGCGCGCCGCGAGGGCGACCGCGCGGTGATCGAGACCGTGATCCACCAGCCGGACTTCGGCATCCGCCCGTATACCGCCATGCTCGGCGCCCTGCGCATCAAGCCCGACGTGGCGGTGACGATGACTGCTCCGTGGCCGGATTGACCGTCGCAGGCGTCAAGGCGTGTCGGCCACCTCGATGGCCTGCTTCGAGCTGCGTCGCTCGATCTCGCGCTGGAAGGCGCGAGCGGCAGCGTCGTCGTGAAAGGCGCGGCGCGGCGCAACGATCACGCGGTCGTGCGAAAGCAGGATGGTCAGCATCGAGCGCGACTTCAATACCGCGATGACCTCGGACCATGGCACCCTGAGCTCGCCGGTCGAGTTGACGCGCAGCAAGCCGGTTTCCTCGACCGCGACCTGTACGTCGCCAAGCACCGATCGGGCACGGGACCGCTCCAGGCGGCGTCTCGCCGACCAGCGATGGACCGCCTTGAATCGGAGCCTGGGCGGCGCCCTCCACCGCTGGAGAGCCGTTCCGAGCACGACGGCGATGGCCAAGGCGCCGACGTAGATCCCGCCGACCGCCGAGCGCGGACAGCTTCCGCGAACCTGCCACAGCCAGACCGGATACAGCATCAGTCCGAACAGCGCGCCCGGACCGACGTTGACCATGAGGTGTCGCCAGACCGGTCCGGTCCGAATGCGCTCGAACCAGGCGCGAACGCGGTCCCGCCGCCAAAGCGTCTGCTGCATCAGCACCGCGGCCAGGTCGTCCTCGCCGAGGGCGTACGCGATCCTCATGCACAGCAGTATCGCCCAGGATCAATGTCCCATCGCTGCTGCTCCGGGCTTTACCCGGCGCGTCATCAGCACCAAAGGAACCATGATCGCCGCGAAGATCGAGAGCATGAGCAGCGCGTCGAGGTACGCCAGCGTCTGCGCTTGCTTGATTACCTGCGCGTAGATCTGCCCATACGCCATCTTCGTCGCCTGCGCCGCCCCGATGCCCATCTGCTGCAGGTGCTCTGCAATCCCCGCCAGACGCGCGCCGAGGTCGCCCGAGGGCACGACGTGCTCGGCCAGGCGCGCCTGATGGAACTGGGAGCGCCGGGCGATGAGCGTCGTCACCAGCGCGATGCCGAGATCGCCTCCCATGTTCCGGGCGAGGTTCACGATGCCGGAAACCTGGTTGTTCTTCTGGGGCGGCACGCCGCTGTACACCATGGTGTTGATGGGAACGAAGAGGAACGCCAGCCCGGCGCTCTGGTAGATCCGGATCAGGACCGCCGTCCGGAAGTCGATCCCCGGATACAGCGTGTGCGCCATGTGGAACAGCGCCGCCGAGAGGATCAGAAAGCCGAAGGCGATCAGGTATCGCGGGTCGACCTTGGAGACCAGCCGCCCGACCAGCGGCAATAGCAGAATGACCGTGAACCCGCCGGGCGAGAGCACCATCCCGGCGTCCTGCGCGGAGTAGCCCATCCAGACTTGGAGGTACTGGGGCAGGAGCACGGTGCTCCCGTAGAGCGCCATGCCCAGCACCAGCATCATGAGATTTGACACCGCGAACGTCGCGCTCTTGAACAGGCGCACCTCGACCACCGGGTGCTCCTGCCGCCATTCCCAGAGCACGAACGTCACCAGCGCGACCGCCGCGACCGTCGCGAAGATCACGATGGTGTGCGAGTTGAACCAGTCGTCCTCCTGCCCCTTGTCGAGCACGTACTCGAGCGCGCCGAGGCCCACCGCGATCAGGCCAAGGCCGACACCGTCGATGGGACCGACGCGCTTCTTCGCCTCCACCAGGTGCGGCGGGTCGACGAGGATGCGCGACGACAGCAACATCGAGGCGATCCCCACCGGCACGTTGATGAAGAAGACCCAGCGCCACGAGTAGTGGTCGGTGATGAACCCGCCCAGGGTTGGCCCGATGGCCGGCGCAAGGACGACGGCCATGCCGTACACCGCGAACGCCATTCCGCGCTTGGCGGGCGGGAAGGTGTCCGCGAGGATCGCCTGTTCCGAGGGCCCGAGCCCGCCGCCGCCGATGCCCTGCAGCACGCGGAAGAAGACTAGAAGCCCGAGGTTCGGCGCCAGCCCGCAGAGGAACGAGCTGATGGTGAAGAGCATCACGCAGGTGAGATAGAACCGCTTGCGGCCGATGCGCGTCGCCAGCCAGCCGCTGATCGGGAGCACCACCGCGTTCGAGACCAGGTAGCTCGTGAGCACCCAGGTCGATTCGTCGATGCTCGCGGACAAGCTGCCGGCGATGTGCGGCAGGGAGACGTTCGCGATGGCGGTGTCGAGGATCTCCATGAACGTCGCCATGGTCACGACCAGCGCCACCACCCAGGGATTGTGACCGCCCGTCCAGCCCTGCTCGTGCGTGATCCGGAGCGACTCCTCGGGGCTGATCGCCGCAGCTTCCTTGGGGGTCATCGCACGCGGACCTTGGGCTCGGCCGACATGCCGGGACGCAGGCGTCCCATCTCCGGCTGACCTTGCTCGAGCTTGATGCGCACCGGAATGCGCTGGACGACCTTGACGTAATTGCCGCTCGCGTTCTCCGGAGGCAGCAGGCTGTAGCGGGAGCCGGTCGCGCCCGCGAAGCTCTCGACGATACCCTCGTAGTCGCGGTCGATCGCGTCGACGTGGACGGATGCGTGCTGTCCCTGTCGCATCCGCTCGATCTGCGTTTCCCGGAAGTTCGCGGTGACCCACAGCTCGCCGTTCTGCGTGAGCGACATCAGCTGCTGGCCGGGCTGCACGCGGTCGCCGACGTTCACCGATCGCTTGCCCACGATGCCCGCCACCGGCGCGACCACTTTCGCGTAGCCGAGGTTGAGCTGCGCCTGGTGAAGCTGGGCCTGCGCCAATTCCAGGTTTGCCTGGCGGACGGAGACGCCCGCTTCCCGGGCCACGAGCTGCCGTGGGGCATTCGCCCGCGCCTCGACGAGGCGCGCCTGCGCCGTCTGCAGTCGCGCCTGCCGCTGATCGACGCGCTTGCGCGCCGCGGCCACCGCGGCCTGCGCCACGTCCGCGGCGCTGGCACGCTGATCGAACTCCGCTTGCGGGACGGTGTTGGAGGCGAGCAGCTGGGAGGCCCGTTCCTTCTGTTGCTGCGCGAATCGGTTGCTGGCAAGCGCCTGATCGAGATCGCGCCGCGCCGCCTCGAGGTCGGCTTCGGTGTTTGCGACCTCGTCCTCGGTGCTCTGCACGGTCGCGCGGTTCGAGGTCGCGGTGATGGAGACGCTCGGCTGCTCCGCGGCGAATGCCGCCTGGGCCTGCGCCACCGCTGCGCGCGCCTGGGCGGCTGCGACCTCCAGGTCGGCGGCGTCCAGCTCGACCAGCACGTCGCCTTGCTTCACCGGCTGGTTGTCCTCGACGAGCACGCGGAGCACCGTGCCGGGAACACGCGAGGAGACCGCGGTGATGTATCCATCCACCTGGGCGTCGTCGGTGTCCTCGAACTTGCGGGCGTGCAGCCACCAGAGCAGAGCGGCGACCGCCACCAGCGCGAGGCCCACCCCGATCCGGACCCTCGCACCCGGCTTCCTGGTTCGCTCAGTCTGCTCGTGCTCCGCGGGAGCCTGGCCGCCGTCTCCATGCGGGGTTTCTTCAGCGTGCGGTTCGGACATTCCCGTCGACTCTCCCGAGCAGCCAGCTCACCGGCTCCTCCCAGAGGTCGGGCCGGCGAAAGAAGCCAAAGTGTCCGATCGGCTTTCCCGCCGGCCGGATGGTGCGCTGCTCCTTGCGCGCGCGCTTGTACAGCGACAATAGATGCGCGGTCGAAGCCGGCGGTGCATATTTGTCATCGGCAATGGAGATCGCCAGCAGCGGACCTTCGTACCGGGAGTACCCGAGACCTCCGCGCGGCTCCGCGTAACTGTAGACGTAGCGCGGATCGCGCCCCCACTGCGCCCACTCGCGCGCCACGCCCACGGGGATGTCCTCGCCTTGGCCGAGCTTGCTCATCGGCAGGTAGCCCGCGATCCCAAGCACCGCGGGAAAGAGCGCGTACCAGAGCGACGCCATGATCGCGCGGGGAAGGCCGCGATATCCTTTCCAGTACGCCGTCCCGGCGGCGACGAACAACGCGGCCCCGATCGCGGGGTCCGGCACGAGCCCCATCAACTGCGCGCCGGCGCTGTGGCCGACCCAGAGGAGCGGAACTTCCGGCACGCGCCACGCCAGCCACTCGAGCGCACCGGCCAGGTCGCGCTCGCCCCAGTCGTGGAACGTGGCGTGGAAGTGCCGCAGCGACCGGCGGGGACGGGAGCCGCCGATGCCGCGATAGTCGACGGTGAGGGCGGCCGCGCCTCGCCGGGACATGTATTCCGCGAGAGGCGCGTAGAAGCTTGCCTTTACGCCCATCGCGCCGGCCACCAGCACCGCCGCCTTCGGGGGCGACGAGGGAAAGAACAGCTCCGCGGCGAGCGCGAAGCCATCTCCGCGCGCAGGGATGCGGAGCAATTCGCCCATACGAAACCGGGCTTCTAACGCGCGTTTCCGTAGAACGCCGTGTTCAGCGCCGCGATGCTGGGAAAACGGGGGTATTCGCCGGCGGCCAGCGCGTCCCGGCTGGGCAACGGATCCCCGACGATCCTCGCCAGCACATGCGCGAGGAACTTCGAATACGCCTCCCGCGAGGGCACGCCTGGAAAGAGCGATCCCAGGCCGAGCTGCGCGCCGGGAATGCGGAGTGCCGAGGGGCCTTCGCTGCCATTCCCCCAGCTCAGCACGAAGTCGGTGAGGATGGCGGAACCCTCGGCGGTGGCGACGACTCCAGCCGCGACGCCGACGAGGCGCTTGAACTCGATGCGCCGGGTCTTTCCCGGCGAGACCTCGACGTGAAGGGCGTCCTCGGCCACCCGGATGAGCTTGCCCGCGAGCACGCGCACCGCCGCGGCGGGACCGGCGGCGGCCGCGGGCGCTGCAGCCGGACGATCGCGGCCTCCGGCGGCGGCTTCGATCTGCGCGAGCATCTGGGGCGCAAGATCCGGCAGCGCGCGCGCCGCGTCGAGGTGCGCCTGCCCTTCGTCGGTACCGCCGGATGCCAGACACCGCTTTGCCGCGCGCAGCAGGGCCTTCGCCGCGAGCGCCCCCTTCCTGCGTCCGACGGCAGCGTCGAGGAGGTTTGGAAGATCGCCGGCATCCGATGCCGCATCGGTGGCGCCGGCGAGCTGATAGGCGAGTTTGTCCGGCACGCGATCGGGGTCGAACGCCGCCCCAAGCTCCAGAGCCACCAGCCACGCCTGGGCAAGGTCGCCTCTCGTCGCCAGGTTCTGCAGCAGCGGAAGGGCGGGCGCCGGATCCTGCTCGATGCGCGAGAGCCCCACGGCCCCCTCCCGATCCAGCGGCTGCTCCGCGAGGACGGTCCGGTAGGCCTGCGCCGCACCGGCGTTGTCGCCCCGCTCGAGGGCGGCGCGAGCCAGCTCGGTTCCGGGATGCTGCGTCCACGTCGTCTTTTCCTGCACCGACGGCGCAAGCGACCGCGCCTCGTACCCGGTCTTCTGGATCAGCGTGGCGGCAGCGAATCCGAAGAGGAAGCCGCCCACGTGCGCCATCACCGCCACACCCTCGGTCTGATGCATGGCCAGGCTGAAGACCTCGCCGGCGAACCAGAATCCGCCCCAGAGCCAGGCAGGGATCAGGAACGTGCCCCGGCGGATGAAGCCGATCATGTACGCCATGCGAATCTTGCGGTTCGCGCACCGGTACGTGAACGCGCCCATGCACGCCGCGATCGCGCCCGAGGCGCCCGCCATGAGCACCGTCGAGCGCGGATCGATCCCGAAGTGCGCCAGCGCCGCCATCAGGCCGCCCACCAGGTAGAAGACGGCGAAGAAGCGGCGCCCCCACAGATCCTCGAGCAGCGGCCCCACCAGATAGAAGAAGAAGAGGTTCCCGAGGATGTGCATCCATCCGAAGTGCAGGAACATGTGCGTCAGCCAGCCGGGCTGCAGCAGCCCCCGCGCCGGGACCAGGCCGAAACGGCGCAACGGCGCGGCTTCCGCCCTCGTGGAGAAGTCTCCGATCAGGGAGTCGAGGTGCGTCTGCTCGAGCGCGCGAGTGGCCTCGTCGACGGTGACCGGGGGGTCCTCGTGCATCCCTTCCAGAGTCGCGCGCGCTTCCGGCCGCACGTAGTCGTAGACAAAGTTCGGCTGCACGGTCAGGTAGGGATGCTCCTCGTAATATCGGAGGATTTCCCGGAAGCTCTCGGCGCGCATGCCGTCCGGGTTCTTCGGCACCACCCAGGTGAGCACGAACGCGGCGGCGCAGACGGCGGCGATCCCGATGGAAACCGCGGGCATCCGGTCGACTTCCGCGTCCTCGACGCGCACCGGGATCAGGAGCATTTTTCTACTCTCGCAAAACGGAAGTCGGCGGGGAATGTCGGACCCATAGGGTAGGCTGTGCGATGTGAGGGAGCTGGTCACATCCGCGGCGGCCTCCGCCCGGCTCGATTTGGCGCGCGCCTGGCTGCGGGAGCGCGGCCCGGCGGGACGTGCTCTCGTCGTCGCCGGCACGCAGGAGGCGGCGGCGGAGGTCGTCCGCGGCGCGGCCGCCGATTCGGGGGCGGCTTTCGGCTGGCAGCGGTTCACGCTGGGGCGCCTGGCCGCCGTCATTGCTGCCGAGGCCATGGCCGAGCGCGGCCTGTCTCCGCTGTCGCCGCTCGGCGTGGAGGCCGTGTGTGCGCGAGTCGTCCATCAGCTCCGCGGCCGGCTGGGGAAATTCGATCCCGTCGCCACCCAGCCGGGCCTGCCCCGGGCGCTTTCGAGGACGATCCAGGAGTTGCGCCTCGCGGGAGCGCGACCTGGTGGAGATCTCGGGCGGGTACTCGACGCATACGAGACCGAGCTGGGACGGGCAGCCCTGGCCGACCGTGCTGCGGTCTTCCGGCTCGCCCTG
>Ga0209155_1000090_pt1 | contig 37062 bp, 31 predicted proteins | sample GraSoiAngelo_122_FD_185879 | JGI IMG/M metagenome (GOLD analysis project Ga0209155, IMG submission 185879) | Grasslands soil microbial communities from the Angelo Coastal Reserve, California, USA - 14_0927_02_20cm (SPAdes) (version 2) | ecosystem: Environmental > Terrestrial > Soil > Grasslands ... | reverse complement strand
GTGGACGGAATTGACGATGCCGATGCCCGGCAGCCATTCCAGAGCGGCGGCGACCACCTCCGGCTCCGTCGAGTCGATGCAGAGCGGTGCTTCGATCTGTCCGGAGAGGACGCGCACGACACGCGTCATCGTGTCCAGCTCGTCGGCGCGCTCGGTCAGCGCCACGCAGACGTCGAGCGCATGTGCGCCGCCTTCCACCTGTTCACGGGCCACGGCGAGGATCCCGGCGATGTCGTTTGCGAGCAGCAGCTCCTTCATCTTCCTGCTGCCCTGCGAGTTGACGCGCTCGCCGATGATCAGCGGTCGTGGCTCCTGGTGGAGCGCCACCGCTTTCAGTCCGCTGGACAGCATCGGGACGCGCCTCGGCGGCTTGCGGGCGGCGCCGGTGCCGCGAATGGCTTCCAGCACCTGCTTCAGATGTACCGGCGTCGTTCCGCAGCATCCGCCGACGACCGCCAGGCGGAAGTCGCGCACGAAGCGGGCGAGATACTCCGCGAGCTCGCCCGGCTGCAGCGGGTAGACCGCCACGCCTTCGCGGTTCTCCGGGATGCCGGCATTCGGCTGGCAGGAGAGCGGGAGCGGGACGTGCTCGGCGAGCGCCCGGAGAGGATCGACCATCTCGCGAGGTCCGGTGGAGCAGTTCAGCCCCATGACGTCGGCGCCGCAGGCCGCGATCATCGCCCCCGCCGACAGCGGCTCGGTGCCGAGCAGCATGCGGCCGGACGGATCGAGGGTGATCTGCGCAATCACCGGGACGCTGCGCCCGGTCTCCTGCATCGCCCGGCGGGCACCGAAGATCTGCGAGCGCAGCTCGAGCAGGTCCTGCGCGGTCTCCGCGATGATGCAGTCGACACCGCCGCGCAGCAGCGAGACCGTCTGTTCGCGGAAGATCTCGGTCAGTTCCGCGGGACTGACGCGTCCGAGATCGGGATCGCTGGAGGAGGGCAGAAATCCGCTCGGCCCGAGCGATCCGGCGACGTAGCGCCGCCGCCCGTCGCCGCGCTGGGCGCGGTCGGCTTCCGCTCGCGCGATTCGGGCCGCCTGCTCGTTCACCTCCGCCACGCGGGCGCCCAGCTCGAACTCTTCGAGCTTGGGCCGGCTGCCGCCGAAGGTGTTCGTCTCGACGACGTCGCACCCGACCTCCAAGTACGAGCGGTGCACGCCGGAGACGACGTCGGGACGCGTCAGCGAGAGAATCTCGTTGCACCCCTGCCGGCCTTCGAAGTCCTTGACCGTCAGGTCACCGGCAAGCTGCATCCGCTGCAGGGTCGTGCCCATGGCGCCGTCGAAAACGACGATCCCGCGGGCGATTGCATCGATGAGATCCTTGTCCGCCATCCGAGACCGTACAGATTACCACGCGCCGCGTCGTGATCACGGTCGCTCGCGTTTCGGCGCTGCATCGGTTATCAGGACGCTCCCATGCTCAAGATCGTCGTCGGAAACAAGAAGTACTCCTCCTGGTCGCTCCGTGGCTGGTTGGCGCTCAAGCTCGCCAACGTCCCCTACGAGGAAATCGTCGTTCCCCTCGACATGCCGGACACGGCGCAGCAGATCCGCAAGTACTCGCCGAGCGGACGCGTGCCGGCGCTCATCGACGGCGAGATCACCGTCTGGGATTCCCTGGCGATCGCCGAGTACCTCCACGAGAAGTTTCCCGACAAGCGCCTCTGGCCCAGGGACGCCGCGCAGCGCGCTCGTGCCCGGTCGGTGGCTGCGGAGATGCACGCGGGCTTCGCGAACCTGCGCAACGACTGCTCGATGAAAATCGTCCAGCAGTATCCCTACAAAGCGCTTCGTCCGGAGACGCAGGCGGACGTCGACCGGATCGTCGCCATCTGGCAGGAATGCCTGAATCAGAGCGGCGGTCCCTTCCTCTTCGGGAAGGAACCATGCGTCGCCGACGCGTTCTACGCGCCGGTGGTCTCTCGCTTCCGCACCTATTCGATTCCGGTCTCCGGCGCCGCCAAGTCGTACTGCGACGCGGTCTGGGCGTGGCCGCCGCTGCAAGAGTGGGTCGCCACCGCGCAGCGGGAGACGCTGCGTGCGAAGTTCCACGAGGACTGATGCAGTTCGGCGTCTACATCCACTTCCCGTACTGTCTCTCGAAGTGCCCGTACTGCGATTTCGCGTCTCGCGCCGAAGCGGTGATCCCGCAGCAGCGCTACACCGATTCCGTGGTCCGCGAGCTTCGCGTCCGCGCGGCGCAGTTTCCGGATCGGAAGGCCATCTCCATCTATTTCGGCGGCGGCACGCCGTCGCTGTGGGACCCGACGCAATTCGGGCGCGTGCTCCGGGAGATCCGGTCGCTGTGGTCCGTCGAACCCGCCGCGGAGGTGACGCTCGAGGCGAATCCCGGGACCACCGACGAGGAGAGGTTTGCCGCCTTCCGCGAGCTGGGCGTGAACCGGCTGTCCATCGGCGTGCAGTCGTTCGCGCCGGCGCAACTCGTCGCTCTCGGGCGAAGGCACAGCGGTTCCGACGCAGTGCGCGCGTTCGACACGGCCCGCGCAGCCGGGTTTCGCAACGTCTCGCTGGACCTCATCCACGGCGCCGAGCGGCAGACGCCGCAGCTTGCCGCCCGGGATGCCGCCGCCGCGGTGGCGCTCGGCCCGGAGCACATCTCCTGCTACGCCCTGACGCTGCACGGGCTCGCCGAAGAAGTGCCGATGGCCAAGGCACTGCGGCGCGGAGAGCTGACGCTTCCGGACGACGAGGTCGTCTCCGAGATGGGCGACGCAGTCCGCGGAGAGCTCGGCAAAGGCGGATACGCCCGGTACGAGATCAGCAATTACGCGAGATCGGGACGAGAGTCGGTCCACAACTCGCTCTACTGGCGCGGAGGCGAGTACGCTGCCGCGGGTTGCGGCGCGTGCGGGTTCCTGCGCCAGGGCGGTGGAGGGCTCCGGTATGCGAACGACCGCTCGCCGGAGCGGTACATGGAGCGCGTCGAGCGCTCCGGCACCGGAGAGGCGTCCTCGGAGCGCATCTCGCCCGAGGACCACCTGCGCGAGCGGATGTTCACGGGACTGCGTCTCGCGGAAGGCATCGATCTGGCCGCGCTGGAGCGCGATCTCGATCTGGCCGTTCGCGAGAGACATGCTGCGGCGATCGGCCGAATCGTCGAGGAAGGACTGGGCTCGCTCGACGGAGCGATCCTCCGGCTCAACGATCGCGGCCTCGATCTACACACCGAAGTGTCATTGCGGTTCTTTTAAGGCGCCACCACCAGCTCCTGCGACTGCGCCTGATCGACGTCGCGCGCGAACGCCGCAAAGGCCGCGTAGCGGTCCGGCTTCACCCTTTGCTGCGGAATCGAGAGCGCTTCCTCGATCACCAGCTTTCCAGCCTCGGCTCGCGCGCTCCACGAGTACGCGCCGAACGACGTCGCGATGAACAGCGGCTTCGGCAAACCTCGCGGGGACCACGACGGCGGCAGCGCGATGGCCGCGCGCTGCGTGACGATCTCCGGCGAATCGATCAGGAGCGTCACCTGCCGCTCTGCCGTCTGTAGCCACCGGCGCGCCAGGCGCGACGGCACCAGCGCTGCGGGCACGAAGAGCTGTGCGCCATCTCGCCGGGCAAGCTGCACGCGCACCCCGTAGACCAGCGTCGCCGTGCCGCCGATTTCCGCCTCGCGCTCGATGGCGAGCGATTCCAGCGTCACGCCGCGCAGCCCACGTCCGAGCATCGACTCGACGGCCTGCTTGCGCTGCTCGCCGTCGAGACGCTCCAGCGCGTCCTTGAGCGATGCGGCCTCGAAGCCATGATGCTCGTCGCGGCCGGTCCCGCTCGCGAGGCCCTCGGCGTCGAGCGACAGGCTCAGCTGCAGCCTCCGGCCGTCGCGCTGATCCGGCAGCGTCTGCGGCAGCTGGAGATAGGCCGCTTCCTCGCCCGGCTCCGGCACCACCCACCCGTCCTGTCCGCGCAGGAACGCCGGAAGCTGGTTGAAGGGAGCCAACCGGTACGAGGGGTCGATCCAAGCCGATCCACCGGGCAGATCGATGCGTAGCACCGCGTAACCGAAGACGTCGCCACGGGGAAACCGGTAGGGAGACGGATCGGAAAGAAACGTGCGCGCGAAGACGATGTGCGAGGGAATCCGGGCCGCTGCGAGCGCCGCCTTCAGCACGACGAGCCGGTTCCCGCGGCCTTGAGCGAGAATGTGCGCGGCGCTCGTCTGGAACTCGGAGCCCGTCGACCGTCCTCTCACCGCCTGCGCGACCGACGCATAGATCTTTCGCGCCGTATCCTCGACGCCCGCGCCCGTCGACCGCTTCGCCAGCTCTGCCGTGGCGCTGCCGGAACGGGTCCGCAACAGCGCCCAGTCCGCCAACGAGCGCATCAGCTCCTTCTGCCCGGAGCCGGTTCCCAATTGCACCCAGGGCATCACCTCGCTCTCCGGGACCTGATGCGGCTCGGGCTGGAGCGGCTTTACGTCGCGCGCGGAGTAGCGGAAACGGAAACCGTCGGCATCGCGGGTCAGCGCACCCTGCGGAAGCTGCACGTTGTGCGCGTCGATCTCCGGCGGCGCGGGCGTGCGGGTCTCGTACGTCGACTCGCCCATCGGCGTCTCGTCGTCGCGAAAGAAAAAGGCGCCGAGCGAGTATCCGGGCATCTCCGGACCCCGCGGCGCGATTCCGCGCAGGTAGTCGGTCTCGACCGCGTCGCCGGGCTCGAGCCCGGGCAGACTGATGCCTTCCTTCTCGGGAATCGATTCCGGCTCGAGCACGCGCCCGTCGGCCTTCAACGTGCGCAGCCGGAGCACCTGGGCATCGGCGGGAAGCTGCGCCTCGCCAAACTTCGTGATCCCCTTCTTGTCGAAGACCCGCGCCACGGTGTGGACGCGCTCGACTCCGCCGCCGTCTGGAAACATCTGCACAGCGCCGAAATCGAGCAGCCGCACGGCGCTCGCCCCCGGAGGCGCTTCCTTCGAGGCCTTCACCAGCGCGGCGCCGTCGCGGTCGCTCCAGGAGAGGAGACGCCGGCCTTCGTCGAGCGCGATCTGCTGGCGCACCTGCAGATCCCCTGGAGCGAGGCGGAGCGCAGCGTTCCGCGCCTGGGCAGCGGCTTTCGCCTCGCCGAGGAGCTCGAGCGCATTCGCGAGGCGTCGCAGCGGCTCGGCGCTCCGCGGCGCCAAAGCGGCAGCGCCCCGAATCGAAGCGACGGCGGCAGCGAGCTCCTTGCGTGCCGACTGTATCTCCGCGAGCTGTTCCAGGCGCCCCGGCTGCGCCGGTCGCTGAGCCGCGGCGAGCCTCAGCAATTGCTCGGCCCGCGCGAGGTCGCCGCGGGTGCGTGCCACCTGCGCCGCCGCCGACTCTCCGTCGGCGCATCCGACGAGCGCTTCGGCGTACTTTCCCTGGTCGGAGAGCGATCCGCCGCGCCGCGACAGGTCGAGCAAGAGTTGCAGCGTGTCGCAGCGCCCCGGAACCGCCCGCAGCGCTTCCTCCGCGCGCGCCCTCGCGCCCGCCGAGTTTCCTCGCGCGTCGAGGAGCCGCGCACGCGCAACCAGCATCCGGGCGGACGGCGGCGCCTTCTGTTCGCGCAGGATGGCTTCCGCCCGGTCCAGGTCCTGCGCGGCATCGTCGTACCGCTCGGAGTCGCGCTCCAGCGCCGCCGCGGTGAGCCGTGCGCGGACCAGCAGCGGATCCTTGCGCGCCGCCTCGCCGAGGTCAGCCAAGGCACGCGCCCGGGCGATCCGATCCGGCACCTCCGGGTCGTGCAGGAGCTGCTGGGCCCGCAGTGCGAGCGCGGGCGCGCCGTTTGCCGAGAGCGTCACGGCGCGGTCCACGGCGGCGCGGGACGCAGCGCGATCGTCTCCCATCTCGGCCCGCGCCAGGAGCCACGCCGCGAGCGCGTCGAAGGGATCCTCTTCCAGCATCGCAGCGGCGGCGGCGCGCAGATCCGCGCGATCCTTCCATGCCGACGCCGCGACGCACGCCTGGCCGAGCTCGCAGGTCGCGGCGGCGCGCGCTCCCGACAAGGCGGCCGGCGCGGTGCTGGTCAGGTCGGAGACGTCGCCGTCTGCGCGCGCCAGCGTGATGCGGAACCGGTTCCCTTCGGCGCGGCTCCAGCGGACCAGCAGGTGATGGCTGCCCGGCGCGAGGCGCACGGCCGCCGTCTGCGCGCGTGGGCTCTCCATCGGATAGGGAACCCGGGCGATCACCACGGCGCCGTCGAGCCGGGCCTCCAGCGCCGCGGCGCCTTCCACCCAGAGCAGGTACTCTCCTCCGCGCTCCAGAGCGATCTCGCTCGCCGCATAGAAGACGTCACCCTCGGCCGGCTCGAAGTCGAGACCTGCGTCGCCGTCCGGAAACTCGAGCGCTCGATCATTCATCGCGACTGTGGCAGCGACGCGCCCATCGAGCGCGAGCGTCTGGCGCAGATCGAACAGGCGGAGCGCGGCGAACGGACCTCCGACCCGCCATCGCTGCACGGTTCCCACGGCCCGCCAGGCAGCCACCTCGATCGCGGGGCCGGCCGCAAGTGCGGCTCGCCTCGCGGCGATCCGGGCCGCGGCCTCCCTGACGAGCCGCGCCGCCCGCGGGGCAACGGGCGCTTTCAGCGCGCGCGCCGCCTCAGAGATGAGGTTGTCGACCTGAGGCGAGTCGCCCTCCAGATCGAGGAGGCGCACTGCGGCGAGCTCGGCAACGGGATCGGTCGGAGCGGCCTGCAGCGCGGCGACGAACGATCGCGTGGCGGTCAGCGAGTCGATGCGGTCTTCCGCAATCTCTCCAAGTCCCGCCAGGGCGAGCGCGCGCTGGGCCGGGGTTCCCGTTCGTGACGCCGGTTCCAGCTCCCGGAGCGCACCGCTGGCGTCCGAGGCTGTCAGGTAACGCAGCCATCCTGCGCGGGCGAGCTGGGACGGGTCCTTCTGCGCCGCGGTCTCCGCCTGCTCGAGCCTGCGCCGCGCATCGTCCGGATTCCAGCGAGGAGGCTCGGCGCGACGGGCGCCCGAGGCGCAGCCCGCGACAAGCAGGACCGCGAAGACTTCCGTTCGCATCAACGCGCAGCCGTCTGCGCCGGCGGCGTCGCCTCCACGCGCCGCTGCAGCGCATCGTCGAGCCGCCCGAGGAACGCGCGGAACCGCGCATAGTCCGCCGGCTGCAGGACGCCGCCGTTCAACGTCAGCGTCAGGCGCGCGACGACCCTTCCCTGCTCGCGGGTGTAGGCGATCTCGTACGAGCCTTGCGGCCCAGTCTCCCGCGCGCCTTCCGGCATCGTCGCCGTCCATCCCGCGGGCAGCTCGACCTCGGACTCGACCACCGTGCGCTGCGCCAGCGGGAGGCGCTGGGGAAGCAACCGCTTCGAGAGCTGTGCGTAGGTCTCGACGAAGCTCTGGCGGTGTCCGAAGGGCCCGAACTGCAGGCCGTCGCCCTTCGGATAGGCAAAGCCCGTGGCGGTTGCTGTGATCTGGGTCTCGAACGGCTTTTCGATGTCGTGGGGATCGGATACGGACACCGCCGTCACCTTGACGTTCGGGAACGCGGCGCGCGCGAGCTGTTCCTGCGCCCGCGCCTGGCGCTCGTCGGCGGACTCGAACACGCGCCGCAGCTCCGCCGTCCAGGCGCCGCGGGCGCTCGCCTTGACCTCGACCGCTGCGCTTCCGTCGGGACGGAGGTGGGCCGAGATCCGCGTCTCGTCGAAATTGTCCGCGGGGGTCGCGTCAGGGGTGCGGAAGAATTTCGACCCGCCCTCGGGCTCCACCACCAGCACCTCCGCCCCGCGGTCGTCGCCCGGCAACTCGCCGGACCCGTGGAACTCAGCCGTTCCGTCGAGGAACAGGTGGTGCCTGGGGACGTAGAGGATGGCGTGATTGAACACCGCCAGGGACGCGGGCGCCTCGTCGATGCCGCCGAGACGCTTCATCCGCAGCAATGTCAGCCGCGAGTCGATGCCCAGCGACTCGAGCATCGCGTGCATCAGCGAGGCCTTGTCCTTGCAGTCGCCGAAGCGGCGGGCGAGGATCGTCTCCACCGGGTAGGGCTTGAAGGAATTGATTCCGAACTCGAGGCCGACGTACCGGGTACGCGAGACGACGAAGTCGTATACGGCGCGGATGCGCGCCGCTTCGTCGCCGTCCGGAATTCCCTTCACCGCTTCCTGCGCCGCTGCGCGAACGTCGTCGGTGACGCGCAGCTGGTCCTTGACCAGGCCCCAGTAGAAGCGGCCCACGTCCTCCCAGGTCTTGTAGGTGGAGACGTGAACGTACGCGAGCATCTCGCTGTATCCAGGCATCGACGGCTCGGGAACGAGCTTGGGCACGTCCCGCGCCGTCCATCGACGCCAGCTGCCGCCATCCGCCGACCTTCCCTCGCCGTGGACCAGGCCCTTCAGCGGCGTCGCGCTTGCGTAGAAGGTGCGCCCCGGCGGACCGAGCAGGACGTAATCCGAGACGCGGCGCGTCTGCGTCGACTGCAGATAGGAGAAATCGCCGAAGTAGTCGGCGAAGAAGTTCGAGCCGGAATCGTCGGTGCGCGTGATCAGCTCCAGCACGTCACCCGGCTCGAGCTGGGAGAACCCGACCACGCGGGCCCGGAGATCGTAGTAGAGCCCGTACCAGGGCTCGGAGAGATTGCGCTCCCCTTCCGACTTGCTCTCCAGGACGCTGCCGTCCTTGCGATAGATGCGCGCGCGCTCGACCTTCACCACCTGCCGATCAGGCGAGTACTGCACGCTCTGCACGCGCGCGGAATCGACCCCGCGGGCAGAGTGCGCCCGCAGGATGAGCTGGCGCGTGCGCGAGGAGAGCCCGTTCGCGAACACCTTCACCACCGAGAGGTCCGCCAGCACTTCCACGTCCTCGCCTGCGAGCGGCTTCAGCTTCGCCAGCTCCTTCGCGTCGTACAAGTAGGCCGCCGCGTACTGCTCCTCGGGACGCACGGACCGGACCAGCTCGCGCAGCGCCGGGTTCTGGGGCCGCAGCGAAAGCGCGCGGGTGAACGCGGCCAGCGCGCCCGAGTCGTCCTTCAGCCGCAGGCGGTGGCGGCCGAGCTGCTCGTGCGGCTCGGGATCGTCCGGCGCGAGCGTGATCGCCTGCGCATACGCCTTGCTCGCCTCGTTTGCGCGCCCGTTCTCGGAGAGCAGCTCGGCAGCGCGCAGGCGCGGATACAGCGTGGCGGGTTCGATGGCGAGCGTCTCGCCCAGGAGCTTCAGTGCATCGTTCAGCTCGCCGCGGTCGAGCGCCAGCGAGACCAGGTCTCCGCGCGCTTCCGCGTCGTCGAATCGCAGTGCCAGCGCCTGCTTCAGCTCCGTGGCGGCGTCTTCGCTGCGGCCGAGCCGCCGGTACGCTCCGGCAGCGGCGCGACGGGCGCGAGCCAGATCGGGCCGTACCTTCGCCGTCTCGATGCGAAGCAGCGATGCGCGCGCGGAGAGGCCGACGCCGTCGAGCGCTCGGGCTTCGGTCAGCATGGGATCGATCGACTGCGGAGAGGACGCGCGCGCCTTGCGCGCCAGCTCCAGCGCCGCCCAGCCTTCGCCGCGATCGAGCCGGTAATTGGCGAGTGCGTCGAGAAGCGCGGCGTTGTCCGGGTGGGCTGCCAACGCCGTCTCCAGCGCCGCGCGGCGCTTGTTGGCGTCGCGATCCTCGAGGCGGGCGAATCGAAGCGCCGCTTCCGGGTCCGTGGACGCGACGTCCATGACGCGCTCCATCGCACGCAGCGGCATGCGCTCCGTTTCGTCGGTCGGCTGGCGCCACTGGAGGGCGATGGCGAGGTCCTCCTGCGCACGGGCGTCGCGTGGATGCAGGGCCGCGGCCTTGCGCAGCTCGTCGAACGCGTCCGCGGGCTTGTTCGCGGGCGTTGCACGCTTCCGCCCGGCTTCGGACGCCGCGGCGAAAGCGATCGCTTTCGACTCCGGCGACCGGGCGTCGCGCGCCAGGGAGACGAGGGGCGCGTCCTTCCCATCCGCCACCCGCAGCGAGAACCCGAGACGCCCGTGGTTGTGCGCGACTTTCACCAGAAGGAAGTTGTCTCCGGCGTTCAGCTCGGCGGAGAACGTCTTCTGATCGAAGCGCGAGGGGTGAACGGCCGCGTCCTCGTGGACGAGCTTGCCGTTGAGCCAGACACGCGTCGCGCCGCTAGCGCCGAGGTGGAAGAGCACCCCCTGCGCCTGCGCCGAGCGAAGCACGGTCGCGGCATACACGGCCACGTCGGACCGCGGGTACACGGCGGCGGAGAGGTCGACGAATCCGTAAGGAGCGTGACCCCTGGCGAGGGCGCGCCAGGCCACGTCGTGCTCCTTGCCCCGGTAGACCGCCTTCGGGTCGAAGCCTTCCTTCTCCGGCGGGTATGCCGTCGTCAGGCCGCTGCGCCCGTCGTTCTCGAACGGACCGATGACGCTCCAGGTCCGGATTGGCGCGACACCGTCGAACAGCGCGGTCGCGCGGGGAAGCTGTCCCCGTGCGATCGCCAGCTCGCCCAGCATCTCCGCGGCGAGCGCGCGCACGTCTGCGCGCGCCTTGGGCGATGTGGACGCTTTTTCCAGCGTCAGCAGGAGCGCGCTCTGATCTCCCCTTTCCTCGCGCCGCTCGTAGAGGCGGTAGAGGTCGGCGACCGCCTGCGGCCGATCCAGCCCCGAAAGCACGCGAGCCTGGAGCGCAGGTGTGCTCTCGTCGAGCGGGGCGACGAGGGCGAGCGCGGCGGCGAGAAGAAGGCTGTGCATGCGTTCGGGCTCCCGAGGGGCGAGCGAAGCGAGCCCACCCACCCCGAAGCAACGGTGGGTCGGCTAGCCTCATTCCAAGGGTCCGCCAAATCGTGCTGTAACGCGTCAAGGGCCCGTCCGCCAATCCTTCGGGCATGCGGCCGTTCACTCCTACGGAGCGCGCGCGAGCGTGCGCACCTCTACCCGCGCCGCGCCGGCGTCGAGCAGGGCGCCCGCCGCCGCAGACGCTGTCGCACCGGTCGTGAGCACGTCGTCGATGAGGCAGACGCGCGCGCCGAGGACGTCCCCCTTCGCGGCGAAGGCGCCGCGAACGCTCCGCTCTCGCGCTGTGCGGTCGCGTCCGACCTGTTGCCCCGTCTCGCGTACCCGCCGCAGCAGCGGCGCGACCGGAAGGTGGAACCGCTTCGAGGCGCCATCGGCGAGCAGACGCGCCTGGTCGTACCCGCGCTGCCGCAGCCGGCGCGGATGCAGCGGGATGGGCACCAGCACGTCCGACTTTGGCACTGCGCAGGCCTCGAACAGGACGCCCAGCGCCGATCCGAGATCCTCGCGTCTCTGGTACTTCAGCCGATAGATCGCTTCCGCCAGCGCTCCACCGTGCAAGTACGGTGCGCCGGCAAGCACGAATCGTGGCGGACAAGCGCGGCAATGCGGGCACCGGCGCGGCTTGAGAGCCGGAAGCAGCGATTCGTCCTGGGGAACTCCGCAAACGGGGCATCCCGCCGGCACCGGGATCAGCGTCTCCGCGCAGAGGGCGCAGAACGGCGAGTCGCCAGGTGCGTCGCAGGCCGCGCAGCGCGCGGGGAACACGAGATCCAGGACTCCGAGCGCAATGCGCCGAAGCCGCAGCGAAATGGACACCGTTCCCGCCACCCCCGGTCGGGTGAGCGTCAGTGCACTGGGCGGGCCAAATTTTTTTGAATCTATTTTTTCTGGGCCGGCGGAGGTGGACGCAGCAAGACGACGGGGGGCATGAGGCTGCGGTGCAGGTCGGCGACCTCTCCGGCCCTCCAGCGCTCCGCCTCCGTCAGCATCCGACGGAGAGCGCCGAGAAAACCGCGAGTCTCGACGCCGAGGAAGTCCGGCGGCGCCGCCTCGAGCTTGTCCAGCGCCGTGGTGAGGAGCTTCACGCACCCGCGCGGCTGGCGCTGCACGAACGCCTTGTGCCCCGCGGCGGCCACCTGGATGAGTCCTTGGACGAACAGCCTCGGCTCGTCGTCGAGCGCCAGCCACAGCTCTTCCCACGCCTCGTGCGCTTCCCAATGCAGCCCGCGGTTGAAGAGGTCCGCTCCGCGCGCCAGCGCTTCCCAGGGCGGCGCCACGGAGGTTCAGCCGAGGATGCGCTTCGACTGCACGGTCGTGCCGTCCTGCGCCATCTCGTACACGAGAGGAGCGCCGGTCGCGAGCTCGAGCGCGATCACCTGCTCGCCGGTGAGCCGGTCGAGCTGCATCACGATGCTGCGGTTCGAGTTGCCGTGCGCGACCACCAGCACGTTCTTTCCCAGCCGCAGGTCGCCCGCGATGCAGCGGTCGAAGAAGGGCAGCGTCCGTTTCGCGGTCAGCTCCAGGGACTCGCCGTTCGGAGGCGGCACGTCGTACGAGCGGCGCCAGAGCTTCACCTGCGCGGCGCCGTACCGCTTCGCGGTGTCCTCCTTGTTCAGGCCCTGCAGGTCGCCGTAGTGGCGCTCGTTGAGCGCCTGGTCGCGAATGATCGGCATCCGCGCGCCCATGGTCTCCAGGATGATGCGCAGGGTCTCCTCCGCGCGCGAGAGCACGGAGGTATAGGCGAGGTCGAATCGGAACCCCTTCAGGAGCTCGCCCGCGCGGCGCGCTTCCGTTTCGCCCTTCTCCGTCAGCGGCACGTCCACCCAGCCCGTGAACCGGTTCTCGAGGTTCCAGAGCGACTGGCCATGGCGCACGAGGACGAGGGTGGGCATGGGCCGCGCTTCTACACAGCGACCTCGCATCGCGCAAGGAGCGCTCACTTGTGGTACGGCGCTCCGCGCAGGATCTCGAATGCGCGGTAGAGCTGCTCGAGCACGATCACGCGCGCCAGCCGATGCGGCAGCGTCAGCGGCGAGAGGCTCCAGACGAAACGCGCCTCTTCTCGGACCCGCGAGGCCAGGCCTTCGTCGCCGCCGATGCACAGGGTCAGCTCCTGCGCGGTATCGCGCAGCTTTTCCAGCCGCTGTGAAAGCTGTGTCGAGCCGAGCAGGGTCCCTCGCTCGTCGAGCACCCACAGCTCTCCGCGGATCTTGCCGAGCAGGGTTCCGGCCTCGCGCTCGGGCCCTTCGGCGCGCAGCTCCAAGAGCGTCAGCTCGGCGGAGCGGCGGATCCGCCCCGCGTACTCTTCTGCCAGCTCCGCGGTGGGCCCTTTGTCCTTGCCCACCGAGAGCACCCGGATCTTCACTCCACCTCGATGCGTGGAGCGTCGGCCCAGAGCCCTTCCAGATCGTAGTGGGCCCGCTCGTCCCCGTGGAAGACGTGCACCACCACGTCGCCGAAGTCGAGCAGCACCCAGCGGCCCCCCCGCTGCCCTTCGCTGCCGATCACGCGGTGCCCGTTCGTGGTCAGCTCCTTCTCGACGCTCTCGGCGATGGCCTCGAGCTGCCGATCGCTGCCGCCGCTGCCGATGACGAGAAAGTCCGTGTATCCGGACACCCCCCGCAGGTCGAGCACCACCACGTCCTCCGCCTTCTTTTCCAAGGCGGCGCGGGCGGCAGCCACGGCGGTTCGCTGCGACTCTTCGTCTACGCGTGCGGCCGCTCTGGCCGCGGCGCGTTCGGGACCTGCTTGCTGGCGGGACAACGCGATCTGCGTGGGGCTTCTCATCCTCTTGCTTCCTCCCTTGTTCATGAACGGACCTGACCGTCTCCCCGGACCACGTAGCGCGTGGAGGTGAGCTCCCTCAGGCCCATCGGACCGTACGCGTGCAGCTTGCTGGTACTGATGCCGATCTCGGCGCCGAGGCCCAGCTCGCCGCCGTCGTTGAAGCGCGTGCTCGCGTTCCAGAGAACGCAGCTGGCGTCGACTTCATTCAGGAACCGCTCCGCAAGCCGCGGGTCCCGCGTGACGATCGCCTCCGTATGCCGGCTCCCGTAACGTGCGACGTGCCGCAGCGCTTCATCGATGTCGTCCACGACGGCCACCGCGAGCTTCAGATCGAGGAACTCGCGTCCGAAGTCGTCGGCCATGGCCGCGATGCCGCCCTTCACCAAGGGCAGCGCGCGCTCGTCGCACCGCAGCTCGACGCCGGCGTCCCGGAGCGCCGCCGACATCCGCGGCAGCGCCTCGCCCGCGATTCGCGCGTCCACCAGCAGGCACTCGAGGGCGTTGCAGACTCCGGGCCGCTGCGCCTTGGCATTGACGGCGATGTTCGTCGCCATCTGGAGATCTGCATCCGGAGCCACATACAGGTGACAGACGCCCTGGTAGTGCTTGATGACGGGGACCCGGGCGCGCTCGGCGACGAAGCGGATCAGAGAAGGGCCGCCCCGCGGAATGCAGAGATCGATGTGCTCGTCGAGCTGCAGCAGCTCGTCGAGGAGCATGCGATCAGGTGGCACCAGCTGCACCGCGTCCTCGGGAAAACACCCAGTGATCGCCGCGTTCGTCTGCAGCGCTTCGGAGCCGCCGCGGAGGAGCGACGCATTTCCGCTGCGCAGGCACAGCGCCGCCGCCTCCGCGGTCACGTTCGGCCGCGATTCGTAGATCATCAGGATCACCCCGAGCGGTGCACGGACGCGCTCGACGCGCAGGCCGTTCGGACGGGTCTGCGACTCGACGATCTCGCCCACGGGGTCGGGCAACGCGGCGACCTCGCGCATCGCGCTGGCCATGGCCCGCAGTCGTTTCGGGTCCAGCCGAAGGCGGTCGACGAACGCCGCCGGCTGGGTCGACGCCCGCGCCACGTCCACCTCGTTCGCCCCGAGGATGTCCGGAGCGCGCGCTTCCAGGGCATCCGCCGCCTCGAGCACCAGCTTGCGCCGGTCGCGGCGAAGCAGGTCGCGCGCCGCGATTTTTGCACGGTGGGCGAGCTCGAGAGCGGCGAGCTTCCGCTCCGCGCTCACTGCGTCACCACCAGGTCGTCGCGGTGCACGACGCAGTCGAGCAGGCGGTATCCGAGCGCCGCTTCGATCTCCGCGCTCCTGCGGCCGACGATGCGCCTCACCTCGTCGGCCGAGTACACCGCGAGTCCGCGCGCAAACGGCGTGCCGTCGAGCGTGGAGATCTCCACCGGGTCACCGGAGGCGAAGGTGCCGCGTACCTCCCGGACTCCCGACGGCAGCAGGCTCTTCTTCCGCTCGATCACCGCCGCCCGGGCGCCGTCGTCGACGCGCAGCTCGCCGCGCGCCTTGAGGTCGAGCATCCAGCGCTTGCGCAACCGGCGGCGCTCCCCTTGCGCGGAGACGACGGTGCCGACGTCTTCTCCGGCGAGCAGCTTCGTCAGGATGCCAGGCTCGCCGGGGACGATGGCGCAGGGGATGCCGGCTTCCGACGCCCGACGCGCGGCGCGCAGCTTGGTCAGCATGCCGCCGCTGCCCAGACCCGTGCCGGGATCGCCTGCCAGCGCCTCCTCTGCGGCGCTGATGCGCTCCAGATGCGAAATGCGCTCCGCCTTGGCGTCCAGCCGTGGATCGGAGGTGTAGACGCCGCCGGCGTCCGTGAGGATGACCAGCAGATCGGCCTCGACCAGGTCGACGACCATCGCCGCCAGGGCGTCGTTGTCACCGAACTTGATCTCCTCCACGCTGACCGTGTCGTTCTCGTTGATCACCGGGACGACGTTGCGCGAGAGCAGCTCGGCCAGCGCGCGCCGCGCGTTCAGGTACCGGCCCCGGTCCGCGATGTCGGCGTGCGTGAGGAGGACCTGCGCGCACTGCAGTCCACGCCGCTCCAATTCGTCGTCGTAGAGTCGCATCAGCCGGCTCTGGCCGGCCGCCGCCGCTGCCTGCTTGAGCGCCATCTCTTGTGGCCGCTGCTTCAGCTCCAGCCGCTCGACACCGAGCGCAACGGCGCCGCTGGAGACGACGACGGGCGTGCGGCCCTGGGCAACGGCCGCCAGATCGTCGCAGAGGCGCGCGAACTTCTGTCGGTCCAGCGATGGGGGGCCTGCTTTCCCGGCCGCCCCCGCGAGCACCGCCGAGCCGATCTTGATCACCGGCCTTCGGCAGCGCGCGAAAGAGGAGCGGAGGGAGTTGGTCATCAGGCTCGTCTGTCCAAATGTAGCAAAGGCTCGCGCGTGTTACATACGAGGCTCCAGTGAAGGACGCTCTTTTCGGAAACACAGCCGGACTCAAGGCCAGCCACAGCAAGCGCCTGCTCGCCACCCGTCGCCGGCGGGTCCAGCAGCGCGAGCTTGTTTCCCCCGAACTGGCCCGCCATCTCACCGAATTGTCGAGAGAAATCGGAAGACAGCTCGGCGTGCTCATCAACCGCCGGGGTGAGGTGGAGCATGTGATCGTGGGAGACGCGCGCCAGCTCGTGTTGCCGGACATCGGCCGCGCCCGCGCCGGACATGCGCGCCTCCGTGGCCTGCGCCTGGTGCACACGCACCTCAAGGACGAGCCGCTCACCCGGGACGACCTGACGGACCTCGTGCTGCTGCGGCTGGACGCCGTCGCGGCCATCGTCGCCCGCGAGGACGGCCTCCCGGGCAAGATCTACGTCGCGACGCTGATGCCGTGGAACACGTCGGGCGACCTGTACAACCTGGCCGAGGCTCCCAGCCTCTACGAGCTGGAGTTCGACGCGCAGGGGCAGATCGCAGCGCTGGAGCAGGAGATGGCTCGCGTCGCTCCGGTCCGCGCCGTCGGCGTCGCCGGGCGCGCGATTCTCGTCGGCGTCCATACCGGCGATCGGACGGCGGCGGAGGCTTCGCTGCAAGAGCTCCAGGAGCTGGCGCGCACCGCGGACGTGCAGGTGCTCGACGTGATCCTGCAGGCGCGCCGCGAGATCGATCCCCGCACGCTGATCGGCGAAGGCAAGCTGCAGGAGATCCTGGTGCGCTCGATGGCGCTCGGAGCCGACCTGCTCGTGTTCGATCGGAATCTGACTCCCTCGCAGGCGCGCCACATCGGCGAGGCCACCTCGCTGCGCATTCTCGATCGGACGCAGCTCATCCTCGACATCTTCGCGCAGCGAGCGCAAAGCGCCGACGGCAAGTTGCAGGTGGAACTGGCGCAGCTCAAGTACCTGCTGCCGCGGCTGGTCGGAAGGGACGACTCGCTCTCGCGCCTCGCCGGTGGAATCGGGGGTCGCGGACCCGGCGAGACGAAGCTGGAGATCGATCGTCGCAGGGTACGCGAGCGGATCTCCGCGCTGGAATCGCGCATCGACCGTCTCTCCGGAGACCGCGCGACGCGGCGCCGCCAGCGCAACCGTACCGGGGTCCCGGTGATCTCCATCGTCGGCTATACCAACGCGGGAAAGAGCACGCTGCTCAATGCGCTCACCGATTCGGCGGTCCTCGCCGAAAACAAGCTCTTCGCCACTCTGGATCCGACCTCGCGGAGGTTGCGCTTTCCCCGCGACCGCGAGGTGATCATCACCGACACGGTCGGGTTCATCCGCGATCTCCCGAAGGATCTGGTGGCGGCGTTCCGCGCCACGCTGGAAGAGCTGGAGGACGCCGACCTCCTGCTCCACGTCGTCGACGCCAGCGATCCCCGCCATGACGAGCAGGCGCAGGCCGTCGAGCGCGTTCTCTCCACCCTCGACGTCGCCGCCACGCCCAGGCTGCTCGTCTACAACAAGGCGGACCGCGCTCCCGAGGCTGCCGCGACGCTGGCGCTGCGGGACGACGGAGTCGCGGTGTCGTCGACGAAGCGCCGCGGGTTTGGGGAGCTTCTCGAACGCTGCGAGGACATCCTCTGGAAACGAGGCAAGGTGCTCGCTCCTGGCCGCGAACCGGAGTTTGCCCGGCCCCGTTACTGAAGCCGTAGCAGCCATCCCGAGCAGAGCGGATCTCCGCCGGATCCCGGCGCGGGCTCGCCGTAGCGGAGCTGCTCGCCGACGAAGCGGAACGTGGCTTTCGGAAGCCGTGCGAGCGCGGCGTCGGTCTCGTCGAAGAGGCTGACGTGTCGATGCGGCCGGGTCACGGCGCGGCCGGCGAGCGCGGGAATCCATTGCGTGGCGTCACCGTAGGCGCCGTCGATCACCGCGGATGGCGGCGTTTCGTGCGCGACACACCGGATCGCGGCGACGTCCGCGGCGGTCGCGATTGGTTCGGCCCGCTGGTACCAGCGCCAATGCCCCGGAAGCGCCGCCAGCAGCGCGAGTGGCGCCAGCAGCGGAATCCGGCCTGCTCCGGCGTGCGCCCACAACGGCGTGACGGCAACCAGCAGGAGCGGAGCGAAGCGCACAGGGTACAGGCCCGCCTGCGGAAGGAGCGCGAACAACGCGACCAGTCCGAGAAGCGCCGCAGCGGAAGCCGCGACGAGGCGGAACCGTCGCTTCCACAGCAGGAATGCCGCGGCCACCGCCGTGGCGATGTTCGCCGGATCGCCCAGAACGCCGCTCCCAACGCGCTCGTGCTGGACCGCGTAATCGCGGAGCCAGGCGGTCTCGCGCGGGGAGAGCTGCGGCCCCCAGATCGCCAGCGCTGCCAGCACTGCCGCCAACGCCACGCCGCCCGCCACCGCCAGGGCCGGGGTTCGCCAGCGGAGCGCCAGCAGCAACGCGCCGGCGCACGCTCCCATCGGATGCGTCGCTGCCGCTCCGCCGAGGCAGAGCGCAGCGTATCGAGGATTGTCCTGTGCGGCGCCGAACAGGGCGAGACCGATGGCCATCGCCGTCGGGTTCCCACCCCAGTCGAAGAAGATCTGCGGTGTCCGGGAGAGCAGCACCGCAACGGCCGCCACCGTCCGGGCGGCGGGCGCGCGCAACGGTCCCTGGAGTACGGCGGAGAGGCCGGCCCAGAAGACGAGATACGACGCGGCGGCGGCGAGCAGACCGGCGCGCGCGAGTCCAAGCGGCGACAGCAGCGCAACGACCGCGGAGAACCCGCGCGGATACGCACCGGCCTGGACGCCCGGCCACGCCGGCGAGAGCGCGCCGTGGACGAGGCCCCGCGCGATCGCCACGTGCATCGCCATGTCGGCGCCCGGGGCAACGGCCAGAGTGACCACCGGAACCGCGAATGCTCCGACCGCGAGCGACCAGAGCGAGAAGCCCATCTGCCGCTGCCCGTATCGCGCCCCGATCGCGGCGCCGAGAAGGCCGCCGACGACCGCGAGGGTCACGCCCGCGGTGCCTGGAAGCGTCGCCACGGCCGCGCCGGCGATCGCTCCGAGCAGGATGGCGCTGGTGCAGCCGCTCAAGCGCCCCTGATCAACGGCAGCACGCGGTCGCGCAACTCGTCGATCGCGTCGAAGAGAGCCTCGCGCACCTTGTCGATGGCCTGCACGCAGGGGGCGGACTGCGCGTGGCCGGTGACGGTGCCGATCCAGACCGTGTCTCCGGAGCGCGCAAGCGTCGCGTCCAGGACGACGACCGCGGAGCCGTTCCCACTGTTGAAGACGCTCGCCTGCGGCTGGTCGAGCGGCGGCGCGTCCGGGCCTACCGGTTGGACCGGACTCGCCGGCGGACGATCCGTCCGCCGCGGCCGCGTGTTCTCCTCGCCGAGCGTCGCCTCCCGCAGGGCGACGGTCAGGACCCACGGCGCGCGATCGGAGTTGCTCGTCTCGGCGCCGGCGTCGCTGAACGAAGCGACGAGCGCCTTGTATGCGCGCTGCGGGAGGTCCTGCGAGATCTGTCCACATCCGATGCCCGGAGTCGGGCGGGCGTCGGCGGGCACCGGCACGCCCAGCTTCACTCCGCGGAGCGCGCGCGGGTCGGCGGTACGCCGCGTGTGCGCGGGGGTACAGGCGGCGATCAGCAGCAGGAGGATGACCCGGTTCATCGAAAGCAAAGCCCCCGGGAGCAATACTCCCGGGGGCCTCGAAGTCAAAGTCCGGGGTCCGTCAGATATCGAAGTAGAGCGCGAACTCCATCGGCGTCGGCCGCAGCCGCACCGGGTTCAGCTCCTTCTCCACCTTGGTGTCGATCCACGCCTCGATCACGTCGGAGGTGAACACGTCGCCCTTGAGGAGGAACTCGTGGTCCCTCTTCAGCTCCCCGAGCGCCTCCTCCAGGGATCCCGGCATCTTCGGAACGTCCTTCAGCTCCTCCGGAGAGAGCCCGTAGATGTCCTTGTCCAGCGGGTCGCCCGGGTCGATGCGGTTCTCGATGCCGTCGAGGCCAGCCATGAGCATGGCGGCGAACGCCAGGTACGGGTTGCAGCTCGGGTCCGGGGAGCGGAACTCGATGCGCTTGGCTTTGGGGCTCGGTGAGTACATGGGGATGCGGATGGCCGCGCTGCGGTTGCGGGAGCTGTAGGCCAGGTTCACCGGCGCCTCGAACCCCGGGACCAGCCGCTTGTACGAGTTGGTGGTCGGGTTGCAGAACGCCGCCAGAGCGCGGGCGTGCTTGAGGACGCCACCGATGTAGTGAAGAGCCAGATCGGAGATGCCGGCATAGCCTTCGCCGGCGAAGAGCGGCTTGCTGCCCTTCCAGATCGACTGGTGGGTATGCATGCCGGAGCCGTTGTCGCCGAAGAGCGGCTTGGGCATGCACGTCACGGTCTTGCCGTTGCGGAGCGCGACGTTCTTGATCACGTACTTGTACCACATGAGCTTGTCGGCGGTGCGCACCAGCGAGTCGTAGCGGATGTCGATCTCCGCCTGGCCGGCAGTGGCCACCTCGTGGTGCTGGCGTTCGATCTGGATCCCGCACTGCTCCATCACCCGGCACATCTCGGTGCGGATGTCCTGCAGCGAGTCGATGGGCGCGACGGGAAAGTAACCTTCCTTGTAGCGCGGCTTGTAGCCCAGGTTGGGACGCTCGACGACCCTGGTGCCGTCCCAGTGTGTCTCGCGCGCGTGACCGGTCTCCCACTGGCCCTCGCGAGACTCGATCTTGTAGTGGGCGTGGTTCACGCTGTTGTCATACGAGACGCCGTCGAAGATGAAGAACTCGATCTCCGGCCCGAAGTAGGCGACGTCGCCGACGCCCGACTGCTTCAGGTAGCGCTCGGCTTTCTGCGCGATGAACCGGGGATCGCGCGCGTAAGGCTCCTTGGTGATGGGGTCGACGATGTTGCAGATCAGGGAAAGGGTGGCGTCCTTCATGAACGGGTCGATCTGCCCGGTCTCCGGATCCGGCACCACCAGCATGTCGCTGGCGTGGATGGGCATCCAGCCGCGGATCGACGATCCGTCGAATCCAAGTCCTTCGTCGAAGACCGCTTCGCTCAGCTCCGAAATCGGGATGGTGAAGTGCTGCCAGAGGCCGAGGAAGTCCATGAACTTCAGATCGACCATCACGGCCTGCTTGTCTTTCGCGAACCCGATGACGTCCTTGCCCTTCGGCATTTGTGCTGCCCCTGTCTGTGAAAATTGCGTTGATTACAGCGCCGGCTCGCCGCGCTCGCCGGTACGGATCCGGACCACTTCGTCCACCGTGGAGACGAAGATCTTTCCGTCCCCGATGCGCCCCGTCTTCGCGGCGCGCTCGATCGCCTCCAGAGCCTTTGCCACCATCTCGTCCGCCAGAACGATCTCGATCTTCACTTTTGGCAGGAAGTCGACGACGTACTCCGCGCCGCGATAGAGCTCGGTGTGTCCTTTCTGACGGCCGAACCCCTTCACCTCGGTGACCGTGAGGCCGAGGACGCCCACGTCCGCGAGCGCCTCCTTCACCTCGTCGAGCTTGAAGGGCTTGATGATGGCCTCGATCTTCTTCATCGCCGGCGGCTCCTGGGAAGGGCGCAAGATACTTGCGAAGGCCAGCGGATGGGAAGCCGATTCGCAGGAAGATCGCTGCTACAGTGCCCAGCGTGGGATACGCCGAAGAGCGCCTCGACCTGATCGCGCGACTTCGCAAGTCCGCGCAGGGCCGGACCCTTTCGGACACGCTGCGGCTCGACGCCCGGACGCTGCGGTTCCATCTCGGGACCTCCCTCGCCGACCTGCGCGTCCCCGTGCACGTGGACGAAAGCGTGCGCGCTGTCCTGCGCTCCGCCGTGCGCGACCTCTTCTTCCTCCTCGCGCTCCGCCACCGCTCTACCCTCCGCGAGAGCGAGTACGACAGCCTCATCCTGCTCGACGGATTCGATCCCCGCGCCGCGCGGCAGACCTCGTTCAATGCCCCCTCGAGCGCGAAGGCGGAGAACGTCCGCAATGCTTTTCTCGAGGCGCCCGAGCTTCATCCGGCGCTGGACTGTGGCCTGGTGGCGAGCTGGCTCACCTCGGGAAGGCCGGGCCGCGCGCTTGCCGGAACGCTCAATGCGCTGCTGCGGCGGACGCAAGCGGAGACCGCGGGGAGGGAGCCGCTCGAGCCCACCTCGTACGTGGCGCTGCTCGCGCTGCGGGCCTTGTCGCAGGAGGCGCTCGCGGCCCTGCGGCAGTTTCCCATCAGCGGCCCCACAGGACGCGCGCTCCATGGCGGCGTGGCTGCCGGGCTTCGGCTTGCGTTCCGACTCGCGGTCCGCGAGGGAGGCGCGCTCGAGGGCCCCTTCGCTTCGGCGTGCGAGGCCACGACGGGGGTGCTGCCCTGGCTCGGAGGCATCCGTAGCGTTTGGGGCAGCGGCTTTGGCGGCTATGGCGTTTTCTTCGCGGAGGCGCCCGCCAGGATCGACCACCACATGCACAAGGTGATCCAGGGTGGGACAGCGGAGTCGGTCGCCGCCGACGTCGCCGCCGAGCTGGTGGGCTCGAAGGAGGCGATGCGGAAGGCGTCGCGTCAGGTCGCGCTCGGCCGGCTTCGCTCGGACCTGCTGGCGGTCGTGCGGATGGCCGAGGTCGGCCGAGCGCCGCCGTTCTCGGTGGAAGGCCTCTCGCCCGCGCAACTCTACGGCGGCCCCGGCGCGCTGGAGCGCGTCCTGGCGACGCCGGCGGCGCGCAAGGAGCTCTACGAGAAGTCTCGCGCCGTGGCGAAGGCGGCCACGAGCGATGCGGCCGCCGACGCCATCGAGGCGCTCGGCACCGTGGCGAAGGAATGGAAGGACGAGGACGGCGGTGGCGCCATTCCGCAGGAACACACGATCCGCGCCTGGGCGACGGCCGTCGCCGCGTTGGCCGCCGATGCTGCGCTGGAGGCTGCGTTCGATCCGGCGCTGGCGCAGCTCATCCACCGGCAAGGAAGCGAGAGCGAAGGCGGCGTGGAGACACAGCACGAGGCGGGCAAGCTCTATCGCATCGCCCTCGACGAGCGCCCGATCCTCATGACCCGTGCGCGCGCGCCGCAGATGGGCCATCTCTTCTGCGACATGAAGGACTTCACCAAGCGCACCGCATTCCTCAAGGAGACCGTCGTCGCCGACTTCCTCTCCCGCGAGTTCTACGGGCCCATTCTCACCGCCGCGGCGCGCCATGCGCAGGGAGCCGCCCATCTCGCGGACAAGGGCGGGATCTACCTGAACAACCTGCTCGGCGACGCGGTGAGCTTCTCCGGCGACATCGTCGCCCTGCTCGAGCTGGCGGAGGACATCCGCAGCGCCCTTAGCAGTTACGCCCGCAGGCTGGACAGCGAGAATTCGCGCGAGACGGTGGCGAAGGCCATCGCGGCCGTGGAGGAGACATTCAAGCAGCGGCGCCAGCAGCTCGGCCAGGCCGTCAAGTCGGCGCAGGATGGCCAGCGCAAGGGCGTCGTCGACCAGGCCTCCGGGGAAGACCCCGCAGTCCGGCTGAGGGCATTGCACGCCGAGATGGGTCGCCTCGAGGACGAGCGCGAGGGCGAGATCGCTCTCGCGAAGGGCGAGGAGCTGGAAGCGGGCATCTTCATCTCCTACGGCGCCGCCCCCGAAGTCGCGACCTTCGAGGACCACATTTTCGGTCACATCAAGGTTTCGATTGCGGAGAAGATCAACGAGAGCGCCCGCGGTACGGCCCGCAACGCCGGGGTCCGCGCGCGCACGGAGGCGATCCTCGCCTCGGAACGCACCCGGGTCGGCCGTCCGGCGCTCACCTGTCCCCTCCACGTCTCCGTCTCACAACAGCTCTCGGTTCCGATGCCCGCGGACGCGTCGGGCGCGATCCGACGGGCGCTCAGCCAGGGCGACCTGGACGGTGCCTCGACGCTGCTCACCGGCGTGGCCCGGGATTTCCTCAACCGCCTCAACTGGCAGGAGATGCACGACGACCGTGGAGACATCTACAACGGCGGCGCCGCCCTCTCGGAGGATGCGCTGGAGGCGTACGTGACGGCCTGCGGCGAGGACTCCATGTTCGTGCGCCGGGATGTGCAGGTCTGGGAGCTTGCTCCTCCGCTGCGGGAGAAGTTCGTCTTTCCGTCCGGCACGCTGCGCCTGGTGATGGCCGTCTCTCCCGCCTCGCATTCGCTGCAGCGCCTGTTCGTCTTCGTGGGGCGGGCACTGTTCCGCGGATTCGAGAAGCAGGGTGGCTTCGGAGTCTACGAGATGGTCTCGCGGGACAACGCACTGTTCGGCCTGCTCGCGCAGCACCATCTGCCGCGCTGGATCGAGGAGCACGAGGCCGCGACCTGGGCGGAGGCCGACGACGGCACGCCGGTCCTCCTCAGGCGAGTGACATGATCGAAGCTCCGGAGAAGAAGGTCGTCGAGCATCACCCGCCGCCGCCGGACGAGCCACCGCCTCCCACGTTCCGGCAGGCGCTCGTGGGCTACGGCTCGATCCTGGTGGCGCTGGTGGCGCTCGGCGTGCTGATCGGAGTGCTGATGAAGGTGCTCCGGTGAGCCGACTTCAGGGGTCTTCGACCAACCTGCGGTGGACTTCGACGAGCGCGCGGGAAGCGGCGGCGAAGATGCGATCGCCCGCGGTGCCGCTGGAGAGCCCGGGATCGCTGCCGACGCGCCCGTCGGGATAGCGCTGGCGGAAATCGTCGGCGCTCCACGCCACCGGCTGCGCGACCGGCTCGAATCGCTCCATCGCGGGAACGTCGACCACCGCCCGGGGATAGAACCGGCGCACGACCGAGAGCTCGCCGGGGGTGGCGTGGTGACCCTCGCGGGCGCCGAACATCTCCAGCACGACGCTGCGCACTTCCGGAAGCTCCCACCATTGCACCGAGAGGCAGCGCACGCCCGGGAGACCGGCGTGGACTTGCGCGCAGGCGAGGTCGAGCACCGCCTTTCCCGCGTGATGGCCGTTCACGATCAGGAAGCGGCGGAACCCTTGCTGTGCGAGGCTCTCGATCGCTTCGGTGACCAGAGCGAGGACGGTCGCTGGCTTGAGCGAGATCGTGCCCGGAAACGCACCGTGGACCTGCGAGACGCCGAAGGGAATGACCGGAGCGACCATCGCCCGCCGTTCCTCGCCGAGATCGTTGGCGAGCTCTTCCGCGACGATGGAGTCGGTGCCGAGCGGGCCGGAAGGGCCGTGCTGCTCGGTGCTGCCGAAGGGGACGACGACGTCCGTCCTCCGCTCCAGGTACTCCTGCACATCGTGCCAGAGGGCGAGCTTGAGCAGCACGGCGCGAGTTTACTGCAATCCTACACTGACGAGGAAAGTGCCTTGAGCACGGTCTCGACCAGCGTGAACCAGTCCTTGACCTGCGGTGTCGCCCCTACGTCCGTGGGAAGATCGAGCATCTTCGCGCCCGCCTTCTGGGCTACGAGCGAAGCGACGCTCTTGTTGTAGAAGTCCTCGACCAGGAGGAGCTGCGCGCGATCCTGCTTCATCACCGCGATCAAGCGCGCCAGGTGCTGCGGATCGGGGGGAATTCCCGGTTTGGGCTCGACGTACCCGATCTCCTCGAGCCCCAGCCACTGCGACATGTAGGTCCAGCTCTTGTGATACGTCGCGACCTTGGTCCCGTTCATCCGGGCGACCATCGGCGCCCATTGCTTCAGCTTCGCGTCGACGCGGGCGTTGAACGCTGCGAGGTTCTTCTCGTAGTCCGCCCGGTTCTCCGGATCGAGCTGCTCGAGGCGCTGCGCGATCTCACGCGCGACGATCTTCGCGTTCCCGGGCGGCAGCCAGTAATGCGGATTCCCCTGGGGATGGATGTCGCCCATCGAGCGGTCAACCTTGGTGGTGGGAATGTCCAGCACGGGGATCGCCCGGGAGCAATCGAGGTTGCCGAGCTCACCCGGCTGGATCTTCGGGTTGCGCGAGCCGAGCACCAGCGGCGGCAGCCAGCCGATCTCCAGCTCGAGCCCAACGTGCAACAGTAGATCGGCGCGGTTGAGCACCAGCATGAGGTTGGGCTTGGGCTCGACGAAGTGCGGGTCCTGGTAGCCCTTGCCCAACGACTCCACCTCGACGTGGTTCCCGCCGACCTCTTTCGCAAGCGATCCCAGCGTCGGGATCGACGAGACGACATGCAGCGCAGCGAGGAATGCGACCATGGGATTTCGACCTCCGCGAACGCGCGGAATTCAATAGGGGTGAGCGCCGTGCGCTCCGATGGAGAACTCGAGCTGCAGATACGCTGCGGGCGCCCACTGCGGCATTGCCTGTGGAAGAAATGCGGAGGAAGGAGCCGTCGCGTGCTCCGCCTCGAGGTATCCGCGCACGCGCGAGAACTCGCTGCCCTGGAACGTCAGCGACAGGCCGACGCGCTCGGCGCGGGCAAGGACGGAGCTGGACGGAACGCCGACGACGTCGCCGCGGACGCCGACGAACCAGCGCCGCGCGAACTGGGCGACGATCTGCGCGTAGGCGCCTCCGTCCCATTCGTCCTCCAGGCCGTCGCCCGAGCCGAAGTGGCGGACGATCGCTTCGGCCTGGAAGGCGATCGACTCGTATCCCTGGGCGACGTTGATCGGCTTCCACTTCAAATACACGTCGGCACCGTAGAGCTGCGCCTCGCGGCCGACGCCGGTGGTGCCGGCATCGCCGAGGGAGACGCCTGGCGACTTGCCCGAGGCGAAGTTCAGCCCGGAATACACCGACCAGCTTTCCCCGAGCGGAAAGAACGCCTTCGCCTCCGCGGCGAGCGTGGGACGGGTACTGCGGTCGGCTCCGAAGCTCGCCACCGGCTGCGGAAGCGCGCCCGTCTGATCCGCGGCATCTCCGCCGAGCGAAAACGCTTCTCCATACAACGTGAGAAAGAACGGCAACGGAGCCAGCCAGCTGAGCTGGACGCCCGGCCCGCGCATGCCATCCGCGCCGAGGAACGCCGCGTTGATCAGCGGCCGCCGGGTGAAGTCCTGCACGTGCAAGTGCTGCCCGTTCTGGCGTCCGAAGGCAGACCGGAAGCTGCCGCCCTTGATTTGCAGGTTCCAGGGGAGGCTCGTACTGGTGGCGAACGCTTCCTCGACCTCGATCCCTTCGAGGTTGGGGATGGTCAGGTAGACCTCCCCCTTCAAGTACGGGTCGACGATCGCCGAGAACGCCAGCTCCACTTCCTGGGCGGTGAATCCGACCGCATGCCGGGTTCCTTCGGCGTGCAGGTCGGTATCGTCGCCGCTGAGCAACTGGGGAGCGCGCCGCTGCCACCCGAAATCCGCATCGAGGATGGCGCTCATGTCCGGATTCAAAGACTGGGCGCCGCGGAATAGCGTCTGCGGCGCGCCTCCGGTGGAAGACGTCACGGCGGGGGCCGGCGCCGGCGGTCCTTTCTGACCCTGCTGCGCCGCCGCACTGGTGTCCGCCTGGATCGCCTTTTCCAGTTCCTTTTCCAGATCCTGGGGAACGCCCGCATCAGCCTGCTGCGCGGTGGCGGGCGCCGCGAGCGCGAGCAACAGCAGAGCGATTCTCATGCGCCCTCAGACGGAGCTACGGCGAAGGATCTTCACCAGGCCAGGCAGGAGAAACAGCGAGGCGACGACGACCATGGTCGCACCCGTAGGTAACTGCTCGACCCAACTCACATAATAGCCGACCGCCGCGGAGACGACGCCGAACAGGACCGAGAGTGCGATGGTCAACCGCATGCGATCGGTCAACATCAGCGCCGCGGCGGCGGGAAGGACGCTGAAGGCGAACACGGGCAGCGCTCCCACGGCCCGCGTCGCGACCGAGATGACCACCGCGGTGGCGAGATTGAGGAGCAGCTCGTAGCGGAAGACGCCGATGCCCTGCACCATCGCCGTCTCCGGGTCATAGCTGACGAAGAGCAGCTCCTTGAAGAGGATGGCGTGGACGACGACGGCCGCCAGCGCCGCGGAAAAGAGCGCCTCGATCTGCTTTCGCGGCACGGTCACCGCGTTGCCGAAGAGGATGTCCCCCACCGCATGCGCTTCCTGCGCGATGCGGGGGCTGTTCAGGATGGCCAGCACCAGGGCGCTGGAGATGATGTAGCCAAGACCGACGATGGTCTCCGTCGCCAGCTTGCGGTGCCCCGGGCGCAGGGAGAAGAGCGCTGCCGCCAGACAGGCGAAGACCAGCGAGAACCAGGTCGGCTCGAGCAGCAAGGGAATGGTGGCGTGCGCGTGCGGATCGATGCCGAGGACCGCGCCGAGCCAGAAGGCGAACGCGACCCCCACGCCGGAGATCTCGCTCAGGGCCGCGGAGACGAACACCATCCGCTTGAGCACCACGAAGACGCCGATGTACCCGAGCACGGCGCCCGCGAGGACGCCGGCGATCATCGGCTCGCGCCAGAGGTCGCGGCCGGCCCAGAAGTCCGCGAAGCCGCTCACCGGGGCGCTCCGTTGCCGATGACGATCGCGGTGGCGTCTCCCACCTTGGCGACGCGCACCTCGCGGCCGTAGAGCCGGCCGAGCTTGTCGGGATCGATCATCCGTTCCACCGGGCCGACCTCGAACAGGCCGCGCTCGCGATCGACCAGCGCCACCTCGGTGGCGAAGCCGGGGATGGCGGTGAGCTGGTGCGTCACCAGCACGACGCTCAGGTTGTGCGCTTTTTTCAGCCGCGCCACCAGGTCGAGCAGGATCCTCTCCGCGGCAGGATCCATTGCGCTGGTTGGCTCGTCGAGGACGAGAAGCTCGGGCTCGGCCGCGATGGCGCGGGCGATCAAGACCTTTTGATGCTGGCCTCCGGAGAGCGCATACAGTGGGCGGTCGGCGAGGTCGCCGACGCCGATCTCGTGCAGGGCAGCGCGCGCCTCGCGGCGGTCGCGTTCCCTGTACCGTTTCGCCGGTCCGACCAGCCGCGCGCGGCCCATCAGCACCACGTCGAGAACGGTGAGCGGCCAGCTCATGTCGAGGCGGTCGCGCTGCGGAACGTATCCCACGCGCGGCGACCGTCCGTGCGGCAGTATCCGCCTGCCGCCGAGCAGTGGAAGAAGCCCGAGCAGCGACTTGAGCAGCGCCGTCTTCCCCGCGCCATTGGGACCGAGGACGCCCAGCGTCGTTCCCGCCCGGACCGCTAGATCGAGCGGCGGCAGCAGGGGGGTGCGGTACCCGATCACCGCGCGTTCGAGGCGGATCAGTTCCAAGGAGCGTCTCGCTACCAAAGCGGTGGCGCCGTGTCCACGTCGTGGTGATCGATGTCGCCGCCGATTATCCAGAGGCCCGTGTTGATTCCGCACCGCTGGCCCGGGGCCGCCCGTACGGCCTTCCTCGTCGAACGTCCGAACCGCTTCCTGGCGGTTTGCAAGCTGGGGCGGCGAACAGTTGAGGCGCATGTGCCGGACCGGGGTCGCTGCCTCGATCTTCTGATGCCGGGGCGCGAGGTGGCGCTGGTGGCGGCCGCCGGACCGCTGCGGAGAACGAAGTACACCGCGCTGCTCGCGCGATCTGGCTCCGGCGCCTGGGTGTCCCTCGATCCCGGGGGCGCGCCGCGGCTCGTGGCCGCCGCTCTGGAAGCGAGGATCCTGCCTTGGGGCCTGCGCGTCTCGCGTCGCGAGATCGCCGTCCGTTCCAGCCGGATCGATCTGCTGCTCGAGCCGGGCGATGTCCTCTGCGAGGTGAAGTCCGTCGGCGCCGCGCGCGATGGAGTCGCTTTGTTCCCTGACGCGCCGACGGTGCGCGGATTGCGACATCTGGCGCTGCTCTCCCGTCTTGCCCGACGCGGACGCAGTTGTGCGGTCGTGCTCTGTGCACAGCGTGGGGACGTGCGCGCAGTGGCGGCCGACGACGACATCGATCCGGCGTTCGCGCGCGCGCTGCGGCGGGCCGCGGCGGCGGGTGTACGAATCGGTGCGATCCGGTGCGCGGCGCATCTGGACGGAATGGAGCTGCACTGTGAGATTCCCGTGTTACTGTGATCATCCGGTCATGTCTTCTACCGTCAAACTCGTCGTCCCGGTGAGGTTCTCCGGAGGAGGCCTCTCCCTGCAGACCACCACCGCCCGCGTCGGAGCCGAGGGCATCTTCGTGCGTTCCCTCCTCTGTCCGAAGGAAGGGTCGCAAGTCACGCTGAGGCTGTCGCTGCCGGGGTCGGCACGGCCGCTCGATGCGACCGGCACCGTCGCACCCCCTCGGGACGAATCCGGGAAGGAGGCCGGGTTCTGGGTGGTGTTCAACGAGCTGTCGGATGACGCGCGCGCGTTCCTCGACGTCATCCTGCGCAGCCGCGGGGTTGCCGGACCGGGCCGGCCGCCGCGCAAGGAGCAAACGGTCCGTGACGGTGATCGCCGTGCCTGTTTTCGGATGCCCGCGCACCTTCGGGTCAGCTGGAAGTCGGCGCGCGAGTTTCTCGAGGCGTACTCGGCGAACATCAGCCGGGGCGGGATCTTCATCGCCACCGACAACCCTCCACCCCTGCGCGAGATCGTCGAGCTTTCCCTCGCGCTCCCCGACGGGTTGCCCCCGGTGAAGACGCGAGCCGAGGTCGTCCACCTGGTGCTGACGGCGGAGGCGCGTCGACGCGGCGTGCGCGCGGGCGCCGGACTGCAGTTCCTCGACTCGGGCGACGAGTTCCGCGCCCGGCTCGACGCCTGCGTCAAAGCGCTTCGCGATTAGCACGCCGGGCGGAATGCGCGCCTAAGCCCTCTCGGCCTGTCCGGCGAATGCGCGGAGGATGGCGCTGGCGTCGACTTCCCGCACCTGTCCTGCAAGAGCGCCGGCGTCGAGGCCTTCGGCGGCGAGCTTTTCGCGGCGCGAGAGGATCAAGTCGCGCATCGCAGCGGCCCAGAGCTCGGGATGGAATTGCACGGCCGCGATCGTTTCGGAGAGCCGGTAGGCCTGCCCCGCGGTGTTCTCGTTCGACGCCAGCACCGTCGCTCCGGGTGGTAGCGGATCGACCGCGTCGACATGCGTCGCCTGCACCTCGATCTCCGCGCCAGAAACCCAGGCGAAGAGAACGTCCTTGCGTCCTGGTTCGGTCAGCTGGACGCGGACAGTGCCGATCTCGCGGCCGCGGGGATTCTCGACGACGTCTCCGCCCGCCGCGCGCGCGAGAAGCTGGTGACCGAAGCAGACGCCGAGGACCGGGATCCCGCGCGCACCGGCGCGCAAGAGATCGTCGCCGAGCCGCAGCATCCAGGGCGCTTTCTCCGTCACGCTGAGAGGAGAGCCGCTGACGATGATCCCGCGCGGGCGTACGCGATCGAGCGCCGGCCCAAGCTGCTCTCCTTCATGCGCACGCGTGACCGGCATCTCGAATCCAAGGGTGCGCTCGAACCAGCGCGGGTAGTCGCCGTGCAGCTGCGTCGACCCGGTCTGGACGATGAGAAGTCGCGGACTGGACAGGCCCTTCTGCATGCTCGCCACAATCTAACCCGGCCGGCCTTGACGCGCAGCGCCGCAACCTCCACGCTCGTCTGCCATGGACACGCCCAAATCGCGGAAAGCACAGCTGGAGCGGCTGCGCGAGGAGTTCCGCAATCACGGCATTCGCAAGGTGAAGCTCGGCGGATTCGACGTGGACGGGGTGCTGCGCGGCAAGTACGTGTCCCTGGACAAGTTCTGGAGCGTCGCGGAGGGCGGGCTCGGGTTCTGCGACGTGATCTTCGGGTGGGATAGCGGGGATCAGCTGTACGACAACGCCGCCGTGACCGGATGGCACAGCGGGTACCCCGATACGCACGCGACCGTCGATCTCTCCACGTACCGGCGCATTCCCTGGGAAGAGGGGACCGGGGCGTTCCTGCTCGACTTCGACGTTCCCGTCTCTCCCCGCGGCCTGCTGCAGAAGGTCGAGCAGAAGGCGCGCGCGATGGGCTTCACGGTGAAGTGCGCCTCCGAGTACGAGTTCTTCCTCTTCAAGGAAACGCCGGAGTCGGTGCGCGCCAAGGGCTATCGCGACCTGACGCCGCTTTCGCCGGGCATGTTTGGCTACTCCTGGCTGCGCGCCTCGGAGAATGCCCCGCTGGTGCACGATCTGCAGGACAAGCTCGCTGCTTTCGACATCGAGCTGGAGGCCTTCCACACCGAGACCGGCCCGGGCGTGTACGAGGCGGCGCTCCGCTACGACGCCCTGCTGCGCGCGGCGGACAAGGCGGCGCTGTTCAAGACCGCCGCCAAGGAGATCTGCGCGCGGCATGGCGTGATGCCGTGTTTCATGGCCAAGTGGAACAAGGAGCTGCCGGGGTGCAGCGGGCATCTGCACCAGTCGTTGTGGACACTCTCCGGGGAGCCGGCGTTCCATGACCCTCGTGCGCCCCAGGCGATGAGCAAGGCGATGCAGCACTTCGTCGCCGGACAGATCGCGCTGATGCCCGCCTTCACCGCGCTGATTGCCCCGACGATCAACTCGTACAAGCGGATGGTCCGAGGTGCCTGGTCGCCGACGATGGCGACCTGGGGCGTGGAGAACCGCACCACGGCGCTGCGGGTGATCGGCGGCTCGCCGCAATCGACGCGCGTCGAGTACCGGTTTGCAGCGGCGGACATGAACCCCTACATCGCGATGGCCGCGTCGATCGCGAGCGGCCTGTACGGCATCGAGCACGAGCTTCCCCTGCCGCCGGAGACGAAGGGCAACGGCTACGAGGCGAACGGCGAGCCTCTGCCCGCCTCGCTGCGCGAAGCCACGGCCCGGCTTTCGGAATCGAAGCAGGCACGTGAGTTGTTGGGCGAGACGTTCGTCGACCATTACGTCCGGACGCGGGAATGGGAGTGCCGGCAGTTCGAAAGCGCCGTGACGAAGTGGGAGCTGGAGCGGTATTTCGAGATCATCTGAGAGGGCGCACATGGCCAGCGTGATGAGCTTCCCCACCCGCATCGTCTACGGCAAGGGCGCGATCCAGGAGCTGCCCAACGAGCTGAAGCGCGCCGGCGCCTCGCGGCCGCTGCTGGTCACCGACAAGGGCATCCTTCAGGCGGGACTGCTGCGCTTCGTCACGCCCTTGCTCGAGCAAGTCGGTATCAAGACGCGGTTGTTCACCGAGTTCGAGGCGAACCCGACCGACCAGGACGCACTGCGAGGAATCGAGGCGTATCGCGCCGCCGGTGCCGACAGCGTCCTCGGAATAGGCGGCGGCGCGTCTCTCGACATGGCCAAAGCCGTCGCTCTGCTGGTCAACCATGAGCCGCCGCTCGCGCAGTACGACGACGCCAAAGGCGGTGACGCGAAGATCACCGCGCGGGTGCCTCCCATCGTCCAGGTACCGACCACGGCGGGCACCGGCAGCGAGGTGGGCCGCAGCACGGTGCTCGTGATCGACGGGACCAAGACGGTGATCTTCTCGCCGCATCTGATGGCGAAGGCGGCCATCCTCGATCCGGAGCTGACGGTGGGCTTGCCGCCGTTCATCACCGCCGCGACGGGAATGGACGCGCTCACGCACAACCTGGAGGCGTACGTCGCGAAGGGCGATCATCCTCTCGCCGACGCCATCGCCATCGATGGTCTGCGGCGGATCGGCGCGCACCTCAGGCGCGCCGTGCAGAACGGCAAGGACCTCGAAGCCCGCGAGCAGATGCTGCTCGGCAGCGCCTTCGGCGCCATCGCTTTCCAGAAGGGGCTCGGCGCCTGCCACTCGGTTGCGCACGCCCTGACGCCCGTTGCCGGTACGCATCACGGCCTCGCGAACTCGTTGATGCTTCCAGCCGTCACGAACTTCAACCGGGTCGCCGTCGAAGAGAGGCTGGCCAACGCCGCCGTCGCGCTCGGGGCCGACCCGAAGCTGTCCCAGCAGGAACGTGCTCACCTCTGCGTCGAGTTGATCGACAATCTGCGCAGCGCCTGCGGCCTCCCGCGCCGCCTGTCGCAGGCGGGGGTCCGGCGGGAGATGATTCCGCAGATCGTGCAGAAAGCGCTGGCGGATGCCTGCCATCTCTCCAATCCGCGGCCGGTGACGCAGGTCGACTTCGAGCGGCTGATCGACGAGGCGTTCTGAACGCGTGATACGATGGCGGTTCCGATGGACGCAGCAGACGCATCCCGCCGGCTCCTGCGGCGCTACATCGCCCAGGAGTCCATCGACCTGGTCCGGGCCGCTCTGGCGGTCGCGCGCGAGGAGTACCCGGACCTCGACGAAGGGAAATATCTGCGCTTGCTGGATCGCCTGGCCGAAGGCGTCCAGACGGGACTGCCGGCGGGAGCCACGCCGGAGCGCCGCGTCGGCCGGATCAACACGCACCTCTTCCACGAGCTGGGCTTCTGCGGCAATCACAACGACTACTACGATCCGCGCAACAGCTTCCTCAACGAGGTGCTCGATCGACGCACGGGCATCCCGCTCACGCTCTGCATCGTCTACATCGAGGTGGGGAAGCGCTGCGGGCTGAATGTCGAGGGCGTCGGCTTTCCCGGCCATTTCCTCTGCAAGGTGCGGCTCGCGGAAGGAGAACTCGTCGTCGACCCGTTCCACCGCGGACAGCTTCTCGGCCTCGACGAGCTGAAGCGCCGCCTCGCATCCGCCGTGGGAGATCAGGTGAAGTTCGATCCCCGGCTCCTGCGCGCCGCCAAGCCGCGCGAGATCCTGGTGCGGATGCTGCAGAACCTCCGTTCCGTCTACCAGGGTCGCAACGACTTCCCCCGGGCGCTCTCGGCGGTGGACCGCCTGCTGCTCCTCGCTCCCGACAACGTCCGCGGTCTGCGGGAGCGGGCGCAGTTGTACGAACAGCTCGGCGGCTCGGCAGCAGCCGCGGCGGATTTGGAGAAGGTGCTCTACCTGGATCCGAACGCCTCGGATGCGCTGGTGCTGCGCGCGCGACTCCGCCGCCTCAAGGACGGTTCGCACTTTCTCAACTGATCGTCAGCGCTTGTACAGGCGGAGCCGCTCGACCGGTTCGCCCTGGACCAGGTGCTTGTCGACGATCTCGTCGACGTCGGCCTCCGTGACGTGGCCGTACCAGACTCCTTCCGGATACACGACGACGGAGCAGCCGTTCTCGCAGTTGTCGAGGCAGCCGGCCTTGTTCGCGCGGATCTCTTCGTCGAGCCCGCGGTCGCGCAGCGCCGCCTTGAACTTCTTGAGCACCTGCGGCGACCCCTTCCGCGTGCAGTCGCCCTTTTCGGAGTCCGGCGGCCGTTCGTTGAGACAGATGAACACGTGCTTGCGGAACGGAGGCGGCATCAGTTGTCCTCTTCGCTGAGCGCGCGGCGGAACGACGCCGCGTCGACCAGGGTGTGATCCAGCGCCGCGTCCGCGCGACCCCGGACCGCCGGCGCGAACGACAGCGCCAGGACCAAGGTGCGCGGTGGAACCGGCAGATGCAAGAGGGCCGGCTCGAGCGCCAGGACGGGCGCGCGCGCCGCGGCCGCGCGCGCCAGCTCGTCGGCGTTGGCGCACGCGACGCATGCCGCCATGTGCGTCGAAGTCGCTGCGCGCACCAACCGCGTGAGCAGTTCCTGCGGCACCGCCGATGCGCGGAGCAGGATCGCGTCGGCGCCCGCCGCGCGCGACTCGTAGATGCGAAACTCCTCGGCGAGGACGTCCGCGCGAAGCAGCGGGATCGAGATTGCTCGCGATGCCGCCGCGAAGCGGCCGAGATCGTCTCCCGCGGCGACGGCGAGTGCTGCCGCTTCCGCCTCGTCGAGCGCCCGGGCCGTCTCCTCGAGATCGGCGCGCTGCGCGTCGAGCACGGGAATCCGCTCCAGCGCCTGCCGCTGGCGGTCTATGGCGTGCGCGAAATTCCGGATCGACGGGGTGACGCCGGCGCGCGGGTCCATGGCTCAAAGCAGCCGCAGCAGCCGCTGCCGCATCGCGTCTCTCGTCTGCGGGTCGGGAGCAGTGTGGACGGCGCGCTCCAGCGCTTCCGCCGCCTTGCGCCGAAAGCCCTTCTGCTCGTAGAGGCCGGCGAGGGCGCGCAGGGCCTGGAAGAGATTCGGCCGCAGCTCCACGGCGCGCTCGTAGGCCGTGATGGCGTGGAATAGCTCCCCTTGGTCGTGCATGGCGCGGGCGAGCGCAAAATGCGCGCGCGGCGAGAAAGGCTCCTCCTTGATCGCCTTCTCCAGCACAGCCCGCGCTTCGGCGGGCTTCTTCTGCTCGAGGAGATCGATGCCTTCCTGGTACAGCTTGTCTCCTTTCGCGCTCGAGGCCGCGGAGTTCGCGCCGCCCGAAAGCCGCTCCTCGACCCGCCGGAGCAGCTCGGGAAGGTGGAAGGGTTTCTCCAGGTAATCGTCCGCGCCGAACGTCTCGCGCGCGTCGTGCGCGTAGCGCCAGCCGCGGTAGACCGCGCTGACCAGGATGACGGGGGTGGATCGCGTTCGCACGCTGGCCTTGAGCCGGGCGCAGATCTCGAACCCATGCACGTGGGGGAGCATTGCGTCGAGCAGGATCAAGTCGTACTTCTCGCTGTTCAGCTTCTCCTCGGCCTCGCGCCCGTCGCGCGCCAGCTCGACGACGTACCCGGCGGACTTGAGCGTCCGATCCAGCATGCGGAGGATGTCGAAATCGTCGTCCACCGCGAGGATCCGGGGCGGACCGGCGCGAACCTCGACGGCATCGAGGACCTCCTCGTCCTCGCCGTTCCCCACCTCGAGCTCGACCTCGGGCTCCCGCAGCTCTTCCAGCTCCTCGAGCTCCTCGACGGACTCGAGGGCCGCGTCGGGTGGCGCGGCCCCGGCAGCACCGCGGCGGATCTCCGGCAGGATGACCGCGAACGTCGCCGGCGCCTCGGCGCGGACGCTCGCCCCACGCCAGAACCGTTCGTTCTGGTCCTTGGCGTCATACGCCGCGGCGATCGCCTGGGTGAGAGAGCCCGGCAGCGCCGCATAGGGAGAGACTTCCTGCCCGGTGATGAACCGCAGCTCCTCCAGCACGTCGTAGTTGTCGGCCCCGGCGCTGACGGCGACGTGAAGCCGGCCCCCCTCGATGGAAAGGGGCAGGACGATGTCCGACTCCGCCACCGGTCTCGGCACCGAGTCGAGGATCGAAAGGTCGATCGCCGTCCGGGCCAGATCGACGCCGGGAATCCCGAGCTGCTCCGACATCATCGAGACCAGGTCCGTTTCCGGAACCCCGAGCTCCAGTACCGCATCGAGGAACGCCGACTTCGTGGGCGACTCGCTCTGTGCGCGTTTGAGGAGCGCTCCCGGCAGCGCCTGGCGCTCCGCGAGCAGGCGAGCGATGGGCTCCAGCGATGCCACGAGCATCGATTACCACAGCGCAACCTCGGGTGTGACCTTCCTCACGCCGCGAA
>Ga0209155_1000088_pt1 | contig 37787 bp, 39 predicted proteins | sample GraSoiAngelo_122_FD_185879 | JGI IMG/M metagenome (GOLD analysis project Ga0209155, IMG submission 185879) | Grasslands soil microbial communities from the Angelo Coastal Reserve, California, USA - 14_0927_02_20cm (SPAdes) (version 2) | ecosystem: Environmental > Terrestrial > Soil > Grasslands ... | reverse complement strand
CGAGCTCCTGAGGCTGATGGCCAACATCGATATCGTCCACGTGCCGTACAAGGGCGGCGGCCCGGCGATGCAGGGCTTTCTCGGCGGGCAGGTGGCGTCGTTCTTCGCCACCCCGGTGTCGTCGATCGCGCAGATCAAGGCCGGCAAGGCGCGCCCGATCGCCACCACCGGGTCGAAGCGCGCGGCCCTGATGCCAGATGTGCCGACGATCGCCGAGTCCGGCTACCCCGGCTACGAGGCGCTCAACTGGTATGCCTACCTCGGCCCGGCGCGGCTGCCGAAAGACCTCGTCGATCGTCTGAACCGCGAGCTCGACAAGGCGCTCCTCGCGCCGGAGGTACAGGCGGCATTCGACAAGCAGGGCGTCGAGGCGCAGCCCGGCACGCCCGAGGATCTGGCGCGCTACATCGCGCGCGAATACCAGACCTGGGGAAAAGTCGTCAAGGAGGCCGGCATCAAGGCTCAGTGAACGGCATCACTCGAAGATGCTGACGCCCCAGGGCGTCTTGCCGACCGGGATGTCCTTGATGCGGATGTTCTTCGCGGTGTTGATGACCGATACGCTGTCCGATCTGCCGTTCGCGACGTAGAGCTTCGCGCCGTCGCGGGTCAGCGCCATGTTCCAGGGCCGCTGGCCGACCGGGATCGTCGCCACGACCTTGTCGGCGGCGGTGTCGATCACCATTACGCTGGCGTCGCCGCCGTTGGTCAGGTACAGCCGCTTGCCGTCCGGGTGCATCGCCAGGCCATTGGAGCGCGCGCCCGCCTTGATGGTGCCCAGGATCCTGTGCTGGCGCGCGTCGAGCACGTAGACGGTGTCGGCCCTTTCGCAGGCGACGTACGCCTTGGCGCCGTCCGGCGTGAAGGCAATGCCGCGTGGGCGGTTTCCCACCTTGAGCTGCGCGACGAGCTTGCGCGCCGCGACGTCGATGACGTCGAGCTTGTCGTCCTCCTCGGCGCTGACGTAGACAAAGCGGGCGTCGGGCGAGAACACTGCGTGCTCAGGGTTGTTCCCCTGGATCTTGACTCGGAAGATGACCGTGTCGCTCGCGGTATCGATGAAAGCGACGCTGTTGGTGAGCTCGACCGCGGCGGCGATGAGGCTGCCGTCCGGCGAGATATAGACGCCCTCGGGCGACTCGCCGAGGTCGATCTTCCTCGCCACGGCGCGCTGCTCGAGGTCGATCACCAGCAGCGCGTTGTTCGGCTGGTCCGACACGTAGGCCAGCTTGCGCGCGGCGTGGATCGCAGCGCCGCGCGGCTTGCCGCCGGTCTTGATCTCGCCGACGACCTCGTCGCGCGCGGTGTCGATCAGCGAGATCGTGCCGCCGTTCTCGTTGCCCACGAGGGCCAGGCCGGCGCCGGCGGGAGCCGCCATCGATGCGAGAATCAAAAAAACAGAAACGCGTGCGGTCATTGCAGTTCTCTCCTCAAATCACGCTGAAATTGCGCATCATCATGCCGTCCTCGTGCTCCAGATTGTGGCAGTGGAACATGAAGCGCTGGGTACCGCGGAACGCGGCCTCCTCCGGCAGCGTGAAGTCCATCGCCAGCCACAGCGTCTCGTTCGGCCACAGCACCACTGTGTCCTTCACGCCGAGGTCGGTGACGAGGCGCCCGCTCGGCTCGGCCGCGAGCCGGCGCGCCTCGCCGTAGGTTCCCTGTCTGCGCAGCACCCGGAAGCCGAAGCCGTGCAGGTGCATGGGATGGGGCATCGAGATCGGGCTGTTCTTGATTTCCCAGATTTCGCGCGCGCCGCGGCTCACGCTGAACGCGATCTCGTCGGCCCGGTACGGGGTCTGGTCGATCAGAAACCCCGCGCGCTCGTCGAAGTCGAGCCGCAGGCGCCGCGTCGGCGCCTCGGGCCGCGCGGCGGGCTCCGGCAGCGCCGAGAGCCGCGAGGGCAGCGGCGGCGTGCGCATCGGAGTACCGTCGACGCGCAGCGAAAAAAGCGCCAGCTCGGCGCCATCGGCCAATCGACCCTGCGCGCCATCACCGGAAGCGCTTTCACAAACCGTCTCGGCCGCGAGCGGCGCATAACGCTCGCGCGCCGCGTGCCGGTGGCGCGGTGCGGCGCCCCCGGTGTGATGGCGCGGGTCGAACTCGAGGCTCACCGCGACAAGAGCGCGCCGCCCGCGCAGATCGATGCCGATGTCGACGCGCTCGCCGGTGTACAGGAACACGCGCTCGAGCTCGCGCGGCGCCGCGAGAAGGCCGCCGTCCGTGCCGAGCAGGTGGAAGGGAACCAGGGTTTCACCGTCGCGGAAAGCAAGCAGCAGGCCGCGCGCGTTGCACGCATTCAGGAGCTGGAGCCGCACCCAGCCGGGGCGAACGATCCAGCTTGCATCGAGCTGGCCGTTGACCAGCGCGCGGTTGCCGAGCCAGCCGTGCAGGCAGTCCTCGACGCTCGGTGCGTAGGGGCGGATCGCGCCGCCGACGACGCGAGCCTCCGCGATGGCGAGCGCGAGCCGATTTTCCGGCGCAAGGGCGAGCGCCGCATCGAGCGCGTCGTCGTCCTCGTCGGTCACTACCAGCAGCCCGGTGAGTCCGGCGTAGACCTGCTCGCCGGTGAAGCCGTGCGGATGGGGATGGAACCAATACAGCCCGGAGCGGTTCTTCACTTCGAAGCGCACCCGCTTGCGCGCGCCCGGCTCGATCGGATCGAAACCTGCGCCGTCGGCTGCTTCCGGCAGCGTCAGCCCGTGGAAGTGCACGGTGGTGGGCTGCGGCAGGGCGTTCTCGATGACGCCATCGAAGCTCTCGCCGCGGCGCGCGAAGAGGATCGGCTGCGGGACCCGCCGCGCCCCGAGGTCTGCCACGTACCGGCAACGCCCGGCGATCGGGTCGGCGCGTTCTACGACGAGACGTCGCACGTCCGCGAGCGCGACCCGCGACGGCGCTACGGCACTCTCCTTCGGAAGCATGCCGCAGGCCGCGGCGGCGGAAGCCAGCGTGGCGCCGAGAAAGCCGCGTCGATTCATGACACCATGTTGCGCGGATGCTGCGATTGATTACATTGCTCGCATTTGCCGGGCTCGCCTGCGCCCAGTCGAGCGCCGCGGAGCCGAAGTCGCTCGCGCTCATGGACTGCGAGCTGATCGACGATATGCGCCCGTTCGCGAGCGAGCAGGCACGCCGCGAGGTCGATCAGCGGATCGTGCTGATCACCGCCGAGCTGGCGAAAGAGCTGGAGCGCCGCGGCATGTATCGCGTGCTCGAGCGCGGCAGCGCGCCCGGTGCCGAGCGCATCGCACGCTGCTGGGTGCAAAAGGTGAGCAACCTGATCCTCAATATCAATATCGAGGTGCGCAACGCAGCGACGGACGAGACCGTGTACGTCAAGTCGGTAGATATCCGCGGCAACACCGACGAGACCTGGCTGCGCGGCGTGCGCCGCCTGGTCGACAACATCGAGGAGCGCCGGCACCACCTGCGCTGAGCTCATTATCCGCTGTCCCAAAATGGAACACCTCCGGACAGGTCCTTTTTTCGCAGCTACGGCGGTTCGCATTCACCCTGCCGCACTGCCTCGATGCGCTGGGCGAAAGTCATGTTCTTGCCGCCCATCTTGATCTCCAGAACACCCGCGATGCGGCCCGGCCCGGCGTCCAGCCGCGCAGTTCCTGTCGCCACCTGCGGACTGGCGCAGACGAGGCGATAGCGGATCGTGTCGCCGCGCCGGCGCTCGCTGTCCAGGTTGCAGCCCTCGAGCGAAGGGTGGTGAAGGATCGGGAAAACGGAGGACAGTTCGCGAGCGCGCAAACAGCGACGCTCCCGGGTCGTGGCGTAGCGCAAGTTCTCCTCGAGATGAGGCATTGCGATCTCGGCAGTAATCTCATAGCTGCCCGCCTCGACGGCTTCGCCCGATGCCCATGCAACCGTGCAGAGCAATGAGGCTGCCACGCTCAGAGGACGTTGCCATGCCGGGGTCATTGGGTGCAAGATACGCGGCTCCAAGAGGAGGGATCACCATGGCTAGCGTCAAGATACATCCGGCGGTCGACGGTGGATTGAAGCCCGCGGCAAAGAATTTCGCAGGCGGCACGCTGTTTTGCAACTGCTCGCAGAACCGGGTCGAGATAGCGATCAAGGGACAGTGCGCGCACAATCACGTGTGCGGCTGCACCAAGTGCTGGAAGCCGAAAGGGGCGCTGTTCTCGCAGGTCGCCGTAGTAACGCGCGACAACCTCAGCGTCAAGGCGAACGGCAACAAGCTGGCGATCGTCGATCCCAAGGCGGCGATCCAGCGGTATGCCTGCAAAGACTGCGGCGTGCATATGTATGGCCGCATCGAGAACCGGGGCCACCCGCTGTACGGATTCGATTTCATCCACGTCGAGCGCTCGAACGAGTCGGGCTGGGCGCCGCCTGAATTTGCGGCCTTCGTTTCGTCGATCATCGAATCGGGCGCGAGCCCCGACAACATGGGCGCAGTCAGGGCGCGGCTGAGAGAGCTGAAGCTCGAGCCCTACGACTGCCTGTCGCCGCCGCTGATGGATTTCATCGCCACGCAAGCCGCCAAGGCCTCCGGCGTGCTGCGCGCGTGACGTAAAGGCCCTCACGGCTTCTTCCCTTCCCCGGCGACGACGTATGCCCAGAGCGCTTCGATGTCGTCGGGCTTGAGCACGTCATCCCAGGGCGGCATGCCTCTTTTGCCGTAGGTCACCGTATCGACGAAGCGCGCGTGATCCTCGCGCGGAAACGTACGCAGGTCGGCCGCCCACGGCGGATTGGCGAGGTGCGGCCCGTGGCAGCTCTCGCAGTGCGCCTCGTAGAGCTGCGCGCCCTTCCTGACCTGCTCCGGAGGGAACGACTGCGCCGCGACCCGCGCGCAGGCAAGTGCGAGGCCGAGAGCGAGGGCGGAGACGCGCCCCACTATTCAGGCATCAGCGCGAAGGTCCACACCGAGCCGCCGGCAGGCACCTCTTTCCCCGCAATGCGCGTGGGCATGCTCCCGCCTATTCCCGAGAGCACGCTCACGTATTGCCGGCCCTTGTGAGTGTAGGTGATCGGCGGGGCGACGATCGACGAGCCGGTCTTGAACTGCCAGAGCCGCTTGCCGTTGTCCTGGTCGAGCGCAATGACCTCGCCGGTCAGCAGACCGGTGAACAACAACCCGCCGTCGGTCGCGAGCATGCCCGCGGAGCTGGGCAGATCCGTCAGCGGCGTTTGCCATACCACATTTCCGGTCAGCGGCTCGATCGCCGCGTGATAGCCTATCGGCTCGCCCTTGGGCGTGTCGACGGTCGACTCGATGCCGGTAGAGCCGGTGCCGAGCACAAACTTGAAATCCACGTACTTCATGACGCGCGCCTGGTTCCACGAGTTCAGGTACACGAGCCCGGTCTTCGGGTTGAATGCGATCAGCGCGGCGTTGGTGCCCCGCCCGGGAAACACGGCGACCGTTTCCCCTTTCATCGCGCGATCGAGCACATCGGTCAGAACGGGGCGGCCGGTCTTGAGGTCGATGCGCTGGGCCCAGTTCTGCTTCACGAACGGGTTCGCCGCGATCAGCTTGCCGTTGGTGCGGTCCAGCACATACAGGAAGCCGTTCTTGTGGGCGTTGATGAGCACCTTGCGCATCTCGCCGTCGACCACGAGCTCGGCGAGCACGCTTTCGGCACTGGCGTCGAAGTCGAAGCTGTCGTTCGGCACGGTCTGGTAGTACCAGACCATTTCGCCGGTCCTGGGACGGATCGCAAGTATGCTGGCGCAGTACAAACTGTCCATGCCCTTGCGATACACGGGGTTGTACGGTTCGGCATTGCCCGTGCCTATGTAATAGAGATCCAGCTGCGGGTCGTACGAGCCGGCTTGCCAGGTTGCCGCGCCGCCATATTTCCAGGCGTCGGGGAACTCCTGGTTTGGCCAAGTCTCGGAACCCTTCTCGCCGGGCGCGGGGATCGTGTAGGTGCGCCACAATCTTTTGCCGGTTTCCGGATCGTAGCCGTCAAGGAAGCCACGTGTGGTGCGGTCTCCGCCCGCCATCCCGGAGATCAGTACGCCATTGACGATGATCGGGGCAATCACCCCGATGTAGCCTTCCCTGAAATCGGCGAATTTTTCTTTCCAGATCTCCTTGCCGGTCTTCATGTCGAGCGCCACCACATGCGCATCCACCGTCTGGCGGAAGAGCTTGCCGTTGTAGATCGTCGCCGGTCCTCTCATGATCGCGCCGGCGGTTCCGACACGCAGCGCCGCCCGTTCGTACTGGACGGGCGTGCGCCAGATCTGCCTGCCGGTCGCGACGTCGATGGCGAAGGTCCAGCTGCCGTTGACCACGTACATGACGCCGTTGTAGATCGTCGGCTGCGAATGCTCGCCCATGTCGTTCGCCAGGCTGAAGCTCCAGATCGGAACCAGGCGCCTGACGCTGGACTTGTTGATCTGCTTGAGCGGGCTGTACATCTTCAGGTCGTAGCCCATGCCGAAAGTGGTGACGTTCTCGGTGTTCTTCCCGTCGTTGAGCAGCTCCTCGGCCGTTTGGGCCGACCCGAACCCGCACCAGAAACACAGCAATGCCGTCAGTGCTTTCTTCATGATCGCTCCAGGTTGCGCGCGTGGAATCGTAGGTGATCGTCGATAAAGCTGGCGATGAAAAAGTAGCTGTGGTCGTAACCCGCTTGCAGGCGTAGATCCAGAGAGACGCCGGCGCGCCTGCAAGCCTCCTCTAGCAGCTCTGGCTTGAGCTGGCTCTGCAGAAACTGGTCGTCGGTGCCCTGGTCGACCAGAAGCGCTGGCCCCTTCCACCCGCGGCTCTCGATCAGGGCGCTCGCGTCGTAGTCCCGCCAGAGGGCGCGATCGGCTCCGAGATAGCCTGTCAGCGCTTTTTCTCCCCAGGGGCAGCGCATCGCCGAGCAGATCGGGGCAAAAGCCGACACCGACTTGTAATAGGCAGGATTCTTGAGCGCGATGGTGAGCGCGCCGTGCCCGCCCATGGAATGGCCGAAGATGCCGGTGCGCGCGGGGTCGACGGCAAATGTCGATTCGACCAGCCGGGATAATTCCTTCGTGACGTAGGAATACATCCGGTAGCCGCGCGACCAGGGCGCTTGCGTGGCGTCGACGTAAAATCCGGCGCCCAGCCCGAAATCGTAGCTCGCGTCTTCGCCCGGGATCTTCAGCCCGCGCGGGCTGGTATCGGGCACGACGATGGCCAGCCCCAGCTCCGCGGCAACGCGCTGCGCGCCCGCCTTGACGATGAAATTCTCTTCGGTGCAGGTGAGGCCGGAAAGCCAGTAGAGCACCGGCACCGCGTGCGCCTGCGCCTGCGGCGGAAGAAAAACGCCGAAGCGCATGACGCACGCGGTCTCACGCGCTTCGTGGCTGTAGACAGCCTGCGTGCCGCCGAAGCATTTATTGCGGGAAACGGTGGTGATCAGTAGACCACCACCGAGCGTATGGATTTGCCTTCGTGCATCAGGTCGAAGCCCTGGTTGATGTCGGCGAGCTTGAGCTTGTGCGTGATCAGGTCGTCGATGTTGATCTTGCCCTCCATGTACCAGTCGACGATTTTCGGCACGTCGCGCCGGCCCCTGGCGCCGCCGAACGCGGTGCCCTTCCATACGCGCCCCGTGACCAGCTGGAACGGGCGCGTCTTGATCTCCTGGCCGGCGCCCGCGACGCCGATGATCACCGACACCCCCCAGCCCTTGTGGCAGCACTCGAGCGCCTGGCGCATCACGTCGACGTTGCCGATGCATTCGAAGCTGTAGTCGGCACCGCCCTTGGTCAGGTTCACCAGGTGCGCGACCAGGTCCTTGCCGGCTTCCTTAGGGTTGACGAAATGGGTCATGCCGAACTTCTCGGCAAGCGCCTTGCGCGCCGGATTGAGATCCACGCCGACGATCATGTTTGCGCCGGCCATCCGCGCGCCCTGCACGACGTTGAGCCCGATGCCGCCGAGGCCGAATACCACCACGTTGGCGCCCGGCTCGACCTTGGCGGTGTTGATCACCGCGCCGATGCCGGTGGTCACGCCGCAGCCGATGTAGCACACCTTGTCGAACGGGGCGTCCTCGCGGATCCTGGCCAGCGCGATCTCGGGCACCACGGTGTAGTTGGCGAAAGTCGAAGTGCCCATGTAGTGGAACAGTTTCTTGCCGCCGAGCGAGAAGCGGCTGCTGCCATCGGGCATCACGCCCTGCCCTTGCGTGGTACGGATCGCCTGGCACAGATTGGTCTTGCCGCTCAGGCAGTATTCGCACTGCCGGCACTCCGGGGTGTAGAGCGGAATGACGTGATCGCCCTTTTTCACGCTGCCGACCCCGGGCCCCACCTCGACCACCACGCCTGCGCCCTCGTGGCCGAGAATCGCCGGGAACAGGCCCTCGGGGTCCGAGCCAGAGCGCGTGAATTCGTCGGTATGGCAGATGCCGGTCGCCTTGATCTCGACTAGTACTTCGCCGGCCTTCGGCCCCTGCAACTGCACGGTTTCTATGGTGAGAGGTGCGCCTGCCTTATGCGCGACCGCCGCGCGAATGTCCATGGTTTACTCCCCGTTGAATTGAGCATGAATTGGAACACTGCTCACTTTTGGAACGCTTGCCGCAGGATGTGCGACGAGTATAGAGTTTTCGCAGAAGCAGCGTGTTGATGGTCACGGACCTTAATGGGAGAGATACATGATGCACGTTATGAAGCATAAGACGATTTCGCTTGCCGCGGCAGCCGCCCTCGCTCTAGGGAGCGCCTCTGCCGCGTACGCGGAGATCGGTTTCAAGGCCGGCGCCTGGGATCTCTCGTTCTCGGGCAACGTGAACGGCTTTGCGACCTGGAACACCTGCGATACCAAGGCCGTCGGCGTGCAGGGAGGCCTCGCCTGCAACCGCGTTTCCCCCAACGGCGACAAAGAGCAGGCGATCGAATCCGGCCTGCTGCCGAGCGCGCTCGTCTTTAGCGCCAAGTCGCGCCAGTCGGGCTTCGACATCGGCGTCACGATCGGCTTCTACCCGGGAATTAGTAGCAGTGCCACCGGTAAAGGAGGCATCGGCAGGTCCGACATCGACGCGCGGCAGAACTTCCTCACGTTCGGCGACAAGAGCTGGGGCACAGTCAAGGTCGGGCGCGATATCGGTCTGTTCGGATCGGATGCGATCCTCTCCGACATGACGCTTCTCGGCGTCGGCTCGGGCGCCGGCGCCATCCGGGGCGGCAACACGACCCTCGGCCGCATCGGCGTGGGCTATATCTACACCGACTGGATTCCGCAGATCAGCTATGCCTCGCCGAATTACGGCGGCTTCCAGTATTCCGCCGGCGTGTTCCAGGGCATGGACGTTGTGAACTTCTCTGGCAATGCAAACAGCGCGACGCTGACGCAACACGAGGAGCCCGGTTTGCAAGCCAAGGCGAGCTACGAATGGGGCGGACGGATCAGCGGCAAGGCGTGGGTGGGTGGCCTGAGCCAGAAAGTCAAAGCGCGCAGCACCGATAACGCGCCCGCAGGCGCGAGCGTTTCGGGGCAGGCTTTCGATATCGGCGCAAAAGTGAATTCGGGCGGCCTCGAAGGTGTGCTCTACGCCTACACCGGCGATGGCATCGGCACGACGGCGATCGGTTTTGACGCCGCGTCATTCGCAGGCGGCACGCTGGAGAAGCGGAAGTCGAAAGGCTGGTACGCGCAGGGTACCTATAAGATCGGGAAGTGGAAGCCGGGTATTAGCTACGGCGTGAGCAAGCTTGACCTCGCGTCGAACGAAACGAGCTCCAACTTGGTGAAAGAGAACAAATCGTTGGTCTTAGGCCTGTATTACAGCCTCACACCAAGCCTCAATCTGGTGGCCGAGTATATTCCGACCACGGCCAAGAACCAGGCGGGGGAAGAGGTCAAGGACAAAGTGATTGCCCTGGGCGCGATCCTCTTCTTCTGAAATTGGCATGCAACAGTAACAACGGCGCCGTTTAGGCGCCGTTTTTTTTGGCCGGCCGCTTGATGCGCAGCCGGTGTATTTTCCGGTAGAGCGTGTTGCGGCCGACGCCGAGCTTGCGCGCGACGTGGCTGATGTTGCCGTGCTCGAGATCGAGCTCGCGGAGCAACGCCTCGCGCTCGGCTCTGCCGAGCGCGTTGAGCGAGTCCGTCTCGGCGAGCGCGGCCCCGCGCTCGGCAGGCCGCGCGCCAAGGCAGTACTCGGAGGGCAGGTCAGCCACGTCGAGCTTGTCGCCCGAGCGCCGCGCAATCATGGCGCGCAGCGCGTTGCGCAGCTGCCGTATGTTCCCCCGCCATTTATGCGCGCAGAGCGCGTCGATCAACTCCTCGCTGAGCGAAACCGAAGGCGTGTCGGCTGTCTCCTGCGCGAACACGTGCGCGATCAGCGCGCGCTTGTCGGTGCGGTCATCGAGCCGCGGCAGCGTCAGCACCAGCCCCTGCAGCCGATAGAAGAGATCCCCGCGAAACTCACCGCGGTCGATTTTCTCCTCCAGGCTGGAGTGGCTCGCCGCGATCAGGCGCATTTCACGCTTCTCCAGCACCTGGAGCAGCCGGGCCTGCAGCGCCCCGGGCAGCTCGCCGATCTCGTCAAGGAACAGCGTCCCGCCGTGGGCCTGCACCAGCTCGCTTTGCAGCAGCGCCTCCGGGATCGCGGCGCAATTGACCGCGACGAAAGCGTGCTCGGCGCGCTCGCTCGAGGCGTGCAAGGCGCGGGCGAAAAGCTCCTTGCCGGTGCCGGTTTCTCCGATCAGCAGAATCGGGACATCGCGCGAGGCGACGCGCTTCGCCGCCCGGATGTTGCGCGCCATCGACGCGTCGCCGAGGTCGAGCTCGTCGAGCGCGCTGCGGCTCTCGCTCGAGGGAAACGCACTGCCGCGCGGCGCCGACTCGGGTTCCTGGGCCACGGCGAAAAAGCGCCCGCCGTGGCGCGCCTCGTAGAGCGGCAGCGGGTGGAACGACTTCCTGCGGCTGCGCCCGAGCAGCGCCGCCAGGGAGATGTTGAACACCCGCTCGAGCGGCGCGCCGACCAGCTCGTCATCTTTCTTGCAGCCGAGCTGGAATAGCGCGTTGCGGTCCGCTGCGGCGATGGCGCCGGCGGGATCGAGCGCGATGATCCCTTCGCTCCAGGTTCCCACCAGCTCCGGCCGGCTGTGGAAGCGCATCACGAAGGCGTCGCGGAAGCGGTGCAGGAACAGGCGGTTCTCGATCATCTGCGCCGACATGTTCACCAGCACCAGCGTGTGCTGCTGCGCGCGGTCGGACTCGCCGGAGGCGTCCAGCACCGCGACCAGCTCGCTGCGGTGATCGAAAATAGGCGCGGCGCAGCACGTAAGCCCGGTGTTGCGGGCGAGGAAGTGCTGCTCCCGATGCACGATCAGGGGGCGGCGCTCGAGCAGGCAGGTTCCCATGCCGTTGGTGCCGCCGTAGCGCTCGCTCCACACCGCGCCCGGCGCGAGCCCGGTGCGTGACGCCGCGCCCCTGAAGCTCGGGTCGCCGCGATAGGAAAGCAGGACGCCGTCGCGGTCGGTCAGGATGATCGAGTGGCCGGAGCCGGCGAGCTGCCGGTACAGGTGCGCCATCTCGGCGTCAGCCAGGGAAACCAGCTCGAGGTTCTGTTCCTTGCGCACCAGGAGCTCCTGGTGCGAGACGAGCACCGGCTGCACCTTGGACTCTGGGTCGAGGCCGTACTCCTCGACACAGCGCTGCCAGGAGCGCCTGACATGCTCGGGGGCGGCCGCGTCGGGCGACGCGCCGCGAATCACGGAGTAGACGAGACGCGCGTGGTCGCCGTTCGGCAGCATGGCGTCCTCCTCGGAACAAATTATGCCACGCTGCTGCGTGCTAGCATCGGAACGCATGCAGACGACCCACTATGTGGCGCTTGCCTTGGCGGTGCTGGCGGGGGGTGCCCCGGCCCAGGGCGCTGACAGGCATGACTATCCCACCGTAGACCGGGTCGAGTACGTCCTCGAGTGCATGCAAAGGAACGCCGGCAAGCAGGAGTTCCTCTACAAGTGCGCATGCGTGATCGACGAGATCGCCAAGCAGTACACCTATGACGATTTCGTGGAAGCTTCGACCGCGGCGCGCTTCCAGAGCCTCGGCGGCGAGCGCGGCGGCGTGTTCCGCGATCCGCCGCAGACGCGGGATGCCGCGAAGCGTTATCTGCAAGTCCGGAGCGACGCGATGAAGCGCTGCGACGTGCCGCGCTGACCTGGATTTGTGGCAGCGCAGCGAACCCATCACTGTTCGGTTTTGGAACAGTAGCAGCGCCCAGCTCTTCGAGAGGCGCATGTTATTTTTTTTGGCGCGGGTATATAGTGCGTCGAGAGGAGCGCGCCTCGCGCTGCTGTTCTTCCGTCATCCGCCAAGCAACACGCAAAGGAGAATGAGATGCTACTGACACGCACGTGCACGTGGGGCGTTTTGCTCGGCCTCGCCGCCCTGCCGGGACTCGCGCTCGCCAATCCGGAGGTCATCAGGCTCAGTCAGGACGCGAAGAACTGGGCGATGCAGGCGGGCAACATGCAGAACCACCGCTATAGCGCGCTCAAGCAGATCAGCACGGACAACGTCAAGGACCTGCGCGTCGCGTGGACATTCTCGACCGGCGTGCTGCGCGGCCACGAGGGCGGCCCCCTGGTGATCGGCGACATGCTGTACATCCACAGCCCGTTTCCCAACAAGGTCTTCGCGATCGCCCTCGCCGATCAGCAGATCAAGTGGAAGTACGAGCCGAAGCAGGACCCGACGGTGATCCCCGTAATGTGCTGCGACACGGTGAACCGCGGTCTCGCATACGCCGACGGCAAGATCTTCCTGCAGCAAGCCGACACCAACCTCGTCGCGCTAGACGCCAGGACCGGCAAGGAGCTGTGGAAGGTCAAGAACGGCGATCCCAAGAAGGGTGAAACCAACACCAACGCCCCGCACGTCTTCAAGGACAAGGTGATCACCGGCATTTCCGGCGGCGAGTTCGGCGTGCGTGGTTACGTCGCCGCCTACGACATCAAGACCGGCAACCAGGTCTGGAAAGCCTACAGCACCGGGCCGGACGCCGAGATGCTGATGGATCCGGACAAGACGATGACCTGGACCGACGGCAGGATGGCGCCGGTGGGCAGGGACTCGTCGCTCAAGACCTGGCAGGGCGATCAGTGGAAGATCGGCGGCGGCACGACCTGGGGCTGGTACAGCTACGACCCGAAGCTCAACCTGATGTACTACGGGTCGGGCAATCCCAGCACCTGGAACCCGGTGCAAAGGCCCGGCGACAACAAATGGTCGATGACGATCTGGGCGCGCGACGTCGATACCGGCCAGGCGAAGTGGGTGTACCAGATGACGCCGCACGACGAGTGGGATTTCGACGGCATCAACGAGATGATCCTCGCCGACGGCATCAGCGTGAAAGGCAAGCCGCACAACGTGGTGGTGCATTTCGATCGCAACGGCTTCGGCTACACGCTCGATCGCGCCACCGGCGAGCTGCTCGTCGCGGCGAAGTACGATCCGAAGGTGAACTGGGCGACGCACGTCGACATGAAGACCGGCCGTCCGCAGGTCGTATCCAAGTACAGCACGCAGGCGCAGGGTGCAGACGTCAACACCAAGGGGATCTGCCCCGCGGCGCTCGGCAGCAAGGACCAGCAGCCGGCGGCGTACAACCCGGCGAACAAGATGTTCTACGTGCCGACCAACCACGTGTGCATGGACTACGAGCCGTTCAAGGTCGAGTACACCGCGGGCCAGCCGTTCGTGGGCGCGACGCTCTCGATGTTCCCGGCGCCGGGCAGCCACGGCGGCATGGGCAACTTCATCGTCTGGGATGCCGGCAGCGGCAAGATCGTGAAGTCCAAGTCGGAGAAGTTCTCGGTGTGGAGCGGCGCGCTGGTCACGGCGGGCGGCATTGCGTGCTACGGCACCCTCGAGGGCTACCTGAAGTGCGTCGATGCCAACGACATCAGCAAGGAGCTGTACAAGTTCAAGACGCCCTCCGGAATCATCGGCAACGTGAATACCTGGGAGTACAAGGGCAAGCAGTACATCGGCGTGCTCTCCGGCATCGGAGGCTGGGCCGGCATCGGCCTTGCCGCGGGCCTGGAGAAGGACACCGACGGCCTGGGCGCCGTGGGCGGCTACAAGGAGCTGAAGAACTACACTGAGCTCGGCGGCGTCCTCACCGTGTTCTCTTTGCCGTAAACCTCGTAGCGGTTTCGAACGTTCAAGGGCTGACATCCTTCGGGGTGTCAGCCCTTTTTCTGATTGGGGAGTGCGTTGAACGTGACAAAGACGGGATGGGCCGCCGCCATGGCATTCGCGCTCGCTGGTCTCGGGATGGGTCTGGCAGTAGCAGCCGATGACAAGCCCTACCAGGTCGCCGAGGGCAACAAGGTCGACAAGACCACGCTCGAGGGCTGGCGCACCTGGCGCGCGCTCGCCTGCGAGCGCTGTCATGGCGCACGGCAGGAAGGCATGGTCGGGCCGTCGCTGATCGAAAGCTTGAAGCAGCTCTCCAAGGATGAGTTCAAGCAATCCGTGTTGAAGGGCCGTCTGGACAAGGGCATGCCGAACTTCGACGGCAGCAAGATGGTCGTCGAAAATATCGACGGCCTCTACGCGTACCTGAAAGGACGCTCCGATGGCGCGATTAAGCCAGGGCGTCTAGAAGAGCTGAAATGAACCGCTGGCCCGGCCGGCTCGCGATCGCGGCGGCTCTCCTGCTGCCGCAGTCGCCAGGGGCCGCCGAATGGCCCGGCTACGAGAAGCTGACGCGCGAACAGGTGGTCGCGGCGCTGGCCGCAGCGTCGGCGTCGGCCCCCGCCGATTTTTATTCGAAGAACCTCTCCGGGCTGGATCTCTCCGGCATCGATTTCAAGGGAGCGAACCTCACCGCGGCGGTGCTGAACCGCAGCAACCTGACGGGCGCCAACCTCTCCCGGTGCAATCTCACGGTCAGCTTCGCGGAGGGCGCGAACCTGACCAACGCGGATCTGCGCGGCGCGATGATGTTCTCGATGCAGCTTCAAGGCGCCAACCTGAAGGGGGCGAACCTCTCGGGCGCGCGCCTGATCGGCGATCTGAGAAAGGCGAATCTCGAAGGGTCGGTGCTCACGAAGATGGATGGCGCTGCCGACATGAAGAACCAGTCGATGGGCCTCATGCGGGCGAATATCGTCTCGGCGAACCTGAGGGGCGCGGATCTCTCGGGGTCGGATTTCTCCCGCGCCGATTTCAGCTTCTCGGACCTCTCGGGCGCCAACCTCGCCGGCACCAGGCTGAGCGGGGCGGAATTCAGCGGCACCGATCTGCGCGGCGCAAACCTCGCCGGCGCCGATCTGAGCGGCGCGAAGCTCGTCGATACCGATTTCACCGGCGCCAATCTTGCCGGTGCGGATTTCACCGCCGCCGTGTTTCGCAGCGTGAGAGGGCTCGCCCAGGATCAGCCGGCAGGCGATGAGCGCGTGCTGCGCGTGTGCCAGGACCCGAACAACCTCCCCTTCTCGAACCGCGCGGGCGAAGGCTTCGAGAACAAGATTGCCGAGCTCCTGGCGCGCGAGCTGGGATGGACGCTCGAGTACACGTGGTTCCCGCAGCGCATGGGATTCATTCGCAACACGCTGCGCGGGCGCGATCCCGGCTCCAACCGCTTCAAGTGCGACCTGGTCATCGGCGTACCGGTCGGGTTCGAGCTGGCATCGACCACCAAGCCCTACTACCGCTCGACCTACGCCCTGGTCTACGTGAAAGGCAAAGGGCTAGACAGCGTAACGGCTCCCGAGGGCTTGCTCCATCTCGAGCCGGTGAAGCTGAAATCGCTCAAGCTCGGCGTGGTCGGTCAAACGCCGCCGGCGGATTGGCTGCTCAGGTACCGCTTGTTCGATCAGGTCGTTCCCTATCAACTCCAGTCCGGCGACCCGGAGCGCTATCCGGGCGAGATCGTCGAGAAGGACCTGGTGGCCGGGAAGATCGATGTCGCGTTCGTGTGGGGGCCGATCGCCGGCTACTTCGCGAAGAACGCCACCTCCGCCAAGCTGGCCGTCGTGCCGTTCGAGCCGACCCCCGGGATCCAGTTCGACTTTCGCATCGCCATGGGCGTGCGCTTCGGCGAGCGCGAGTGGAAGGACAGGATCGAGCGCCTGGTGGAGGCCAACCGCGGCCGCATTCAGGCGATCCTCGCCGCCTACGGCGTGCCGCTGCTGGACGACGAGGGTCGGATCATCCAGGCCCGGTAACGACGATCTTTCCGACGTGGGCGTCGGATTCCATGTAGGCCTTCGCCGCCGGCAGCTCGGCGAAGGGGAACACGCGGTCGATGAGCGGCCTGACGCGGCCGCTCGCGAAAAGCGGCAGGAAATCGGCGACGAAGCCCTGCACCGTCGAGGCGCGCTGCGCGGCGTCGCGCAGCTTGTTCGACACGCCGTAGATGCGCAGGCGCTTGGCGTGCACCGCTTCCAGGTCGACCTCGCTCCTCAGCACGCCGTCGACATAGCCGACGATCGCCAGGCGGCCCTCGAAGCCCAGCGAGCGGACGCATTCGGCGAACACCGAGCCGCCGACCGTATTGACCGCCAGGTTTGCGCCTTTGCCATCGGTCGCTTTCATGACCGCGTCATGGAAATCGCCTTTACGGGTTTGGATGGGGAAGTCGAGCCCGAGCTTTGCCAGTCGGGAAAGCTTTTCTTGTGACCCCGAGGTGCCAATGACGCTCGCTCCCAGAGCCTTTGCCGCCTGCAGCGCGGCGACGCCTACGCCCGAGGACACCCCGGTGACGAGCAGCCACTCGAGCGCCTTGAGCTGGCCCTGGGCGACGAGCATGTCGTGCACCACCATGAAGGTGAGCGGGATCGCCGCCGCTTCCTCCCAGGACAGCCGCGCCGGGACCGCAATCGCCTCGCGCGCATCCATCAGCGCGTATTCGGCGAAGGCGCCGGGACAGCGGCCCATCACGCGCTCGCCGGTACGCACCGCTTCGCCGGAGGCTTCGTTGCCGGCCGGTTTGACGATGCCCGGCTTGGCGAGCCCATGGCCGACGATGAATTCGCCGCGGTTCAATCCCGCGGCGCGCACGCGCACGAGGAGTTGTCCCGGTGCTTCCTCGGGAACGGGAGCGTCGCGGAGCGTGAGTCGGGTTTGGGTACCGCTCACTTCCAGAAAGTAGGCACGCATGACGCGCCCCAGTTTACCTGCGGGCGGTCAGCAGGCGCGCAAGGTCCGACAGCTCGTTGCGGTTCAGATCGGAAACCAGGCAGATGCGCATGCCCTCGGCGGAGGAGCGCTCGACGTTGAACCCGTCGCGCGAGTACGCGCCGTCACGCGGCCCGTTTCCCGGCCAGATGAAGGCATCGATCAGGTGCTGCCGGCGCTTGTAGACGAGGACCGCAACGGGTCGGCCGCCGACGTAGTCGAGCCTGGCGCCGGCGAGCTCGAACCCCTCCTGCGAAAAATCCGCGACCGGCGGCGAGAACGACAGCCGGGCGCTCAGCCAGGGCTTGACCGTGTGCTGGTCCGAGGACGCCACGTCGATGAGGCGGTTGCCGAGGGTGGAGCGGACGTGGCTCGCCACCATCTCGCGCAGCAGCGCTTCCTCGTCGCCGGGGCGCACGAGCGCGATGCCGAGGGCGAGCACCGCCACCAGGGCGGCGGCCGCGACCGGCAGGAACCAGCGCGCCGCGCGACGCGGCGCGATGCTCGCCGCGCCCGGAAGCGCCGCGCTCAAGCGTGCGGCGAGCGAGGACGGCGCGGCGTGGTAATCGGCCTTCTCCCGGATCCCGGCCGACAGCTCGCGCAGCCTTTCGAAACGCTCCCGCAGCGCAGGATCGGCCGCGAGCTGCGCCTCGAGCTCGAGGCTTTTCGCCGCATCGAGCTCGCGGTCGACGTAGGCATGCAGCAGCCGAGCGGCTTCTTCGGGCTTCATTTCTCGGTCTGGAGCCGTGAGGCGAGGGTAATGACCCGCACGGACTCGGCGAGCAGCCGCCGCGCGCGGGCGAGACGCGACATGACCGTGCCGATCGGCACGTTCGCGATACGCGCGATCTCCCGGTAGGAGAGATCCTCGAGCTCGCGCAGGATCAACGCCTCGCGGAACGGGAAGGGAAGCGCGGCAATGGCTTTATTCAGCATGCGCCGGTCCAGCTCACGCGCGAGCAGGGCCTCCGGGCCATCGGCCGGAGCGGTCGCGGCCTCGGCGGCTTCCGCGTCCGGGCCGGCGGCGAGCTCCGCCGGGCGATTCCGCTGCATCCAGCTGAAGCACGCATTGCGCACGATCGCGAGCAGCCAGGGCCGCGCCTCGCCGCGCAGGCCTTCGAAATGGCGGTACGCGCGCAGCATGGCGTCCTGCACCACGTCCTCGGCATCGTGATCGTTCCGGGTGAGCCAGCGCGCAAGGTTGAATGCCGCATCGATGTGCGGAAGCACCTGCTGCTCGAAGCGGCGGCGATCGGTCAAGGCAGGCCGATCTTAACTCCAGGCGCGTCAGGCGACGACGCGGAGAAGGCCGGTCATGCGCTCATGCCCGTCGCCGCAGAAAATGTCGCACAGATAGGTGAACTCGCCCAGCTTGTCCGGCGTGAAGCGCACGCGCGCCGGCTGCCCGGGAACGATGTCCGCCCGCACGTTGAAATCCGGCGCGTTGAAGCCCATCACCACGTCCTCGGCGGTGAACTCGAGCACCACGGGAACGCCCTTTTTCAGCGTGACCTCCTGCGGCAGGTAGACGAACTTGCGGGCGGCGATGCGCACCACTCGCTCCTCGGGCTGGGCGAGCGCCCATAGCCCGCTCGCGGCGAGCGCGGCAGCGACCGGGGCAAGAAGCAGGCGGCGTCGTTGCGGCGACACGATCAGGCCTTGATCACCGGCAGCTCGGTGATCCGGTAGGCCACCGGCCCGGCTTCCGCCTCCACTTCCCGGTAGCCTAGGCCGCGGTAGGGCTGGGCCGGGTCCCACTTGATCGGCTCGCGCTTGGGCATCGAGCCCGGCGCCGGCAGAGGAAAGATCAGCGACTTCGCCGAGTGGTGCTCGATGTGCCCGGTCTTGTAGTGGTGCTCCTGGTGGATGTGGCCGTAGAACACGACCACGTTGCGATACGGCATCAGCAGCTCGAGCGCCTGCTCGCCGTCGCGCGTCGCCCAGTCCCATTGCGGATAGAGCGGGAACAGCGGACGGTGCGCCAGGACCACGATGCGCTCGTCGCGCTTGCGCTTCTCCAGGTCGGCCTTGAGCCAGCCCAGCTGCTCCTCGCCGATGCGGGCGGCGCGATCCGACACGTTGTCGAGCGAGATGAAGTGCACGCCCTTGTGATCGAAGGCGTAATGCGTCGGCCCGAAGAGCTCCCGGTAGGCCGCCCCGTCATCGAGCGCCGCGTCGTGCTCGCCTGGCATGAAGCGCACATTGGGATTTTTCAGCCCGCGCGCCAGGTCGCGGAATTCCGCCAGCCGGCGGCGGCGCTCGCGGGGATCGTCGGTGGTGTGGGTCAGGTCGCCCGTGAACACCACGAAGTCCGGCTGCGTCTCGAGGGCGTTGACCGCCGCGATCGCCTTCGGCAGGGTGCCGGCGGCATCCGGGTTGACGGCGGGACCCTGGAATCCCCAGTGGGTGTCGGAGAGCTGGACGAAGAAGAACTCGTCCTGGCTGGAGCCGTACGTGCCGGCGCCGCGCGCCAGCCCCGAGGTGAACACGACGCCGCCCAGGCCGGCGAGCTTGACGAAGTTTCTGCGGTTCATGCGATGCAAGACCGCCGGGAGCGCGTTTTTATTCCCGGGGAAGGGGGCGGTGTGGCTTACTGCTCTTGATTCCGTTCTTGCGGCTGGCGTAGGCTGTTGCGCCGTCCCTTTCAAAGGAGCTCAAATGAAGAAGATTCTCGGAGGGTTGTTGCTGGCGTTCGCGTTTGCCGTGCCGCAGGCCTACGCCGGGCTCGTGGCCACCGACCAGGTTGCGGCGCAACAGGAGCGCGAGCGCGTCAAGGCCCTCATCGAGCGGCCGGAAGTCGCGCAGCAGATGGAGAAGATGGGCATCCCGGCGAAGGAAGCCCTGGCGCGCGTCGACGCGATGACCGACGAGGAGGTGCGCAGCCTGGCGGGCCGGCTCGATGCGCTGCCGGCGGGCGGCCAGATCAGCAGCCAGACCCTGCTGCTCATCTGCCTCATCATCATCCTGCTGCTGCTTATTTAAGAAACTAGTTCTACCGGTTCGCCGCGCTCGTTCACCGTGTGCAGGCGAACCGCGCGCCGCCAGGCGCGGCGCGTGTACTCGAGCACCTTCTTCGCGCGGGCCGCGTCCAGGCCGCGGCCGTCGCTCGCGTGCTCGTGGGTAAGGACCAGCGTGCCGTCGCTCTTCAGCTCGGTCGCCGCGACGCGCGGCGCGCCGTAGTTGTACTTCGGCGCGAGGATCGCCTCGCGGATCGCCTCCAGGTCGCGGCTCGCCACCCGCAGCTCGCCGCCGGGCCGCGCCTCGTAGACGAACAGGCCCGCCTTCTCCGCCAGGTCGCGGTCTAGGCAGTTGCGGATGAAGCCGAAGTCGTCCTCGTCGCGCATCACCTCGCGCGCGCGCTCGAGGCCTTGCTTGTCGACGATGTGCTCCCAGAGGGTGAAGCCGAGATGGTAGGGATTGACAGCGAGCGCGGTCTGCTCGCCGGAGGCAAACGGCCGCACCACGTCGGAGTGCGCCTTGATAGCCGACAGATACAGCGGCTGCGGCAGGAAGTCGGCCTCGCGCAGCAGCCGCGCGTGCCAGTACGAGGCCCAGCCCTCGTTCATGATCTGGCAGGCGAACACCGGGTAGAAGTAAAGCGACTCGGCGCGCACCGCGAGGAAGATGTCGCGCTCCCACTGCTCGAGCTCGGGCGCGTAATGCGCGATGAACCACAGCAGGTCGTACTCCGCATGCGGCGGGATCCGCGTGCGCAGCGGCGGCCCGGCTGACGGGCTCGCCTTCTCGGCCGCGCCGGGGAGCTGGCCGAAGCGCTGTTGAAAAGCGGTCTCGGTCGGCGCCGTCTTCTCCGGCACGAACTCGGGATAGGGCGGGCGACGCAGCTCGCCGCTCACGTCTACGTGCGACTCGAGGGCGAGCGCCGCGTCGAGCACCGCCTCGACGCGCTCCAGGCCCGCCGCCTCGATCGCCTGCTGGATGCGCTGCGCGTGCGCCGCTGCGTGCTCGACGATGTTGCCGCCGGCCATGGCGTGGAAGCGGGCGAAGAGCTGATTGTTCCTGGAGAAGTCGGCATGGCCGAGCACGTGCGCGGCGACCAGGGTGTTCTCGGCGAGGGAGTTGCTGTCCATCAGGAAAGCGCGGCACGGGTCGCCCGGGAACATCACCTCGAAGATCTTCGAGTGGCCCATGCTCTGGCGGACCAGCTGGTGGATGTAGCGCACGCCGTAGGACCAGTGCGGCATGCGGATCGGCAGGCCGTACACCGCGATCTCGGTCATCAGGCTCGCCGGGGCGAGCTCGAAGTCGACCGCGTAGTGCTCCAGGCCGAGCCGCTGCGCCAGCGCTTCGAGGCGTCCGGCATAGTCCTCGAGCTCAGTCATTCTTCGCCTGCTCGCGGAACAGCTCGCCGATGGCGCGCCAGACGTCGTCCTGCGAGCCGAGCCGGCTCGCGCCGACAGGCCGCCCCTTCGCCTTCATCTCGCCGAAGATCTCGGCGAGCTGCGTCTCGCGCGGCCGGTAGGCGGCGCCGCCGCCGGTCTCGACGTAGCCGGCGTAATTGGTCTGCCCGGTGAGATCGGCGAGGAGCGAGGCGGCGCCCTCCCGGTCCTCGGCGGCGTTCTCGCCGTCGGAGGCGTAGAAGAAGTAGACGTTGTAGCGCTGCGGGTCATAGCGCGCCTGCATCACCTCGAGCGCCAGGCGGAAGGCGCTGGAGGCGAGCGTGCCGCCGCTCGAGGCGGCCTGGAAGAACTGGCTTTCCTCGAATTCCCAGGCCTGCGCGGCGTGCGCGAGGAACACCGTCTCGACCCTGGCGTACTGCCTGCGGATGCCTTGCAGCGCGAAGAAAAAGAAGGTCTTGGCGAGCCGGCGCTGCGCCTCGTCCATGCTGCCCGAGACGTCGAGCGCGAAGATGACCGCGGCGTTGATCGACGGCGTCGCGCGCTTCACCAGCTGGCGAAAGCGCAGGTCGTCGTTGGTGAAGGCGACCGGGTCGTCCTGGATGGCGCGGCGCTTCACCGCCTCCCTGACCGTGCGGCGGCGATCGAGCCGGGCGGGCGCGCCGCGCCTGTCCCAGCCCTCGCGCACGTAGTCGGGATCGTCGAGCGCCGCCGCGCGTCGCGGCTTGAGCTCGGGGAGCTTCAGCTCCTCCCACAGCCAGTCGACGATCTCGTCGATCTTCAGCTCGACCACGAAGCGGATCTCGCCGTCCTGGGTGCCGCCCGGCTGCGCGGCCCGCTCGCCTTCCTCGCGTCCCGGCTGCAGCACCTCGCCCGGCTCGCCGCGCCCCTGGCCCGCGCCCTGCCGCACCTCGGGCTCGAGCAGGCGCAGCCGCGCGTGCTCGAGGATCTTCACCGGCACCAGCACCGTGCGGTGTCCCGGCTGGCTCATCAGGTCCGCGCCGGCGAGGAGCGCGGGCAGCGTCTCCTTCACTGCCTCGCGCACCTTCTGGTTGTGCCGCAGCCAATCGCGCGCGCCGCGCGAGAACAGGTCGTACCAGGGGGTTTCGGCGGCGATCCTGATCAAGGCTATTCCTGGGCGAGGAGGCTGGTCACGTAGTTGAGCGCCTCGCGGGCGCTGTGCGCGTCGTAGCCGTACTCGTCGACCAGCCGCTTCTCGACCACCGAGATCTTCTGGCGCGTTTCGTCGTCGGGCCGCGTGGTGGAGCTCACCAGCCGCAGCACGTCGCGGCGCTGCTCGAACAGGTACTGCTCGACCGCGTCGTGCAGCGGCGCATGGTTGTCGAGGGTGAACTTCTCGCTGCGCTTGTAGGCGCCCATCGCCTTGCGCACCACCTCCTGGCGGAACGACAGCTTGCCGGACTCCGAAATGCGGATCTTCTCCTCGACCGAGCGCAGGAAGCGCTCGTCGGGCTTGCGCTCCTCGCCGGTGATCGGGTCCTTGACGCTGCGGTTGTCGAGCGTCGCCTCGACCTCGTCGAGGTACTTGTCGAGCAGCTGCTGCGCCTCCTGCTCGAAGGACACGAACAGGGCCTTGTGCACGTCCTCCTTGACCCAGCGGTTGTAGAAGTCCTTGCGCACCATCACCAGGAAATCGACCCACTTGCGCTTCTTCTTGCCGTCGATGCGCACGTCGGACTCGATGCCGTCCTTCAGCGCGAGCAGCACGTCCATCGTGGTCAGGCTCTTCGCGTGCGACTGGATGATGGCGTTCGACAGCGCGTTGATCACGAAGCGCGGCGACACGCCAGAGAGGCCCTCGTCCGGGCTGCGCGCGCGCATCTTCTCGATCTCGGATTGCGGCACGCCCTCGACGTCCTCGCCGGCGTAGACCCGCACCTTCTTGACGTTGTCGGCGTCGCGCTCCTCGCCCTCCTGCAGCCGCGTCAGCACCGAGAACACCGCCGCCACGTGCAGCGCGTGCGGGTCGAGGTGCACTTCGCGGAACGCCTGGGTCGAGGAGGTGAGCTTGCGGTAGATGCGCGCCTCTTCCTTGTAGGACAGGGTGTAGGGCACCTGGATGATGACCATGCGGTCGAGCAGCGCCTCGTTCTCCGCCTCCTGCAGGAACTTGCGGAACTCGGCGAGGTTGGTGTGCGCGACCACGGTCTCGTCGAGATAGATCAGCGGGAAGCGCGACACCTTGACGTTCTTCTCCTGCGTCAGCGTGAGCAGCAGGTACAGGAACTCGCGCTTCACCTTCAGGATCTCGATCATCTCGAGCATGCCGCGGCTCGCCGCGAACACCGCGCCCGACCAGGACCAGGCGCGCGGGTCGCCCTCGTCGCCGTACTCCGAGACTTTCGACAGGTCGACCGAGCCGACGAGGTCGGCGATGTCCGCGGTGGTGGGGTCGTGCGGCGCGTACGTGCCGACGCCGACGCGCCCGGCCTCGGAGATGAACAGGCGCTCGACCGGCATCTGCATGAAATCGCCGGAGAATTCCTGGGCGAGCCGGCTGACGCAGCGCGGGCAGAGCTCCCCGGCGATGTCGATGCCGTAGCTGTTGCGGAACTGCGCGCGCAGCGTGTGCGGCACGAGGTGCAGCGGCGATTCGTGCACCGGGCAGCCGTGGATCGCGTACATCGCCCCGGCGTCGGTATGGCTGTACTCCTCGAGGCCGCGCTTGAGGAGGATCACCAGGGTCGACTTGCCGCCCGAGGGCGGGCCTAGCAGCAGCAGCAGCCGTCTGCCAACTTCCGAGCCGGCGCTCGCCGCCTTGAAGTAGTCGACCAGCCGCTCGATCGTGTCGTTGATGCCGTAGAGCTCGTCCTCGAACAGTTGACAGCGCAGCCGGCCCTTGGTGTCATCGAACCCCTCGGCGCGCATCATGTCCCAGACGTACTGGTGGCTGCTGCGCGCAAGCCCATGAGGATCTGCGGGAAAGATGGCCTCGAGAAACTTGGCGAAGGACCCGGTCCAGTGCGCCGCGCGATGCTGCTTGCTGTAGTCGCTGAGCGACCGGAGGAGACTCGAGCGCCGCTCGCTGCTATCGTTGAAGCTCGATGCCGGAATGTTCATGGCTGCACCTCCCGAGGACATCATATTCTCTCTGGCTGGTTAGATCATGATTCGGTCAAAGAGTTGACACCGCCATGCTGAAAGAAATCCTCGGAGTGGCCGACGACCCGCCGGCCCGCAGGCGCTGGTTTCACGACGATTATTTCGATCTGTTCGTGTGGCAGGCCGGCGGCGAGGTGACGCTGATCCAGGTCTGCTATGGCGCGGATGCAACAGAGCGCGCCCTGGTCTGGGACAGGGAACGCGGCTTTTTCCAGGACGGCCCGCCAGCGCCGCAGGAAGTGTTTTCGCGCTTCGAAGACGCAGCGGCCACTCTGCCTGAGGAAGTGCGCCGCGAAGTACGAGAAAAAATGCACGAATTCGCCGGCCGGCGCCTGGCGGTGCTCTCCCGGCGCAAGCGCTTCCGGCGCGCCTCCTGGCAGCGCTAGCCGCCGGCTGGCGGCGCCAGTCGTTTTTCAGCGACAATGCCCTCCCTTAAGGAGGGGATACCATGAAACTCGAACTGGCCTTGCTCGTCTGGTCCGTAGCACTCGCTTTCGTGCAGATGCTGGTTGCGGCAAGCGCCGCGACGCTGCAGGTGGGGCTTCCCAAGCTCGCGGGAAACCGCGACAACATGCCGCCGCTGACAGGATGGGCCGGGCGCGCCGAGCGCGCACACCTCAACATGCTCGAGAGCCTCGTCCTGTTCGCCGCGCTGGTCCTGGTGGCGCTGGTCGCGGGCAGAACCAATTCCATGACCGCGCTTGGGGCGCAGCTTTTCTTCTGGGCGCGGCTCGTCTACGCGCCCGTCTATCTCGCCGGCGTGCCTTGGGTGCGCACAGCGGTGTGGCTGGTCTCGGTCATCGGCCTGATCCTGATTTTTGCGCAGCTGCTGTAGGCGAGCTTCTAGCCCTGCGCCGAGTAGCCGCCGTCAACCGGGATCGCCACCCCGGTGACAAAATCGGAGCTGGAGCCGGAGAGGAATACTGCGACGCCGGCGAGATCCTCCGGCGCGCCCCAGCGCCCCGCGGGCGTGCGGGCTAGTACTCGCTCGTGGAGGCCCGCCACGTCTTTGCGCGCCTGGCGCGTGAGCGCGGTATCGATCCAGCCGGGCAGCACGGCGTTGACCTGGATGTTGTCCTTCGCCCAGGCCGTGGCGAGCGCCTTGGTCAGCTGCACGATGCCGCCCTTGCTCGCGCCGTAAGGCGCGACGAACGAAGCCCCGAACAGCGACATCATCGAGCCGATGTTGATGATCTTGCCGCCGCCGGCGCGCTGCATGTGCGGATACGCCGCCTGCGAGGCGACGAACGCGCTGGTGAGATTGGTGTCGAGCACCAGCCGCCATTCTTCCAGCGTGTAGTCCTGCGGCGCCTTGCGGATGTTGGTGCCGGCGTTGTTGACCAGGATGTCGAGCCGGCCGAGCTTCTGTGCCGCCTGATCCACCGCGGCGCGGCAGGCGTTCTCGTCCCTCAGGTCCACCTTGATCGAAATCGCGCGGCCGCCCAGCGCTTTGGCCGCGGCGGCATTCTTCTTCTCGTCCCGTCCTGCGATCGCGAGCGTCGCCCCCGCTGCGGCAAGTCCCTGCGCCATGCCCAGGCCGATGCCGCCGTTGCCGCCGGTGACGAGGGCCGCTTTTCCCGTCAAGTCAAAAGGTTTCATCGAAGATCAATTATGCATTACTTGACAAAAGCAAGTATCTCGTCCGAGGATAGTCGTGCATGCAGCACGTCGACGCGGTCAGGCGCTTCAACCGCTTCTATACGCGGCGCATCGGCGTGCTGCGCGAGGGCTTGCTCGGCAGCTCATGCACGCTTACCGAAGCGCGCCTGATCTACGAGCTCGCGCAGGTGCCGCACAGCACCGCGACGGTCCTCGGCAGGGAGCTCTCGCTCGATCTCGGCTATCTCAGCCGGCTGCTGCAGAGCCTGAAGCGGCGCGGCCTTGTGCAGGCGAAGCCGGCGCCGCACGACGCGCGCCACAGCCTGCTCTCGCTGACCGACAAAGGGCGCAAGGCGTTCGCGCTGCTGAACTCGCGCTCGCGTGAAGAGATGGCGGCGATGCTTTCGGAGTTGCGCGAAGGCGAGCGCGAGCGGCTTGTCGCCGCGATGAGCACTGTCGAGTCCTTACTGGGCAATGAAAAACGCAAGCCGCAAATCGTGCTGCGTTCACATCGTCCAGGCGACATGGGCTGGGTGGTACAAACCCATGGCGAGGTCTATTCACGGGAATACGGCTGGGATGAGCGCTTTGAAGCCCTGGTCGCCGACATTGCGGCCAGGTTCATCCGGAACTTCGATCCGGAACGCGAGGCCTGCTGGATCGCCGAGCTCGACGGCGAGCGCGTCGGCTCGGTGTTCGTGGTGAAGCACTCGAAGACCGTGGCGAAGCTGCGGCTCCTGATCGTCGAGCCGAAGGCGCGCGGCCGCGGGCTCGGCAGGCGGCTGGTCGAGGAATGCATCGGCTTTGCGCGCGCCAAGGGCTACCGCAGGCTCGCGCTGTGGACGCAGTCGAATCTCGCCGCGGCGCGCGCGCTCTACAGGCGGTGCGGATTCAGGCGAGTGAGAAAGGAGCGGCACTCTAGCTTCGGCTACGCTCTCGTCGGCGAGTTCTGGCAGCTCGCGCTGTGAGCGGCCCGGGCTACTCCTGGCGGTATCTGACCACGCAGTTGCGGCCTTTCTGCTTGGCCTCGTAGAGCGCGCGGTCGGCGCGCGTGGCGAGGGCGTCGAGCGTGCGGCCGTCCTCCGGAAAGCAGGCCACGCCGATGCTCACAGAGGAGGCGATCTTGCCGACGTCCATGTCGAGCGGCCGGTCGGCCACCGCCTTGCGGATGCGCTCGGCGACGTCGAGCGCGCCGCGCGGCGGCGTCTCGGGCAGCAGGACGATGAACTCATCCCCGCCGTAGCGCGCCGGCAGGTCCGTGAAGCGCAGCTCCGCGCGCAGCGCGTTCGCGGTGTGCCGCAGCAGCCGATTGCCGGCGTCATGCCCGTGCGAGTCGTTGACCGTCTTCAGGTTGTCTAGATCGACCATCAGCACGCTCGCCGGGCGCGTATAGCGCAGCGCCTGCCCGAACAGGCGGTCGGCGGCGATCGCGAAGCCGCGCGTGTTGTACAGCGCGGTGAGGTCGTCCAGCTCCGACAGCAGCTTGGCGCGCTGCAGCACGTAGCGGATGTCGGCCGCGAACATGGTGGTGATGTAGGCGACCAGCACCACCGGCGCGAACTGCGCCGCGAGCGCGCCGAGGAAGGCGAGCGAGGCGAGCTCGACGTACGACGCTCCCGCCAGGAACACGTAGCACGCGGCGATCAGGGCCACCTCGACCAGCGTGGTGAGCTTGCCGAGGGTCAGCGCCGAGGTGATCACCACCAGCAGATAGGCGTTCAGGAGCGGGCTCTGCAGCCTGCCGGTGAACCACAGCGCCCAGGTGACGACGGCGATCATCGCCCAGGTCTCGACCGCGATCTTCCAGCGGCTCTCGGTGCGGAAGAAATTCGCGTAGCGGAACGCCATCACCAGCGCGGCGTAGAAGAACAGCGACGACGAGATCGCCGGCTCGCTCTCCTTCGCCACGCCGCCGAAGATCAGGTAAAGCAGGATCAGGATCAGGAGCAGCCAGTGGATCTCGGCTACGGTGCGCGAGATGCCGCGGAGTTCCTCCTGCTCGATCGAGACGTGGATGGGCATGCGCGATTATTGTTGCGTGTATTATCCATCGCCATGGAAACATCCGCCAACGGGCTGCGCGTGCTGGTCACGGCGGGCGGCGCCGGCATCGGCCGGGTCATTGCCCGCACCTTTGCCGACCATGGCGCCCGCGTCCATGTCTGTGATGTGGATGAAAAAGCTCTCAAGCAGGGCAACCTCCCGTATACCGTCGCCGACGTGGCGAAGCTGGCCGATGTCGAGCGGCTGTTCAGCGACGTCGAGCGCAGGCTCGGCGGCCTCGACGTGCTGGTGAACAACGCCGGCATAGCGGGACCGACCGCCAGGGTCGAGGACATCCGCCCGGAGGACTGGGACCGCTGCATCGCGGTGGACCTGAACGGCATGTTCTACTGCACGCGCAAGGCGATGCCGATGATCAAGGCGGCGGGCGGCGGCAGCATCATCAACCTGTCGTCGGCCGCCGGGCGGCTCGCCTTCCCGATGCGCACCCCTTATTCGGCGGCAAAATGGGCGGTGGTCGGCTTCACGCAGAGCCTGGCCGCCGAGGCCGGCCCCGAAAAGGTGCGCGTCAACTGCATCCAGCCCGGCGTGGTCGAGGGCGAGCGCATCGAGCGCGTGATCGAGGCGAAGGCAAAAGGCCTCGGCGTGGACAAGGAAGAAGTGCGCCGGCGGCTGCTGGAGGGCGTGAGCATGCATACGACCGTCACCGCGCAGGACATCGCGAACATGGCGCTGTTCCTCGCCAGCGATGCCGGCAAGCACATCTCCGGCCAGGCGCTCTCGGTCTGCGGCGGGGCGCGCTACCTGGTTTAAGATTTATTCGTTCCTCGGAGGAGGGGATATGAAGACGATTCCGAGCGTTGCGGCATTGCTGCTGGCAGCTGTCCTTTCCAGTGCCCAGGCGCAAAAAGTCATCCGCGTGTGGCATACCGAGACGCAGCCCAATTCCCAGGAAGCGGTCAGGAACATCGCCAAGCGCTTCGAGGCGAAGCATCCCGGCGTGAAGGTCGAGGTCGAGGCGCTCGCCTGGGGCGACCTGGAGGGCAAGATCATGGCCTCGCTCGCCGCCGGCACGCCGCCCGAGCTCTCGCACGGCCAGCCGATCACCTGCGCTGCGCTGCAGTCGAAAGGGCTGCTGCTGCCGCTCGACGAAGTGGTGCAGGCGCTCGGCGAAGCGAACATCTGGGACCAGGTGAAGCGCGTGTGCCGCGTCGGCGGCAAGCAGTACGGGCTGGTGCACGCCGCCGGAACGTCGCTTCTCATTTATCGCAAGGACCTCGCGCAGAAGCTCGGCCTCAAGCCGCCGCGCACGTGGGCGGATCTCGTCGCCAACGCCAAGGCGTTCACCACCGGCGGCATGTACGGCATCACCATCCCGGGCGACAACCTCTTCATCAACATCCTTCTCGGGGAGCTGCTGAAGGCGAACGGCGGCATCTTCTTCGACAGGCAGAACCGGCCGCAGCTCAGCTCCAGGCCGATGCTCGAGACGCTCGAATTCATCCGCGATCTGACCCGCTACGCGCCGCCGGGATGGGAAGGACACGGGTATCTGGAGACCTTCACCAACCTCTACGGCCAGAAGGCGGCGATGATGTATCAGGGTTACGGCCGCGGCGCGGGTCTCATCGAGAAGGGCGCGCTGCCAAGCATGGCGAATGCCGAGCACTTCGACGTCTGGGTGAAGCCGGTCGGGCCGAGCGGCAGGGAGCCGGCGGCGCAGGTCGACGAGGAGCCGTGGATGCTGTTCAAGGGCTCGAAGAATCCGAAGGAGGCCGTCGAGTTCCTGAAGTTCTTCTACCAGAAGGACAACTACCTCGAGTACGTGCAGACGGTGCCGATCCACCTGTTCCCGATCACCAAGTCGCTGCGCGCGGACCGGGACTACCAGGCGACGCCGATGATCCAGCGCTGGAAGAGCTGGATCGAGGTGCAGGAGGGCTACCTCAACAACGACCAGGGCAAGCCGACGCTGGTGATCGACTGGGATGACATGAATTCCAAGCCCTACCTGATGGAAGTGCTCGGCAGCGGCATCCTGCGCGACATGGTGATGGATGTGGCGCTGGAAAATAAGTCGCCGCGGGAGGCCGCGTCGCGGGCGCAAAGGCGGCTCGAAGACCTCCTCAAGTCCAAGGGCTATCTGAAGTAATGACTGCAGCGAGGACGGGGTGGCTCCTCGTCCTGCCGGCGCTGCTGCTGCTCGCCGCGCTGACGGTGTACCCGGTCGCGTATGGCATCTGGATCAGCTTTTTCAGCAAGCATTCGTTCTTTCCCGAGCAGCAATTCGTCGGCCTCGGCAACTATGCCGCGGTGCTCGCCGACGAGGAGTTCTGGCGCTCGCTCGAGCTCGGGTTGATCTACTCGCTGACGACGATCGCGCTGCAGCTCGCGATCGGCGTGGCGGCGGCGCTGCTGCTGAACGAAGCCTTCCCCGGCCGGGGCCTCGCGCGCGCGGTATCGATCTTTCCCTACGTGGTTCCCACGGTGGTGGCGGTGATCATCTGGAAATGGCTGCTGAACAGCCAGTTCGGGCTGGTCAATTATCTGCTGGGCATTCCCGTCAGCTGGATGGGGCGCGACTGGATCATGGTGTCCCTGATCATCGTGAGCGTCTGGCAGTTCTTCCCGTTCGTGCTGCTCGCCGTGCTAGCCCGGCTGCAGAGCATTCCGCCCGAGCTCCACGAGGCGGCCACGGTCGACGGCGCAGGCGCCTGGCGGCGCTTCGTTCACGTCACCCTGCCCCAGCTGCAAAGCGTGCTGTTCGTGGTGGTGCTGCTGCGCTCGATCTGGATGTTCACCAAGTTCGACACGCCCTGGCTGATGATCCAGGGAGGGGGGGCGGAAACCTACATCCGCACGCTGCCGATCTACACCTATCAGCGCACCTTCGCCTACTACGAGGCGGGACGCGGGTCGGCGATGGCGGTGATCATGTTTCTGATGCTGGTCGCGGCGGCCGCGCTGTATTTTCATTTCTGGCGGCGCGAGGAACAGCTGTGAGGCGTGGAATTCTGTTTTCAGGTGTAAGCGTGCTTCTTTTTTTCACCGCGTTCCCGTTCGCCTGGATGATCGCCACCGCCTTCAAGCGCTCCCACGAGATCTTCACCACACCGCCCACTTTGCTGCCGGAATCGCTCACGCTCGAGAACGTGGCGCGGCTGTTCGAGCAAACACGCTTTGCGGTCTATTTAGGGAACAGTGTTCTGGTCGCCACCTGCACGGTGCTGGTTACGCTGGCGATTGCCACTCCCGCAGCGTATGCGCTGACGCGGTTCCGCTTTCGGGGCCGCGAGGCGATCTCGGCCACGGTGTTGTTCACGTACATGTTCGCGCCGATCATGGTGATCATCCCGTTCTATGTGCTGATGCGCACGCTCGAGCTCACCAACACGCGCGCCGGGCTGGTCCTTGCGTATACCGCGTTCTGCCTGCCGTTCGCGCTGTGGCTGCTGCGCACGTTTTTCCAGAGCATCCCGCTCGATCTCGAGGAGGCGGCGCTGGTCGACGGCGCGAGCCGCCCGCGCGCGGTGCTGCATGTGGTGCTGCCGCTCGCTCTTCCCGGGGTCGTCGCCACCGGGACATTCACTTTCATCCTGGCCTGGAACGATTACATCTTCGCGCGGGTGCTGCTCGCCGCCGACGAGCTGAAGACGCTGCCGGTCGGCATCGCCGACCTGTACAACGCCTCGGTGGTGGACTGGGGCATGATCATGTCGGCAGGGATGCTGGTGCTGCTGCCGGTGCTTGCCGTTTTCGTTTTCATTCAGAAGTACCTCGTGGCGGGTTGGGGATCAGGAGGGATCAAGGGATGACTGGAAGACTCGACGGGAAGACCGCGCTGGTGACGGGAGGCGGCAGGGGAATCGGGCAGGCGATCGCGCTGCGCTTCGCGCGCGAGGGCGCGCGCGTGGCGATCGTCGGTCCTCACAAGGAGACGCTCGCAGACACGGTTTCGAAAGGACGCGGCATCGAGCCGATCGTCGGCGACGTCACCAAAAAGCAGGATGTCGAGCGCGCGCTCGACGCCTTCATCGGGAAATTTCAGAGAATCGATATTCTGGTCAACAACGCTGGCGGCATCGACCCGAAGCCGTTCTTCGACAAGAGCAGCGCCGACTGGATGCGCATCCTCGAGCTCAACCTGGTGAGCGCGTTCCTGTGCGCACAGGCGGCCGCGAAACCGATGCTCGCAGCGAAGTCGGGAAAGATCGTCAACATCACCTCGGTGCGCGGCCTCGAGCACTGCGGCCGCGAGCCGATCATGGACTACTCGGCGGCGAAGGCCGCGCTCATCAGCTTCACCATGACGCTCGCCAAGCAGCTCGCGCCGCACGTCAACGTCAACGCCGTGGGCCCCGGCCACACCAAGACCGACATCTGGCGCTCGCTGGCGCAGGAGGTGAAGGACAAGATGCTCGCCGGCACCTACCTGCAGCGCTTCGCCGAGCCCGAGGACATCGCCAACGCGGTGCTGTTCTTCGCCTCCGCGGAGTCCGATTTCATCACCGGCCAGCACCTGGTGGTGGACGGCGGCTTCTCGCTCAAGGCCGGATAGAATTCGCACATGGCAGCCGCCCAGGGCAAAGTCATCATCACGTGCGCGGTGACCGGCTCGATCCACACGCCGAGCATGTCGCCGTACCTCCCGGTGACGCCCGAGGAGATCGCCGCCGCCGCGATCGGCGCGGCGCAGGCCGGCGCGGCGATCGTGCACCTGCACGCGCGCAATCCGAAGGACGGCAGCCCGACGCAGGATCCAGCGGTGTTCAAGCAGTTCCTGCCGAAGATCAAGGCCGCCTCGGACGTGGTCGTCAACCTGACCACCGGAGGTGCGCCGACCATGAGCATCGAGGAGCGGCTGCAGCCGGCGCTGCGCCTGAAGCCAGAGGTGGCGTCGCTCAACATGGGCTCGATGAACTTCGGCCTGTACGAGATGCTCGGCCGCTACAAGGAGTTCAAGCACGACTGGGAAAAACCCTACCTCGCGGGCAGCGACGAGCGCATCTTCAAGAACAGCTTCAAGGACATCGCCTACATCCTGCAGTCCTGCGCCGACAACGACACGCGCTTCGAGATCGAGTGCTACGACATCGGCCATCTCTACACCGCGGCGCACTTCCTCGAGCGGCGGCTGCTCAAGCCGCCGCTGTTCATCCAGTCGGTGTTCGGCATCCGCGGCGGCATCGGCCCGCATCCCGAGGACGTGCTGCACATGAAGCGCACCGCCGACCGCTTGTTCGGCGACGCTTACTACTGGTCGGTCCTGGGCGCCGGCCGCAACCAGATGTTCATCGCCGCGATGTCGGCGGTGATGGGCGGCAACGTGCGCGTCGGCCTCGAGGACAGCCTGTGGCTCGGCCGCGGGCAGCTCGCCGAATCGAATGCTGCCCAGGTCTCGAAGGCGAGGCGGATTCTCGAGGAGCTCGGCTTCGCCGTCGCTTCGCCGGGCGACGCGCGCGAGATGCTGAAGCTGAAAGGCGGACGCAGTGTCAATTTTTAGGTTCTTGCTGTTGCTGTGCCTCTCGTTTCCCGCCTTTGCTCAGGAGTGGCCAACCAAGCCCGTCAAGTTCGTCTCGCCGTATCCGCCCGGCGGCTCGGTCGATCCGCTGGCGCGCCTGTTCGCCGCGAAGCTCTCGGTTTCGCTCAAGCAGCAGTTCATCGTCGAGAACCGCACCGGCGCCTCGGGCATCATCGGCACGGACTACGTCGCCAAGAGCGCGCCCGACGGCTATACCTTCGTCTTCATCTTCGATACCCACGCCGTGCACCAGGCGCTGAACCCGAACCTGCCTTTCGATCCGGTGAAGGACTTCGCCCCGGTCATGATCGTGGGCACTGCGCCCATGGCGATCACCACCGGCGCGATGAAGCCCTACAGGACATTCGCGGATGTTATCGCGGCCGCCAAAGCGAAGCCGGACGCCGTCACCCTGGGCAACGTCGGCAACGGCTCGCTCGCGCATCTCACGACGATCGTGCTCAATCAGGCCGCGGGCATCCACCTCGTTCCGGTGCCGTACAAGGGCGGCGGGCCGCTCTCCACGGACCTGATGGGCGGCCAGGTCGAGCTCGGCATCGCCTCGACCGCGGCCCAGGCGCAGCACGTGCGCGGCGGGAAGATGCGCGCGCTCGTGCTCACCGGCGACAAGCGCTCGCATACGATGCCGGAGGTGCCGACTCTGAGGGAGCAGGGGATCGATGTCGTGGCCCACGCGTGGTGGGGCATCCTCGCGCCCGCCGGCACGCCGCGGCCGATCATCGACAAGCTGGTTTCCGAATTGAACAAGGCATTGAATCTTCCCGACGTGAAGAAGATGCTCGGCGAGACGCTCGGGATGGACGTCGTCGCGCTGAGCCCCGAGGCGACGCAGAAGTGGATCGTCGAGCAGATAGCCCGCTGGGGAAAAGTCGTTCGGGAAAACAACATCCGCACCGAATGAAGCTCGCGATCCTCGATGACTACCAGCGCGTGGCGCTCAAGTCTGCCGACTGGAATCGGTTAGCTGTAGAAAAAACCGTCTTCCATGAGGCGTTCGCGTCGCTGGAGGACGCCGCAAGCAAGCTCGCGCCCTTCGACATCCTTTGCCTGATGCGCGAGCGCACCGCGTTTCCGCGCGCGCTCATCGAGCGGCTTCCCAACCTGAAGTTCATCAGCCTGACGGGCGGCCGCGCGGGCAGCCTCGATTCGAAGGCCTGCAGCGAGCGCCGCATCCCGATCAGCCATACCGGCGCGGGAAACGGCACTGCGGCCACCGCCGAGCTGGCGTGGGGCCTGATCATCGCGGCGGCGCGCGGCCTCGCCAGGGGCGAGCGCAACATGCGCGCCGGCCGCTGGCACGAAGGCCTCGCGCCGGGCATGACCCTGGGCGGCAGGCGCCTCGGGTTGCTCGGCGTGGGCAAGATCGGCTCGCGCGTCGCTGCGATCGGCAAGACCTTCGGCATGGAGGTCGCCGGCTGGAGCCAGAACCTGACGCGCGAAAAGGCGGCCGAGGCGGGCGTGCTTTACGTGTCGAAGGACGAATTGTTCGCCGGCTCGGATGTGGTCAGCATTCACCTGGTACTGAGCGACAGGACCCGCGGCCTTGTCAATTCTGCGGACTTGGCGAAAATGAAAAGCAGCGCCATTCTGGTGAACGTGTCACGGGGCCCGATCGTCGACGAAGAAGCCTTGCTTTCAGCACTGAAAGCCGGCCGGCCGGGACATGCGGCCCTGGACGTCTACGACCGCGAGCCCCTGCCCGCCGAGCATGCGCTGCGCAAGCTGGAGAACGTGACCCTCTCGCCCCACCTCGGCTACGTCAACGCGGAGAACTACCGCGTGTTCTACCGCGACACGGTCGAGAACGTGGCGGCATGGATCGCGGGGACGCCGGTGCGCGTGCTTAACCCCGAAGCACTGGCCTAGCCGCGCTTCTTCTCGTGCTCCTCCAGGCGGCGAGCGAGGTCCTTGTGCGTGGCGAGAAACTGGCGCAGGCGTATGAAGGCGCGCACAACGTAGACGCTTGTCTCCACGGCGCGCGGTGAATTAAGCACGGTCGCTGCCATGAGCGCGCCATGCTCAGTGAAGGCGAACGGTGCGCGCCGAAGCCCCATCCTGGCGCCCGGATTGGACATCACAAAATGGGGATGGGTAAAGAAATTCTGTTGAAGTTTGGCATGGTGAAGGCCGCGCGTCTCCACGCCGTAGAGCGCGGCGAGGTCGGCATCGAGCAGGACCTTGTGGCCGCGTACGAGGAGGATGCGGCTCCCGATGCGCTCGATCGGGGCGACAGAACCCCTGCTCTCGCTTACTCGGCCCCCATGATGCTGCACCACAACCCGGGGGAGCTGCTTTACGGCTGATACGGCGGGGCGCATCATTTGCCCTGTGAAGTATCCGGCGGTACTAGGGTTGTGCCTGCTGTTCTCGGCGTGCTCCCACACACCGGTGACGGAGCCGCCCCCGCGACTGTTCAGCGACCATCTGTTCGCCGCTCCCTCCGAGCGCATCAGCGCAGAGGACGTGTTCGCGCTGAGCGATGAGATGAAGAGCTACATAGAAAACGAGATGGCGGGTCCCTTGATGAACAAGGGGCTGCACAAGGGATTGCTCGACGCGCTCTACGCGAAGAATCAGCTCAGGCTCGAGTACGATGCCGCCACCACGCGGAACGCGTCGCAGGCGTTCGCGTCCCGATCGGGCAACTGCCTGTCGCTCGTCATCATGACCGCGGCCTTCGCGAAGGCGCTCGACTTGTCGGTCACGTACCAGGCTGCGGTGATCGAGCCGATGTGGAGCCGCGCCGGCGGCATGCATTTCCTGAGCGGCCACGTCAACCTGACGCTGGGCGGCAGGTCGACCGGCATTCGAACCATCTATGATGCTGGCGAGTCGCTAACGGTCGATTTCCTGCCGCCGCAGGAGCTGCGCGGGCTGCGCACCTGGGTCATCCCCGAGCAGACCATCGTTGCAATGTATATGAACAACCGGGCTGCCGAGTCGCTGGTTCGGGGGCGCGTCAACGACGCGTATTGGTGGGCGCGCGCGGCGGTGGTGCAGGACCCCAGCTTCTCGAGCGCCTACAACACTCTCGGCGTGGTCTACCTGCGTCACGGCGACTGGCAGGAAGCCGAACGGGTTCTGAGCAACATCCTAGAGCGCGAGCCGGGGAACGCCCAGGCGATCTCCAACCTCGCGCTGGCGCTCGGCAAGCTCGGGCGCGCGGCGGAATCGGACGCTCTGCACCGGCGCCTCGCGCAGATCGATCCCTATCCGCCGTTCCATTTCTTCGACCGCGGGCTCGCAGCCATGCGGCTGGGCGACTTCAAGACTGCAAGGGACCTGTTTGCCAAGGAGGTTGATCGCGACCCCTACTACCATGAATTCCGTTTCTGGCTCGGGGTCGCCAGCCTGAGCCTCGGAAACCTCGCGGAGGCGCGCAAGCACTTGAGCCTCGCAATGGAAAACAGCACCACCCGCGAGGACCGCGATCTGTACGCCGCGAAGCTCGAGCGGATACGGTCGCACCGCCCCCAGTAGAACTCAGTCGTTACAACCCTTCGACGGCTTGCCTGGGAACACGGTGCCGCCTGCATGGGTGAAGTACATCTTGCGCTGACTGTGGGCGATCAGCACTCGATGGCCGCGCAGGAAGTCGGCCCCGAGCAGCATGTCCGGCTGACCGGCGAAGCGGGTCGGCAAACGACTTCCGGTCTCGGTATAGGTTGTGTACTGCCACAGATCGGCGAAACGAATCCTCGGATTCCTGATGATCTCGTTGCCGATCGCGAAGCTTTCGAACAGCCCGATCCAGGAATCGATCTGTCTCTTGCCTTCGCCGGTGACGCAGCCTCCAGCGACGACGCCGGGGGACTCCGGGGTGACACCGAGCCGTGCGGCGTCCGCCCTGGACAACACCGAATAGCTGGCCCCGGAATCGAGCTCGGCCCGAACCGGTTTGCCGTTGATCGCGACGGTCACCCAGATCTTCGAGCCTGCCTCGATCGGCACCACGCCGGCAGGCTCGGTCGTCCAATACGCTAGCGATACAGCCTCGCAATCCTTGGTCTCGTAAAGCCTCACCGCGTGATGCGCCAGGTCGAATTCG
>Ga0209155_1000087_pt1 | contig 37799 bp, 41 predicted proteins | sample GraSoiAngelo_122_FD_185879 | JGI IMG/M metagenome (GOLD analysis project Ga0209155, IMG submission 185879) | Grasslands soil microbial communities from the Angelo Coastal Reserve, California, USA - 14_0927_02_20cm (SPAdes) (version 2) | ecosystem: Environmental > Terrestrial > Soil > Grasslands ... | reverse complement strand
CGCCGGCCGCGTCTCGGTATCGAATCCGGCGATGCTTTCCTGCTCGAGATCGGCCCGGGCTTCTTCCAGGTCTTCGGGCGTCGCCACCAGGCAGATCCTGCCCTCGTAGCGGCGGATGGCGAGCTTCGCCATGTCCTCGCGGGAGATCGAGCGGGGGATTTGCAGATCGACCGTGGCCGTGGGGTTCATGGAGGCGTGCAGGGTAGCGCGCCCGGGGACATCCTGCAGGAGAGGCACAGAGTACTTCCGAGGGGGCAGGCGGGCGCGCCGCCTTTTTGCCGATTTACTGCATTTCTGCTAATCTGCGCCGATGAAAGCCACCCTCACCATCACCAGCCGCGGCGTCGTGACGCTGCCCGCGAAACTCCGTGCCGCGCTCGGCCTCAAGCCCGACGATCATCTCATCGCCGAAACGACGCCCGAGGGCTTGCTTCTGCGTCCCGCGGTGACGCTCCCGGTCGAGGTCTACAGCGAGAAGCGGATCGGCGAGTTCGACGAAGCCGAAGCCGATCTGGAGAAAGTCCTGCGCCGAAGAAAGAAAACCGCGCGCTGATCGTCGGTCGATGCGGATTTTCCTCGACGCGAACGTCCTTTTTTCGGCCGCAAAATCCGACGGGGCCGTGAGGCGGCTGCTAGACCTGCTCATCGAGGCCGGGCACGAATGCTGGGCGGACGGATTTGTCGCGGAGGAAGCGCGCCGCAATCTTGCCGCGAAATTCCCCGACGGCCTGCCTGCCCTAGACACGCTCCTCGCGCGCCTGCGCACCGGGCCGATTCACGCGCCCGATCCCGCGCTCGAAGACGCACTGCCGCTTCCGGAAAAGGACCGGCCCGTGCTCGCCGCGGCGATCCGCCATCGGTGCGAAGCCCTGGTCACCGGGGATCGCACGCATTTCGGGCGCCTCTACGGCAAAGCGATTCACGGCGTGACCATCCATTCGCCGCGCTCGATCGCCGAAGCGCTGCTCGCACATGCACGCCCGCCCCCGAAGGAGCTGCGGCAGCCGCGGAGACGATACGCAGTCGGCGCGCGGCCTCGCAGATTGCGCGTCCCCGGGAAAAAGACGGCTTCGCCGAAACGCTAGACGAGCGCCCGCGCGCCGCCTTTCTGCGCGAGCGATGCGAGCCTCGGAAAATCCGAGGTCTTGAAAAGCGTCCTCACGTGCTTGTACTTTTCTTCGAGCGTCTTCTTCCCGCCCTGCTCGCGGTCGACGACGGCGAGGATGCCGACGATCTCGTAGCCGGCTTCCTCGAATTCCCTGCACGCGAGGAGCGTGGAGGCGCCGGTGGTGATCACGTCGTCGATCGCGACGATCTTCGTCCCGCGCGGAAGCTCGTTCTCGATCTTGCGGCGGGTGCCGTGCTTCTTCGCCTCCTTGCGCGCAATCGAACCCTTCAGCACTTTCCCGCCGGTCTGGTGCGACAGCATGATGACCGCCGCGGTGATGAAGTCGGCTCCCATGGTCAGGCCGCCGATCGCCGTGGGTTTCACGGGAAGCTTGTCGATTTCCTCGAGGAACGCCTGCGCGATGAGGGCGAGCCCCTCGCCGTCGAGGGCGACCGCCTTGCAGTCGAAGTAGTAGCGCGACTTCGCCCCGGTGCTCAAGACGAAATCGCCCTCGCTGATGCAGAGCTTATCGATGAGGGCGCGAAGTCGGTCGCGGTCAGCCGGCATTTTCCGCTCCTTGGGGCTCGCGCATTATAAGACCAATTGTTCGTAGGCAGGCTGCCGCGGTCCTCGCGTATGCTGCTAGAAGACGGCAAACGAAAAGGAACTCCCATGCCCCGCGCCATCCTCCCCGAATCGCAGATCCATCCCGCCGTGCGCGAGAAGATCGCGAGCTACCGGTCCGACATCCTGAAGGAAGTCCAGGCGGCGGTGGCGGCGAACGAAATCGTCGTCGTCGGCATGCGCATGAACCCGTTTCCGAAGAAGGCGAGGAAGGCGCTGGATGCCGCCGGGCTCGCGTACCAATACCTGGAGTACGGCAGCTATCTCGGCGAATACCGCCGCCGCCTCGCGCTCAAGATGTGGACCGGCTGGCCGACCTTTCCCATGGTGTTCGTGAAGGGCGTGCTCGTCGGCGGCGCGGAGGATGTCGCGCGGCTGATTGAGAGCGGAGAGCTGGGGAAGAAGCGGAAGTGAGAGTCGGACCACCCCGGCGCTTCGCGCCACCCCTCCTCAAGAGAGGAGGGGAAAACTACGGGAATTAGCGCCGGGATGCCCGCAACGCCCGAGTTGATCGCCGCCTACGAAAAGGCGCTCTACGTCGTCTTCGGCAGGCCCGAGCTCGTGATCCGCATCGGCGAGTCGAATCCGGACCTGGACGAGCTGCTCGAAGCCGAGGGCGCGGCGACCGCGGCCTTTATCACCGCCGCCAATCCGCATGGCGAGGTGACGAGCGCCTGGAAGAACGAGATCGCCAACGCCGCCCTGGTCGAGACGCAGACGAAAGCGGGATACCGCTGCTTCGAGGGTGAGGGGCGCGATCCGCAGGAGCGCTGGAAACCTGAGCGCAGCGCTCTGGTGGTCGGGATCCCGCGGGCGGAGGCCGAAGGGGTCGGGCGGGCGTTCGGGCAGAACGCGATCGTGTTCGTCGAGCGCGGCCGCGCCCCGGAGCTCGTGCTCCTCGAGACTTGAGCGTGCGCACTCCCCTGCGCCTTGTCCTCGACACCAACGTGTGGCTCGACTGGCTGGTGTTCGACGATCCCTCGATCGCCCCGATCAAGGCCGCGGTCGAAACGAAGCGCGCGGAGGTCTTCATCGACGCCGCCTGCGAGGCCGAGCTCGAGCGAGCGCTCGCGTACGACTTCGGCAGGAAGCGCACGCTGGACGCCGCGCGCCGGGACGCCTGCCTCGCCCTCTGCCGCCAGGTGGCGCGCAGGATCGAATCGGCCGTGCCCGGGGCGGAGCGCGCGCGCCTGCCCGCCTGCCGCGACCCGGACGATCAGAAGTTCCTGGAAGCCGCGCTTGCAGCGCGCGCGGAGTTTCTCGTCACCAAGGACCGTGCGCTATTGGATCTCGCGCGGCAGGTCGCGCACTTTCACATCGTGGCGCCCGAAGCGTTCGAAAAAGCAGATCCTTCGCGGAGTTTATCCTGAGCGCAGGCGAAGGGCTCAGGATGACAGCCCGGTTCTTCAGGAAACCGCGAGCAGCTCCACTTCGAAGGTGAGCGTGGCGTTCGGCGGGATGGTGTCGCCGGCGCCGTCTTCGCCGTAGGCGAGCTGCGGCGGGACGGTGAGCTTGCGCGTGCCGCCGACTTTCATACCGGAGAGGCCTTCTTCCCAGCCGGCCATGACTTCCTTGTTCCCGAGCGTGAACTGAAAGGGGTCCTGCTTTTCCTTGCTCGAATCGAATTGCGTCCCGTCGGCGAGCCAGCCGGCATAGTGCACGGTGACGTCCCGACCGGCTGCGGCGGCCGCGCCCTGGCCGATGACCGTGTCTTCGATGGTCAGGCCGCTTGCCGTGGTGATGCTGGACATGGGAATTTCCTCGTGATGAGACAGGGTTCGCCGTGCAGGAGCCGGAGGCGGTGTTGCAGCGCAGCGGGAGCCGCAATGTACGCGAAAGGGCCGGGATTGGCTACAGGTATCTGCAGCGATCGCGATGACCTTCCAGGCAACATGGCACCGCCGCCATAGGCCGTTTGGACTAGTCGAGCCGGTCATACAACTGAAACATTGTTGCAGCATTCTTGTCTGAGAACGAGAGGCTCGCTCGTGATGCCCACGGCAGGGAGGCCGACATGGGACAAAACGGTCTGGAACAATTCATCGCGGAGTTTCGTCGGAGGCTCCCAGCGCAGAGCAAAACCGCGCAGGCGATCGATCGCTTCGATCCGTTCGAGAAGATCGCATTCAAGGCGATCGACGAAGGCTACGTCGAGTTCGTCGATCAGTTCAGCAAGTTCATGGAAGATTATCTGCGGCGGAGCACGAGTGAGACCGCTGACTCCGACAGATAGCTTGTTGGGCGGGCGCGCGGCGCTGGCGAGCTCCGTAGACATTCCCGTGGAATCCGGCGACCTCTTTGCCGGTGAACCCGTCCTGAAGCGCAGCCCAGCGGCGAGGCGCAGGCTCGCGCCCGAGCTGACCGCGGCGCGCGTGCTCTGCCACCAGCTGAGGCGCAAGCGCGCTCTCCCGGAGAAGAAGCGCATCGTGCACCTCATCTGCCTGAACCTTCTCGCGGTACTGAATCGCCCCTCGCAGCAGGCGTAGCTCCGGTGTCCGAAAGGGGCCCGCGCCTGCTGCGGGGTCCGGCGGCCTTTGCCCGCGGCCGGTTATGATCGAGCCTTCCGGAGCCGGAGAAACCCACCACGAAAGGAAGGAACGATGGCCAAGGCCTATTGGGTAGTCTGTTATCACTCGATCAAGAACCCCGATGCGCTCGCTGCCTACGCGAAGATCGCCGCCCCCGCTCTGCAGGCGGCGGGCGGGCGCTACCTGGTGCGCGGCAACCCCGCGAAGGTATACGAGGCGGGGATCAACCAGCGCACGGTGGTGATCGAGTTCGACAGCGTGCAGAAGGCGATCGCGGCGCACGACGGCGCGGGATACCAGGAGTCGCTGAAAGTGCTGGGCGACGCGGTGAAGCGCGATATGCGGATCGTCGAGGGCGTGGGCTGAACCACCCGCCGCACCACCCCGGCGCTACGCGCCACCCCTCCTCAAGGGAGGAGGGGAAAAGCGACCACCCCGCCGCACCACCCCGGCGCTTCGCGCCACCCCTCCTCAAGAGAGGAGGGGAAAACCGCACCGCCGCACCACCCCGCCGCCTGCGGCGGCACCCTCCTCAAGAGAGGAGGGGAGATCGGTAGCACCCACCTCGCGTCGCTAGGCGCGCAGCGATTCGGGCGACAGGTATTTCTGCCGGTAAGTCTCGAAATCGACGCGGTCGGCCGCCTCGATCTCCTTTTGCTTCCTGATCGATTCCTCCGCGAGGCGCGCGAAGCGCGCTTCGACTTCGGCGGGCAGCGGCTCGCTCTTCAGGGCCTTGGCGTGCTCGAGCGAGCGCGCGAGCCCAAAGCGGGAGTAGGAATTTTCGTAGCGCTCGCGCATCTCGGCGAGGACGCGCGCCGAGGGCAGCGACTCGGGGTGCTCCACGGTCTTCGCCGCGGCCGCGAGCGCGCCGCGGTACGCCGAGCCTCCGTGCGCTGAATCCAGGGCCGCGGCGATCGGCCCGCATTCGGCAAGCACCTCCGACCCCCACTCGCTCAAGCTCACCATCCTGCCGTCGCGGTCCAGCCGCAATCCGGGCTCGCGGCCGCGCGCCGCGGCGCGCAGCTTGTTGCGCCCGATGGCCTCGACCTCCGGGCGCGAGTCGGGCGGGCTGTCGCTGAGAAGGCAATGCAGGAGAAAGACGTCGAGGAAGCGGACCGTGTCCGCGGTGATGCCTACGGCTGAGAAGGGATCGAGGTCCATCGCGCGCACCTCGACGTACTCGACCCCGCGCTCGCGCAGGGCGTGCAGCGGCCGCTCGCCCGGGCGGATGACGCGCTTCGGCCGGATGGTGCTGTAGAACTCGTTCTCGATCTGCAGGAGGCTGGTCGCGAGCTGGCGGTAGTTGCCTTCGGCGTCGCGGATGCCGATCTCTTCGTAGGGCGCGTAGGGCTTGGTGAGCACGTCGTGGAGACAGGCCGTGTAGCTCTCGATGCTGTTGTAGCTCACCGCGACCGAGTCCTGCGCTTCGGAGAGGTAGCCCAAGCGCCCCATGCGCAGCGAGGTGGCGTGCGGCAGGTAGAGCGTGCCGGGCGCGAGCTCTTCCAGCGCGTGCTTGCGGCCCTCGACGAAGCTCGCGCACACCGCGGGCGAGGCGCCGAAGAGATAGAGCAGCAGCCAGGCGTGCCGCCTGAAATTGCGGATGAGCGCGAAGTAGCCCTCGCTAGCGCCGGGGAAGCCCGCGACCGGCCAGGCGGAATCGGGAAGCGAGAAGTTGTAGTGCAGGCCGGCGATCATCTGCATGCGCCGGCCGTAGCGGTGCGAGAGCCCGATGCGGTAGACGGTCTTCGCGCGGCCGACGTTCGATTCCCCGTAGCGCGCGATCGGGATCGCGTTCTCGTCGGGAAGGCTGCAGGGCATGCTCGCGCCCCACAGCACCTCGTCCTCGATGCGGCGGATGACGAACTGGTGGATTCGCTTCATCTCCTCCAGGCACGCCGCGAGCTCGGTGTGCACGCCGGTGATCAGCTCGATCAGCGCTTCGCTGAAGTCGGTCGTGATGTGCGGGTGCTTGAGCGCCGAGCCGAGCGCGCGCGGATGCGGCGTCATGGCGAGCGCGCCGTCGCGCCGCACGCGCAGGCTCTCCTTCTCGATCCCGCGCTTCAGCCCCTTGAGGAGTGCGGGCGAAAGCGCGGAGAGGCGCGCGTCGAAGGCGGCATTCGTCACGAGGGCTGCCTTGCGGAACGAGCGAGCTTGCGCCGGGTCAGGATGCCGGCAAGCGCGACCGCGAAGAGCGCGGTGACGAAGATCCCGTCGAAGGTCCCCGCGCCGCCGATCGACACGACCGGCGCTCCGAGGCCCTGGAGGTTGCCGAGATTCATCAGGTCGGCGCCGATCAGGGTGCCGAGGCTTCCGCAGACGTAGGCGAGCGGCGCGGCGAAGCGGCGCGAGAGAAGGAGCGCGACGATCGCCGCGATGACGGGCGGGTAGAAGACGGGAATCGCGATGCCCAGGCCCGGGACCGGCTCGGCGAGCAGGTAGCAGGCGAGCGAGACGACCAGGACACCCCAGATCGCGTTCTTGTAGATATTGTTCTTCACGATCAGAACCAGGGACAGCAGGACCGGGATGATCGCCCCGCCGACGTTGACCGCGAGGATCGTTCCCGGCCAGGTTTCCACCGTGGGGATCACGTAGGGGACGCCGTAGAACGGGACTTCCCCGAGGCGCGTCATCTGCTCCGGGGCGAAGCGCATGATCGGCAGGTTGACGTAGCTCCCGGCGAGCGACAGAAAGAGCCAGGTGAAGAAGTATCCCGGCGCGATGCCGAGCTGCGAGTACGCGAACCGCAGCACCCTCAAGACGGCGAGTGAAGTGAGGACGACGAGCACGCCGAGGAGCGCGAGCAGGAACGGAAGCGTGAGCGGATAGTAGTGAATCCCGAGCGATTGCATGGCGGCTCCGGCGAATCGGGGACGGCGGGGGCGAAGCGGTTGGGAAGAGTCCGGGCAGGATTATCGCCCGGAAGCAGCGCGCCCGCTACAATGCCGCGTTGCCGAATTTCGGCGCAGGCTTGCCCGGAAAGGGTGCACCTTGAAACGCTCTCGGATCTATCGTGCGGCACGTGCGCTCGTTTGCGCATCGCTCGCGCTCTCCGTCTCTCTCGCCGCCGCGCAGAGCTATCCGTCCAAGCCGATCCGGCTGCTTCTGCCCTTTGCGGGCGGCACCGACGCGGTGGCGCGCCTGCTCGCGTTCAAGCTGTCTGCCGCGCTCGGCGAGCAGGTGCTGCCCGAGCAGCGCTTGGGCGCGGGCGGGAATATCGCGCACCGCGCGGTCGCCGAAGCCGCGCCCGACGGCTACACCCTGCTGATGGGCGCGCCGCCTCTCGTCATCAATCCGCACCTGAATCCCACGGCCGGCTACGATGCGCTGCGCGCCTTTGCAGCCGTTGCGCCGCTCACCTCGATTCCCAACGTGCTCGTGGTGCACCCGAAGGTGAAGGCGGCGAGCCTCGCGGACCTCCTCAAGCTCGCGCGCGCGGCACCGGGCAAGCTCACATACGGTTCGGGTGGCGTGGGCTCGGTGAACCATCTCGCGGCGGAGCTGCTGAAATCGCGGGCGAAGATCGACATCCTGCACGTGCCCTACAAGAGCGCGACCACTGCGCTGACCGGGCTCATCGCCGGCGAGATCGACGTGGTGATCGTCGCCGCCTCGAGCGCCGCTTCGTACGTGAAGGAGGGACGCCTGCGCGCGCTCGCGGTGCTCGATTCCAAACGCTCGAGCGCCATGCCCGAGGTGCCGACCGCCGCCGAAGCCGGGACCCCGCTCGTCGCGGTCAACTGGTACATGCTGGTCGCGCCCGCGGGCACGCCTCGCGCGATCATCGACCGCCTGAATTCCGAGTCGGTGAAAGCGATGAACGCCGCGGATATCCGCGAGCGCCTCGCGGGGCTGGGCGGGGAGCCGGCGTCGGGGTCGCCCGAGGACGCCGCGGCGTTCCTGCGCAGCGAGTACGAGCAGTGGGGCAAGGTGATCCGCGAAGCGGGGATCAAGGCAGAGTAGCATCCGGGAGCGAAAGGAAAAGGAGGCACGCATGAAAAATCCGGCTTGTGTTCTGGTGATGGCTTTGCTTCCCGGGCTTGCGATCGCGGCGGAGAATCCCGATTGGGCCTACCCGCCCACGCCCAAGCCCGCGCCCGCGGACGGGGTCGTGCAGAAGCAGGTGCCCGGGAGCGCAAAGCAATACACGCAGGCGCAGATCGACGACGGCTTCAATCCACCCGACTGGTTTCCCGAAGAGCATCCGCCGATGCCGGAGATCGTCGCAACCGGCAGAAAGCCGGCCCGCGCCTGCGCCCTCTGCCATCTTCCGACCGGAGACGGCCATCCCGAATCCTCCAGCCTCGCAGGCCTGCCCGCCGCGTACCTCGTGCGCCAGATGGCCGAGTTCAAGAACGGAGGCAGGAAGGGCGTCCGGGCGAACGCGATGACCGACATCGCAAAAGCGATGTCGGAGGCCGACGTGCGCGCCGCGAGCGAATATTTCGCGGGCTTGAAGCCGGGGGTATGGACCAAGGTGGTCGAGACCGCCACCGTGCCGAAAACCTACGTCGGCGCGGGAGCGATGCGCTTCGCCGTGCTCGAGGGCGGCACCGAGCCGCTCGGCAGCCGCATCATCGTGCTGCCGCAGGACGCGGCGAGAGCGCAGAGCCGCGATCCGCATTCGGGCTTCATCGACTACGTGCCGGTCGGCAGCATCGCCAAGGGCAAGGCGCTGGTGTCGGGCGGAGGCTCGGGGCAGACGGTTCCCTGCGCCATCTGCCACGGCGCGACGCTGAAAGGACTGGGCGAAGTGCCGGGCATCGCCGGACGCCCGCCGATCTACGTCGTTCGCCAGCTGAACGACATGCAGAACGGCAATCGCACCGGTTCGCTCGCCGAGCTGATGAAGGCGGTGGTCGCGAAGCTCACGATCGAGGACATGGTGGCGATCGCCGCCTACCTGGGCTCGCTCGAGCCCTAGGATGGATAAATACACTAAACCCGGTGGTGGGCGCGGCGCAGCTGCAGGACTGCGTGCTGCTCCTCACCGCGGACCTCCCCGACGGCGCGGTGTTCGGCAGCGTAACCGCGCGCAGCCCGTTCACGCTCGCGGCCGAGGAGCCCTCGGCGATCTACGCGGTCACGCCCCTTGCGCGCAGCCGCCATCGCCCGCGCGGGCGTCCGCGGCAGCCGGCTCAGGCCGCCGGCGCGTAAGCTGCGCGCGAGCGGAATTCGCTTCGTCTCGGAAATACTCTTTAGGATTTGCCGAAGCCGCCGGGCACTCAAGGACGAGAGGAGGAAGGTAAACCCTTGCGGCCCTGAGCGCCGGCGCCTCGGTTCTAGACTAGCCCTTCTTGTCGACCGTCTGCGCGAGCGGCGCATTGGCCTGGGCATGCAGTTTCTTGCCGATTTGCCAGACGCCGAAGAGGAGAATCAGCACCAGGAGCGCGACGACGAGCTTGCCCAGAATCCCGCTCCTCGCCTTGCGCGGCCGTACCGACGCCGACGAGGGAACAGGGACCCAGGGCATCGCGCTCTCCACGCCCATCGGGACCCGGTCGGACTCTCTCCTGTTTGCCATCTGCGTCGCCATATCCAACTCCTTGCAGGAAACCCCGCAAGAAGCATGCCCTGGCCCGCAAAACCCGGAACCAGGAGTGTTTACAGTTAGTTGCCGTGTTGCACCCAGCAAGTTCGCTTCTCCGAAAACCGACGCCGGCGTCGGGCGATTGCCAGTGTCCTGCACCTGAAAACCGGCGCTCCTTCCACGGAGTAACGCCTGTGCATCGCTCGAGGTTTCGGGCCAATCGCGTTTAGTCGATCTTCGCCGGCCGGGGCCTCGGCGCGGGCGCAAGAGCCGAGCGCGCCGGCGTGCGCTCGATGGCGATGAGACTCGCGTACTTGGTGACGAGGTGATGCGTGAGCGCGAGCTCGATCGCTTTCGCGCGCGTGTCCGCGGCGCACGCGTCCTCGCGCACGGCCTCCATTTTCACGGGCGCACGTTCACCCGGGTCCGCGCCGCGCGCCTCGCCCGCCATCAGCATCGCGCATGTGCCGAGCACTACGGCCGCGGCGACGCCGATGCAGAACGTGACGAACAGCGTGGCGAGAAAATCGACGACGATCAGACGTACCCTGGACCTGCTGTTCGAAGCTTCCATCTTGAATCTCCTCGTCCGGTTGCGCGGCCCGCTTTCGGGCCCTGCACGCTATTGAAGCGCCCGAATAGGGCTCCGCCGGGCGAAGGAGATGGAAAGCTGCCGAAGAATTGTGGCAGGAAGATGGCAATGCCCCTGGGCTAGAGGCCCGACGGAGAAGGAATGCGCTATATTCTGCGAAGATTTGTTTCCCCTCCTCAAGAGAGGAGGGGATAAGCTAAATCACCATGCCTCGCCGCATCGCCATCGTCGAAGACGACGCCGCAATCCGCGCCAACTACGCGGACGCGCTCAGGAAGCACGGCTACGAGGTGAGCGCGCACGCGGCGCGCGGCGAGGCGATGGGTGCCTTCAGGACGCGGCTCCCCGATCTCGCCGTGATCGACATCGGCCTCGGCGAGGAGCCCGACGGGGGCTTCACCCTGTGCCGCGAGCTGCGCGCCCTGGCCCCCAGCTTGCCGATCCTTTTTCTCACTGCGCGCGACTCCGACTTCGACGCGGTCTCCGGCCTGCGCCTGGGCGCGGACGACTATCTCACCAAGGACGTGAGCCTGCCGCATCTGCTCGCGCGCATCTCGGCGCTGTTTCGCCGGATCGATGCGCTGCGCGAGCCGAAAGCGGCCGAGGAAGTGCTCGAGCGCGGGGCGCTCAAGCTCGACGCGAAGCGCTTCAGCGCGTCGTGGAAAGGCAGGCCCGTCGGGCTGACGCTCACCGAGTTCTGGATGGTGCACACGCTCGCGAAATTTCCCGGACACGTGAAAGACCGCGAGGGCCTCATGCGTGAGGCGAACCTCGTCGTGGACGAGGGCACGATCACCTCGCACGTGAAGCGCATCCGCAGGAAATTCGCCGCGGCCGATCCGGCGTTCGATCAGATCGATACGGTGTACGGGATGGGATACCGGTGGAAAGCATGAACCTTCTCCCCGCCTTTCTTAAGGGGGGTGGCTGCGAAGCAGCCGGGGTGGTCCGCTCGCCGCCAACCACCCCGCCGCCTGCGGCGGCACCCCTCCTCAAGAGAGGAGGGGATACCCAATCTTGAAGCCCCGATCTTGAAGCCCCGATCTTGAAACCCCGATCTTGAAACCCCGATCTTGAAACTCGCTTTCCCACGCCTGAGCCTCCGCACCAAGCTCGCCCTGGTGGCGCTCGTGCTCCTCGCGCTGCCCTGGGCGGGGTACGAGTACGTGCGCGAGATGGAGCGCTTTCTCCTGGAAGGCGAGGAGCAGGCCCTGCTCGCGACGGCGCGCGCGGTGGCGACCGCCCTGCACGACCGCCCCGGCCTGATGCGCGCGCGCCCGTCGCGCGACAACGACCTGCTGCGCGAGGCGGAGGAAGAGCTGAGGCGGCTCGCGGCCGAGCGCGGCGAGCCGCAGCCCGAGCCGGGCGCGGAGACTGCGCTCATCATCGACCGCGAGGAAGTCGCGGCGAAGAACGAGACCGAGGAGATCGGCGAGATCCTGAGGGCGGTCGAGCGCAGCACCGCGCGCATCTGGGTGGTGACGCGCGAGCTGCGCGTGCTCGCGCTCGCCGGCAGCCTGCGGCGCGAGGAGAGCGAGGCGGAGGAGACACTCACGCAGCGCGTGCTCGGGCTCCTGATTCCGCGCCCGAGCGAGGATTTCGACGACGCCATCGACGACGATGCGCTCGCTGCGGGGCGCGAGATTTCCGGCGCCTTGCAGGGCCGGCCGGGATTCCGTCTGCGCAACACGCCCGACGGCAAGGCGGTGGTGATCTCGGCCGCGCACCCGATCTGGAACGGCGACGAGGTCGCAGGCGCGGTCGTCGTCGAGGAAAGCACCAACCCCATCCTCTCGGTGCGCAGCCAGGCGCTCGAGCGGCTGCTGGTGCTGACGCTCGCGGCGTTCGCGGTGGCCGCGGCGGTGCTCATCTGGTTCGCCACGCGCATCTCCACGCGCATTCGGCGGCTGCGCGACGAGGCCGAAACCGCGATCGACGCGCACGGGCGGCTCGCGCACCCGCATTCACGTCTACTGACCGCGCAGAACGCGGGCGACGAGATCGGCGACCTCTCGCGCAGCTTCTCGGCGATGCTCGCCAAGCTCTCGCAGCACCACGCCTACCTGGAGAGCCTGGCGAGCCGTCTCTCGCACGAGCTGCGCACCCCGATCGCGGTGGTGCGCTCGTCGCTGGAAAACCTCAAGCTCGCGCCGGCCGACGCGCGCGTGTACATCGACCGCGCGGAAGAAGGCTTGAAGCGCCTGGGGACGATACTCACGCGCATGAGCGAGGCGACGCGCCTTGAGCAGGGCCTCGCTTCGTTCGAGCGCGAGCGCTTCGACCTCGCCGCCGTCGTCTCGGGCTGCGTGGAGGGCTACCGGCTCGCTTATCCGCATCAGGCCTTCGATCTCGCCCTTCCGCAGAAAAAAACCTGGGTACAGGGATCGCCCGATCTGGCGGCGCAACTGCTCGACAAGTTCGTCGCGAACGCGGTGGATTTCGCAGCCGCCGGCAAGCGAAGCGAGCCGGTCCGGATCTCGCTTTCGGCCGCGAACGGCATGCTCGAGCTCGGCGTCGAGAACAAGGGGCCTCCGCTGCCCGAAGAAATGCGCGGAAAGCTGTTCGAGTCGATGGTCTCGGTGCGCGGCGAGCGACGCGGCGAGGGAACGAGCGCGGAGCCGCACCTCGGCCTGGGCCTCTACATCGCGCGGCTCATCGCGGAATTCCACGGCGGCGACATCCGCGCGCGCAATCTTGCCTCGGGCGAGGGCGTTGCGGTGAGCGCGACGTTCCGGCCCGCCTAAAGCCTTCCGGCCGGCCGCTACCTGCCCTTGCCGTGCCCCGACACTTCCGCGCCCGCATCGGCGGGGAGCGCGGCGTGGAAGAAGAGCGACACCGCGGAAAGAAGCGCCACCGCGAAAAAGGCCGGCGCGAAGTCGGCGCTGACGACATCGGCGTGCCCCTGTGCGAGGCTAGCAAGCTGCAGGGCATAGGCGCCGAGAGCCACGCCCAGGCTCTGCGCGAGGCGCTGCGCCATGCTGGCGATGCTCGAGGCCTGGCTCATGGTCTCGCGCGTCACCTCGGCGAACGAGATCGCCTGCAGGGCGGTGAACTGCAGCGAGCGCACGCAGCCTGAGGCGAGCAGCACCAGGAAGATCACGAGGTGCGGAGTCGCGGCGGTGAACAGGCCGAATACGCCGACGCCGGCGGATGCCACCAAGGCGTTGACCGTGAGCACCGTGCGGAACCCGAATCGCCTGAGGATGATCGTGGTCAGCGTCTTCATGAACATCGCGCCGACCGCGGTCGCGCAGGTGAGCAGCCCCGACTGCAGCGGATTCATCCCGAAGCCGAGCTGCAAGAGGAGCGGCAGCAGGAACGGGGTCGCGCCGACGCCGATGCGGAACAGGCTCCCCGCGACGACGCCCGTGCGGAAGGTCGGTAGCCTGAGGAGCGCGAGGTCGATCACCGGGTGCGCGACGCGGCGCGCGTGCCACGGGTAGGCCGCCAGCGCGAGCGCGCCCAGGATGATGCAGGCCGCGGTGATTTTCCCGGGCAGGAGGTGCCCGCCGAGGGAAGAAAGTCCCAGCATCAGCACCGACAGCCCGACTCCGGAGAGGGCGAATCCGGCGAGGTCTAGCGCCGGCAATTCGGGCTCCTTCACGTTCGGGATGTGGCGCAGCACGAGGTAGAGCCCCAGCACGCCGATCGGCAGATTGATCAGAAAGATCCAGCGCCAGTGGAAGTACAGCGTGATCGCTCCGCCCAGCGCCGGCCCGGTCACGGGCCCCAGGAGCGCCGGAATGGTGAGGTAGTTCAGCGCCGCGACGAGCTCGTTCTTCGGCACGGCGCGCAGCAGGACGAGGCGCCCGACCGGCACCATCATCGCTCCGCCGATGCCCTGCAGGAAGCGCGCCGCGACGAACGCCGGGAGGGTGCTCGACACCGCGCACAGGAGCGATCCGGCGACGAACACGACGATGGCGCTCGCGAACACGGTGCGCGAGCCGAGGCGGTCGGCCACCCAGCCGCTGATCGGGATGAATACCGCCAGGCCGACGAGATAGGAAGTCAGCGCAAGCTTGAGCGCGAGCGGACTTTCGCCGATATCGAGCGCGATCGCCGGGAGCGAAGTCGCGATCACCGTCGAGTCCATGTTCTCCATGAAGAGGGAACAGGCGACGATGAGGGGAATGAGGACGTTGCGTTGCATGGCGCGTATTCTGAGGCAAGCGGGCCCCCGCGGCCGAATCACGTGTCCGGGCTCCCGGTCACCGCCGCGTGCCGACTCGCGTAGAATCAACTCCGACGTGGACATAGAATCCACTCCAGCGTGGACACCGAGCATTACGATCTGCTGATCATCGGCGGCGGCATCAACGGCGCGGGAATTGCGCGCGATGCCGCCGGGCGCGGCCTGAAGGTGCTGCTGGTCGAGCAGGGCGATCTCGCCTCGGCGACCTCGTCGGCTTCCACCAAGCTCATCCACGGGGGACTGCGCTACCTGGAGTATTTCGAGTTCCGCCTCGTCGCCGAGGCGCTCGCCGAGCGCGAAACGCTGCTCAGGATCGCGCCGCACATCGTCTGGCCGCTCGAATTCGTGTTGCCGCACGAGTCGCACCTGCGGCCCGCGTGGATGATCCGCGCGGGGCTCTTCCTCTACGATCATCTCGGCCACCGCATGCTGGGCTTCGGGGCGAGGAGCTCGCTGCCGATGTCGAAGGGCGTTCGCCTCGCCGGGGAGGGCTACGGCGCGGGCTTGAAGCCCGAGTTCGAGCGCGGCTTCGTCTACTACGACTGCTGGGTGGACGACGCGCGCCTGGTGGTGCTCAACGCGTGCTCGGCGGCCGCGCACGGCGCGACCATCCTGACCCACACGCGGTTCGTGTCGGCGCAGCGCGAGGGCGGGGACTGGGCCGCGACCCTGAACGGGGAGCGCGGCAGCCGCCGGGTGCGCGCGAGCGCGATCGTGAATGCCGCCGGGCCCTGGGTGAGGCAGGTGCTCGACGAGGCGCTCAAGATCGGCCTTCCGGCGACGGTGCGCCTAGTGAAGGGCAGCCACATCGTCGTGCCGCGCATCCACGAGGGGCGCCACGCCTTCATTTTGCAGAACCCTGATAGACGCGTGATATTCATGATTCCCTACGAGCGGCAGTTCACGCTCGTCGGCACGACCGACGTGCCGGTCACGCGCGACGACTACCGGGCGAAGATCTCGCGCAAGGAGATCGAATACCTTTGCGAGGCGGCGAGCCGCTACGCACAGAAGCCGCTCACGCCCGGCATGGTGGTGTGGAGCTATTCGGGCGTGCGTCCGCTCTACGACGACGGGAGCGAGAATCCATCGGCGGTGACGCGCGATTACCACCTGCTGCTCGATTCCGGAGCGGAGCCGGGCGCGGCGCCGCTCCTCTCGGTGTTCGGCGGCAAGATCACGACGTACCGCAAGCTCGCTGAGCACGCGATGGAAAAGCTCTCCGGGCGTTTTCCCGGCAAGCCCGCCTGGACGCACGCCGAGCCCCTCCCCGGCGGGAACCTGGACGGGCGGAGCTTTCGCGGGCTGCTCCTCGATTACCGCAGGCGCTATCCGCGCCTGCCGAAGGTCTGGCTCACGCGCGTGCTGCGCAGGCACGGGGCGCTCGCCGAGGAAATCATCGGGGACGCGCGCGAGGAGCGCGCGCTCGGCACGAACTTCGGCGGCGGCCTCTACGAGCGCGAGCTCGAATACCTGGTGAAGAACGAATGGGCGCGCGAGGCCGAGGACGTGCTGTGGCGGCGCACCAAGTGCGGGCTGCACATGACCACGGCCCAGAAGACCGCGGTGCGCGACTGGCTGGCGGAAAAGGCGTGAGCTAGCGTGGAGTGGTGGCTCGGCTATGCCGCGGTCGGGGCTGTCGTCGGTTTCTTCGCCGGAATGCTGGGTATCGGCGGCGGCGCGATCATGGTGCCGCTCCTCGTCTGGTTCTTCGAGGCACAGGGGCTGCCGAAGGCGCATATCCTGCATCTCGCGGTCGGAACCGCGATGGCGACCATCCTCTTCACCTCGGTGGCGAGCGTGCGCGCCCATGCGGCGCGCGGCGCGATCCGCTGGGACATCGCACGAAACATCACGCCGGGAATCCTGACGGGCGGCCTCGTCGGGTCCTGGATCGCGAGCTTCATTCCGCCGCTGCTATTCGCGGCGCTCTTCACCGCGGTCATCTACATCGCGGCGACCAATCTCCTGCTCAACCGCAATCCCAAGCCTTCGCGAGCGCCGCCCGGCTTCGCGGGAATGTCCGCTTTCGGGTTCCTGGTGAGCGCGTTCTCCGCGTTCGCGGCGATCGGCGGCGCATTCATGACCGTGCCCTTCATGCTCTGGTGCAACGTGCCGATGCTCCAGGCGATCGGCACGGCGGCGGTGATCGGCTTTCCGATCGCGCTCTCGGGCACGATAGGATTCGTCGCCATCGGCCTGCGCGAGACGGGGCTTCCTCCCTACAGCGTGGGATTCGTCTATCTACCAGGGATGGTTGGAATCGTCGCAGCGAGCATGCTGGTGGCGCCGCTCGGCGCGGCCGCGGCGCACCGCCTGCCGACGATGTGGCTCAAACGGATTTTCGCTCTGCTCTTCTACGTGATGGCGACGCGGATGCTGATCACGTTCCTTTAGCGCCTTCCCCTCCTCGAATGAGGAGGGGTGCCGGCGAAACCGGCGGGGTGGTCGGTCAAGGCCGCTGAAACACGAGGAAGTAGTTCTCGCGCATCAGCTTCTTCTCCTCGACGAAGCGGAAGCCGGCGGCCTCGATCTCCCGGATCGCGGTCTGCTTGTCCGCGCGGGTGTGATCGATGCGCTGCTGGTGCGTCTCGCCCGGGATCTTCTCGAAGTCGATCACGACCATGCGGCCGCCGGGCTTGAGCGCCCTCTTGATCGATTGCAGGGTCTCGCCCGGATGCTCGAAATGGTGGTAAGTGTCGCAGGTGTACACGAGGTCGACCGAGGCCTCGGGCAGCTCGGTGTCGGTGCCCTTCGTGAGGATGGCCGTGACGTTGTCCAGCCCTTCGGCCTTGGCGCGCTCGCCGATGTACTCGATGAAGGCCCGCGAGATGTCCACCGCGTAGACGCGCCCGCCAGGGCTTACCGCGCGCGCGAAGAGCATGGTGAAGAGGCCGGTCCCGGCGCCGACATCGGCGACCGCCATTCCCGCCTTCACGCCGGTCGCGGCGAGTATCTCGTTGCGCTTGCGGTAGACCTCGCGGTCCTCGTTCTCGAAACCCTTCTTCCAGCGCGCGACGTCGGGGTTGACGAGGAAAGGCGAGTTGATTTCCGGCTTGGCGCCGTGCTGCGCGGCGGCGAGCGCCGGCCACAGGGCGGCGAGCGCGGCGAGAAGTATCGCTGCGAATCGTCTCATGCGATGTACCAGAAGTAGTAGGTGAGAAAGCCGAGCAGCCCAGTCGCCCAGTACCCGGCGAAGGCCGCGCGCATCAGGTTTTTCCACGCGGCTACGTGCAGGCCGCGCGGCAGGACGTTGTTCATCTGCAGCACGATCCACAGACCCGCGAGCGCGGTGAGCGTTCCAAGCGCGGCGTGCAGCCAGGTCACGGCGATGCGCCAGTCGGCGAGCGCCGCGGCCTTTGCGAACTTTACGTCTTCCAATGAACCCGCCATGACGAGCGCGATCAGGCCGAGGTTGAGGACGACCCAGGTCGTCTGGTTGATCTGATGCGCCTCGATGTTGCCGCGCCGCGCGAGCAGAAACCCGTAGGTGATCCCCGCGACGAGGAAGATTTCGAGAATCAGGTTGGCGTCGGCGATCAGCGGACCCGCGCCGAAAAATCCGCGCGAGCCCTCGAGCCCCGACAGCCAGATCCCGGCGATCCAGGCGAGCGAGCCCGCGATCATCACGGCGGCCGTGACGATCGCGGAACGCATGTTGCCGGGTGCGGCCATCGTTCCTCCGTTTTTTCCCCTCCTCTCCGAGGAGGGGTGCCGGCGTAGCCGGCGGGGTGGTCTCGCTAGCGAACGCCCAACCACCCCGGTGCTTCGCGCCACCCCTCCTCAAGAGAGGAGGGGATGTGCCACGAACTTGCAGCGCGCGCCTAGATTACGCCATCGGCGCGCAGCCTGGCGATCTCGCCGTCGCTCAAGCGCAGCACCTCGCGCAGGATCTCGTCGGTGTGCTGCCCGAGGACCGGCGGGGCGAGCTCGTACTCGAGCGGCGTCCCGGAGAAGCGCATCGGGCTCGCCACGAGCGGCATCTTCCCGGCGACCGGATGCTCGAGCTCGATTTTCACCCCGCGCGCCTTGACCTGCGGTTCCCGGAACACCTGGGCGACGTCGTTGATCGGCCCGTTCGGCACGCCCGCCGCGTCGAGCAGCTCGACCCATGCGCGCGTGGTTTTAGTCAGAAAAATCGCCTGCAAGAGGCGCGTCATCTCGGCGCGGTTCTCCACGCGCTTACCGTTCGTGGCGAAGCGCGCATCGGCGGCGAGCTCGGGCCGTCCCGCCGCCTCGCAGAATTTGCAGTAGAGATTGTCGTTGCCGCAGGCGAGGATCACGCGCCCGTCCTGAGTCCGGAAGGGCTGATAGGGGACGATGTTCGGGTGCAGGTTGCCGATCCGCTTGGGCGGTGAGCCGGTGGCGAAGTAGTTGCTGTTCTGGTAGGCGAGGAGCGCGATCTGCGAGTCGAGGAGCGCAAGATCGAGGTGCTGCCCGACCCCGCTCTTCTCGCGGTGCGCGAGCGCCGCGCAGATCGCGATCGACGCGTACATGCCGGTGATGATGTCGGCGACCGGAACTCCGGCGCGCTGCGGCCCGCCGCCCGGCGCATCGTCGGGTTCGCCGGTGACGCTCATCATGCCGCCCATGCCCTGGATCATGAAGTCGTAGCCGGGGCGCTCGCGGTAGGGCCCGCTCTGGCCGAAGCCCGTGACCGAGCAGTAGACGAGGCGCGCATTGATTTTCTTCAGGTCGTCGTAGGCGAGGCGGTAGCGCGCGAGATCGCCGAACTTGTAGTTCTCGACGAGCACGTCGGAAATCCGGGCGAGCTCGCGCACCAGCTTCTGGCCTTCGGGCTTCCCGATGTTGATCGTGATCGATTTCTTGCCGCGGTTGGCCGAGGTGTAGTAGGCCGAGTCCTGGGTATCGCGCCCGTCCTTGTCCTTCAGCCAGGGCGGGCCGAAGGCGCGCGAGTCGTCGCCCGAGCCCGGACGCTCGACCTTGATCACTTCGGCGCCGAGATCGGCGAGGTTCTGCCCCGCCCAGGGGCCGGCGAGCACGCGCGAAAGATCGAGGACGCGGATGTGCGAAAGCGGTCCCGCCATGATTTTCCGGCCGTTGGAGACGCGGTATTTTATCCGAAAGCCCCGTATGGGCGACGCGGAACGCTACAATGACGGGGGGTTTCACGGAGCTCGGGATGCGGTTTCTTCGCTGGAAGACGATCTGCGCCGCCGCGATGTTCGCGCCGCTTTTCGCTATCGCGCAGCAGCAGCCCTCCGATTACGCGCGCGAGAAGCGCTGGGCCGACGAGATCGTTCCGCAGCTCGTCTCGGGCGAGCCGGTGTGGCTCGAAGCGCCGCGCACCGAGAAATTCCTCGGCATCTACACCGAGGTGAAGAACGCGAAGGGCGCGATCATCCTCGCGCACGGGCTGGGCGTGCATCCCGACTACGGCCTGATCGGCGAGCTGCGCACGCGGCTCGCCGACGCGGGCTATACCACGCTTTCGATCCAGATGCCGATCCTCTCCGCGGAAGCGCCGCCGGCGCGCTATCCGGTGCTCTTCTGGGAAGCCGACGCTCGCTTCGCCGCGGCGATGACCTACCTGAAGCGCAAGCGCTACGAGAGGATCGTGCTGCTCTCGCACAGCATGGGCTCGCGCATGGCGAACCACTACGTCGGTGCGCATCCGCTGGTTCCGCTCGCGGGCTGGATCTCGCTTTCCATCTCGAGCGGGGAGTTCGCGCCGATCAAGCGAGTAAAGTTTCCGATTTTCGACGTCTACGCGGAAAACGACTACGACGCCGTGCTGCAAGGCGCGCCGAAGCGCGCCGCAGCGCTCAAGCGCATGCGCGGCTCGAGCCAGACCATGGTGTTCGCGACCGATCACTTTTTCGCCAAGAAGGAAAAAGAGCTCGTATCGCTGATCGGGCTGCTTCTCGAAGGCGAGAAGAAATGAGAGCCCGCGGGGCTTCCTGCGGGCGTGTGCCGTAAACTCCACGGAATCAGGGCCGTTTGCGGGCGGTCCGCGAGCTGACCTAGATCAATTGCGGTTCCCCGGGTTCACCGTCTAAACTGTCGGGCTCGAAACTGGGAGTAGGCAATAGAGGTCTTATGCCGCTGGTCGCAATGACGCGCGAAATGGGTTCCCTCGGCATGGATGTCGCCCGAATCCTCGAATCCGAGCTCCAGGTGCCGGTGGTCTACCACGAGATGATCAACAACCTCGCTGACAAGATGCGCTTGAGGAAGAGCCACGTCATCCGGCTTTTGGGCGGGAAAGCCAACCTGTTCGAGCGGCTCACCGCCGACAAGACCAGCCTTTCCATCTACACCGCCGACGAGATGCTGCAGGTCGCGAGCAAGGGCGCGGTGATGCGCGGCTGGGGCGCCGCCCACTTGCTGCGGCCGGTGAAGCACGCGGTCCGCGTGCGTATTTGCGCGCCTTTCGAGCTGCGCGTGCAGCGCATGATGCGTCGTCTCGATACGAACGACCGCGACGCGGTCGCGACCGAGATCCGCAACAGCGACGAGGCGCAGGGCGCGATCGCCAGGCGCCACTTCGACATCGACTGGCAGGACCCGGAGGGCTACGACCTGTCGCTCAACACCGAGCGCATGAGCGTCGAGCAGTGCGCGGAGGAAATCATCCAGCTGTCCAGGAAACCCGACTTCATCGAAACCGAAGAGTCCCACCGTGCGCTTTCCGATCTCGCGCTGCAGGCGAGCATCAAGGCGGCGCTGCGCGCCGATCCGTCGACGCGGGGCCTCACCTTCGGCGTCGACTCGGAGGGCGGCAGGGTGCGCCTGCGCGGGATCGTTCATACGCGCGAGGAGTGGAAAAACGCCACGCGCGTCGTGACCTCGGTCCACGGCGTCACGGGCGTGAAAAGCGAACTGAGAGTCACCGCGGAAATCCGCGCGCCCATGGGCGAATGATCGGGGCGGGGCCCGGGGCGTTTCCCGCGTTTTTGATCGAGCAATCTGGAGGAGGATCCATGACGAATTTCAGGCGTGATGGTATTGCCCTGGCGCTTGCGGGTGGTTTGATCGCCGGCTCGGCTCTCGCCGCGCCCGTGGTGTTGCGCGCCTCGCACCAGTTTCCCGGCGGCAAGGGAGACGTGCGCGACGAGATGGTGCAGATCATCGCGCGCGACACCAAGGCGGCGGGCGTCGACCTCGACGTGCAGGTATACCCCGGAGCGTCGTTGTTCAAGCCGAACGAGCAGTGGAACGCGCTGGTGAACGGGCAACTGGACATTTCGTCTTTCCCGCTCGACTACGCGAGCGGCAAGGTGCGCGCCTTCGGCGCGACGCTGATGCCCGGCCTGGTGCGCAGCCACGAGCGCGCGGCGCGCGTGAACAATTCCGGGTTCATGAAGGAGATCAAAACCAAGATCGACAAGGCCGGGGTGATCGTGCTCGCGGACGCCTGGCTTGCGGGCGCGATCGCGTCGAAAAAGGCCTGCATCCGCACGCCCGCCGACATCAGGGGCCTGAAAGTGCGCTCCGCCGGCCCGACTTTCGCCGCGATGTGGCAGTCCGCGGGCGCCTCGATCGTTTCGATACCTTCGAACGAGGTCTACAACGCCCTGCAGACCGGCGTCGCCGATGCGACCGATACCAGCTCGGGCAGCTTCGTCTCCTTCCGCATCTACGAGCAGGTGAAATGCCTCACGGCGCCCGGGGACAACGCGCTGTGGTTCATGTACGAGCCGGTGCTGATGTCGAAGAAGAGCTTCTCGCGCCTCAACAAGGTCCAGCAGGACGCGCTCCTCAAGGCGGGCAAGAAGTCCGAAGCGTATTTCGCCAAGGAGGCGAAGGGACTGGACGACGAGATGGTCAAGACCTTCAAGGAGCACAAGGTCGAGGTGGTCACGCTGACGCCGGCCGAATACGACCAGTGGCTCAAAGTGGCCCGGCAAAGCTCGTACGCGGAGTTCGCCAAGGAAGTTCCGGACGGCCAGCAACTCATCGACGCGGCGCTGAGCGTCAAATAGCACAGCACCTTGCACGTCGAAGGGCGGCGCGAGCCGCCCTTTGTTTATCGTCCCGACATCACGATGCGCACCCGTCCCATGGATAGCTTCGTCCGGGTCGTCAGGCGGGTCTCGCAGCTGTGCGGCTACTTTGCCGCCGCGCTGATCGCGCTCGGCGTGCTGGTCGTCTGCCACATGGTGTTCGTGCGCTACGTGCTCAACCAGAACACCATCTGGCAGACCGACTTCACCACCTATTGCCTGATCGCGGCGACTTTCGTCGGCAGCCCGTTCGTGCTGATGACGCGCGGCCACGTCAACGTCGATGTGCTGCCCCACTACCTCGGCCCGCGTGCGCGCTTCTGGCTCGCGTTGTTTGCCGCCGCGATTTCGCTTGCGTTCGCCGTGACGCTTGCGGTGCTCACTTTCAATTTCTGGAAGGAGGCGTGGGACCAACACTGGGTCTCCGACACCATGTGGCGAGCGCGCCTTTGGATCCCGTACTCCTCGATGCCGATCGGCCTCGGCCTTTTGTCCCTGCAATACGTCGCCGACATCTACAACCTCGTCGCCGGGCGTGAGCCGCCCTTTGGCATCACCAAGGAACGTGAAGCGTGAGCCCCACCACCCAGGGACTCATGGTGCTGATCGTCACGCTCGCGATGCTCCTCTCGGGCACGCCGGTCGCCTTCGGTCTCGGCGCAATCTCGATCGTCTTCATCATGATCTTCCAGGGATTCGGCGCGCTGCACGTCGTCGCGGAAACCTTCTACGCGGGCCTGAACGACTTCACGCTGGTCTCGATCCCGATGTTCGTGATGATGGGCGCTGCGATCGGCTCTTCGCCCGCGGGCAAGGATCTCTATGAGGCGCTCGACCGCTGGCTCTACCGCCTCCCGGGAGGCCTCGTGATCTCCAACCTCGGGGCGTGCGCGCTGTTCGCCGCGCTCACCGGGTCCTCCCCCGCGTGCTGCGCCGCGATCGGCAAGATGGGCATTCCCGAGATGCGCAGGCGCGGCTACCCGGACGACGTCGCGACCGGATCGATCTGCGCGGGCGGCACGCTCGGCATCCTGATCCCGCCCTCGATCACCTTCATCCTCTACGGCATCGCCACCGAGACTTCGATCGGGCGCCTGTTCCTCGCCGGGGTGATGCCGGGGATCCTGCTGACCGGCTTTTTCATGTTGTGGACGCTGTTCATCATCTGGAAGCGCGGGTTCCGGTCGCATGCGGTCGATTTCCGCTACTCGTGGCGCGAAAAATTCCAGTCGATCCCGAAGATCGCGCCGTTTCTCGCGATCATCGTCGGCGTCATGTACGTGCTCTACGGGGGCATCGCGACGCCCTCGGAGGCCGCCGGCGTGGGCGCGGCGCTGTGCGTGGTGCTGGCCGTGATCATCTACCGGATGTGGAGCGCGAAGGACTGGTGGGCGATCCTGCGCGACACGACGCGCGAGTCGGTGATGATCCTGATGATCATCGCGGCGGCCGTGCTCTTCGGCTACATGCTCACTTCGCTCTATCTCACCCAGACGCTCGCGCAGGCGATCGCCGATGCGCACTTCAACCGCTGGGTGCTGATGGCGATGATCAACCTGTTCCTGCTGGTGTGCGGCTTCTTCATTCCGCCGGCGGCGATCATCCTAATGACTGCGCCCATCCTCTATCCCATCATCACGGCCGCCGGCTTCGACCCGGTGTGGTTCGGCGTGATCCTCACCATCAACATGGAGATCGGCCTGATCCACCCGCCGGTGGGCCTCAACATCTACATCGTCAGCTCGATCGCGCCCGACGTGCCGGTCACGCGCATCATGTGGGGGACGATTCCCTACGTGCTGTGCATGTTCCTCGCGATCGTGGTCCTATGCGTCTTTCCCGAGATCGCGACCTGGCTGCCCGACCACCTGATGGGCGCGACGCTTAGACGCTGACGCGGCGGCGCTAAAAGCGCGCTAGTCCGCCTGGAGCTTGGCCGCCTGGATGACCTTCACCGTGTTCGCCTGGTCCTGGGCGAGGAACTTGCGGAAATCCTCAGGCGAGCCCGTGAACGCCTCGGCGCCCTGCTTCGCGAGGCCGTCTTTCACCTCTGCGAGATCGAGCGTCTTCATGAGGGCGGCGTGCAGCTTCTCGATGACGGCCTGCGGCGTGCCCTTGGGCGCGACGAGGCCCGCCCAGCCGCTGAAGTCGTAGCCCGCGACGGTATCGGCGACCGGCGCAATGTCGCCGAGCATCGCCGAGCGCCGCGGCAGGCTCTGCCCGATCGCGCGCAGCCGCCCGTTCTTCACGAAGGGCATCACCGCAGGCGCCGGCGTGAAAGTCCAGTGCGTCTGGCCGGCGACCACGGAATTCACCGAAGGCCCGCCGCCCTTGTGCGGCACGACGAGCGATTCGAAGTTCGCCATCGTCATCAGCAGCACCCCGGAGAGGTGGCTCTGCGAGCCCACGCCCGCCGAGGCCATGTTGATGGTCGCGCGGTTCGCCCTGGCGTAGTCGATCAGCTCCTTCACGCTCTTCACCGGCAGCTCGGGGTTTACGATGAGCACGTTGGGCGTGACGGCGAAGCTCCCGATGTGCTCGAAGTCCTTCACCGCGTCGTAGGGGGGGTTTTTCTTAAGAAGCGGCGCGATCAGCATCGAGCCGTTCGACGCGCAGATGAGCGTGTAGCCGTCGGGCTTCGCGCTCTTTCCGGCTTCCACGCCGATCAGGCCGCCGGCGCCGTCGCGGTTCTCGACGAACACCGATTGGCCGAGCGCGTCGCCGAGCTTCGCTGCGACGATGCGGCTCATCGTGTCGATCGAGCTGCCGGGCGCGTTCGGCACGAGCATGCGGACCGCGCGGGTCGGGAAGTCCTGCGCCGGACTCTGCGATGCGGCCGCGACGAAAACGAGCGCGCAGACCGCGCACAGGAATGTCTTGAGCATCTCCATCTCCTCGAAGCGTCGCCGCGCCGCTGCGGCTCTAATAGGATCGCGGCAGGTGCAGCACGTGCTCGGCGATGTAGCAGAGCACCAGATTGGTCGAGATCGGCGCGATCTGGTAGAGGCGCGTCTCGCGGAACTTGCGCTCGATGTCGTATTCCTCGGCGAAGCCGAAGCCGCCGTGGGTCTGCAGGCACATGTCGCCCGCCTGCCACGAGGCCTCGGCGGCGAGCTGCTTCGCCATGTTGGCCTCGGGGCCGCAGGGCCTGCCGGCATCGTAGAGCGCGGCTGCGCGCTCGACCATGAGCGCCGCGGCCTCGGTCGCCATATAGGCGCGCGCGATCGGAAACTGCACGCCCTGGTTCTGGCCGATCGGCCGGCCGAACACCTTGCGCTCGTTCGCGTACGCGGTCGCCTTGGCGAGGAACCATCTCGCGTCGCCGATGCACTCGGCTCCGATCAGGATGCGCTCGGCGTTCATGCCGTCGAGAACGTAGCGAAAGCCGTTGCCTTCCTCGCCGACGAGGTTTTCCGCGGGCACTTCGAGGTTGTCGATGAAGATCTCGGTGGTGGCGTGGTTGATCATGGTGCGGATCGGGCGGATCGACAACCCCTTATTCAGCGCCGCCTTCATGTCCACAATGAAAACAGACAGGCCTTCGGTCTTCTTCTGCACCGCCTCGCGCGGCGTGGTGCGCGCGAGGAGCAGCATAAGGTCGGAGTGCTCGGCGCGCGAGGTCCAGACTTTCTGGCCGTTGACGATGTAACGGTCGCCTTTCCTCACCGCGGCGGTGCGGATCGAGGAGGTGTCGGTGCCGGCCGAGGGCTCGGTGATGCCGAAAGCCTGCAGGCGCAGCTCGCCTTTCGCGATTTCCGGCAGGTATTTCCTCTTCTGGGCCTCGTTGCAATGCCGCAGCACCGTCCCCATCGTGTATATCTGCGCGTGGCAAGCGGCGCCGTTCGCGCCGCTCTTCTGGATTTCCTCGAGAATCGCCGCGGCCGCGGCGAGCGGGAGGCCCGCGCCGCCGTATTCCTCGGGGATCAGGCACGAGAGCCAGCCCGCCTCGGTGAGCGCGCGCACGAATTCGGCGGGATAGCGCCGCTCGCGGTCCGTCGCGCGCCAGTAGTCCATCGGGAAGGTAGCGCAGAGTTTCGCGACGGCATCGCGTACTTCGCCCAGGTCGTGCTCGCGGACCGGCATTTTCTCTCCCGGATGACAGGTTATCATACGGTGGACGTCATTCCGGTCCCCGTTCGCCCATGCCCCACGTTCCCGCCTCCACCGCGCTTGCGCGCTTTCGCGTCCTCGATCTTTCGCGCGTTCGTGCCGGGCCCACGTGCGTGCGCCAGCTCGCGGATTTCGGCGCCGACGTCATCAAGATCGAAACGCCGCCGAGCATCGAGAGCGAAACGATGGGCGGGCCGCGCCACGGCCCGGACTTCCAGAACCTGCACCGCAACAAGCGCTCGATCACTCTCAACCTGAAGGACAAGGAGGGCGTGACGATCTTCATGAAGCTCGTGAAGACCGCCGACGTCGTGGTCGAGAACTACCGCCCCGACGTCAAGGACAGGCTCGGGATCGGATACGAATCGTTGAAGAAGATCAATCCCCGCATCATCCTTGCGAGCATCTCCGGGTTCGGCCAGGACGGACCCTACCGCGACCGGCCGGGCTTCGACCAGATCGCGCAAGGCATGGGCGGGTTCATGTCGATAACAGGGCTTCCCGGACAAGGACCTGTACGCGCCGGCACGGCGATCGCAGACATCTCGGCGGGACTCTTCGCGGCGCTCGGGATCCTCACGGCCTTACTCGAGCGCGAGAAATCCGGCGAAGGGCAGTGGGTGCAGTCCTCGCTCCTCATGTCGCAGATCGCGCTGCTCGACTTCCAGGCGGCGCGCTATCTGATGACGGGCGTGCCCCCCGGGCAGGCCGGCAACGACCACCCGACCAGCATGCCCACGTCCGCGTACAAAACGAAGGACGGCTACATGAACATCGCGGCGACAGGCGAGGCGATGTGGCGCCGGGTCTGCGAGGGCCTGGGGCGCAAGGACCTGCTCGAGCGCGAGGATTTCAAGGGCGAGCAGAACCGCTCGAAGAACCGCGTAGCGCTGAATTCCGAGATCGAGAAAGCGCTCGCCGCGCGCACCACCGCCGAGTGGATCGGGGTGATGACCGCGGCCGAAGTGCCGTGCGGCCCGATCTATTCGATCGATCAGATGTTCGACGACCCGCAGGTGCGGCACCTCGGCGCCGCAGTGAGCACGAAGAGCGCGAAGCTCGGCGAGATCCGCATCGTCAACCAGGCGGTGAAACTCTCGCGCACGCCGGCGCGAATCGCAACGGCGCCGCCGGAGCTCGGCGAACACACCGCCGAGGTGCTCGCCGAGCTGGGGTACGGCGAGGCTGCGGTCGAGACGCTGCGGCGGAAGCAAGTCGTCTAGGGGAGGCCCGCTACGGGTTGAGCAGTGGAATGCTCTTGTAGTCGCGCGCTTTCGGCAGCGACTGCAGATAGGCGTGGATGTCGGCGAGATCGGCGTCGGAGAGGATCGCCTTCTGGTACGGCGGCATCCCGCCCCGGGTGTTGCGCACGAAAGCCGACATCGCTTCGAGCGGCATCGGGTCCGGCGCGAGCTTCGGGCCGGCGACGCCGCCCTGCCCGGCGAAGCCGTGGCACTGCCAGCAGCCGTGCTTCGCGAAGGCGGTCTTGCCCTTGTCGGCGGAGCCGGCTGCCAAGGCCGCCTGACTCGCGCTGAGAACCGCGACGAGCAGCAGGGTTCTCTTCATCGCGGCTGGGTCCACACGTTGAGCAGCGCGGGCTGGCCCGCCTGCACGATTTTCACCGCCTCCTTCAGGGCGGACCCGAGCTGCGCCGGGTCCTTGATCGGGCCCCTCGCCCACCAGCCCATGGACTCCGCGAGCTTGTGGTACTCGATGTCCGGGTTCTCGATGCGCGTGCCGACCGGACCCATGTCGGCGCCGTAGTTCGCCGGGCGGTTGCGGAAGTTCGAGAGCCGCTGCACGTGCATCACCTCCTGGTGGTAGCCGCGGTTGTTGTGCATCACCGCGAGCTGCGGGATCTTGTGCTTCGCGGCGGTCCACAGCACCCCCGGCGCGTACATGAGGTCGCCGTCTGCCTGGATGTTCACCGAGAAGCGGCCGGCGTCGCGGTTGGCGAGCGCCGCGCCGACGGACGCCGGCGCGCCGTAGCCCACGCCGTAGCCGCCGGAGCGGCCGATCCAGTGATGGTGCTCGCTGAGCGGCCAGAGGCGGTTGAGCCAGTCGCTGACGTTGCCCGACTGGGACACGATCGACCAGTCGAGATCCTTGACCGCGGCGTAGGTCTCCGCGCACAGGCGCGCCGTGCTGATGGGACTCGCGTCCCAGGCGAGCGCCGCGGCCTGCTTGGCGCGCGCCTCGGCCTCGGCGTGCGCTTTCTTGGCCGCCTGGCCGCGCTGCTCGATCGCGGCCTTCTTCGAGCCGGGGATCGCCGCCTTCACCGCCTCGATGAGCGCCGGCAGCGTCGCCTCCGCGTCGCCCGCCATCGGCACGTCGATGACCTGGAAGCGCTGGAAATCCTGGTAGTTCGACTTGGTGTTCAGCTCGACCGATGAAATGCTGATGAGCTTGGTGCCGGGCTTGATGCGCGTGCCGTTCGCGCCGATTCCGCCGTTCTCGCCGTTGTCGGTATACGAGTTCACCGTCGCCCAGAAATCGGAGAGCTCCAGGCCCAGGATCACGTCGGCGCCGGAGACCGCGGTCGGCGGCGCGCTGAGGTAGTGCGTCTTCGGGAAGTTCACGCGGCTGCCCTGGTCGATGACGCGCGCCTGCAGCGTCTCGGCGAGCTGCACCAGGAGCTTGATGCCGTTCGGCGTGCGCGCGGCGCGGTCGGCCACGATGACGGGGTTCTGCGCCTCCGCGAGCAGCCTCGCGGCTTCCTTCACCGCGCCCGAGTCGCCCTGCGGGGGCGCGGTGGGCACGTAGCGCGGTATGGCGAGCTTGTCGCCGTGGTTGCGGATCACCTCCTGCTGCAGCCCGGCGTCGAGCGAGATCATCACCGGCCCGCAGGGCGGCGTCATCGCGATCTTGTAGGCGCGCACGAAGGACTGCGCGAAGTGCGCGAGCGACACCGGCGTGTCGTCCCACTTGGTGAAGTCGCGCACCAGCGCGTTGATGTCCTGCGCGGCGTGGAAGGTCGGCACCCCCGGCGGCCGCGTCGCGGCGTCCATGTCGTTGCCGCCGACGACGATCACCGGCACCCGGTCGCACCACGCGTTGTAGATCGCCATGGTGGCGTGCTGCAGGCCCACCGTGCCGTGGCACAGCGTCATCAGCGGCTTGCCGGCGATCTTGAAGTAGCCGTGTGCCATGCCGACCGCGGACTCCTCGTGCATGCAGGTGAGGAACTCCGGCATCTTGTTGCCGCCGTAGTTGATGAGCGACTCGTGGATGCCGCGGTAGCTCGATGCGCAGTTCGCCGGCAGGTACTTGATGCCCAGCGTCTTGATGACGTCGACCATGAAATCCGACCCGGGCCTGCCGCCGATGCGGTTCGTCGTCTCGCGCGGCGTCTCGGTCTCCGCGGCCGCGACCTGCAGCGTGGGCCTCAGCGCGGAAGGGACTCGCGGCGCGGGCGCCGGCTCGGCGGCGCGCGCGACGGGCGTGCTCATCGCAGCTGCGGCGGTCGCGGCGCCGGCCGCGGCGACTCCGCTCAGGAACTTGCGGCGATCGACCTGAGGACCCGGATCCTTGCGTGCCATGATTTTCTCCTCCTAAAGGCTGACCGCCTTGGCGCGGTCGTTGAAGCGTGATTCTAATCCAGGCGAGGTTTCAGGCGGACTTCCGGTCGCCGTTCCTCCCCGCGGAAAACCTCGCTACCGGCCTTTGAACTCCGGCTTTTTTTTCGCGAGAAACGCCCTCACGCCGGCCTTGAAGTCCTCGGTGTCGTAGCAGGCGTAGGCCTCGTCGCGCTCGGCCGCGGTGGGCGGGCGCGGGTTGGCGAGGCGGCGCGCGAATTTCTTGTGCCAGCGCGCGACGAGCGGCGCGCCGTCGGCGATGCGCCGCGCCGCCGCCGTCGCTTCCTCCTCGACCTTGTCGTCGGGCACGACGCGGCTCACCAGGCCCTTGTCCTTCGCTTCCTCCGCGCCGAACACGCGGCCTTCGAGCAAGATCTCGAGCGCGACGGCGCGGCCGACGAGAGCTATCAGCCCCTGCATCTCACCGTAGCCGACGACGAGGCCGAGGTTCTTGATCGGTATGCCGAAACGGCTCGAGGCTCCGCAGATGCGCAGGTCGCACTGCGTGATGACTTCGAGCCCTCCCCCGACGCAAACGCCGTGGATCATCGCCACGATCGGGTGCCGGCATCGCGCGATCGCGCCCATCGTCGCCTCGAGCACTGCGCCGTATTTTTTTGCGCTCTTCGCGTTCCTGCGCGTCGTCTCGAACTCGGAGATGTCCGCGCCGGCGGCAAAGGCCTTATCGCCGGCGCCGCGCATCACGATGCAGCCCAGAGACTTGTCGGCGTCGAGCTCGCGCATGACCTCGCCCAGCCGCTTCCAGGAGCCGAGTCCGAGGGCGTTCAGCCTGCCCGGGTTGCTGAGCGTAACGGTGGCGATGTCGCCATCGCGAGCGAGAAGGATTTCCCCGGACATGAGCTTTTCCCTAGGCTGTCTTTTTGACTAAAGCGCTCCGCATCCGGCCGAACGCCCCGCCGATCAGCGGCCAGAACAAGAGCAAGAGCGCGAGCGTGGTGATGGAACCGACCAGGCTGTTCGACCAGAACACGCGCATGTCGCCGCCGGCGCCGATCATCGAGAGGCGAAAGGAATCCTCCGCGCGGTTGCCGAGCACGAGCGCGAGCGTAAACGGCGCGAGCGGAATGCCGATTTTCTTGAACACGTAGCCGACGACGCCGAAGACGAGCATCAGCCAGATGTCGAACATGGCGTTCTGGATCGCGTAGGCGCCGACCGCGCAGGACACGACGATCATCGGCGCGATGGCCGAGAACGGCACGCGCAGGACGGCGGCGAAGAGCGGAACCGTGGACAGCACCATCACGAGGCCGACGATGTTGCCGAGATACATGGACGCGATCAAGCCCCAGACGAAATCCTTGTGCTCGACGAAGAGGAGCGGCCCGGGATTGAGTCCCCACACCATCAAACCGCCGAGGAGGATCGCCGCCGTGCCCGAGCCGGGAATGCCCAAGGCGAGCATCGGCAGCAAGGCGGACGTACCGGAAGCGTGTGCGGCGGTCTCGGGCGCGAACACGCCTTCGATGCGTCCCTTGCCGAAGCTCTCCTTGTCGTCGGAGAAGCGTTTCGCCAGGTTGTAGCCCATGAAGGAAGCGGCGATCGCGCCGCCCGGAGTGATGCCGAGCCAGCAGCCGATGGCGGACGATCGCAGCAAAGTCACCCAGTAACGCGGCATGTCCTTCCACACTTTCAGCACCACGCGCAAGCTGATGCTCGCCGCGTGACCGCGCAGGGCGAGGCGCTCCTCCATGGTGAGGAGGATCTCGCTGATCCCGAACAGGCCGATCACCGCGACGAGGAAGTTGATGCCGCGATAGAGCTCGCTCCAGCCGAAGGTCATGCGCAATTGCGCCGACACCGTGTCCATGCCGATGCCGGCGAGGAGCAGCCCGAGCGACATGGAGATGAGGGTCTTGTGCTTCTCCTCGCGTCCCAGGCCGACGAAGGAGCAGAAGGTGAGGAGATAGACCGCGAAGAATTCCGGCGGTCCGAACCTCAATGCAAAAGAGGCGATGCTCGGGGCGAGAAAGGTGATCAGCAGGACGGCGACCAGCGAACCGATGAACGATGAAGTAAAGGCAGCGGTGAGCGCTTCGGCCGCCTTGCCCTGCTGAGCCATCGGGTAGCCGTCGAAGGTGGTTGCCACCGACCAGGCCTCGCCGGGAATGTTGAACAAGATCGAAGTGATCGCTCCCCCGAAGAGGGCGCCCCAGTAGATGCACGACAGCATCACGATGGCGGATGTGGGATCCATGGTGAAGGTGAGCGGCAAGAGGATCGCCACGCCGTTCGGGCCACCGAGACCGGGAAGCACCCCCACGAAGATGCCGAGCACGAGGCCCACCATCATCAAGGCCAGCGTCTTGAACGTGAACAGGACCTCGAAGCCGTGCAGCAGAAGGCCGAGAGCTTCCATGCTAGTGACCGAACAGGGCTTCGATCGGCCCCTTGGGCATGAGGACGTCGAAGGCGACGTCGAAGGTGACGAACATGGCGAGCGCAAAGATGAAACTCGTCAGCAGCGACTTCCACCACGCGATGCGCCCGATGACGCGCATAAAGCCCGCGACCAGCAAGAAGCTCGCGACGTACAGCCCGAGCCACTGGGTGACGAGACAAAAGAGGCACGTGGGAACGAACACCTGCATCACGCGGCGAAGCTGGTCGCGGTTGACAAAGATCCGCTGCGCGCCGGCACGCTCGAGGAAGGCCACGACGAGGCCGTAGAGACTCGCGCCGCCGAGGACCATGGAAAGATAGAACGGGAAGTAACCCGCCTTCGGGCCGTCGGGCGCCCAGCCCATGCCGGTGCGCCAGTTGTCGAAGGCCATCAATCCGGCGAATGCGATCAGCAACAGCGAGACAACGATATCGACCGTGCGCGTATTCGCGACCCCGGGCGAGTCCTCCGCGGGCGCGTTCGGATCTTCGACGACGATTTCTTTTTCAGATTCGGCCATCGTTTTTGGAAAACTGCGAACGCTTCGCTGCCGCCCCAAGAGCGTGGGGCGGCAGGCGCTACTGCTTCGGCACGATCAGTTGGCGACGAAGCCCGCCTCGGTCATCAGATTCTTGTTCAGCGTGTCGTCTTCCTCGAGGAATTTCAGCATGTCGGAGCCGGTGAGAAAAATCGGCTTCAGCGCCTGCTTTTCCATGTAGTCCTTGTACTCGGCCGTCTGCGTCACTTTCTTGAAGAGATCGACGTAGAACGCGGCTTGCTCGGGCGTTACCTTGCCGGGCAGGAACATCGCGCGAAGCATCAGGTATTGCACGTCCAGGCCTTCTTCCTTGCAAGTCGGAATGTCGTTCCAGGACTGCTTGTCGGTGACCTTGGTCTTATAGCCGATGCGCTCCTTGTCGAACACGCACAGTGCGCGCACCTGGCCTGCGCGCCAGACTTCGAGGTTCTCCGAAGGATTGTTGACGTTCGACTGCGTGTGGTTGCCGACCAGTTGCGTCGCCGCTTCGCCGCCGGATTTGTATGGCAGGTAGGCGAACTTCGCGCCCGTCTTCTTTTCCATGAAGACCGTGAGCACGTGGTCTTCCCGCTTCGATCCGGTACCGCCCATCTTGAACGGCGGGTTGGCGGCCTTGGCGGCCGCGATGAATTCCTTCACGTTCTTGTGAGGCAGCGTGGTGTTGTCCCACAGCACGAACTGGTCGAGCGCGATGACCGACACCGGCGTGAGCTCGCGCCAATTGAACGGGATCTTGGCCGAGAGCGGTAGCATATAGATGAGCGAGTAGGCTATGAGCACCTTGTTCGGGTCGCCCGCGCTCGATTTCATGTACATGAGCGCCTCGGCGCCCGAGGCCCCGCCCTTGAGCGTGACCACCATCGGCTGCGCCATCAGCTTGTTCTTCTGGATCGCAGCCTGCATCATCCGCGCCATCTGGTCGGAGGCACCGCCCGCGCCGGCGGCAACCACGATTTCGACCGGCTTGGTCGGCTCCCATGCCAAGGCGGGCGCCGCGGTCAGCGCAAAGACCGCAACCGCAAGGGTGCTGCGTTTCATGGATTTCATAACACCTCCTCGGAAAAAACGCCCCGCGGTTTTTAATCCAACAGTTCCGCGGATGCTGAAAACGATTAAGAGCCTCTGAACAAGCTCCTATGCCGCCTTGCGCGGGGCCGCCCGTGCGCTCTCGGCAAGGTGATCGAGCGCCGCGAGCACGCCGCCTTTCCGGTGCGGAACGTTCGCCAGAGCGAGGCCCATCTCGATGCCGGCGAGGGTGCCCGCGAGCATCAGATCGTTGAAGTCGCCGAGGTGTCCGATTCGGAATACTTTCCCTGCGAGCCTCCCCAGTCCGGTGCCGAGGGACATGTCGTAGGCTTCGAGGATGATCTTGCGCAGAGCGTCGGCGTCGTGTCCGGCGGGCACCATCACCGCGGTGAGAGAGTTCGAGTATTCCTCGGGCGACGCGCACAGGATCTCCAGGCCCCAGGCACGCACCGCGCGCCGCGTGCTCTCCGCGTGGCGCGCATGGCGGGCGAAGACGTTTTGCAGGCCCTCCTCCTCGAGCATCGCGAGTGATTCGCGCAGGCCGTAGAGCAGGTTGGTCGCCGGCGTGTAGGGGAAATAGCCGCTCTTGTTGTTGGAAAGCATCTCGTCCCAGGCCCAATACGAGCGCGGGAGTGCAGCCGTACGCGACGCCCTGCTCGCCTTTTCGCTCACGCAATTGAACGACAGGCCGGGCGGCAGCATCAGGCCTTTTTGCGAGCCCGCGACGGTGACGTCCACGCCCCACTCGTCGTGGCGGTAGTCGATCGAGGCGAGCGAGGAGATCGTGTCGACCATGTAGAGCGCGGGGTGTCCTGCCGCGTCGATCGCCTTGCGTATCGCGCCGATGCGGCTCGTGACCCCGGTCGAAGTCTCGTTGTGCACCACGCACACGGCCTTGATCCGGTGCTCGCGGTCTTCCCCGAGCTTGGCTTCGACCGCGGCCGGATCGACGCCGCGTCTCCAGTCGGTGGGGACGAGGTCGACGGAGAGGCCGAGCTTGGTCGCCATCTTGTGCCACAGAGAGGCGAAATGGCCGGTTTCGAACATCAAGACGCGCTCGCCCGGCGAGAGCGCGTTGACGAGCGCGGCTTCCCAGGCGCCGGTGCCCGAGGCGGGATAGATCACGACGGGCGCGCGGGTCTGGAACACTTTTTTCAGCCCCTCGAGGATCTCCAGCCCCATGGGGCCGAAATCGGGGCCACGGTGGTCCATCGTAGCGCGGTCGATCGCGCGCAGAACGCGGTCGGGGACGTTGGTCGGCCCCGGGATCTGCAGGAAATGGCGTCCGCTCCGGTAGGGCATGACTTGCTCGCTGATCGTTGAAGGACGGGTAGTTTATCGGAAAAGCTCCCGGCCTCCATGATTTGGCTCAAGGCTGCGGTATCATGGAGCACGCGCGGTTCGAAGGAAATCCCATGGCGCTCGGCATCGACATCATCTCCGACGTGGTCTGTCCCTGGTGCTTCATCGGCAAGAGGAGGCTGGAAGCCGCGCTCGAGCTGTACCGGACGCGCAAGCCCGCGGCCGCGGCGCCTCAGGTCACCTACCACCCCTTCGAGCTGAACCCGGACGTGCCGCGCGAGGGCATCGCCCGCGCCGATTACATCGCGAAGAAGTTCGGTGCGCGCGGCTACAGCGCGCACGACCGCCTGGTGCAGGCGGGCAAGCCGCTCGGCATCGCCTTCGCTTTCGACAGGATAACGCGCCAGCCCAACACGCTCGCGGCCCACGCGCTGATCGAATCGGCGCGCCGGCGCGGAGTTCAGGGCGCGGTGAAGGAGGCGCTGATGCAGGCTTTCTTCGTCGACGGCCTGGATCTCACCGATACGCAGACTCTGGTCCGCGTCGCCTCGGAGGCGGGACTGAACCGCAAGGAAGCGGAGGCTGCTCTCGCGGACGAGGCGCTGCGCCGCGCCGTGGCCGAGGAGGAAGACAAGGCGCGCGCCATGGGCGTGAACGGCGTGCCTTTCTTCATCTTCAACAACCGGCTCGCGGTCGAGGGAGCACAGCCGCCCGAGGTGCTGCTCGACGCGATGCTCGAAGCCGAGAAGGAACCCGCGGCCGCGTGACGCATGGCCCGCGCGCCTTCGACGGTCTCCCCCGTTTCTTTTCATCCGCGCTCGGGCAACAGCGCGCTCGCGGCCCGCTTGCGGCGCGAGATCGAAGGCGAGGTCCTGTTCGACCCTGCGAGCCGCGGTCGCTACTCCACCGACGCCTCGATCTACCAGATCGATCCGGTCGGCGTGGTCGTGCCGAAGACCGAGCAGGACGCGAAAATCGCGCTGCAGATCGCGGTCGAGGAAGGCGTTCCGGTCCTGCCGCGCGGCGCGGGCAGCTCGCAATGCGGCCAGACGGTGGGCGCTGCGCTCGTCATCGACCACAGCAAATTCCTCGACAGCATCGTTTCCTTCGACAAGGAGGCTGCCACCGCAGTGGTGCAGCCCGGGGTCGTGCTCGACGGCCTCAACGCGCAGCTGCGGCGGCACGGGCTGTGGTTCCCGGTGGACGTGTCCACGAGCGCGCAGGCGACGCTCGGCGGCATGGCCGGCAACAACTCCTGCGGTTCGCGCTCGATCCGTTACGGCAACATGGTGCACAACGTGCTCGGCATCGACGCGCTGCTCGCCGACGGCAGCGAGCACCACTTCGGCGTGGTGCCGGCCGATGTTTCGCGGCTTTCGGGCGACGCGCGTTATGTAGAGCTTGCGAAGAAGGTGCGCGCCATCGCGGAGCGGGAAGCCGGCGAAATCGAGGCGCGCTGGCCGAAGGTGCTGCGGCGCGTGCAGGGCTACAACCTGGATTTCGTGAAACCTCGCGGCGAATGGAACTTCGCGCAGCTCTTGGTCGGCTCGGAAGGCACGCTCGCGTATTCCAGGCGGATCCATCTGAAGCTCTCGCCCCTGCCCCGGTTCAGGACCCTGGGCGTGTGCCATTTCCGGTCCTTCCGCCAATCGATGGAAGCGCCGCAACACATAGTCAAACTGTCACCGACGGCGGTCGAGCTCGTGGATCGGACGATGATCGGCCTGGCGCGCGGCAACCCGGCGTACCGCGCGATCGTAGAGAGATTCGTCCGCGGCGATCCCGACGCGATCCTGCTGGTCGAGTTCGTCGGAGACGATCGCGACGGGCCTGCCGACAAGCTCGAGCGGCTCGCCGCACTCATGGCCGACCTCGGCCATCCGGGCAGCGTGATCCGGATCATCGACGCCGCACTCCAGCGGGACGTATGGGAGGTGAGAAAGGCCGGCCTCAACATCATGATGTCGATGAAAGGCGACGGCAAGCCCGTCTCCTTCATCGAGGATTGCGCGGTCCCTCTGGAAAACCTCGCCGAGTACACCGATTCGCTGACGCAGGTCTTCCGCAAACACGGCACCGAAGGCACCTGGTACGCGCACGCCTCGGTGGGAACGCTGCACGTGCGGCCGATACTCGACATGAAGAGAGACGGCGCGAAGAAAATGCGGGCGATCGCGGAAGAAGCCTGCGCCCTGGTGAAGAAATACAAGGGCGCCGCCTATTCGGGGGAGCACGGCGACGGTCTGGTGCGCTCGGAGTGGATCGAACCCGTCATCGGTTCACGCCTTGCCGCGGCGCTC
>Ga0209155_1000080_pt1 | contig 39680 bp, 38 predicted proteins | sample GraSoiAngelo_122_FD_185879 | JGI IMG/M metagenome (GOLD analysis project Ga0209155, IMG submission 185879) | Grasslands soil microbial communities from the Angelo Coastal Reserve, California, USA - 14_0927_02_20cm (SPAdes) (version 2) | ecosystem: Environmental > Terrestrial > Soil > Grasslands ... | reverse complement strand
GGGCGCAACCGGTTAAGAGGACCATCGCCACCGCCGGAAGCCAACGCACAATAGCAATACGGACGAGCTCGCTGTGGCGCTTACGTGACCTGGTTCCACGACTTGACCTGAGCCGCCGGTCACCCTAGGATTGAGCTGCCCTGCCGCGGCAGGTCGAGCAAGGGGACCGGTTTTCCGAAGGAGGGGGATGCCCATACGCCGAGATTGCGCTCGTCTCTTTTTGCACACCACTTAAAAAGGGGATGGCTATGCGTCGGACACTCAGCCTGCTCACCATAGCGCTGGTCGTCGTTGCGGCTGGCGCGATTGCCGGTTCGGCCGCCTCGCCCAAGACACCACCAAGCAAGCAGGAGATCGCCAAACGGATTCTGGCGACACCGGCCGGAAAGGCCCTCACGCCGACCGCTCGGATCGCGTTGGAAGCGATCGCGCGCGGCGACCACAGGGCCACGCCAGACTCCAACGGCATGAACGCACCGGCAGCGGTTCGGCAAGCCAAGGGTGCGAAGCCGGGCGGCGGTCCGCTCCCGAATATGCGAGTCAACGATCCAGGCAAAGACTCGAACCAGGTCGATCAGACGACCCAGAGCGAAACCTCGATCGCCGTCGCCGGCTCGAATGTGGCGGTCGGCTACAACGACTCCCAGCGAACGCTGCTGGTCTTGACGGCCGCGAGCAACTTGAGCGGCGTGTCGAACTCCACCGATGGCGGCCAGACCTTCACCGACGGAGGTACCATCCCGAACGCTGCGGGGAAGAACAACTTCGGTGATCCGTGGCTGGCAACCGACAGCGCCGGCACCATGTACTACTCGAACCTGGTCCTCGACTCAGCCAACTTCGCACTCCTGGTGGGTGTGGCGAAGTCGACGGACGGGGGGAAGAGCTGGAGCCAGGCGACTCCGATCCCACCGCCTCCAGGAAACGAGTTCGGTTATAGCGCGGACAAGGATGCCATGGTCGCAGCAGGAACAGGCAACCTTTACGACACCTGGGACGACTTCACCGGGACATTCGATTCAAGCACCGGTGCCTTCACCGAGTTCAGCGGTTTGCCGGTGGCCCACTCCACGGATGCTGGCGGCAGCTGGTCGATCGCCTACGCCGACAAAACCGTGCTTTTCGCGTTCGATCCGAACAAGCCACCGGACTGCTCCTTCCACCAGTACATCGGCGCAATGCCGCTGGTGGCCGCGGACGGGACGGTCTATGAGGCGGCCCTCAAGTTCGGGTACAACGACCCGACCTGCTCGGGGACGGTACCCATTACCGAAGAGGAGTGGATCTTCGCTTCTCACGATGGTGGGCAGACGTTTCCGCAGAAGGTCAAGATCGCGGACGTGTCCCCGTCGACCGGCGCCTTCTTCGGGGCCTTCCTATTGGGACCGGGCCAGTTCATGAGAAATCTCGAGTTTCCGACGCTGGCCGTGAAGGATGGCAATCTGTATGCGGCGTGGAACGATGGCGCCTCGGGCCACAGCCACGTCGTCCTGGCGACATCAAAGGACGGGGGCAATACCTGGAAGACCTCGCCGGTCACCTCAGGCAACAACGACGAGGCGCAGCCGGCGCTGAGCGCCGATTCGAGCGGACTGCACCTGCTGTATTACGAAATCAGCCCCGCGGGTGATGGCAGCAGCCAGCTCGATGTGCTGGTTTCCAACTCGAAGAGCGGCACTAGCTGGACACCGAACCGCGTGACGAGCCAGTCATTTCCGGGTGTCTACACGCTGCCGCAGTTCGACCCGATCATCGCCTTGACGTACATGGGCGACTACATCGCCAACGTGAGCGACGGCACGCACCAGTATTTCGCCTGGGGCGACAACCGGGATTCCGTGACGAACTTCCTGTGGCCCCAGGGCCGCCACGACCCGGACGTGTTTTTCGCCAAGCAGTAGAGAAGTATCAATTTAGGGAAGCGGCCTTCGCGGCCGCTTCCCTATGAACGCCTGTTGGGCTAGCAGCTTGTTCCGCTGGCGGCGACTGTCGTCGGCACCTGGTAGAAGCGCAACTGCAACAGCTTCAGACCGGTGTTGTCGTACTGCCAGAGGTAGTTTTGCAGCGATGAATCGAAAAGCGGAGTCCGCGTCAGCTTACCGTCGATGCACTGGCTGACGAAGAGCAGGTCGGCACTTACGTTCGTAAAGACGCTCTGGCCGGTTTTGCGCGTCTGGACCATGACGTATTGCGATGTCGAGCAGATCAGCTCGCCGGTCGTGGGATCGGTGGCGCAGGTCGTCGTACTGGAGCTGCCGCCCGGCTTGGCGAGCGCCCGCGCCCACACCGAATAGATCGTCGTGACGCTTGTCGACGTCGTGCTCCCGACCGGGTTGGGCAACTGGAATCCCGCGCTCCCGTCAAGGCAGTTCGGATCAAGGACCTGGAAATCGCCCGGCGACAGAGCAATCTTGCATTGTCCCTGGAGCGGCACGAAGATGTCGTGGCCGTTCGAGCCGATCGACGAACTGCCACCCTTGACAACGCCATGGATGTTCAGGTTGTAATGCGGCCCACTCGGTGCGCCGTTCCCGGTGATACTCCGAGCCGCCGCAGTGGTCGGGGCCGCGGTCTGGGTTTTCAGGAGCGCGGCTTGCGAATGGAAAACGCCGGCCGCAATTGCCGGCCCCGGAATGATGGCGGCTACCGCTAGCAGAAATATGCCTGCCAGCACGATGAATGCGGAACGAAGGCCCATTGTGTTTACCCCCACTCGATGAACTCAGCCGATGCGCCGCCGATCGCGGCCCTTGATCTCGACCACCTCCCTGAGATCCACAATGAATGTCTCGCTTCCCGCTCGCAAGGCGATTCACCACCTCGGTACCCGGTGACCGAGCGATCGCAACTCCCTTACGGGATCCGTTACGATCGTCGGCTTCCCGTAGCGGCCACTAGCCGTACGGAAAGAACGCGGGAGGCGTTATGAGGACCGGGACGTGGACCGCGAGGCCTCGAAGCGTGCGATATCGGTCTCGTCGCGCAACGTCAGGGCAATTTCGTCCCAGCCGTTGAGGAGACACTCGCGAAAGAAGGAGTCAATGGAGAATCGAACCCCCCACCCCGGACCTCCCCCGCGCTGCGGGATGGTGATTTCCGTCGATTCGAGGTCGACCGTGATCTGGCTACCGGGTTCGTGCAACGCTAGGTCGATGAGCGTGCGAACCGCGGCTTCCGGCAACTCGACCGGGAGAAGACCGCAGCGGAAACTATTGCTCTTGAAGATGTCGCCGAACGAGGGGGCGATCACGACCCGGAACCCCGCCTCGAGCAGCGACCAGGGCGCGTGCTCCCGCGACGAGCCACATCCGAAGTTCGCACCGGTCACCAGGACACTCGCGCCGAGGTATGCCGGCCTATCGAGGATGAAGTCCCCAGCCTGCCGCCAGTCGTAGAAGAGAAACGGGCCGAAGCCGGTCCGCTCGATCCGCTTGAGGAATTGCTTGGGAATGATCTGGTCGGTATCGACGTTCACTCGGTCGAGGGGGGCGAGAATGCCGGTGACGCGGGTAAACGGTTCCATCAGTTGAATTCCCGAACGTCCACCAGATGACCGGCGATGGCCGCCGCCGCGGCCATTGGCGGGCTGACCAGGTGCGTCCGGCCCCCGCGTCCTTGCCGTCCCTCGAAGTTCCGGTTGCTGGTCGAAGCGCAGCGCTCGCCCGGTCCGAGAATGTCCGGATTCATGCCGAGGCACATCGAGCAACCCGCGTCGCGCCATTCGAAGCCGGCCTCGCGAAACAATGCGTCAAGACCCTCGGCCTCGGCCTGCCGCTTCACGCTCGCCGATCCCGGTACCACCATGGCGCGCACCTTTGGATGGACCCGGTGACCGCGAACCACTGAGGCGGCGACCCGCAGGTCTTCCATGCGGGCATTGGTGCAGGACCCGATGAACACCCGGTCGATCGCGATCGCCTCGATCGCCGTGCCCGGCTCCAGCGCCATGTACTGGAGGGCCCGCTCGTCCGTCTCTGTCGACGGCGCCGGAACGCTGCCGCTGACGGGCACGGACTGCCCCGGGTTCGTGCCCCAGGTGACGTACGGCTCCAGGCGGCCGGCGTCGATCGAAACCTCCCGATCGAAGGTCGCGTCGCGATCGGACGTCAATCTCCGCCACCGATCCACAGCCTGATCCCACCGATCGCCGGCCGGCGCGTACTCTCGTCCCCTGAGATAGGCGAACGTGGTGTCATCCGGCGCGATCACGCCGGCCCGGGCGCCGGCCTCGATCGTCATGTTGCAGACCGTCATCCGGCCCTCCATCGACAGGCCCCGGATAGTCGAGCCGCGGTACTCGAGGACGTGCCCGCGGCCGCCCTCGACACCGATGCGGGCGATGATGCCGAGCGCCACGTCCTTGGCCGTGACGCCGACGGGGAGCGGTCCTTCGACGATCACGGCCATGGTCTGTGGCCGGCGCTGCCGAAGACACTGGGTGGCGAGCACATGCTCAACCTCCGAGGTGCCGATCCCGAAGGCGAGCGCTCCCAGGGCGCCGTGGGTCGCGGTGTGCGAGTCGCCGCAGACGATCAGCAGCCCGGGTTGTGTGAGGCCGAGCTCCGGACCGATGACGTGAACGATGCCCTGGCGGGCGTTGCCCATGCCGTACAGCTGGATGCCCTCGCGCCGGCAGTTCTCCTCGAGCGCCGACATCTGGCGCTCGGCCACCTGATCGGCTGCGGCCCGCCCGCCGACCGTGGGGACGTCGTGATCCATCGTGGCGATCGTCAGGTCGGGCCGGCGGACACGTCGCTTGGCGAGCCGCAAACCCTCGAACGCCTGCGGCGACGTCACCTCATGAACGAGGTGAAGGTCGACATAGAGCAGGTCCGGTTCGCCGTCCCGGGCCGCCACCACGTGGTCATCCCAGATCTTTGCCGCCATCGTCCGCGCCATTACTTGCTCTCCGCCAGCGCCCGGACGCGCAGCGCCAGGAGCAGATCGAGGCGCGCATCGGCGTCCTTGAGGTCGACACCGGTCACCTCACCGATCCGCCGCAGCCGGTAATGGAGCGTGTTGAGGTGGATGTGCAGGTCGCGGGCCGATTGCCGCAGATTGCCGTGGCGCTGCAAGTAGACCTCGAGGGTCCTGAGCAGCGGCGCGCCGCGGGCCCGGTCGTAGTCGATCAGCGGAGCCAGCATTCGGCCGGCAAAGGCATCCAACCCGGCGCGGTCCTCGACCTGGGCCAGCAGCCGGTAGACGCCAAGCCGGTCGTAGTTGATGACCTGTTCGCGCTTGCCGAAGCGCACCATCAGGTCCAGCGCGCGCTGGGCTTCGGTGAAGGCCGGCTTGAAGTCGTCGGGCTTGACGCACAGCCGGCCGATCGAGACCGACACCGTGATGCCGAGCTCCGACTCGGCGACCGCCTCGCGGATCCGCCCGGCCAGGGCCTCGGCCTCCGGGTCCTTGCCGTCGGCAGGCCGGGGGACGAGGACGATGACGCTGTCGCTATGGGCGCTGACCAGGTGTCGCGGATGTTGCCGGCGAACCGCGCCGGTCACCACCTGGAACAGCTGATGCTTGAGCGCGATGACCCGCCCTTCCTCGTAGTGCTGCTCCCTGATGAACCGCCCGAAGTGGTCGACGTCCACCACCAGCAGCCGGTGCGGCACCGAGAGGTCGTACCGGAGGTGTCGCGCGCGACGCTGGACGTTGGCCTCGTCACCGAAGGTGCCATTCAGCAGGTCATCGACCAGTTCGCCGCGGACCCGGTCCTCGGCCTCGGCGACTTCGCGCTGCTTGATCATCTCGAGCGCGATCACGGTCGCGGCGTGCTCGATCGCCATCATCGCGAGCTCTTCGTGGTGCTGCGGGAGATCGATGATAGACAGATACCCGAGGCATTCTCGGCCCGCCAGCACGGGCGCGATGATGCGTTGGGCGGTCAGGCCGAGCTCCGGGAACGGGGGGACCTTGTGGGGGACGCGACCCTGGACCACCTCGTGCAGCATGGCCCTGATGGCGGCGGCCTGCTGCACCTTGGGCGGGGTGCCGTGATGGGCGAGCGTCTGTTGCCGGTGCTTGTCCGTCACGCCGGGGACGACGTGGCTGGCAAGCAGGTGGAAATTGATGTCTTCGAGGGCGATCGAGCTTTCCACCAGCTCACCTAACGTCTTGACGATCGCGTTCAATCCCTGAGCGTCGAGCGCCAGGTCGGTGAACTGGCGGTGGATCTCGATCGAACGCCGCAGCTCCGCGTTCTGCGCGTTGATGATCCGCTCCAGGATCGGGTTCATGATCTCGAGGTAGGAGACGTCGGGCGGGATCCGGATCAGTGGGATGCCGAACTCGTCGGCCTGGCCGAGCATGTCGGCCGGGATCTGGGGCAGGTAGCGCTCGGGCTTGATCACCAGGCCGGCCGACTTGACGGCGGCCAGGTTGCGCATCAAATCACGCTGGGCCTCCCGGTCGTCCTTGATGGCGAACGCCACCGTCAGCAACAGCTCGCCCTCGGCGAGCCAGCTGATGGTTTCGGGGGATTCCAGGACCTTCACCCAGGTGATGGTTCGGTCGAGGCCGCCGGCCCCGGCCAGCACCTCTCCCCTCCTCAATCCCCCCAGCGCCATCGCTTCCCGGACGGTCAGCGCCATGGGAGTGATTAGTATGCCTTACCGGCGGGCTCGCGTGAAGGACCAAAGGAACCAAGGACTTTCGGCTCCTTCACACAATGGACGCTCTCGGCTGAGGCTGCTAGCGTCTCCACCTGAGTCAACCGGCGTTGATGGGGCTTACTCACCCCCGGAGTCGGCGGACTCGAACAAGAGGGGCGGTCTCTGGGGCCGCAAGCAAGGTGGTACCGCGGGAGGGGTTCCTCTCGTCCTTGCAGCAGAGCATGCCGGTCGACCAAGCAAGCTGCAAGGAGGTACCGATGGCCAGCTATACGATCGAGATTCCCGACGGGCTGCACCACGAGATCCAGGAGCGCAGGCACCAGATCGACGTGGCCGGCATCTGTACGCAGGCGCTGACCGCCGCCGTCGCCGAGCGGCCAAACTCGTCGCATCAGTTCGGGCGAGATCACGAGGTTACCGAGTCGATCAATCGCATGTTCAGCGGTTGAGAGGCGTCGCACCCGTGAGTACCAGCATGATCGACCGGGTTGAGCACGAACTCGCGCCCTTTGCCCCTGCGCCCCTGGAACGGACCAGTGGCAACTTTTGGCTGATCGAGACGCTGCGTCGTTGGGGCATCACCGCCTATGCCGGCGTCAATGGTGGCGGGTTGATCCATGTCACCAAGCACCTCGAGCCGCTGAGCGACCCGTCGGAGGCAACCGACGGCGCGCCGCGGCTGCTGACGATGGGCGAGTATGTCGCCGGCTTCGTGCCGCTGGGCTACTACCTCGCCTCCGGCCGGATCGGCGGCTGCATTACAACGACCGGCGCCGCGACCAAGCTTGGCGGAAGCGGCCTCACCGACGCCAAGTTGCACAACATCCCGGCGGTCTATCTTGTCGCCCTCAACTCGACGATGTCGATCGGACAGGCTCCGCTCCAGGATGTGTCGATTCACGGCATGAACATCGTCCCGCAGCTCCAGGCGGAGCTGGGTGAGGGCTGCATCGTCATCGACGACATCGACACCATGGAGGAACAGCTGGAGCGGGCGCAGGCCATTCTGATGGAGTCGAGGCCGGTCGCCATCGCCTTCTACCCCGACATCCTGTCGAAGACCGTGAACGTCGACGTCCCCTCTCAGCCGCGGGAACGCGGCTTTCGTCCCCAGGACATCGAACGGTTCGTCGAGGATTTTCCCCGGATCGCGGACGGGCGCCGCGTTGTGATTTATGTCGGCAGCGAGGCCGCCCGCTGGCCGGGCATGCCCGCGCTCACCACCCGGCTGTCGGAGCTGGTGCAGGCACCGACCGTCTGGTCGGTCAACGGCGCGAACGCCGTTTCCCCCGAAAATCGCTACGGCTTCGGCTACATCTCCTTCGGCGGAAACGACGAGGCCATGAAGCTCTGGCGGAGCGTCGGCCCCGACGACTGCGTCATTGCGCTGGGCTTCGATCCCGGCGAGTACTCGCTCAACCTGGCGACCATCCCCGCTGGACAGGTCTGGCACTTCACCGGATGGACCGAGCAGTACGGCCACATCGCCGGTGAGTTCCGTCACCGCGTGCGCGGCGATTACAGCGTTGTGCGTGGCGACCTCGACGCCGTCCTCGGCGAGCTGATTCCGCGGCTCACCAGCCGCGGCGTCGGCCGGCGCCCGCCGGTTGAGCTGCCCGAGCGCTTGAACACTCGACAGATCTCCAGGGACGTCCGCGACGGTTCCGTCGATTTCATCGCGTTCTACGAGGCGCTGCACAAACTCTGGCGGCCCCACAGCATCGGATTCGACGACGTCTGCATCGCCTACAAGGATCGGCAATACGTGACCCAGCGACCTCACCCGTACATTCCCTTCCACACGACCCACGATGGGTCGGCGATGGGCGGAGGCTTCGGGCTTGGCGTTGGAGCAAAGCTTGCTGACCCGAGCCTCCACACCTTCGTGTTCTCCGGTGATGGCTGCTGGCGGCTGTTCGGTGGCGCCCTGGCCGATGCGGCCAACCTCGACCTCCGCCTGTTCATCATCAACAACGGCGTCTATGGGATCGTCGACAAGGGACTGGAAGTCGTCATCCCGGATGTGGAACGCCGGCGCTATCATGCGTCACTGCCGTCCATCGACTTCGTCGGCGCGGCCCGCGCGCACGGCTGGGACGGCTACCGGGTGAAGCCCGATTTGAGCAACCTCGGCGAGATCATGGACGCCTGCTACGAGCAAACGGGGCAGTCGATCGTGGTCGATGTGCCGGTCGACGCCGACCAGGTCATCGGTCTGAATCCTCGCCTCAACAACCTCACCACCAAGACTTACCTGTAATGGCGAAGGTCTATCACGACGACGACGCGGACATGTCGGCGCTCGCCGGTCAGCGGGTCGCGGTGATCGGCTACGGCAGCCAGGGCCATGCCCACGCCCTCAACTTGCAGGACAGCGGCGTCGACGTGGTGGTCGGCCTCTACAAGGGCAGCAAGTCGTGGGCCGCGGCGGAGCAGGAAGATCTCCGGGTGGAGACCGTCGAAAAGGCGGTCGAGCTGGCCAACCTGATCATGATGCTCGTGCCGGACCAGACCCAGAAGCGACTCTACGACGAGGCGGTCCAGCCCAACCTGCGGCCGGGTAGCGCGCTGATGTTCGCGCACGGCTTCAACATCCACTTCAGCCAGATCGTGCCGCCGTCCGACGTCGACGTCGCTATGGTGGCGCCCAAGGGACCCGGCCACATCGTCCGACGGCTCTTCACGGAGCGGGTCGGAGTGCCGGCGTTGTTCGCGGTCCACCAGGATACGACCGGCCAGGCGCGCGCGCGGACGCTCGCTTATGCGCGCGGCATCGGCTCGACGATGGCCGGCGTGCTCGAGACCAGCTTCAAGGAGGAGACCGAGACCGATCTCTTCGGCGAGCAGGCCGTGCTCTGCGGCGGCCTGACGTCGCTGGTCAAGAACGGCTTCGACACGCTCGTCGAGGCCGGCTACCAACCGGAGCTCGCCTATTTCGAATGCCTGCACGAGATGAAGCTGATCGTCGACCTCATGTACCAGGGCGGTATGAGCTACATGCGGTACAGCATTAGCGACACCGCCGAATTCGGTGACTATGTCAGCGGCCCGCGCGTGATCAGCCCGACGGTTCGTGAGGAGATGCGCCAGATCCTCCGGGAGATCCAGGATGGCACGTTTGCCCGCACCTGGATCCTCGAGAACCAGGCCGGCCGGCCGGCGTTCAACGCCTATCGTCAACGGGCGAAGTCGGAACAGATCGAGAAGGTGGGCTCGGAGCTGCGTGCCATGATGCCGTGGCTCAAGCCCAACGGGAAGGCGAAGAACTGATGGACGGGCGGGTTTTCATTTTCGATACGACGCTACGCGACGGCGAGCAATCACCGGGCGCATCACTCAATCCTGACAAGAAGCTCCAGATCGCGCGCCAGCTGGCGCTCCTGGGCGTCGACGTCATCGAGGCCGGCTTCCCGCTGTCGTCGCCCGGCGATTTCGAGGCGGTGCAGCGGATCGCGCGCCAGGTGGAAGGACCCATGATCACGGCGCTGGCCCGTGCAGCGCGCCCGGACATCGACGCGGTCTGGCAGGCGGTTCGCGATGCCGAGCGCAAGCAGATCCATATGGTGCTGTCGGTGTCGGACATCCACATCGAACGAAAGCTGCGATCGAACCGGCGCGACGTGCTCCGCCGAGGCGTCGAGGCGGTCGAGTATGCCCGGTCGCTTTGCGAGGACGTCGAGTACTCTCCGGAGGACGCCGGCCGCGCCGATCCCGAGTACCTCTATGAAACGCTCGAGGCGGTCATCGACGCGGGCGCGACAGTGGTCAACATTCCGGACACCACCGGCTACACCCTGCCGAATGAGTTCGGTGCCCTGATCGCGTCGATCCGGGACAACGTGTCGAACATCGAGCGGGCCCTGATCAGCGTCCATTGTCACAATGACCTGGGCCTCTCGACCGCAAACAGCGTGGCGGCGGTGCTGAACGGCGCTCGCCGGGTCGAGTGCACCATCAACGGCATCGGCGAGCGGGCCGGCAACGCCTCGCTCGAAGAGGTGGTGATGATCCTGCGCACGCGTGAAAAGTCACTCGGGCTGCGCACCGGCATCGATACCACGCGCCTCGCCGCGGTGAGCACGCTGGTCGCGCGGCAGACCGGCATCCCCGTGCAGCCGAACAAGGCCGTGGTCGGCGGCAACGCGTTTGCCCACGCCTCCGGCATTCACCAGGACGGCGTGCTCAAGGACAAGCTCACGTACGAGATCATGCGGCCCGAGGACGTGGGGATGGGCGAGAGCCGCATCGTGCTTTCGCCCAGGTCGGGGCGGCATGCGTTTCAGTTCCGGCTGGCGGAGTTGGGCTACCACCTGCCGGAGGCTGCCTTCGCCCGGGCGTGGGAAGAATTCCTGGACCTCGCCGACCGCAAAAAGGACATCCTCGACCGCGACCTCGAAGAGATCGTGCGCAGCACCCAGGTGGTCGCCTGATGGCCGTCGAGCCGCAACCGGAGTTGGATCCGACCACAACCGCCTCAAACGCTCGTATCGCACTAAAGCGCGACTCGCGTGGGCCGGCGGGGCCCGCCACATCGATCTATGGCGGGTTCGCCTACTTCCAGGGCGCGATCGTTCCCTTCGAGGACGCCAAAGTCAGTGTCGGGACGCACGCGCTCAACTACGGCACCGCGTGCTTCGAAGGTATCCGGGGCTACTGGAACCCGGATCACAAGGAGATCTACCTGCTCAAGCTGGCCGAACACTACCAGCGGTTCCTGAAATCGACGGCGCTGCTCAAGATCAAGCTCGATGAATCGGTCGAGCAACTGTGCGAGCTGACCCGCGAGGTGGTCCGGCGTGACGGCTATCGGACCGACGTCTACGTGCGACCGATCGCCTACAAGGCCTCGCCGATCATCAAGGTCGACCTGCACTCACCGCAGGACGACGTCGCAATCTTCGCCATGCCGATGGGCGGCTACTCCCGCATCGACGGACTGCGGGTGACGATCTCCTCATGGCGCAGGATCAGCGACAACAGCATCCCGGCGCGGGCCAAGATCACTGGGGCGTACATCAATACCGCGCTCGCGGCGGAAGACGCCAACGCGGCGGGATACGACGACTGTCTGATGCTGACCGAGGACGGGCATATCGCCGAGGGAAGCGCCGCCAACTTCTTCATGGTGCAGGGGCGGACGCTGGTGACGCCACCCGTCACCGACGACATCCTGGTGGGCATCACCCGGGCGGCGGTGATGCGGCTGGCACTCGACTTCGAGCTCGATATCGTCGAGCGAAGCGTGGACCGGACCGAGGTCTATCAGGCCGATGAGGCGTTCCTCTGTGGTACCGGAGTTCAGGTGGCGCCCATCGTCGAGGTGGATGGGCGCCCGATCGGCTCGGGCCGGCCGGGATCGATCACCCTCGGGATGCAGGATGCCTACTTCCTCGCCGTACGCGGCAACGATCCCCGCTACCGGCAATGGTGCACCCCGGTTTATGGCGGAATGCCACGAATTACCGAGTCGCGTTGACGAGCGCGGCGAGGGGCTGTTAGTCTTTTCCGACAACTGAATAGCGACGGTTATCAAGAGTGGCAGAGGGGCCGGCCCGAAGAAGCCTGCCAACCTACCGGAGAACCCGGCAAGGTGGAAAGTCCGCCAGACGCGAGTTTGGAAGATGACATGGTCACGGACATGACGGCCCCTCCCACGGGGCTTTTTTTATTTCCCTCCCCCGCTCGCGGGGGAGGGTAGGGTGGGGGCGATCACGCGTCGAGGAGGAATCGGTGAAGCGGTTGCGATGTCGAGAGTGCGGGAGGCTCCGTGACTTCGAGCCCGCCTATGTCTGCGAGGACTGTTTTGGACCTCTCGAGGTCGCCTACGACCTCGAGGCCATCAGGGAACGGGTCTCCCGCCACACGATCGCCGATGGACCGCCCAGCATCTGGCGCTATCGCGAGCTGCTCCCGGCGCCGCCGGGTAATCCCGTGGACCTGGGCACCGGCTTCACGCCCCTCGTGGAGGCGAAGAATCTGGGCGAAGCGCTGGGCCTCGATCATCTCTATGTCAAAAACGACACGCTGAATCCGACCGGCTCATTCAAGGACCGCAATGTCGCGGTGGCGACGAACTTCGCGCTCTCTTATGGCTTCGACACGCTGTCCTGTTCCTCGACCGGCAATCTCGCCGGCTCGGTTGCGGCGTATGCGGCGCGCGCAGGGCTGCGGGCGCTGGTCTTCATCCCGGCGGACCTCGAACCCGGCAAGGTCGGCGCTGCCAGCGCATACGGCGCCACCATCGTCGAAGTTGATGGCACCTACGACGACGTCAACCGGCTCTGCGCCGAGCTGGCCGACCAGTACCGCTGGGCGATCGTCAACGTCAACCTTCGCCCGTTCTATTCGGAAGGAAGCAAGACGCTCGCCTTCGAAGTCGTCGAGCAACTCGGCTGGCAGGCTCCGGATCACATCGTGGTCCCCGTAGCCGCCGGCTCGCTGCTGGCGAAGACGGCCAAGGCGTTTCAGGAGCTGGTCGGTGTTGGCCTGCTCGATGACGCACCGACGCGAATTCACGCCGCCCAGGCGGAGGGCTGTGCGCCGGTAAGCACGGCGATTCAGCGCGGTCTCGATACCGTGACCCCCGTCAAGCCGCACAGCATTGCCAAGTCGCTGGCGATCGGCAACCCGGCAGACGGTCGTTACGCGGCCCGCGCCGTGCGGGCCTCGGGCGGTTGGGGTACCGCCTGTCGCGAAGATGCCGTACTCGAAGGCATGGCGGTGCTGGCCGAGACGGAGGGAATCTTGAGTGAGCCGGCGGGCGGCGTCGTGGTTGCCGGCTTGCGGCAGCTGGTCGAAGATGGACGCATCGAGCGCCACGAGACGGTCGTGATCTGCATCACCGGCAACGGACTCAAGACCACCGAGCTCTTCCATCCTGGCGAGGGCCGGCGTCTGCACCTGACCAAAGCCCGAGCCTCCGAATTCGAACAGGCCCTGGCCGACTCGGAACGGGTGCCCGTCGTCGCACGATGACTGAGCCGCTCCGCGTCGGCGTTCTTGGAGCCACCGGGCTCGCCGGGCAGCAGGTGCTGGCTGCGCTCGAGGGTCATCCCTGGTTCACCGTCACGGCAGTGGGCGCGTCGCAGGCCTCAGCCGGGAAAACCCTGAGCGATGCGCTGCGCGAGCCGTCCGGCGCCAGCCGCTGGTTTGCCGAGGGCCGGCTCGATCCATCGCTGCTCTCGCTTCGCTGCCTCGACGACGAGGGCCTGCTCGCCCAGCCGATCGACCTGGTCTTCAGCGCGGTCTCGAAAGAGGTCGCGTTGGAATGGGAGCCGCGCTTTGCGGCCCGCGTCCCGGTGATCAGCACCGCATCGGCCTTTCGCTATGAGCCGGACGTGCCCATCTTGATCCCGGGCATCAACGATGCGCATGCCGAGGCGCTGCATGACCAGCGCCGTCAGCGCGGCTGGCGCGGGTTCATCGCGCCGATCCCGAATTGCACGACGACCGGCCTCGCCGTTTCGCTCAAGCCGCTGCACGACGCCTTCGGCGTTCGCACCGTATTGATGACGTCGCTCCAGGCTATCTCTGGCGCGGGCCGACAGGAGGGCGTGCTTGCGCTCGATGTGATCGACAATGTCATCCCCTTCATCCCCGGCGAGGAGGAGAAGGTGGAGCGCGAGACGCGGAAGATCCTCGGCCCATGGCAGGAGCAGGCGCCGTTTACCGTCTCCTGCACCTGTACCCGGGTCAATGTCAAGGACGGCCACCTCGAGTCCGTTTTCGTCGGGATGGAGCGTCCCGTCGGTGCCGCTGCGGCGAGCGCGGCCATGGAGCGTTTCGGTGTCGATGGTCTCAAGGGTCTGCCCTCGGCGCCCGACCGCCTGCTGCGGGTCGACCCGGATCCCTTCCGGCCGCAGCCCCGCCGCGACCGGGACGCCGGCGACGGCATGACCGTGACCGTCGGACGGGTGCGTGACGAGCCGGTCCTGGGCGGCGTCAAGTACGTCGTTCTTTCGCACAATACGAAGCTTGGCGCCGGCAAGGGCGCCGTGTTGCTCGCGGAGTGGCTAACACGGGAGGGTTATATTGACCGCGCCGACGGGCCGCGCCCCGCGTGAGCGCGTTAGCTGAAACCTTGGCGAGACCGGTCGTCGTCCAGAAATTTGGCGGCACCTCCCTCGGCACGCCGGCCCGGATTACGCGGGTGGCACGTCGAATCGCCGCCAGCCAGCACGCTGGCTACGACGTGGTCGCCGTGGTCAGCGCCATGGGTGACTCGACCGACCGGTTGCTGACGCTGGCGTCTCGAGTCGCGAAGGATCCGACAGCGCGGGAACTCGACCTGCTGCTTTCCACCGGTGAGGGGGTTTCGGCACCGCTCGTCTCCATGGCGCTCCATGAGCTCGGCGTGCCGGCGGTGTCACTGCTGGGATTCCAGGCCGGGATCCAGACCGACCGGCGCCACGCAAAGGCCCGCATCGTCGGCCTCACGCCCGCCCGGATCGAGCGGGAGCTCGCCGCCGGGCGGGTCGTGGTGGTGGCCGGCTTCCAGGGAATCGGCGACGAGATGGAGGTCACGACGCTGGGTCGCGGCGGCTCCGACACGACGGCGGTCGCGATCGCGGTGGCGCTCAAGGCCCATGCGTGTGAAATCTTCACCGATGTGCGGGGCATCTATACCGCCGATCCACGCTTCGTGCCGTCCGCACGACTGCTGCCGCGGATCGCCTATCCCGAGATGCTCGAGCTGGCCAGCGTCGGAGCTCGTGTCATCCATCCGCGGGCCGTCGAGATCGCCGAGGCGTTTTCGATGGAGCTCCACGTCAGGTCGAGCTTTCATGCCGGCTCCGGTACCATCATTTGTTCGGAGGAGGCGATCATGGAGGACCGAAATCGGGTGCGCGGCATCGCGCACGAGGAGCACGTGGCCCGGCTCTCGGTGGTAGGCGTGCCCGACCGACCCGGCATCGCCGCCGCCATCTTTGCCCCGCTCGCCGAAGCCGACATTGCGGCCGACGTGATCGTCCAGACCGCCAGCCACGAAGGCGTCACCGACATGTCGTTCACCGTTTCGTCGACGGACGGGCGAGAGGCGGAGCGAATCCTTCAAGGGCTGGCCCGCGAGATCGGGGCGCGCACCGTGCTGTCGCAGAACGGGCTCGCCAAAGTCTCGGTGGTGGGCAGCGGCATTCGGGGCCAGCCGGGGGTTGCCGCCACCATGTTTCGCGCGCTCTCCGAGCGCCGGATCAACATCGAGATGATCTCGACCTCCGAAGTCCGCATCACTTGCATCATCCAGGCGGAACGCGTGAAAGATGCGGTAGCCGCGCTGCACGAGGCCTTCAAGCTGTAGTGTCGAAAGCCGCCTCAGTCCGGGTGCCGGCATCGTCGGCCAACCTCGGACCGGGCTTTGACGTTCTCGCCCTGGCGCTCGATCTCCATCTCGAGGTCGCGGCGCGCGAGGCACCGACGACAACCATCGAGTGGACCGGTGAGGGCCTGGGCGAGCTCCCACTCAACCGGCGGAACCTGATCGTGCGCGCGGCACAGGAGCCGTTTGCCGGATGGAGCCGTCCGCTCGCGGGTGTCGCGCTTCGTGTCCATAACCAGGTGCCGATCGGGCGCGGCCTCGGCAGCAGCGCATCGGCAATCGTCGCCGGCATCATCCTGGGCGCCAGGATCCGCGGCCTACGGATGTCCGCGCAACGCGTCCTCGAGCTAGCCATCCCACTCGAGGGGCACGGCGACAACCTGGCGGCCGCGCTACACGGCGGCTTCTGCATCGCCGCGCTCGAAGACGGCGGGGTGCGCGTGCATCGCCTCGACTGGCCGGAGCGCTGGCGCGCCGTCGTCTTCGTGCCCGACGAGGTCTCCCCCACCCATGAGGCGCGCCGGCTTGTGCCACGCCGTCCGCTGCGAGAGGACGCGGTCTTCAACCTTGGGCGTGTCGCCGAATGGGTACTGGCCTGCGCCCACCGGGATCGCTCGCTGCTGCGGAGCGCAATGGACGACCGCTTGCACCAGCCGGGCCGGGCCCGCGTCTACCCCTACCTCGACGACACGATCGCGGCTGCCGAGCAGGCGGGAGCGCTGGGCGCGGCCCTCAGCGGCGCGGGCGGGAGCGTGATCGCGATCGCCGACCGTGACCTCAAGAGAGTCGGCGACGCCATGCTCGAGGCGGCAGCCCACCACAGGCGTCCGGGCCGGATTCTGATCTTGAATGCGATGGCCCGGGGTCCCCGGCTGTAATCCTTTTGAAAGGTTCGCCGCCCCAGACTGGTGTCGGAGGTGAAGAATAGCTTGACGCCAGTTCAGCGAATCGTGACCGTTGCCGGGATCGCCGGATCGATGATCGCCGGAGGGGTGATCGGCGCGACCGTCTTCGGTCCCCTGGTCGCTACCGCGGCCAACACCGGGTCGCCCACCCAGCTGATCGCAGCCTCGGCGAGCCCGAGCGCCAGCGCCGGGACCTTCAAGTCCAACGAGGACGCGGCCCACGAGGCGAGCGAGAGCGCCACGGTCGAGGCCCAGGAGAACGCAGGCCAGCGACCGGGCGGCGGGTCCGGCAAGTTCACGCCGAACGAAGACCCGACGCACGAGCAAGGCGAAAGCGCCGCACGCGAGGCGCAGGAGAACGCCGGCCAGCGTCCGACCGTTCCCTAGCCGCAACCGCGCTCGATCGACGAAAAATAAAGGCTGGGCCCGCATGGCCCAGCCTCTTCTTATGTCGGACTTGTCTAGCTGGCGACGCGCAGGCCTTCGAGCAGCGGCGAGCTGATCAGTACGTCCGCGGTCGCGATGTTGGTCGCCAGCGGCACGTTGCGAACATTGCAAATCCGCAGCAGGGTTTGAATGTCGGGGTCGTGCGGGTGCTTATCCAGTGGATCGACCAGGAAGATCACGGCGTCGACTTCGCCTTGGACTACCCGGCTGGCGATCTGCACGTCACCGCCGTGTGGACCTGGAGTAACGCTCTCGACCTCCAGGCCGACCTTATCCCGCAAGAGGTCTCCCGTGGCCCCGGTGGCGACCAGCTCATATGCACTAAGGCGTGAGCGGTTGAACGTCGCAAACGCAACCAGGTCCGCCTTCTTGCCGTCGTGGGCAATGATGGCGAGGCGGGGACGATCGCGGTCAGTGGTCAATTTCACGCCGGCTAGCATACCGGTCCCGTATTGCGAAAGCATCGGATCGTCGCTACGAAAATGTGACGGCGCGTTTGAACAGTGAGCACATCACTATTCAACCCCGCCTGGCGCGCGCGTATTCCGCCAGGTGCGCGCGTCCTGGAGGAAATTCTCAAGTAGCTGGTGCCCGTGTTCGGTGAGAATGGCCTCCGGGTGAAACTGGACTCCCGCCAGCGGGTATCGCCGATGACGCAGGCCCATGACGGTACCGTCCTCTGTTGATGCGGTGACCTCCAGTTCGGCGGGCACCGAGTCGCGATCCACGACCAGTGAGTGGTAGCGGGTTGCCATAAACGGACTGGGAATGCCGCGGAAGATCGATTGTTGATCGTGCGCGACCGCCGACACCTTGCCATGCATGACCTTGGACGCCCGGCGTACAGTTCCGCCGAAGGCTTCCCCAAGACACTGGTGGCCGAGGCAGACACCCAGCGTCGGAAGGGTCGGGCCCAACTCGAGCAAGAGGTCTTTGCAGATGCCGGCCTCCGCCGGTGTTCCGGGTCCGGGCGACAGGACTGTGGCCACAGGGTCGAGTCTTAAGACCTCCGGCAGCGTGATCTGGTCATTGCGTCGAACCAGAACTTCTTCGCCCAGCTCGCCAAGGTATTGGACGAGGTTGTAGGTGAACGAGTCGTAGTTGTCGATCACGAGCACGATCCGATTGCTCGCCATCTCAGCCGGCGCCGGCCAGCGCCTGGAGCAGCGCTGATGCTTTGTTGCGGGTCTCCAGGAACTCTTCGGCAGCGACCGAATCCGCGACGATGCCGGCGGCGGCCTGGACCGTCGCCTCGCCATCCTTGACCACCATGGTTCGAATGGCGATACAGGTATCGAGATCTCCGGTGAAGCTGAGATAGCCGATCGCGCCGGCGTAGACGCCGCGACGCTCGCGCTCCAGCTCGGCAATGATCTCCATGGCGCGAATCTTGGGCGCGCCCGTCACGGTGCCGGCGGGAAAGCAGGCGCGAAGCGCGTCCATCGGGCTGCACTCGGGCCGCAGTCTTCCGGTGATGTTCGAGACCAGGTGCATGACATGGGAGTAGCGCTCCACAGTCATGAGCTCGGTGACCTTCACGCTCCCAATCTCACACACGCGCCCCAGGTCATTTCGTCCCAGGTCGACGAGCATCACGTGCTCGGCCCGCTCCTTCTCACTTGACCGCAGTTCCTCTTCCATGCGCTGATCGGCCGCCTCATCACGGCCACGCCGCCGGGTGCCCGCGATCGGCCGGTAGCGGAGATGGCGGCCCTGCACGGTCACGAGAATCTCAGGAGACGTCCCCAGGATGGTGAGGGCCGATGGAAGTCTCAGAAAGTACATGTACGGCGACGGATTCAGCGCCCGCAGCAACCGATAGACATCGAACGGTTCCGCCTTGAGCGGCGCCGTGAACCGCTGCGCGATCTGCACCTGGTAGATATCGCCGGCGAGGATGTGCGACTTCGCCGCCTCGACCGCCTTGAAGAATTCCGGTTGCGAGACCTGTCCCTCGGGCTCGATGGCCGGCGGCCGGTCGGCCGGCTCCATAGGACGCAGGCGGACCGGCTGGCTGAGCTGCCGGGCCAGGCTGTCGATCCGGGCAACGGCTTCCGCGTACCGCTCTTCGATCGGTTCCTTTTGCGCGCGTACGTGGGTGACCAGCTTGAGCCGGTGGCGCACGTGGTCGAAACAGGCAAGCGTGTCGGTGACGATGAAGACCCCGTCTGGGACGCGCAGCGGGTCAGCGTCCGGAACGGGCAGCTGTTCGAGGTATCGCGCCGCCTCGTAGCCGAGGTAGCCGACGGCGCCGCCGCAGAATCCTTCGGGAAGGCCCTCGGCCGGTTCGGCCCGAAATGCCGCGAGGTATGACTCGATCGCCTTCCATGGATCGGCGCCCTTCAGCGCCTGCTCGCCGTCCGCGTCCCGCACCATCGCCCGGCCGTTGGTGATCGAGATGATCGCCATCGGGTTGGTAGCGACGAACGAGTAGCGACCCAGGTGCTCACCCCCTTCGACACTCTCCAGAAGAAAAGCCGGACCGTCCTGGCCGAGCGCGGCAAACGCGGTCACCGGCGTCAGCGCGTCGGAAAGCATGTCCCGAAATATCGGGACCATCGGCGCCCGCCGCGCGCGGGATTTGACCTGGTCGAGGGTCAGCGAGACCGACATGGACTGTCCAGGATCATGGGACTGCCGGAAACGGGGTCTGCAATCCAAGCGGGGTGATCGTCGCCACCGGCTGATCCGCCAGGCTCGCCAGCAGGGCGCCCGCCGAAGCCGGCGTGCCGCGGGCGGCGCGGATGAGGTCGGCAAGCACCGCGCTGGCGGCCGCATCCGGCCCTGCGCCCGGCCCTTGCAGCACGAGCGTCCCGGCATAGGCGGCATCCACCGAAATCGCATTCATCGCGCCGGCGACGCGGGCCAGGGGTGCGTCGTCGGGAATCAGCCGCGGCCGCACGTCGGCCTCGATGCCGGGGCCGGTCATACTGGCTGCCGCGATCAACTTGACGACGAAGCCACGCTCCCGCGCCGCGACCAATTGGCGTTGATCGAGGCCCCGGATCCCAACCCGCTCGATCTGTGACGGCTCGATACGCCGGCGGAAGCCCAGCATGCCGAGGATCGCCAGCTTCGCGGCCGGGTCATGGGCATCGACATCCGCGCTCGGATCCGCCTCGGCCAGCCCGCGCCGCTGCGCGTCGGCGAGCGCATCCGCGTAGTCGGCCCCAGCCGCCATCGCATCCAGGATCGAGTTCGTGGTGCCATTCAGGATTCCCATCAACGAATTGATGCGGTCCGCCGCCAGGGTCTCGGCCAGGGTTTCGACAATCGGGATGGCGCTCGCCACGCTCGCCTCGAACCGCAGCGGACCGAGCTGTGCCAGCGCAGGCCCACGCGCCGCGATCAGTTGCTTGTTCGCGGTGATCACCTCGAGGCCGGACTGGAGCGCGCTGCATATATAGGTAAGGGCCGGGTCGATTCCGCCGATCAATTCGACGATCGCGTCCAGGTGCGGCCGCTTCAACAAGGCATCGGCCGGAACAAGGGAAGCGGGTGCCGTCCGCCCTTGGGGACGAGCGACCGCGATGGCATCCAGGATGATCGGCCGGCCGGCGGCGCTGGCGACCCGCTCGCCATCCTCGATCAGCCGCCTGGCCAGGGCGCCGCCGACGTGGCCCAACCCAAGCAGGCCGATCCGATACGGTGCGCGCATTTCCGGAACGGTAGCATGGCCGCCATGACCGCCGGCATCATCGAGCGCTATGCGGCCCACCTGCCGGTGACCGCAGCCACCCCGAGAGTGACGCTGGGCGAGGGGTCGACCCCGCTCGTCCGCTCGTCGCGGATCGGTCCGTCGATCGGTCTCGAGCAGCTGTATTTCAAGTATGAAGGCCTCAACCCGAGCGGATCGTTCAAGGACCGCGGCATGGCGGTGGCCACCGCGAAGGCGCTCGAGGCGGGCGCGCAGACGCTGTTGTGTGCCTCGACCGGCAATACGAGTGCATCCGCCTCCGCGTACGCGGCACGCTGCGGTCTTCGCGCCGTCGTGGTCGTTCCCGCCGGCGGCGTCGCCGCCGGAAAGCTCGCCCAGGCGCTCGCCTACGGCGCGACGGTCGTGACCGTCAAGAGCTCGTTTGATGCCGCGCTGAAACTCGTGCGGCAACTCGCCGACCAACCCGGCGTGGCGCTGGTGAACTCCGTGAATCCGTTTCGGATCGAGGGACAGAAGACCGGGGCATTCGAGATCGTCGAGCAGTTGGGCAAGGCGCCGGCGCAGCTCTTCATCCCGGTCGGCAACGGCGGCAACATCACCGCGTACTGGCGTGGCTTCGGTGAGATTGTCATGACCGCCGGCGGATCCGCTCCGCGGATGCACGGCGCGCAGGCTGAGGGTGCGGCGCCCCTGGTTCGCGGACGGCCGGTGGCGCGGCCGCGAACCGTCGCATCGGCAATCCGGATCGGCAATCCCGCCTCATGGGCAGGTGCGGTGGCGGCTCGCGATGAATCAGGAGGGACGATCGAGGCGGTCAGCGACGTGGAGATCATGGCGGCCCATCGCCGGCTGGCCCGCGAAGAAGGGCTGCTCGTCGAGCCGGCCTCTGCCGCCGGGGTCGCCCTGCTCCTTCGCAAGGCCAAGGCGCGACAGGTCATCGATGACGGCGCCGTCGTTTGCGTGCTGACCGGCCACGGGCTGAAGGATCCGCAAGCCCTTACCCGAGGCCTCAAAATTCCGCGGCCGGTCGCGCCAAGCCTGGCGGCGCTTCGCCGAGCGATCGGCTAGGCTGTCACCGAAGGGGCGAATGAAAGAGGGGAACTTCCTGGTTGGTAGCCGCCATGCCAGCGAGATTCGCTGGCTGTTTCAGGCCGGTCTCCTGGTCTTTACGATCACGGTCGCGATCGGCATCCTCAACGGGTTTCACTTCATCACCCTGCCACGGCAGGTCCTGCTCACACACGTGCATGCCGGCACGCTCGGCTGGATCACGCTTGGGGTGATCGCAATCTGCCTCTGGCTGTTTGGCGAGGAGAGCGCCGTCCCGGGCAACTCGCAGGCGGTGCGGGCCCTGAGCCTGCTGGCCGCGATCGGCATCCCCATTTACGTGCTCGCCTTCCTGAGCGGCAACTTGCTGGCCCGAGCCATCTTCGGTTTTCCCGTCCTGATCGCGATCGTCGGGGTTCTCATCTGGCTGATCGGCCGGCTCGGCCGCGTGACCATGACGGTCCCGCGCCTCGCCGTGCTGGCCGCCATTACGACGCTGGTCGTCGGGTCGACGATCGGTGTCCTGGTACAGCTCGAGCTGGCGAGCAAGAACGCCTTCCTTCCCGAGGGTGCGATCGGCGGCCATGTGACCGCGCAGGTCGTCGGCTATCTCGTCCTGATCGGCATGGCCATCAGCGAATGGCGCCTGAAGAACACGCCGGGCCTGACCTGGCCCGGAATCGTCCAGGTCGGCTTGCTATTCCTGGGCGGCATCCTGATCACGATCGGCGCCCTGCTCAACATCCAGGCCCTGCTCGGCGCCTTCATCCCCGCCGAGCTGATCGCCGTCATCATCTATTGTGTCCGCCTTGGTCCTCAGCTCCGCCGCGTGAACTGGCTCGCGCCCACCAGCGAGCGGCATTTCGGGTTGGTTGTTCCATACCTGGTGATCAACCTCATCCTGCTGGTCTGGCTGATCACCGGCGTCGTCACGAAGGTCTACGCGCGCTTCGAGCTGATTCCGATCTGGCTGGTCTTCGCCTTCGACCACACGATGTTCATCGGCGTCATGTCGAACTCGCTCTTCGGCCTGATCCAGCAGGCGAGCCGTGCACGACAGCCGTTTTGGCCCTGGGCCGAGCAGGTCGTCTTCTGGGGCATGAACGGCGGCATGATCGGCTTCGTGCTGACCCTGGCAGCGGACCAGCGCGGCCTCGAGAAGCTCTTCACGCCGATCATGGGCGGCAGCATCCTTATCGGCATCATCACGTACACGGTCCGGCTGCAGCGGCTGCGGAGCGCCGCTCCGGCCCTAACGGCGGCGCCCGCCTGACGGTGTCGGAAGGTCTCGGCCAGCGCCTCATTAGCCGCCGCCCGCTCAGCCGGTTCATCCAGATCGATCGGCTGGTCAAGGTCGTGACCGCCACCGGCACTCATACCACGCCACCCTTCTATTTGCCTCATGGCCGCTATACGGTCTTCCCGGACGCCGATCCCGAGCGATCCGCCCGCTCATTCGCACTGTTCGACGAAGCGGGTCGCGGCGTCCGCGACGACTGGAGCCAGTTTCCCCCGGACGTGGCCGGCCTAACCGTCCCCCTGGTGCAGCATGAACTGAAGGCGGGGAAATACCGGCTGACCATCGAGGCGAGCCCCACCTGCGCGTGGCGGGTGCAGGTGGTCCTCAATTCGATGATGTCGTGGGAGGCACCGCCCCGAGCGTGGCTGCCTCCTGGACCGCCACCGATTTCGATCACACTGGGGAACGGTGCGAGTCCGGTCTTTCAAATCGCGGAAACTGGCAACTACGCAATGGACCTCGTTGTCGGAGGGTTTACGCGAGGCCCTCCCCGCCCCAAACGCCTCTGTCCCTTCCGCCTCGACCTGCGGGCGGCCGACGGTCATTCGGTTCATCTCGCAACCGGCGAGTCCGACAGCGCTGGGTGGCCGAGCTGGACGTTCCTCGGCGCGGGTCAATGGACCGTCGATATGGACACGCCGTGCGATTGGCAGCTCGTCGTCAGGCCGATGGTTGGTCCGAGCGGGGGCGGCGCCCGCTGGTTTTAACCAAGCGCCTCGATGACGGCATTCGCCATCGCCGTGGTGCCAACCGTGGGCTGCCCGTCCAGAGCGATGTCGGCGGTGCGAAGCCCGCCAGCCAGCACGCGGGACACGGCACGCTCGATGGTATGCGCGGCGTCCTCCTGGTTCAGTGACCAGCGCAGCAGCAGCGCCGCGCTCAGGATGGCGCCGATCGGATTGGCGATGCCCTTGCCCGCAATATCGGGCGCCGATCCATGAATTGGTTCGTACAGGCCCAGGGTGCCACCACCCAGGCTCGCGGACGGCAGCATCCCGAGCGAACCGGCCAGCATTGAGGCCTCATCGGTGACGATGTCGCCGAAGAGATTTTCGGTCACGACGACGTCGTACGCCTGGGGCCGACGAAGCAGGTCCATCGCGAAGGCGTCCACCAGCATGTGGCTGCACGCGACGTCGGGATAGCGCTCCGCCACCCGGCTCACCACCGTGCGCCAGAGTCGCGAGGTCTCCAGCATGTTTGCCTTGTCGACCGAACACAGCCGTTGCCTTCGCTGGCGAGCCAGTTCGAAGGCTCGGACCGCCACCCGCTCGATCTCCGGAGTGCTGTAGCGCATGGTGTCGACCGCGGCCTCGCCTCGCGGCGTCGAGTAGCGCCGCTTGGGTTTGCTGAAGTAAAGCCCGCCGGTGAGCTCCCGCACAACCATTAGATCGACGTCCTTGACCCGCTCCGGACGAAGAGCAGACGTGGCAACCATGGCCGGGTCGACCCGAACCGGTCGCAGGTTCGCGAAGAGCTCGAGTCCTTTGCGAAGGGCGAGCAGGCCAGAGCCCGGACGGAGGGTGCTCTGCGGCGCCGCGTCGTCCCATTTCGGTCCGCCGACCGCGCCGAACAGAATGGCGTCCGCCGTCTTGCACAGCCGCAGTGTCTGCGGACGTAGTGCCACCCCGAAGGCGTCGACGGAGGCGCCACCCACCAGTTCCTCGACGAAATCGAGCTTCAGACCCACCCGGGTGCCCGCGGCGTCGAGCACGCGGCGCGCCGCCTCGGTCACCTCGGGACCGATGCCGTCACCGGGCAGCACAACGATCCGAACGGCGGTCGTCACGCCAACAATCATGACGAATGAAGGCGTCGAGCTGACAGGCTAGCTGGCGATCGGCAAGGTGACCCGAACTTCGGTCCCCTTCCCCACTTCGCTCGTCAGGTCGATCGAGCCGCCATGAGCGGTGACGATGTCTTTCGCGATGGCGAGCCCAAGCCCCGCTCCAGGTGAACCCGGGCCCTTGACGAAACGATCGAAGACCCGCGAACGGACCTCCTCGGGGATGCCCTCTCCGGTATCGCGCACGGCGATACTGACCTTGTCGCCCGAACGCCTGGCGCTCACGATGACGCTGCCGCCTGACGGCGTGTGACGGATGGCGTTGGAGAGAAGATTGGCCAGGACACTGCGGATCCGCACCGGGTCGGCATCGAGGGCCGGCGTGTCGGCCGAGATCTCGGCCGTCAGCCGCACCCCGCCGCCGTCCGCCAGGCTTTGAAACGCGGCCAGACTACTGTTGATCAGGACGCCGAGCTCGACCGGTTCGCGGTGCAGCCGCAGGCTTCCGACATCGGCGAGCGTCATCGTGCCGAGCGCTTCGACCAGCGTTTCCAGCGATGCGGTCGCATCCAGGATGGGTGCGAGGTGGGGCTGGTCGCCGGGATACACCCCATCCCCGATGCCTTCGGCCTGTCCGCGGATGATGGCCAAGGGCGTGCGGAACTCGTGCGTCAGGTCGGCCACGAAGGCGCGCCGGTTGCGATCCGTGGTGGCCAGCCGCGCGCTCATCGCGTTGAAGGCCCGGGCGAACGTTCGGACTTCACGCGGCCCGCGTTCGGCCACCTGGACGCCATAGTCACCCGCCTCGATCCGCCCTGCGGCATCGACCAGCTCGCCGACGTTGAGCGCCATCCGTCGGAATCGGCGGCCGGCGCGCGCGACGAGGACGACAAACAGCAGCAAGGACGCGACCGCCAGAATCCTGATGGGCGGGTCAGCGCCGATCAGCCCGACCGCGGTCCCGACCAGCACGACGCCGATGGCAAGAACCACGGCCATCAACAAAAAGGCGGCGGCCATGAACCAGGCCACCCGCCACATGAAGCGGCGTCCCATCCGGGGCCACGTCGGCCGATCGGCCGGTGGCCAGGCCTCTCCTTGCGGCCACCACGGCGGCGGTCCCGGTCCGCGCCAACCAGCGCCGCGCCAGCCGGGCCCGCGCCAGCGCCCGCCCCAACCACCATGTCCGCTCATCGCCGTAGGTCCGCGAACCGGTAACCGACGCCAAACACCGTCAGCAAGTAGCGTGGATTATGCGGATCCGGCTCCATCTTGCGGCGAAGGTTCTTGATGTGGGCATCGATGGCGCGCTCGTACGACTCGAACGCGACCCCGCGAACCGCACTCAGCAGCTGAGCTCGGCTGAAGACGCGGCCCGGCTGGCGCGCCATGGTCGCCACCAGCTGGAACTCGGTGGGCGTCAACTCGACCCGCCGCCCGGCGATCGTCAGCCGCATGCTGGGTATGTTGAGCTCAACGTCGCCGGCGCGGATCAGATCGGCGGGCTCGCGGGCCGCCTCACTTCGGCGCAGCACCGAGCGGACACGGGCGACGAGCTCCTTGGGACTGAAGGGTTTCGTCAGGTAGTCGTCCGCGCCCAACTCGAGACCAACGAGTTTGTCGGACTCGTCGGCGCGCGCGGTCAACATGATGATGGGCACCGCCCCATTCCGTCGCAGGGACCGCGTCACGTCGAGACCGTCCAGTCCCGGCAGCCCCAGGTCGAGAACGACGAGATCCGGATGCTGGGTCGCGGCAGTTCGCAGCGCAGCGGGCCCGTCGGCCGCCGCCAGTACGTTGAACCCGCCGTGCTCGAGGTAATCGCGGACGAGCTGGACGATCTGCGGCTCGTCGTCGACCACGAGGATCGTCTGCATGAGCGCCATCCTATGACGTGGGATGAGGCGGAGTGGGGAACTCCGCCTCTCAAACGGGAGGGAGGAAGTCGGCTAGACCTGTGTCGCCGTTTGCGCCGGGGCGCCGCCCGTCGGCGGGACGTTACCGTGCGCCCGGTCGTGCCAGGCTTTGAGCGTCGCCTCGATGAATGGCGGGAGCGTCATCGGCTGCTCCGGCCCAGCGTGACCGCCATGCCCGTAGCCGCCGAAGCGACCCCAGCGTCCGCCGCCGTAGCCGCCGCCCATCATCTGACCCATGGCGTAACGGCGCCAGCGGCGCTTGCGGCCCAGGATCGCCAGGCCGAGCCCGAGCCCGCCGAGCAGCGCCAGCTTGCGCTTCCTATCGTTTTTTTGATCGTTCATCTCGTTCTCCTTCTTCGGTTTGAATCGGTACTGCCCTCATCCTGCCCCCCACCTGTGAACGAGCTGTGAAGGATTGGGGGACCTGTCGATGTTCGCGGCATCACGACAGACAGCTGTCAATCGCGGCAGGCAGAATCGACGCGCGTCCGGAGCCGGCGGTGGTGGGACCCGGAGACCACTGCCGCCGGCACCGGCGTTAGGGAAGTCCCACCGCGATCCGCATCGCCTCGGCCTTTGACAATCCCGACTCGATCCGGTAGGTGACCCCCCCGTGCTCCCAGACAAGCGTGTTCGAAGCCAGCCGGAGGGTCTCCGGCTGACTATTGCCTGGGCCGGTCTGAATGATGATCATGTGAGGCTGCCCCGCAATCCACCAGCCGGGGTCGCCATTCACGGAGGTTTCCTCAAGGGTCGTGTCCGGGCCGAGCTCCTTTGTGATGTATTGCGGCATCAGGTCGCCTCGGAACTCCGTGACCAGCAGCCCTAAGCCGGTTTCCCTGACCAGCGGGATGCCCGGCCTCGGCTTGTAGGCGAGCGCGACCTCGCCACCTGGCGGACCGCTCGCCACGTAGACCGCGTCCGGCTCACCCAGCGCCGGCGGCACGACAATCGTGAACCTGACGGACCGTTGCGCCTCCTCCAGGGTGGTGAGGCGCCCCAGGTCGAGCGGTGTCGCCGGCGACAGGGAGGGAAGCGGCGACGGCCCCCGGGTCACGATGACGCCGCGGACGTGGAAGAAGTGCGCGATCGCATCGCGGGTGGCCGGGTTGATCAGGGCCGCGGCGCCCGCCAACACAACCAATGCCGCGGCGACGAGCGCGAGCCGTCGCGGATCACGCCACAGCGCGATGGGTCGAAGCGGCGCGGCCGGTCGGGCAACGATCCGGGTACGAACGGCGGTGGCCAGGTTTGGCGTTGGCGGATACGGATATCGCGGGCCGAGCTCGCGAAGCGCCCGCTCCACGTCGAGATCGTGCAGACGCGGGGAGTCAGCCATCGGTCTCTCCCGCTGCCGCGGGCAGCCGCAGGTCAGCCGGCAGGACCGCGCGCAGGCGACCAAGGGCGCGCGACAGTCTCGACTTGACGGTCCCCTTCGGGCACTTGAGCGCCTCCGCCATCTCCGCCTCGGAGAGGTCGAAGAACAGCCGATAGGCAAGGATCAGGCGGTCGTCGTCGCGCAGCCGCCGCAAGCTCGCCACCAGGGTTGCGCGGAATTCATCAGCCTCGGCCGCCTTCTCGGGAGAGGGGGCCGCCTCTCCCGAGGTTTGGGCGACCAGGGCCCGCTGCGCCAGGGTGGTCCGCCGGTGCGCCGCCATGCGGCGATTGCGCGCCTCATTCGCGACGATCCGGAGCAGCCAGGGCCGAAAGGAAGCGCCCGGCCGGAACCGGCCGAGCGCGTAGTAGGCGTTCACGAACGCCTCTTGCGCGGCGTCCTCCGCGTCCGCGGCGTCACCCGTGACCTGATAGGCGACGCGGAACGCCAGCTCCTGATAGTGCTGGACGAGTGTTTCATAGGCGTTGACATCGCCGTTTCTTGCGCGTTCGACGAGAGCGGTGTCGTCCAGTGGCCGGCCCTCCACGGATCGATTGCTATCCCTTCATACCAGCCGGTTGGCCCCCTGGTTCCAACCTCGTGCGACAAAGGCGGACGGAACGACCGGTGCGGCCCCGCGGTATACGGGCATGTACCGGCTCGTCACTGGGATGCTGCTTGTGGCGATGGCGACCGCCACCTTTCTTCCAGGGCCGGGGCGGCACACGCGCGATTATGCCTACTCCGGATGCCGCTGGCCGAGCGGGCAGATACCCTATACCGACGACACGGGCCGGTATGGCCGGGCGACCGCCGCCGCGGCTCGACGCTGGAGCTTCAGTACGCCGGCGGTGCAGCTCCACGCCATGGCAGCCGCGGCCTGGACGGTGACAACGGCGAACCTCGGCCCAACACAGGTGTATGGACTCACCCACTGGACCTGTGACCGCGGTCGGTTTGTCAGCGTAATCAGCTATTACAACACCTACTACACCGATGGTTTCACGTTCGAGCAACGCGTCAGCCTGATGACGCACGAGATGGGACATGGGCTCGGCTTGAGCCATGGGACGGCGCCCGAACGCTGTCCGGTGCCGATCATGACGCCCAACTTTTCGGACACCTGGGGCCGCTGCCACGAAGCCTGGCCGCAGGCCGCCGATATCGAGGGCGTCGTCCTCCTCTACGGCGGAGCGGGCGGCTAATTTGCTCCAGTCTGCCGATCGACCCGTTCCAACACAAGCAAGAACTCCAGGGTCAGATGCGGATCCACCACGATTGGGTCACCCTCGCCCGGCAGCCGAATCCCGAAATCGTGGGTGTCGATCGCCATCGAGCCGACCGCCTGGACCCCGCCAGTCGTGGTTTGAACGTCGACCGCCACCGCAACCGGCCGCATCATCCCGGCAACGCTGAGATCACCGGCGACGATCATGTGTCGTGGCCGGCCGGTGAAGACGGGTAACACGGTGCGGTGCAGCGTGAGAACAGCGAAGGGGTAGTCACGCGTATCGAGGAAGTCTCCGTAAAGCTCGTCTCGATCTTGCGCCCTTCTGCCTGGCAGCGCATCGATGCTGGTGAGCGTGTTCAGCTCGACGGCAAAACATCCGCCCTGGATGGCGATTTGCGCAGGATCGACCTGGCGCACCCGCAGGTTTCCGGCAACCTGGTCGGTGCGCGCCACGGCTTCGTGTGGCAAGGTGATGTCCAGGAATGTCTCGTGGGCGCGGTAGCCGGCCTGCGTCCCTGCGCCCGTGACCCAGAGATCCTCGCCCCTCGCTGTGGACGCGGGCGCCGGACAGGCGGCCTGCAAGCGATTGGCAGCGGCTGATGGCGTGGCCGTGGGGCGAGCTGCGCTTGAGGTGGGCGTCAGACTAAAGGCGGCGGCCTTTCGCTGAGCGGCGGCGTAGTTTGCCGCGCCGAGGATGCCGAGCAACACCAGTCCCCCGCCCGCCGCCGCGCCAAAGATGATCAGCCGCTTTCGGTTCACTCCCCTGATACCGCTGGGCGGCCGAGAAGGTTCCCACGCCGATCAACGCGCGATCCGCAAATAGACGGCGCCGCGGGCGTCCAGGTAGGTCACATCACCCGCCCGCACGATCCGAACCATGGTGCTCTCGCAGGCGGGGCAGCGCAGCACGAGACCAGGCGCCTGGACGAACGCCAGCAGGCTGCCGACCTCGCCGCTGCGCCCGCAGCTGGCGCACTCGGTTGGAGCCCCGGTCATGTCGGCGGTAAAAACGTCGTAGAGCATGCCGCCGGCGGCGTTGCCATCGAGCATCAGTGCGCGATTCAGATCGCCGTCCTGTTCATCCATCGCAGTCCTCCTCAGGTTCCGGATGGGCCGAATCGCTCGGTGCGGATTCGCCCCGCCGGGATACCCAACTCCTGCAAGTTGTTGGCCGCCGCCTCCACCAGTAAGGTCGGTCCACACACGTACGGTCGCAACCCCGCCTCCAGCTGGCTGGTGATCTCCTTCAGCATGGCTCGATCGATCCGGCGGTGGAAGCCGTTCCAGCCGGCGGGCGCCTGACGGGTGTAGGTATAGGTGACGTCGACGCCCTCCCCGTGATCCTGCAGCGTTTGCAGCTCGGTCGCATAGAGCACATCGTCCGGCGATCGAACGCTGTAGAGCAGACGAGTCTGGATCGACGAGCGCGCCGCGACCCGATGTCGAATCATCGCCATCAGCGGCACGACACCCGAGCCGCCGCCCACCAGCAGCAATGGGCCACCCAGAGCGACGTCCCAGATGAAGTAGCCGCCGATCGGGCCACGCAACTCGATCTCGTCCTTGAGCTGCACGACATCGTGCAGATAGGGCGAGACCTCACCGTCATCGATGCGTTCCACGGTCAGTTCGATACTGCCCTGTTGTTCGGGTTCAGAGGCGATCGAGTAACTTCGCTGTGTCTGGTATCCGTCAGGTGCCGTCAGCCGGATGTCGTAGTGCTGGCCGGCATGATGGGCAGTCCAATCGGGCAACGCGATGGTGAAGGTCTTGGCTCGAGGCGTTTCTTGATGGATTTCTGTAACCGTGCCTAGCTGCCAACGCAGGGCATCCGCCATCAGTCGCCGCTGTACCGCTCTTCCTTCCAGGGATCGCCGCGACGATGGTAACCGAGGTTTTCCCAGAACCCGAGCCGCTCCCGCTCTTCGAGTCGAAAGCCCTGGATCCACTTGGCACTCTTCCAGAAATAGAGATGGGGCACGACCAGCCGTGCCGGCCCGCCGTGCTCCGGCGTCAACGGTTTCTCGTCCTGCTGGTAGGCGATGAACGCCTGGTCATTGAGGAGGTCGGGGATTGGCAGGTTGGTTGTGTAGTCGCCGTATGAGTACGCCGTGACGAACGCCGCCCGCGGATCGAGCGAGACGGCCTGGAACAGGGTGTCGACACTGACCCCCTGCCATTTCATGTCCAGCTTCGTCCACTTGGTGACGCAGCTGATGTCGACGAGGTACGTCTTCGACGGCAGCTTGAGAAACTCGTCCCAGCTCCAGCTGACCGGCTGCCGGACTAACCCTTCGATCGTGAAGCGCCACTGGTCGAGTCGGATCCGAGGGGTCGGCCCGGCCGACAGCACCGGCCAATCGTCGACCAGATACTGGCCCGGCGGTATCCGGCCAGCCTGCTCCGGCTGACGCCGCCTGCCGAAAAACCCACGCGAGACGAATCGCTCCCCCATGGCGCCGAACCAGCCTACTCGCTTTGCCGGACCTGCGTGGCGAGCGAGAAGCTCGACGCAACCGGCACGCCCTGGCGCAGCGTGTTGAGCACGACACAGTATTTCTCCGCGCTGCGCAAGAGGCGCTCGGCGCGCTCGCCCCGGACATCCTGGGGGACAGTGACCCTGGTGTTGCACCGGATCGCGGTCAGCCCGATTGGATAGTCGCCCATCGCGAGCGTGCCGCGAGCGTCCCAGTCCGCCTCGATCTCCACCTCGAGCGACTCGAGCTCGATCCCCATGTTCGCGGCCACCATCCGCAGCGTTGTCTCCTGGCACGCGGCGAGGGCACCAAGCAGGACATCGCCAGAACAGGGAACATCGCCGCTACCACCGACTGCCGGGTGGGCGCCCGATCTCCATGAGACGGCGGGCGCCGACTCGGGGACCACGGCGCAGTGGAGTGGGTCGCTCAAGTCGCTGTGACCGCTGCGCACGCGGAGCCGAATCTGGGCCGTCTGGGGTTCGCGCTTGTATCGCTCACGAATCGGAGCCTGCAACTCGCGAACGTTGACGCTTGTTCTTGTCACGATATCTCCTATTTCTTTCGGCTTAGTTATCGATGGAACTTTAGGTACTCATCCGCGTTGAATCTTGTGTCGCGTAAACGGGCAGTCGTTGTCGCCGGATTTGTCCTCGCCGGTATTTTCGTCCATGGGATCGCTGGGAGATCACGCAATCCCTGGCCGAGCCGGTGGCTCCACAGCAGGCCCCGGGCGCGACCGTACTTCAATCGGTCCTTGCCGAAGTCGTCGAGCCGAACGGTGAGATAAACCAACCGCGGCTGGGTTGGGTCGTCAGCCTTCCGGGTTCGTTGATATCGTCCCATGGACCACCCGGCAGCATCCCGCGACGCGCAAGCTTCTACCTCGTGCTCATCGACGCCCGCTCCGGGCACTTCCTCTACGGCACTGCCGGCGGCTGATCGCATTCGAGTTGTGACCTTTCGACCACGCCCGCCCTACAATCTGCGCAGACTGCTAGACGGATCAGGAGGGGACGGATGACTGATCGGCGCCGCTGGATCCTGGTTGCGGCCGTGCTTGGATCCGGCATCGTGTTCCTCGACTCGACAGTCGTCAATGTCGCCCTGCCCCGGATAGGCCGGGATCTTCCGCGACTCTGGTTCGGCGTCCTGGAAGGGCAGTCCTACGTTTACAACGCGTACCTGCTGACCCTCAGCGCCCTGCTGATTCTCGCGGGCGCGCTAACCGATTTCTATGGCCGCAAGCGGATGTTCATCTTCGGCTTGATCGGCTTCGGCGCGACCTCCGTACTCTGCGGGCTCGCTCCAAACATGGAGCTGCTGGTGCTCTTTCGGATCTTCCAGGGCGCCGCCGGCGCCTTGCTGGTCCCCGGATCGCTGGCGCTGATCACCGCCAACTTCGAAGGCGAGGCGCAGGGGCGCGCCTTTGGCATCTGGGCCGGCGCCTCGGGGGCGACCACCATCCTTGGCCCGGTCGTGGGTGGCTTTCTGGTGGACTCGATCTCCTGGCGCGCCGCCTTCCTGATCAACGTGCCGCTCATCCTGGTCGCGCTCTGGGCCACCTACCAGCACGTTCCGGAGAGCCGCGACGAGGAGGCGACCGGCGCGTTCGACTGGATCGGTTCGGTCATCGTTGCGCTTGCGGTCGGTGGGCTCGCCTTCGGGGTGATCTACGGTCAGCAGCGCGACTGGCGTGACCCCCTCGGCTTCATCGCCCTTGGTGTTGGCATCGTGTTCACCGCGGTGCTGCCGCTGTGGATGGCGCGCGCGCCGCATCCGCTGATTCCGTTGGCTCTCTTCAAGTCGCGCAACTTCACTGTCACCAACATCTCCACGCTCCTCATCTACGGAGCGCTCTACGTCACCTTCTATTACCTGGCGATCTTTCAGCAGGGCACCCTCGGCTACACGGCCGCCGGCGCCGGCCTGGCCGGGATCCCCGGGACGCTGTTCCTCATCTTCTTCTCGGCGCGTTTCGGCAGTTTTGCGGCGAAGTACGGGCCGCGCTGGTTCATGGCGATTGGACCCGCCATCATGGCGCTCGGCGTGCTCTGGTTCGCCCGCATCCCTGCAACCAGCGCGCCCTGGCATTTCCAACCGGGCAATCCGGCGACATTCGTGCCGCCCGTCTCATACGTCACCGATTTGCTGCCGGGCGGCATCCTCTTCGGCATCGGCCTGATGATGACGGTCGCTCCGCTGACGACCGCACTGATGCGGTCGGTTCCCGGGCACAGGTCTGGTCTGGCGTCGGCGATCAACAACGCGATCTCTCGAGTGGGGCCGCAGCTAGCCGGAGCCGCGATCTTCATCTTCATCACCATCAGCTTCTACAACGGGTTGGCGATGCAACGACCCGGTCTAGATGTGACGGCGCCGCGCTTCCGTCAACTGGTCAGCCCGCTGAACCCCTCCGGCGATCCGGCGTTGGCTACCATCGTGCGGAGCGCCTCGACCGATGCCTTCCACCTGGCCATGCTCGTCGGAGCCGCGCTGCTCTTGGCGGGGGCAATCGTGAATGCCATCGGCATCCGCAATCCGCAATCGGCCGCCGCCGCAGAGCGACGGACCCAGCCCGGAACCGCGCGTCCTCCAGCCAAGGAGCCGGCCTGATGGCGGTTCGAGACGACGTCGTCAACACCATCGCGGCCTTCTCGCTCTTCGCGGACCTGAACGGTCCTCAACTCGAGGAGGTCGCGCACCTCTTCGACGAGACCTTCTTCGGGGAAGGCGAGCGCATCCTCCGGCAGGGCGTCAGTGGCTCCGGCTTCTACATCATTCTGGAGGGGACCGCTGCCATCCGGGTGAACGGTGTCGACCGCAGCTCCCTCAAGGCCGGTGATTATTTCGGGGAAATCTCGTGTCTGCTCGGCGAGGTGCCGATCGCCGACATCGTCGCCGCGACGCCGCTTCGCTGCCTCGTCTTGCCAGGCGGTCAGCTCGAGGGATTCCTGACCGCCCATCCAAAAGTCATGTATCGCCTGCTGCAGGGGGAGGCGCGGAAACTCAAGAACACAACCAAGTGGCTGAGCTAGCGCAAAAGCCTTTTCCCCCCGGTCGTTATCGACTCGTGCTCGTGGGCAGCGGCCCCGGCGGACTGCAATTGAGCTACTCCCTGAGCCGTTTGGGTATCGATCACGCCGTGCTCTCGGACGACGCGGCGCCGGGTGGCATGTTCCGCCGCTGGCCGGTATTCCAGCGAATGCTGAGCTGGACGAAGCCGTTCACCGGCGTGCCGCGCACCTCCCGGGCGTACGAACGATATGACTGGAACAGCCTGATCCCCGATGAGGACGCGCACCGGGCGATCATGCCTCCCCTGATGGACGGCACTTCGTACTTCCCATCCCGGCCCGAGATGCAGAAAGGCCTGGAAACATTCGCCGAGCGAACCGGTATCCGGATTCGCTATGGCTGTCACTGGGAATCCACCAGGCAGGACAAGCAGGAATTCATCCTCGGCACATCGGACGGCGATTATCGCGCGCCGGTCGTGGTTTTCGCCGTCGGTGTGGCGCATCCCTACCGGCCGCCGATTCCGGGGCTCGACCAGGTCCCGCACTACGGCGACTTCCGTCCGGTCGAGAGCTACAAGGATCACCGGGTCTTCATCGTGGGCAAACAGAATTCAGGTTTTGAGATCGCCACCGGCCTGTTGCCCTGGGCGCGCCAGCTGGTGCTCGCCTCGCCCGGCGCGACGAAGCTGTCAGTGAACACCCGAACGCTGGTCGGGGTGCGGGCGCGTTATGTCCAGCCCTACGAAGATGCCGCCCTGGCGGGCGGGGTGATCATCCTGGACACGACCATCGAGGAGGTCCGCCAGGAGGGAGCCGGATTCATTGTGCGGACCCGCAACGCGACGGACGGTCGAGAGCTGCCCATGGCGGCCGATGATGTGATCGCCGCGACCGGGTTCGTCAGTCCGCTGCGCGACCTGCCCGCGCTTGGGGTTGCCACCTTCGGCCAGAGCCAGCTTCCCGCTCAAACCCCGTTCTGGGAAAGCGCGACAGTTCCCGGCCTCTTTTTTGCGGGCACTCTCAACCAGGGCTCGCCCGGACTGAAGAAGCACGGTATTCCGAGCAACTCCGGCGCCGTCCAGGGTTATCGCTACAACGCCCGCGTCCTCGCCCGCCACCTGGCCGAGACTCGGTTCGATGTGCGCATTCCGCGGCCTCAACTGCAGCCCGCTGAGACGGTGCGTTTCCTGCTGAACGAGCTGAGCCACGGCCCCGAGCTCTGGCACCAGCGCTCCTACCTGGCGCGGGTGGTGCACGTGGACGGGGATCGCGGCATCAGTGACGAGGGAATCCTGCCCCTCTCCTACTTCATCGACGCGGGTGGGCCGGACGCCGTGGCCGTCGCGCTGGAGTCGAACGGACAGGGCGACCCGTATCCCGCCGTGTACCTGCGTAAGAACGGCGTCGTGAGCGAACGTCTACTGGCACCGCATCCACTTCTCGACTTCACCGGGACGCAATATCAACGTGAGTTGGGCGGGATTCTGGATCCAGTGCTGAGCGCATCCCCGTCCCCGGCATGAGCCTGCCTACCGGTACCGTCACCTTCTTTTTCAGCGATATCGAAGGCTCGACGCGACTCATCCAGCAGCTCGGCGAGCGCTACCCCGACGTGCTGCTCGCCCATCACACGGTGCTTCGCCAGGCGCTGGCCGAGCATGGCGGCAACGAGCTGCGCACTGAGGGCGACTCATTCTTCATCGTGTTCGGCAGCGCGCTGGATGCCTGCAGCGGCGCGGCGGCGGCGCAGCAGGCCTTGCAATCTCATGCATGGCCCGAGGGAGGGCGCGTTCAGGTGCGCATCGGGCTGCACACCGGCGAGGCGACGCTCGTCGGTAACGAGTACCTCGGCCTCGATGTCCACCGCGCCGCCCGGGTCGCCAGCGCGGCGCACGGCGGCCAGGTGCTCGTCTCGGAAACGACGCGCGCGCTCGTCGATCACGTGCTTCCATCCAGCCTGACGCTCAAGGACCTCGGGCTGCATCGGCTCAAAGATCTCGCCCGTCCGGAACGGCTGTACCAGCTCAACATCGACGGGCTGCCGGGCGAATTTCCGGCACTGCGCACCCTGGAAGCCACACCGAACAACCTGCCCACGCAGATGACGAGCTTCATCGGCCGCGACGACCAGGTGCGTGAGGGTAGGGAGCTGCTGAGCCGAGCCCGGCTGCTGACACTCACCGGCCCCGGCGGTACGGGCAAGACACGGCTCAGCCTGCAAATCGCGGCCGATGTCATGGATCAGTTCCCGGACGGTGTCTACTTCGTACCCCTGGCAGCCGTCCAGGATCCGGAACTGGTGCCCTCGGCGATCGCGCAGGCACTGGCGATCTCCTCGACCGGCGGTCGCCGCCCGATCGACGCGCTGCTTGAACATCTGCATGACAAACGGACGCTCCTGGTGCTCGATAACTTCGAGCAACTGCTCCCGGCGGCGCCCCTCGCGATAATGCTCTTGGAGGGCAGCCCGGGCCTCCGGGTGCTGGTCAGCAGCCGATCGGTTTTACGCGTTTACGGCGAGCAGGAGTTTCCCGTACCGCCACTGGCGGTGCCCGACCTCAAGGCGCTGCCCAGCCTGTCCGCACTCTCACAGTTCGAGGCGGTGAGGCTCTTCATCGAACGGGCGGTCGCCGTCAAGCCGGATTTCAGAGCCACCAATGAAAACGCACCGGCGATTGCCGGCATTTGCGAGCGGGTAGACGGTCTGCCCCTGGCGATCGAACTGGCGGCGGCGCGCATCAAACTGTTTTCGCCGCAGGCTCTCCTGAGTCGGTTGGAGAAATCGCTGACCGCGCTCGGCAGCGGGGCTCGCGACCTTCCGAGCCGTCAGCAGACTCTCCGCGGAGCGATCCAGTGGAGTTACGAGATGATCGATGCGCCCGGCCGGCGTCTGCTCGCCCGCTTCTCCGTTTTTGCCCGGGGCGGCAGCCTGGAGCAGGTCGAATCCGTCTGCGGCCCGCCGGATGACATCGGCGGCGATGTGATCGACATGCTCGACCAGCTGGCTGACCAGAGCCTGGTCCGGCGGCTTCCCGATTTCAGTGAGCCACGCTTTTTGATGCTGCAGACGATCCGCGAGTTCATGGCGGAGCAGCTGGAGCGGAGTGACGAAGCGGCGGCCATCAAGGACCGGCACGTGCAGGCGTTCATCGCCCTGGTGCAGCAGGCTCAACCGTATGTGTTCGGCAGCCGACGCAAAGAGTGGCTCGACCGCCTGGAGATGGAGGATGACAATTTACGCGCGGCGCTTGACTGGACACTGGCCACGGGTGATGCAAAAAACGCCATGCTGCTGGCGGCGTGTTTGTGGCGCTTCTGGCAGATGCGCGGCCACATCCACGAGGGGCGCGCCCGAGTGGTCGCGGCGCTGGCGCTGCCGAAAAGCCGGGATTACCCGATGGAGCGGCTGCAGGCTCTGGAAGCGGCCGGCGGCCTCGCCTACTGGCAGGCGGACATGGAGTCGGCGCAGCGCTTCTATGACGAATGTCTCGAATTGACCCGCACCACCGGCGACAAGCAGGCCCTGGCCAACGCACTCTACAACGCGGCTTTCCCCAACGTGGTAAACATGCGTGAGTCAGAGCGGCCCCGGCAGTTGCTGCTCGAGGCCCTACCGCTGTTCCGAGAGCTCGGTGACCAATCGAGCGTCGGGCGGACGCTGTGGGGACTCGGCAATGGTTACTACTTCGACCGTGAGTACCCAACGGCCAAAGTAACGCTCGAAGAATCCCACGCCGTCTTCCGAACCGTCGACGATCGGTTCGGCCTCGGCTGGGCCCTCCATACCCACGGTCTCGTGTCGCTCAAGATGGGGGACATCGAGGCCGCTCGCAAGGACTTTCTTGAAGCCATCGAGCTCTTCAAGGAGGGCGGAGACGTTTCCGGCATGGTCTTACAGCTTGACAATCTCTCGCAGGTCATTCGAGCCGGCGGTGATCCGGGGACGGCGACGCGGCTGGCGAGCGCGGCCAGGGTGCATCAGCGGTCGACCGGAACCGGCATCGGGCAACTCCTGAGCGAGCAGGAGGGTCGCACCGGGCGCGAAGGATTGAGCCCGCAGGACGCCGAGAAAGTTTGGACGGAGGGGCAAGCCCTGACTCTCGATCAGGCGCTGGAGGAGGCTGTGGCGGCGGCTCGACGGGCCACGACCAGCGACGCCAGGCGAAATGGCTGAACAGGTCGACGCCGTCGTTCTCGGCATGGGTGTGGGCGGCGAGGAAGTCGCTGAATGCCTCGCCGAAAACGGTCTCAAGGTGGTCGGCATCGAAAGCCACCTGGTGGGCGGCGAGTGCCCCTATTACGGCTGCGTCCCAACCAAGATGATGATCCGGGCGGACGACATGCTGGCGGAGGGTCGTCGCATTCCACGCTTTGCCGGAGACTCGACAGTGACGCCGGATTGGGATCCGGTCGCCCGCAGGATCCGAAGAGAAGCGACCGACAACTGGGATGACCGGGTGGCGGTGGAGCGTTTCGAAAAGAAGGGCGGTCGTTTCGTTCGTGGAGCCGGCAGACTTGCGGGTCCGGGGAAGGTCTCGGTCAACGGCACAACGTACGAGGCAACCAGGGCAGTCGTGATCGCCACCGG
>Ga0209155_1000079_pt1 | contig 39925 bp, 42 predicted proteins | sample GraSoiAngelo_122_FD_185879 | JGI IMG/M metagenome (GOLD analysis project Ga0209155, IMG submission 185879) | Grasslands soil microbial communities from the Angelo Coastal Reserve, California, USA - 14_0927_02_20cm (SPAdes) (version 2) | ecosystem: Environmental > Terrestrial > Soil > Grasslands ... | reverse complement strand
CTCGCTTCCCGCCGGAGGGCAAATGTCTGGGGGTGGCGCGAGCTCGGGCGGATACGGCGGCGGCGGCGGTGCGTTCCTTGCGGTTTTGCTGGTCGCCTTGCTCATCGCCTGGTTGATCTACATTGCTACGCCGCGCTCCCCGGCCAGGACACTGAATTCCAGTTTTTGAGTGCCGCGCACCACGGTTAGCCGGCTCGCCGTGCCGATTCGCTCGGCAGTGAGCAGCCGATGCAGGTCGTCGATGCCGTTGACCGGCTGATCGTCGAAGCTCACGATGAGATCGCCCGCCTGCAGGCCTGCGGCGATGGCGGGTCCGCCCGGCTCCACCGATTCCACCCGCACGGCATGGGCATTCTCGAGCTGGAAGTGCCGCGCGATGCGCCGGGCGAGCGGCAGGTTCGCCCCCGCAATGCCGAGATATCCGCGCCGCACTCTGCCATCGCGGAGAAGCTGTACGACCACCCACTTCACGGTGTCGATCGCGGTGGCAAAGCAGATTCCCTGCGCCCCGGGAATGATCGCGGTGTTTACGCCGATCACCTCGCCGCGCGAGTTCACCAGCGGGCCGCCGGAATTGCCTGGGTTGAGCGCGGCATCCGTCTGCAGCACGTCGTCGATCAGGCGCCCGGTCTGGGCGCGCAGGCTCCGGCCAAGCGCGCTCACAACGCCGGCAGTGACCGTGTGCTGGAAGCCGTACGGATTGCCGATCGCGATCGCGAGCTGCCCAACCCGCAGGGCGCGCGAAGAGCCGAGGACTACGCTGGGCAGCGCGTTCGCGCCGATGCGGACCACGGCGATGTCGGTATCCGGATCTTCACCCAGGAGGTCGGCGTCGCGGCTGAATCCGTCGGCGAAAGTAGCCTTGATGCGCCTCGCCCCATGCACCACGTGGCTGTTGGTGAGGAGCAGCCCGTCGGGCGTAAACGCGAATCCAGACCCGGTGCCGCGGCGCGAATTGGCGCCCAGCTCGACTTCGAGATGCACCACCGCCGGGCCTACGCGCTCGGCCGCAGCCACGACCGCCTGGGAATAGGCATCGAGCAGTCCGCTTTCGTCGAGGAGGAACCGGGGAGCTGCGTCCATCGTTTTTCCCTTGTGCCTCTAGATGGGGGCGGAAGGGGGAAAGTGAAGACGCGAGAAGGCAGTCCTTTCAGTACACGGTTTCGACGGGGACGCCGAACAGGTAGCCGGCGCCCCTTTCCGTGCGGATGTAGCGCGGCTCTGCCGGATCCCTCTCGATCTTGCGGCGCAGCCGCATGATCTGCACGTCCACCGAGCGGTTGTAGACTTCGTCGTTGTGAAGCCGCGACAGGTCGAGCAGCTGGTCGCGCGACAGAATGCGGCTGGGCGCGCCGAGCAGCACCACCAGCAGGCTGAACTCGCCGTTGCTGAGCGGCACCGACTGGCCTGCGGGGCTCATCAGGCGCCGGGTGTTCAGGTTGAGCTCCCAGCCATCGAAGCGGTAGGCGCGGATGCCTTCGGGCTTGCCCTGGCGCACTTCGGCGCGCCGGCGACGCAGGATGCTGCGGATGCGCGCGAGCAGCTCGCGCGGGCTGAAGGGCTTGGTGAGATAGTCGTCGGCGCCGAGCTCGAGGCCCATCACGCGGTCGGCCTCCTCGGCCCGGCCGGTCAGCATGACGATCGGGATGGCGGATTCGTCGCGCAGCCTGCGGGCGAGCCCCATCCCGTCCTCGCCCTTCAGCTTGAGATCGAGCACAATGAGATCCACGACTTCCGCGCCGAGCAGCGCCTGCATCGCGTGGCCGTCGGCGACGGCGCTGACGCGCAGCTCGTGCTGCCCGAGATAGTCGGAAACCAGGTCGCGGATCGTGGGGTCATCGTCGACGACGAGCACGTGGGGCAATGCCGCATAGGCCGATGTCCGGGAATCGCTGCTCATGGTTTCGATATTCATGGCTGGGTGCGAGTCTAGCCAGGTGCCGGCCGGCCCTATTACATCTGTAACGCGCGCCCGCGTCGTTGTAAATTACACGCAATCAGGGGAGCTTGGAATCGTGAAGTGAACGAGACCGCCAAAACCCGTGTCGAGGTGCTGGTTATCGACGACGACGCCATCATGCGTGAGCTGATGGCGGATTGGCTCGAGGCGGCGGGCTACCGCGTGCGCCAGGCCGGCGACTGCGGGACCGCGCTCGCCGAGTTCAAGCGGCAGGCGCCGGCGTTGGTCGTCACCGACATGTTCATGCCAGGGGCGTGCGGGGCCGAGGCGATTGCCCGGCTGAAAGCCGAGCAGCCCGGAATCGTTCTCATCGCGGTTTCCGGCTACTTCAACTCGGGGCAGGGCCTGAGCGCGGAAGCGGCGCTTTCTGCCGGCGCCGACCGGGCGCTGCCGAAGCCGGTCAAGCGCCGCGAGCTGATCCAGGCGGTGGCCGAGCTCGTCGGCCCGCCGGTCCGATAGCCGAGCGATGCCGACGGCTGGGGCCCGATCGGCCGCCTCCCGCATCACCCTGACCCGCGCGCTCGTCGCGCTCGGCGCCGTGCTGGTCGGCATCAACGTCGCTTCCGCCATCTGGGATGCGCGAACCGACCGCGACCGTACGGAGCTGCGCGCGCGGCGCAATCTGTCCAACCTCAGCGGGCTGCTTTCGGAGCAGACCGCGGCCGCCCTGGAGGCCGTCGACCTGGTGTTGCGCGATGCGGTGCGCGACGGGACCACGGCGAAAGTGGCGGCCATGATGCCGCGCCTGCGCGACGAAATGATCCATATTCCGCAGGTCGCCGGCTTCCTGGTGATCGACGCAGACGGGAGCGTCGTGGGGCGCACCAACGAGACCCCGACGATCGATCACGGCTTCGCCGGGCGCGCGTTCTTCACAGCGCACCGCGAGGCGCGCGATGCAGGGCTTTTCTTCAGCGAGCCTTACAAGGGCGGTGGCGATGGCACGAGATGGCGCTTCGTCATGTCGCGGCGCCTGAACACGCCCAACGGCGCATTCAGCGGCGTCATTGCGGCGGTGATGGAGATCGAGAATTTCGACCGGCTCTACCGCATGATCGACGTAGGCGAAGGAGGCTTCATCAACCTTCGCGCCCGCGATGGCACCATCATCACGCGGGTTCCCGATCCGCGCGAGGCGCGCGGACGCAAGTTTCCGAATCCTGACATCTCCACTGCGGTCGAACGTGAAGGCCGCTTCACCGGGTGGACGACCAGCCCGATCCTGAACGAGCGCGTGCTCGTGTCGACGGTCGCCGTGCGCGGCTTTCCGCTGGAGGTGCTCGTCGGCGCGACCGAGGCTGCGGTGTTCGCCCCGTGGCACAGCGAGGCCTCGCGCATCTTCCTGCGGACCGTGCTCACGTCGGCCGCCATGCTGGCCTTGATCGCGCTCGCGGCATGGGGGCTCGCCCGGCGCGAGCGCGCGCTGCAGCGCAAGCAGAGGCAGTTCCGCGCGATGATCGAGCACAGCTCCGACGGCGTGATCCTGACTCGCCCCGAGACCGGCATTTTCTACGCCAGCCCCGGCCTTGAGCGCATGCTCGGTTACACCATCGAGGACCTGCGCGAACGCGAGCCCTATGAGTTGCTTCACCCTGATCATGTGGAGGCGACGAGGAGCCGGCGCTCCCAGATGATGCATTCGCCGGGGAAGGTGGTGACGGTCGAGACGATGGTGCGCCACAAGGACGGGTCGTGGCGCTGGATCGAGAACACCGTCAGCAACCTGCTCGAGGAGCCGAGCGTGCGCGCGCTGGTGATGAACTTCCGCGACATCACCGAGCGCAAGCTTGCCGACGCCGAGCGCTCGAGGCTCGAGCAGCGGCTGCGGCAGGCGCAGAAGATGGAGGCGGTCGGCCGCCTCGCCGGCGGCATCGCGCACGACTTCAACAACATCCTCGGAGGCATCCTGGGCTACGCCGAGATGCTCGTCGAGCAGACCGCCGCGGGCTCGCCCTTCAAGCGCTACGCGCAGAACGTTCTCACCGCGGCGAACCGGGCGCGCGGCCTGGTCGACCAGATCCTCGCTTATAGCCGCAGCCAGCGCGGCAAGCGCGTCGCCGTCGATCTCAGCCGCATCGTCGCCGAGACCCTTGAGCTGGTGCGCGGCTCGCTTGACCCCGGGATCAGCCTCGAGGCGAAGCTGCCCGCAGCGCCGTTGCAGGTGTTCGGCGACGCGACGCAGCTGCATCAGGTCGTGATGAACCTGTGCACGAATGCGATTCAGGCGATGGGCGGGAAAGGTACGCTGCGCGTGACCCTCGAAACCGCCGAGGTCGGCGCGGAGCGCTCGTTAGCGCACGGCACCGTAGTCCCAGGAACCTATGCGCGTCTCGCCGTCGAGGACACCGGGACGGGCATGGACGAAGCAACGCTCGGCCGCATCTTCGAGCCTTTTTTCACGACCAAGGAGGTCGGCAAGGGGACCGGGCTCGGACTGGCGCTGGTTTACGGCATCATCACCGACGCCAGCGGCGCAATCGACGTGGCGAGCGCTCCCGGGCGCGGCACCGCGTTCACGATCTACATGCCGCGCGTCGACGTGGCAGTGGCCGACGACGACGAGAAACAGGGCCCGGTCGCCAGGGGCAATGGCGAGCGAGTGCTGGTGGTCGACGACGAGCAACCGCTCCTCGCGGTGACCGCCGAGGTGCTTTCGCGGCTCGGCTACGAGCCGATCGCCTTCTCCGAAAGCCTGGCAGCGCTTGCGGAGTTCGAAGCGCAACCCGGGCGTTTCGACGCGGCGATCACCGATGAAGTGATGCCCGGACTATCGGGGACCGAGCTGGCGGGCGTGATCCACCGCCGCCGCCCCGAGCTTCCGATCCTGCTCGTCAGCGGCTACATCGGTCCCATGATGAGCGAACGTGCAACGGCGGCGGGCGTCAACGAAGTCCTGAAGAAGCCGGTGCAGTCCCGCGAAATCGCTGCCGCCCTGGCGCGCGTGCTGGCGACACGCTGACGTTACAGCTGTAACGCTCGAGCACAGGCGCGCAACAAGCGCGCAATCGGCGCCGCCCAGCATGGCGTCATGGCCCAGCCCTCTCCTCGTTCTGACGCTGCCGAGCAGCTGGTCCCGGGCAAAGCCGCATCCAGCCCGGACCGCTATGACGGTGTCGCCCTCGGCGTGGAATGCGCGTGGCCGAGCCTTTTCTCCCCAGCGGTGCAGCCATGGATAAACGCCGCAGACTCGACCTAAGATACGTGCTCGTGATGGCTCTGGCGGCGGCGACGACGATCGCCTGCGCCGCGCTGGTCGCGGCATGACCTGGGCCACCTTCGCGCCGGCCGTCTCGGCGGCCTTCCTCGGATCGCTGGTCGAAGCCATCGAGGCGCTCACCATCGTTCTTGCAGTGGCCACCGTGCGCGGCTGGCGGCCGGCAGGACTCGGCGCCGCCGCGGGATTGGCCTCGCTTGCGCTGGTCGTGGCGGCCCTCGGCCCGCTGCTCGACCGCGTTCCGCTCCATCTTCTGCAGCTGGTCATCGGCGTGCTTCTGCTGCTCTTCGGCATGCGCTGGCTGCGCAAGGCGATCCTGCGCGCGGCGGGAGTCATCCCCCTGCACGACGAGGCGGCGGCGTTTGCCGCCGGCACTGCTGAGCTGCGCGAGCACCGCTCGCGCCTCGACTGGCTCGCCGGGCTCGCGAGCTTCAAGGCGGTCCTGCTCGAAGGTCTGGAAGTCGTCTTCATCGTGATCGCGGTCGGCGCCGGCCGCGGGCTTCTCCTGCCGGCGAGCGCCGGCGCGCTCGGCGCCTGCGCTCTGGTGGCGGGCGCCGGATTTGTCCTGCATCGCCCGCTCGCCCGGGTGCCCGAGAACGCTCTCAAGCTCGCCGTCGGCGTCATGCTCTCGGCCTTCGGCGTCTTCTGGACCGGCGAGGGCCTTGGCGTCGCCTGGCCTGGCGCGGATCTCGCCATCGTCGGCTTCGCCGCGCTGTTCCTGCTGGTCGCGGCTCTCGGCGCGGTCGCGGTCAGGCGCCCGCTCGAGGTCGCGGCGTGAGAATGCTCGCCGGCATTGCGCGCGAGCTGATCGGATTGTTCGTCGATGACGGCATGCTCGCGCTCGCCATCATCGCGGTCATCGTCATTGCGGCGATCGTGGCAAGCCTGATCCCGGGAGCGACCGCCGGCGTGGTGCTTCTGGCCGGCTCGCTCTTCGCCCTGCTCGCCAACGTCCTGGCCGTGCAGCGATGAAAAAATTCCTGATCGCGCTGCTGTTTGCCGCCGTGCCGGTCGGTGGCGCATTTGCGGCGCCCTATGCGCCGCAGGAATTCGATTTCAGCGGCCTCGACGGCGTCGCCTACGGCACCGTCGAGCTGGTTCAGCCCGCACCTCCCTCGCCCACCGAACTGGCGCAGAAAGCCGAGGCGGCTCTGGTGCGCCTCGACGATGGCCGCAGCATCACCGTCGTGCTGCGTCTCCTGCAGCACGTGGAGCCCGGCGAGCGCGTGCGCGTGGTCCGAGGCGCAAAAGGCGCGCGCATCGAGCGGGGCTGAGCGCAGCGGTTGCTCGTTGCAGATGTAACGGCACAAGAGCATTTCGAAACAGCCGCGACAAGCGCTCTTGGCAAACTGAAAGCGTAGTCACCGTACACTAACCTAAAGGAACACAGTCATGAAACGCACTCTCCTCGCAGTCGCCCTCGCAGCCGCCGCGGCCACCGCTTTCGCCGCCGGCGAACCCGCCAACGACCAGTACCGCAACAACGCCGGCGAGCCGGATCGGCACCAGCCGCAGGTTGGCGCGATCGACAGCTCGTACATGGTGGCGAGCGCCGACCAGTACCGCCCGAACGCCGGCGAGTCGACCGACAACAACGTAGTCCAGAACCAGGTCGGCTAAGCAGCCCGCTTTTCAGTCCCCTCCGCGCGCTCCCTCCTCCCCCTTCGCGCGATCAGCACCCCGGCCAGCCACCGTGAGGGCGGTGGCCGGGGTTTTTGTCGTTCCAGTCCGCGGTATGGTATACAGAGCTGTCTCGTCGCAGGGGACAGCGCATGCGTACCGGCCTGTCGGCACACCACCACCAGTCCGCGACTCGCTCGATCGGAGCGCGAGAGCGCATAGATAGAACTGCTTACGAGCTGTTTTCCCGCCACGGCATCCGGGCGGTGGGAATCGACACCGTCGTCGCGCGCGCTGGCGTGGCAAAAATGACGCTGTATAGACACTATCCCTCGAAAGACGAGCTCGCCGTGGCGTTTCTTCGGCGGCGCGAAGAGCTGTGGACGCGGTCCTGGCTGCAGCAGGACGTTGAGCGCAGGGGCCGGACACCACGCGCGAAGTTGCTTGCCATCTTCGACGTTTTCGACAAGTGGTTCCGTCGGTCGGATTTCGAGGGATGCTCCTTCGTAAAGGCGCTGCTCGAGCACGGCGTCCGCGGGCACCGGGTGCGAATCGCCGCGGTGAGGCACCTCGATACGATCCGGACATTCGTGAAGCGATTGGCAGAGGAAGCGCGCATGCGCGATCCCGACGGATTCGCGAGGCAGTGGCAAATGTTGATGGCGGGATGCATAGTGGCCGCCCACGCCGGCGATCGCGAGGCTGCAAAGAGAGCAAAGAAAGCCGGGCGCTTGCTCCTCGCGGCCGGAGGCAGGACAGGACGGCGGAAATAATGGCGCGCGTGGCAATCGAAGCAAAGCGCGCGGGAGACGCGCTGCGACAGAGCGAGGATCGGCTTCGGCTGGTTATCGACACAATCCCCACGATGGTCTGGAGCCTGCTGCCTGACGGCGCCGTTGATTTCGTCAATCAGCGTTGGCTGGAATACACGGGCCTGTCTCTGCAGGAGGCACTTGCAGATTCAATGCGCACAGTTCATCCAGAAGATGCCCCAAGGGTCATGGAAAAGTGGCGTACGGACATGGCTGTCGGGGAACAGTGCGAGTATGAACTGCGTTTGCGGCGCGCCGACGGGGAATATCGCTGGGTCCTGGTCCGCACCGTGCCGCTGCGCGATGAGCAGGGAAATATCGTCAAGTGGTACGGAACGGCTGTCGATATCGAGGACCGCAAGCGCGCTTTGCAGGAGATCCATGCGCTAAAAGACCGGCTTCAGATGGAGAATCTGGCGCTGAAGGAAGAAGTCGACCAGGCGTCGATGTTCGAGGAAATCATCGGCTCCTCCGAGGCGCTCAACCGCGTATTGGCGCACGTGACAAGAGTTGCGCCGACCGACTCCACGGTTCTCATCAAGGGCGAGACCGGCACCGGCAAGGAGCTGGTGGCACGTGCCATCCATAGGCTCTCGCGCCGCTCGGGCCGTGCATTTGTTCTGGTGAATTGCGCTGCGATCCCGCCTGCGTTGATCGCGTCGGAGCTTTTCGGCCACGAGAAAGGCGCCTTCACGGGCGCAACCCAGAGGCGCCTTGGCCGGTTCGAGCTGGCCGACGGCGGCACCATTTTTCTCGATGAGGTCGGCGAGCTGCCTGCGGAAACCCAGAGCGCTCTGCTGCGGGTCCTGCAGGAGCGGGAATTCGAGCGAGTCGGCGGCAGCCAGCCGATCTCGGTCGACGTGCGGGTACTCGCCGCCACCAACCGCGACCTGAAGGCCGGAGTCGACGCCGGAAGCTTCCGGCTCGATCTGTTCTACAGGCTGAACGTGTTTCCACTGCAGGTACCTTCGCTGCGCGAGCGCGTCGAGGACATTCCGGTGCTGGCCGAGTACTTCGCCCAGCGCTATGCGGCCAAGGCCCGGAAAAATATCCGGAGAATCGAAAAGCCGACGCTCGAGCTGCTGCAGGCTTACCCTTGGCCGGGAAATGTCCGCGAATTGCAGAACGTCATCGAGCGGGCGGCGATTCTGTGCGATGGCGATACGCTTTCGGTGGACGAAAGCTGGCTGCAACACGAGTCCCTGACAGGGGGCGCCGGCTCCGCTACCCTGGCCGCTTCGCTCGCAGACCAGGAAAGGGAAATGATTGAATCGGCCCTGGCGGAAAGTCGCGGCCGGGTCTCCGGCCCGTCCGGCGCCGCAGCCCGCCTCGGGATCGCGCGCTCGACGCTCGAGTCGAAGATAAGAAGCCTGCGCATCGACAAGCATCGGTTCAAGTCTTCCTGATTGCTCGCCAATTGGCGAGAACTCGCCATCAAACCGCGTAGGGAGAGCCGCGCAATCAGCCGGTTAGGCCCTGGTATGGCCCTTGCGAGCTCGCAAGCGAGGTGCGCGGGATGTTCCGAATCGAGACGGATTCACATGCGCGTGACACGGTTCTCCGGCTGAGCGGCTGGATGCAATCGCGACACATACCGGAGCTGAAGGGAGAAATCGAAGGCAGCGGGCGCAAGATCATCCTGGACCTGGGGAAGGTGACCCTCGTCGACCGCGAGGTCGTGCGTTTTCTGGGGGCTTGCGCGGCAAAGGGGATGGAGCTGCGCGATTGCCCCTCCTACATCCAATTGTGGTTGGCCAGCGAGAAGAATTGGGATTCATCCGCCTAGCGCGACGCCAATGACATCCAAGACCGTGCCGACCCTGCGCGTGCTGCTCGCCGAGGACGTGGCCGCGGATGCCGAGCTCGAGATCCGGGAGATCAAGCGCGCGGGCCTGCGCGTGAGCCATCGCATTGTCGATAGCGAGAAAGACTTCATCCGAGGGCTGCGCGAGTTCGCTCCCGACGTGATCCTCTCGGACTTCTCGATGCCCCAGTTCGACGGCATGGAGGCGCTGAGGCTCGCCAAGGAGCTGGCACCCGACATCCCGTTTATTTTTGTCTCGGGGACGCTCGGCGAGGAATACGCGATCCGCGCGCTGAAGAACGGCGCGACCGATTATGTCGTCAAGTCGAATCTGGTACGCCTGTCTGCTGCAGTAGAGCGCGCCCTCGCCGAGGCGAAGGTGCTGCGAGAGCGCCGTCAGACGGAGACAGCGCTCGAGATTGCCCGCGAGCGCCTGCAAGAGCGCGAGGCCGGGCTGCGGCGCGCTCAGCTCATGGCCAAGCTTGCCCATGTGATTACCGGCGCCGACGGCGATTTTGAGAGCTGGTCGGATACGCTGCCGTCGTTGATCGGAATGCAACCGGCGTCCATGCCGCGGAGCACGCGCGAGTGGTTGGACATCATGCACCCCGAGGACCGCGAGGCACTGCGCGCGAAAAGCATCGAGGCGGGCGCTACGGGGCGGCGCGTGGACATCGAGTATCGCCTGCGGCGGGAGGGTGCCGAATGGATCCATGTGCGACAGGTGATCGAGCCGCTCGGCGGACAGCCTGACGCAGGTAGCACCGAGCGATGGTTCAGCACGCTGCAGGACGTCACCGAACAAAAGCGGGCCGAGGAGAGAATCAAGCGCCTCAACCGCGTCTACGCCGTGCTCAGCGGAATCAATACGTTGATCGTCCGGGTAAGGGACCGCGAAGAGCTGTATCGCGAAGCCTGCCGCATCGCGCTCGAAGCCGGGCAGTTCCGCATGGCCTGGATCGGCGTCGTCGATCAGGAGGCCGGACTGGTAAAGCCGGTCGCCTCGGCAGGCGAGGTGGGCGATTTCTTCGAGTCCGCTCCCCTTGCGGTGATCGAGAACAAGCCGGGCGGGCACGGCCTCGCCGGGCGCGCGATCCGCGGCAAAAAGGCCATGATCTCCAACGACATCAGGAATGACCCGCAAAGACTGATGAGAAAGGAGCTGGACGAACGCGGGATCAATTCGCTGGCGGTGATTCCGTTGATCGTGGGTGGCGAAGCGATCGGCGTGCTTGCCTTGTACGCCGCAGAGGCCGGCGCCTTCGACAGCGAAGAGACGCGGCTGCTTCTCGAGCTCGCGGGCGACATATCCTTTGCGCTCGGTCACATCGAGAAGGCAGAGAAGCTCGAGTATCTCGCCTATTACGACCCGCTCACCGGCCTCGCCAACCGCAGCCTGTTTCTGGAGCGGTTGCAGCAACAAGTGATTGCCGCCGGCAGCTCGCAACGCAGGCTCGCTGTCTCCATCGTCGATATTGAGAGGTTCAAGGCGATCAATGATGCCTACGGGCGCCAGGCAGGCGACGAGCTGCTCAGGCAGCTTGCCGAGCGTATCAAGTCCGCAGGTCCTGATCCGACGCGAGCAGCCAGGATCGGCCCGGACCACTTTGCGATTGTTTCCACTGATGTGGAGAACGAGGACGATGTCGGCCGCCTCACCGAGCAAAGGCTCGCCGCCTGCCTGGGCCCTGCATTCCGGCTCGATGGGCGCGAGCTTCGGCTCTCCGCCCGCGTGGGAATAGCGATGTATCCCGGCGATGGCGGTCATGCGGAGGCTCTCTTTGCAAACGCCGAAGCGGCGCTGAAGAAGGCGAAGGCCACGGGCGAGCGCTATCTTTTCTTCGCGCCGGCAATGACCGAGCGCATTCACGAGAATCTGTCCCTCGAGAACAAGTTGCGCGAGGCGCTCGACAAAGAAGAGTTCGTGCTGCACTACCAGCCCAAGGTGGATGTGGAGAACCGGGGCATCGTCGGCGTCGAGGCGCTGATCCGCTGGCAGAGCCCGGAGCTGGGCCTCGTGCCGCCCATGAAATTCATTTCGCTGCTCGAGGAAACCGGGCTCATCCTGCAAGTCGGGTCATGGGCCCTGAGGCGGGCCGCGCTCGATCATCGCACCTGGGCCGAGCGGGGACTGAAGCCGCCCCGGGTGGCGGTAAACGTGTCGCCGATTCAGCTGCGGCAGCGCGACTTCGTGCGCGACGTGGAGCACGCGATCATGAAAGGGATTGCTCCGGTAGGCATCGACCTGGAGATCACCGAGAGCCTGATCATGCAGGACATCCACGCCACTATCGAGAAGCTGAAGCTGCTGCGCAAGCTCGGGGTCCAGGTGGCGATCGACGATTTCGGAACGGGGTATTCGTCGCTCTCCTATCTGGCCAAGCTCCCGGTCCAGACGCTCAAGATCGACCGCTCCTTCGTCATCGCGATGCTCGAGGACCCGAACACCACGACCCTGGTGCACACGATGATCACGCTCGCCCATTCGTTCCAGTTGAAGGTGGTCGCGGAAGGGGTGGAGTCGGAAGACCAGGCGAACATGCTGCGCCTGCTGGGCTGCGACCAGATGCAGGGCTACCTCTTCAGCAAGCCGGTGCCGGTCGAAGCGTTGATTCCGTTACTGATGTAACCGGAGCGGAAATCGGCGCGCGGCGCCGACTCCACCGGCTTCGGGCTGGACATGATTTACTCGTTCTGAGACGCAAACGCCAGGCACGCCGCGAAGGCGTGCCTGGCGTCCGTTACACGCATTGACTGCTTAGTCGCCCGCTGCCGGCTGGTGCTGGTCCACTTCCCCTGCAGTATTGCGGTACTGATCGTTAGGGAAAGCTGCCGCGAACGAACGGGCTGCGACCACCGCCAAGAGCGCTGCGAGGATGATGCGTTTCATGGTTCAACTCCTTTGCAGTTGATTGATCGATGCCTTGCTGCGCCGCCAAGGATGCCGCTGCCGGGGACGTTGCTCAAACGCTAAATTCTCAAGGACCCTTGAGGAAAGCTAATGCGCCTCCTGCCGCTTATGACTGCGCCTGCCGCGGTCCCGGGGAAACGATCGGCGTCTCGGTGTCGCCGGGGCACGACTCAGAGGACTGCGCCGGGCACAGATGAGCGAACGGATCGGTGGGCGTGGGCTGAACGGTACTACACGCGCTGAGAAGCACGACTGCGCTGACGAGCAAGTATTTCATGATGGGGCTCCAGGTTGTGGTTACTCAAAAGGATGACGGTTTCGATGCCTCACGGCACCGCCCCCACTATTGGGCGAGCGCATAGCGCGCCGATTTCAAACCGAAACGTCGGGTTTTCAACCGTAATGGATGTGACATCTGTAAGCGGCGCGGAAATCACGCTGGAACCGCGACTTCGCAACGATGGCTGCTCTGGTTCAGCACCGGCATGGAGTGGTATGAGCATCCGTGCGGCTTGCGCGCATTCGCGAAGTACGGCGAGGACGACACGCCCGCCGTGCGGCAGGCTTACTTCCTCACCCAGAAAGACCCGGGGCTCTGCTCCAAGCTGTTTCCGTAACTACATAACTCTCGCTAGCACTTCCGCGGCGATGAGGTACACACCGAGCACGAGCACCAGCGCGGACAGCGGCACTAAGACGGGAATCCATCGGACGAATGATTGCTCGCTGTCTTGCTTCACGACCGGTACGGTGCTGCGAGCGCGTTTGGCGAGACCATTATATGGTCTTGTCCATCCTCTGCCTGCGCCTCACCAGCTCTTCCCACAGTCCTTCGGGCTTGCGCATCACAAGCGCCGCGTCGGGCTCGAGCACGTACCAGGCTCCTTGCTCAACCTCGCTGCGCAGCTCGCCCGGCTGCCACGCCACGAGGCCGGCGACGAACCTCGCGTGCTCGGGCTCCGTTTCGATGACGCGGTCTACGACCGCGGCGTCGAAGGCCGCGAACAGTCCGGGCAGCACCTCGAATGACTTGGCGCCAAGGCTGTCGCGCCGCTGCACCAGGGCGAAGATCGCCTGCGATTCATAGGGCCCGCCGAGGTAGACCGGATCGATTATCTTCCGCGACGCCGCGTGCTCCGGAAACAGCCTGCCGAGCGTGACCCCGGTGGGCCGGTTCACGATGAATCCCACGTGCTGGTCGCCGCCCAGCGGCGTGACTACGAGGATGCTCGATCCGTAGAGCTCATCGCGCAGCTCTGGCTTGGCGACAAGGATAAGCGGCTTGGACAGGTCGGCGGCGCCCGCGAGCGCGGACCAGCCGAGCAGGACGACGCAGACCAGGGCGAGGCTCGACTTGCTCATACGGGCTGCTCCTTTCGAGGCTGACGGAGCAAGGCTGGCCCGCGAGCGTGTCGCGGCTGTTTCGGAACGATTACATCCGTCACGTTCATGGCGCGCGCCATGCGCAGCGTCAGCAGAGTGCCGGCCGAGCCCAGGACCACGCCCGCGATCATGATCGCGGAGTTCTGCAGCACAAGCCCCTCGACCCCGACTGCAAGGCCGGTGAAGCTGTTGAGCAGCGAGATGACTACGGGCACGTCGGTGACGCCGATCGGCAACGCAATCATCACGCCGAAGGCGAGCGCCGCCACGAAGAACAGACCGATGAGCCCGAAGCCCGCTTCACCATCCGCCACAACGATATAGGTGCCGATCGCAAGCGCCGCCAGGAAGACGACCGCGCTGTAGAACCGCTGGCCCGTGAAGCGCCACGGCTTTTTGATCAGGCCGTCGAGCTTCGCCCAGGCGACGAGCCAGCCGGCGAGCGCCGCCGCGCCGATCAGATTGGCGAGCATCAAGATATAGAATTCCATGGCCTCAGTATCGGCTTGCTGCCCACGAGTCAGTGCTCCTTGACTCGTCATCATCAGCAATGCCGGATACGCGTTTATTGCAGCGCCGGGCGCGAACCGTTTCAGCTGTAATGCCAGACCGCCCGCGGGTCAGGCGGGCAGGGCAAATGCCGTGTATACCCGCCGCTCCGTGCAGCGGAATGCGCCGCCGAAGACCTGGCCCTGCCGGAATCCAGAAGCAAGATCCCGCAGCAATCGCATTTGAAGAAGCTGCAGATCTGGATCGAAGGAGGCGATCTCTGCATCCTGAAAGTCGAACCAGACCCCGGTCAGAGGATAGAGGCACTTGAAGAACGACTCTTTCGCCGAGAAGCACAAGGACGAGAACGTCTGGTGGTCGATTTCAACAGAGTCACGCAGCGAACGTTCTCGCTCGCTCATGCAAAGCTCGTCGATTTCGGCCGTGGTCTCCGGCTGAATGATCGCTTCCGCGTCAATACCGATGCTTCGAAAGTCTTTGCGCCGCGCGACGGCAACCCCCAGGAGGTCGTCAGTGTGCGTGATCGAGCCGACATAACCCTGGGGCCACACCGGAGAGCGGTCCGCGGCCATGCCTACCGAAGTCTCGCGAGAACCAAGCTCGGCGAGAAGCTCGGCGGCACATGCCCTGCCCATGTCGAATATCGACTGGCGCAGGCGGAAGCGCTCGTCCCGAGTCGTTCTCCGCCGCGGGCCGCGTTCGCGGCCCGACAGCAATACAACGCGCTGGGCTATCTGCGGATCCAGCGGAAACACTTCGGAGCTGGTTCGGCTCATCCTGGCCAGTATCGCGCCGGGCTACTCGAGCGAGATGACGCCTTGCTTGATCGCGAACTTTACTAGGTCGGGAAGGTTTTCGAGCCCGAGCTTTAACATCATGCGCCCGCGGTAGGTCTCCACGGTCTTGCGCGACAGCGAGAGCCGGGCTGCGATACGCACCACCGAATTACCTTCCGCGATCATCTTTAGCACCAGCCGCTCCCGCGCGCTTAGCACGGATAGCGGGCCGCAGCAGGCATCGGCCATCGTCTGCTCGAGGAACTCGTCGGCTAAGGCTCTGCTCAGATAACGCCGCCCCGCATGCACAATGCGGATCGCATCGACCAGCTCGTTCACCGCGGATGCTTTCGGCACATAACCGCTCGCACCTGCCCGAAGCGCGCGCTTGACATGCTCGGCATTCGAATGCATCGATAGCATGATGACGCGCGTCGAGCTGCGCCTCCTGCGCAGCATCTCTGCTGCCTCGGTGCCGTTCATCTCCGGCATAGCCTGGTCCATGACCGCGATGTCAGGGTTTGTTTCTAGGCAACTGCGCACAGCGTCAAGGCCGTTGCCGGTGAGAGCGACCACCTTCATGTCGCCTTGCGCGTCGATAAGCAATCTCAAGCCTTCGGCGACAACCGGGTGGTCGTCGGCGAGGAGAATCCGGATCGTCACATCGGGACCTGTACGGTGATGCGCGTCCCGCCTTGCGGGAGCCCCTCTGCATCGAAGCGGCCGCCAATGGCCTGGGCGCGCTCTCTCATCGTCACCAGGCCAAAGCCGGCTCGAGGCTGGCCGGCTTCGTGCGGCCGCAGGCCGACGCCGTCGTCCACCACCAACATCCGCCATTCTGATCCTGCGCTCCAGAAAGAGATCACCACGCTCGTCGCGCGCGCGTGCTTGGCTACGTTGTTGAGCGCCTCCTGCGCGATTCGAAAGAGCGCGATCTCGACCTCGGGCCTGGCCCGCTCCGACCCCTGGCTTCCGCGCACTGAAACCGCGATCCCGGCTCGTCGCGTGAATTCATTGGCGTACCAGTGAAGAGCCGCCAGCAAACCGTGGTCGTCGAGCATCGGCGGACGCAGCTCGGACTCGACGCTCCTGATGTCCCGCGCGGTGGATTCGAGCAACGCGGCGCAGTCATCCAGGCGTGAAGTGATGTCGCTGCTCGCGCGTGAGGACAGCGCAGCTCTCAGCATGCCGAGGTTGATCTGGAGTGCAGTAAGACTTTGACCGACGCGGTCATGCAGCTCACGAGCGAGGTCTTTACGCTCGGACTCCTGCAGCTCGACCAGCCGGCGCGTCAGCGCCTGGAGGTGGACGCCGGAGTCGCGTAACGCATTTTCAGCCTTCTTGCGCTCGGTGATGTCGGTACTCGTTCCGTACCACTTGACGATATTTCCCTGCTCATTGCGCAGCGGCACGGTGCGGACCAGGACCCAGCGATATTCCCCGTCGGCGCGGCGCAAACGCAGTTCATACTCGCACGGTTCCCCGACGGCCATGTCCGTACGCCACTTTTCCATGACTCCTGGGAGGTCTTCCGGATGAACCGTGCGAGTTGCATTTGCAAGCGCCTCCTCCAGAGACAGGCCCGTGAATTCCAGCCAACGCTGATTGACGAAATCAACGACGCCGTCAGGCCGGAGGCTCCAGGCCATCGTGGGGATGGTGTCGATAACAAGCCGAAGCCGGTCCTCGCTCTGTCGCAGCGCGTCGCCAGCGCGCTTTGCTTCGATGGCGACCCGGGCCATCTGCGTCGCCATGTCTATCAGCTGAATGTGCTCAGCCGACGGCATCCTCGGCTCGCTGTAATACATCGCAAACGTCCCGAGCACGGAATTGTCGTCCGAGAGAATCGGCGTCGACCAGATCGCACGCAAACCGTTGCGGACCGCTACATCGCCGCAGTCCTCCCACAGAGCATCGTTAGCGGTATCTCGCGTATACACGGGCTCGCGCCGGAACGCAGCGGTTCCGCAGGAGCCCATGTTCGGCGCGATGAGCAGGAATGGCTCGATGCCTGTCTTGTAATCCTCTGGAATGTTCGGCGCTGCCGCGAAGCGCAGCTTCTGCTGAGCGGAATCCGCCAGCAGCACTGCGCAACGCATGTCACTCGCCTGCTCTTCGATCAGCTTGACCAGCGTTTCAAGGATTTCCGGTAGTGGCGCTGCATTCGCGATCCTCTCCAGCACGCGACGCTGGCAGTCAAGCAGCGCGGCGCGGGCGCGTTGTTCGGTTGCACCTTGCAAATTAGCCATCGGCGAGCACGAGGTCGCTTTTCGCGGGATAGGGATTGTAAAGCTTTGCCCGTGCGGCCATACCCCTATTAGTATACAGACCTGTCTATACGGCCGGCGCGCCCGTCATCCCGCCTTGCGAAAAGTCAAGTTGATGCGCTGCTCGCCGAGCAGATAATGATGTGCCGCCTTGAGCGGCTGCACGCCGTGATAGCGCAAGCGATCGGGGCCGCCCCAGACCACGACGTCGCCGTGCTCGAGCGGTACGCGCCTGGGCCTGTCGGACCTTTTCAGCCCGCCGAACAAAAAAACCGCCGGAACGCCGAGCGAGACAGAGACGATCGGCGCACTGAAGTCGCGCTCGTTCTTGTCCTGATGCAGCGTCAGCCGGGCGCCGGGCAGGTACTGGTTGACGAGGCACGCGTCGGGCACAAAGGCGTCGAAGCCGGCGTGCGCAGCGGCGTCGCGCGCAAGCCGCAGGAACGCGGCCGGCATTGCAGGCCAGTGCTTGCCGGTCTCCGGATCGGCTGCGTCGTAGCGATAGCCGGTCCGGTCCGTGACCCAGCCGAGCGAACCGCAGTTCGTCAATGCCACGGACATGCGATAACCGCCCGGCGTGATCATGTGACGAAACGGCGCCTGCTCGAGCACTTCCTGCAGGCCTGCGAGCACTTGCGCATCCGCGGCGGCGGCAAAGCCGCGCAACAGCAGCGCTCCGGGGCCTAACGCTTGCTTCATGCCGCGTCGTGGAAAATGATGCCGGCGGTGTAGCGCTGCCCGGAGCGCACGCGGCTCACGCCGTGGCGCAGGTTCACTCGGTAGATGCCGCGCGTGCCGTGCACCGGGCGATGGCGCACCGCGAACACCACCGCATCGCCCTTGCCGAGCTGCACGACCTCGGCGCGCGACTGCATGCGCGGGCGCTGCTCGCTCAGCACGAATTCGCCGCCGGTGAAATCGCGCCCGGGCTCCGAGAGCAGGATCGTCAGCTGCAATGGAAACACATGCTCGCCGTAGAGATCCTGATGCAGGCAGTTATAGTCGCCGGCGCCGTATTGCAGCAGAAGCGGCGTCGGCTTGCGCTGGCCTGCGGCGTGGCAACGCTTGATGAACGCCGCGTGCTCCTCCGGAAAGCGCGCCCGCATGCCCAACGCCCTGTTCCAGCGGTTGGCCACCACGGCAAGCTGCGGGTAGAGCGCGCTGCGCAGTCCGGCGATCGGCTCGGGCAGCGGATAGCTGAAGTACTTGTACTCCCCTCGCCCGAAGCCATGGTTCGCCATGATCACGCGGCTGCGGAAGCGGCCGTCGACCGTGTAAAACGCGGCCAAGGCGTCGCATTCCGAAGCGGAGATCAGCCGCGCGATGACCGCGCTGCCATGGCTATCGAGCTCGCTCGAAACGCGTACCCAATCGATCGTGCTGAATGCCCGCATCGCCCACCGAGAAAACGTCGCCCGTCACGAGGCGGTCTCGCGCTCGAGCAGCGTGCGCTTGCGCTCCACGCCCCAGCGATAGCCAGACAGCGCGCCGTCGTTGCGCACCACGCGATGGCAGGGAATCGCCACCGCGAGCCGGTTGGCGCCGCAGGCCTGCGCCACCGCGCGCACCGACTTCGGCGCGCCGATGCGCCGGGCAAGCTCGGTGTAGCTCACCGTCTCGCCTGCCGGAATCTCGCGCAACGCCTGCCATACACGCTGCTGGAACGCGGTGCCGCGCACATCGAGCGGCAGATCGAGCCCCACGCCAGGGGCCTCGACCAGGCCCACCACCTTGGCGACGAGCTGCTCGAACCCGGCGTCGCCGCCGATCAGCTTCGCGCGCTGGAATTGATCCTGCAGCTCGCGCGCGAGCGCGTCTGGATCGTCACCCATCATGATCGCGCACACGCCGCGCTCGCTTTGCGCGACGAGGATCGACCCGAGCGAGCATTCGCCCACCGCGAAGCGGATCTCGGTGCCGGCGCCGCCGGCACGATAGCGCGTGGGCGTCATGCCGAGCAATTGATTCGATTCCTCGTAGAACCGGCCCTGCGAGTTGTAGCCAGCGCCGTAGATCGCCTGCGTCACCGTTGCGCTGCTGCCAAGCTCCTTGCGCACCCGCTTCGCGCGATGCGCATTGGCATAGGCCTTCGGCGTCAGGCCGGTGACATCCTTGAACACGCGATGCAGGTGATACGCGCTCAATCCCGCGCGCTGCGCGAGCTCGTCGAGCGTCGGCAGTTCCTCGGCGTTCTCGATGAACCGGCACAGCTCCGCGACCTTGGCCGCGTGCTGGCCGGCGAGCGAGAGCTGATCGGGCTTGCAGCGCTTGCAGGGACGAAAGCCCGCGCGCTCGGCGTCGCCCGGCGTGGCGTGGAAGGCGACGTTCTCGGGCCTGGCGGTGCGCGCGGCACACGAGGGCCGGCAGTACACGCCGGTGCTCCTGACCGAATAGACGAACTTGCCGTCCGCCTTCGGATTGCGCACCAGCACTGCCGCCCAGCGCGGGTCGCTGACTGTTGCCGCCGCACTGATTTCCTTCCTGGTAACCATGTTCATTTGGAGTCCTTTCGCGTTGGATGGATCGATGGCTGCACTCTAGCCATCGCGCCCGCGCAAGGCACCCCGGGTCTTGCTCTGGAATCCGACGATATTGGCGGAGAGAGAGGGATTCGAACCCTCGATACGGGTTTAAGCCCGTATAACGCCTTAGCAGGGCGCCCCCTTCGGCCACTCGGGCATCTCTCCGCAGTACGCGGAATTCTACACGCGCTTGGCGATGAGCGATTTTCATCGGGCTAAAAGGAAAAGATGGCCTTCACGGTCCAGCGGTCGCTGGCGCCGTTCAGACCGCGGCCGACGCCGAAGTTCACCGTCTGCGTGTCGAGCACGAAGTAGAGTATGTGCGACTGCTCGCTGCCCGGGGCGAAATGCGACAGGCGTCCGAGCTCGGCGTAGTACTCTGCGCCGAGCGCGTAGCCGCCGCCCGCACTGCGCGCGATCTTGAACGCCGGGGCGAAGGTCAGCACGCCTTTCTGCGGCCCGGCGAGATCCGTGCCGACGATCGGATTGAACGAAAGCAGCCAGTCGTCGTTGCGGTAGCCGACGATCGGCCGGATTTCTGCGGTGCGGCGCGCTTCCTCGAAGCGGCGCTCGACGAACGAAAGCTCGACGTTCACGCCCGCAAAATAGCCCGGCTTGCTGCGCAGCGGCATCCATTTGAGGCGAAATCTCGGCCCAGCGAAATACTCGGTTCCGTCGCCGCTCCTCACGAAAGGCAGGTAAAGGCCCCAGTCGACGTCCGGCACGAGACCCCACGACAGCTCCGGCGTGATGCGAAGCCCGTGGTAGGGCGTCACCTCTCCGGCGTAGTCGGGCCTCGAGCGGCCGCTCGGCGTGGCGTTGACGTGCAGCTCGATGCCGCGCTCGCCGGGCGCGTTTATGTCGTCGGTGTAAACCTGGATCTCGTCGGGCAGCGCGCCATAGGCGTGCGAACAGCAAAAGAGCGCCGCTACGACAAGAGATCTATTCCTGGTCGAGCTCAAAGGCCTTGTGCAGGACGCGCACCGCGAGCTCGGTGTACTTCTCCTCGATCACCACGGTGATCTTGATCTCCGAGGTCGAGATCATCTGGATGTTGATGCCCTCCTCGGCCAGCGTGCGGAACATCTGCGCGGCGATGCCGGCGTGCGAGCGCATGCCCATGCCGACGATCGACACCTTGGCGATGCGATCGTCGCCCGTGACGTCGCGGCACTTGATGTGCGGCTGCACCTGGCTCTTCAGGAGCTTCATCGCCTTCGCGTAATCGGTGCGGTGCACGGTAAACGACAGGTCGGTCATGCCGTCGTGGCCGATGTTCTGCACGATGACGTCGACGTCGATGTTCGAGTCGGCGATCGGGCCGAGGATGGCGTACGCGACGCCGGGACGGTCTGGAACGTCGTGCACCGTGATCTTCGCCTCGTCGCGGTTGAACGCGACGCCCGAAATCACTGCCTTCTCCATCGCCATGTGCGGGTCTTCCTCGAAAGTGATCAGCGTGCCGGACCGCGCCTCCTCTTCGACCGGCAGCGCCGGGTCGGTGAGGCTGGAGAGCACGCGCGTGGGAACTCTGTACTTGCCGGCGAACTCCACTGCGCGGATCTGCAGCACCTTGGAGCCGGCGCCCGCCATCTCGATCATTTCCTCGAAGGTGACGTGGCGCAGGCGGCGCGCCTCGGGCACCAGGCGCGGGTCGGTCGTGTAGACGCCGTCGACGTCGGTGTAGATATGGCACTCGTCGGCCTTGAGCGCCGCGGCGAGCGCGACCGCCGAGGTGTCGGAGCCGCCGCGCCCGAGCGTGGTGAGGTTGTCGTGCCCGTCGACCCCCTGGAAGCCGGCCACCACCACCACGCGACCTGCATGAATATCGGCGCGAATTCTTTGCTGGTCGATGGACACGATCCTGGCCTTGTTGTGGGCCGAGTCGGAGACGATCTTCACCTGCCAGCCGGTGTAGCTTCTCGCCTTCACGCCAAGGTCCATCAGCGCCATCGCCAGCAAGCCGATGGTGACCTGCTCGCCGGTGGCGGCGACCACGTCGAGCTCGCGCGGATCGGGCAGCGCCTGGATCTGCCTCGCCAAGGCGATCAGGCGGTCGGTCTCGCCGGCCATCGCCGAGGGCACCACCACCAGGTCGTGGCCCGCCGCCTTCCACTTGGCGACGCGGCGCGCGACGTTGCGGATGCGCTCCACCGAGCCCACCGAGGTGCCACCGAATTTCTGGACGATCAGAGCCATGCTCGCGGCCGGAAAAAGGCATTGATTTTACAGGCTGCATCGGGTGTCATACGGAGGAGCCTTGCCATGACCCCGCGCCTCGGTTCCCTGCAAGACGTCCGCCATGACCTGCTCGACCTGCATCGCGCGCTGGTCGAAGCGGAGCGCCGCAATTACGAGCGGGGACGAGGCCGCCTGCCGGACCGGGATTTTCTGGAGGCGCTGATCAACGACCCGGCCCTCGGCTGGCTGAGCGCGCTGACGGCGCTGATCGTGCGCCTGGACGAGCTGCTGGAGGAAGGCAGCCCCGAGCCGGCGAGCGAGCGCGAGCATTGCGTCGCGCAGATCCGCAAGCTGCTCAAGCCAGCCGCCGGCGCGACCGAATTCCACCGCAAATACGCCGAGGCATTGCAGCAGAGTCCCGACGTGGTGGTCGCCCACGGCAAGGCGATGCGCGCTCTCGAGCGGGCAAAAGCCCTGTGAACCTGAAAGACTGGATCGGCCGCACTGAAACGGTAGACGACATCGTCACCGCCATGCCGTATGCGGCGCTCTCGGCGACCCTGGACCGCGAACCGGCAAGACCGAAGCCGGGCACGCCCCTGCCAGCGCTGTGGCATTGGCTGTATTTCCTGCCGCTGCACCGCCAATCCGAAATCGGCCCGGACGGCCACGCGAGGCGCGGCGGGTTCCTGCCCCCGGTAGCGCTGCCCAGGCGCATGTGGGCCGGCAGCCAGCTGCAGTTCCACCGGCCGCTGCGCGTGGGCGACTCGGTCACGCGAGTATCGACGATCCAGAGCGTCGACGAAAAATCCGGCCGCAGCGGTGCGCTCGTGTTCGTGAAGGTCCGGCATGAGTTCCGCGCCAACGGCGAGAAGGACGTTGCGCTGACCGAGCTCCACGACATCGTCTACCGCGAGGCGGCAAAGCCGGCCGACGTCGCGCCCGCTCCTCGCCCCGTTCCCGGCGCATCCGCCTGGGAGAAGAAGTGGGTACCGGACGAGGTACTGCTGTTCCGCTATTCGGCGCTCACGTTCAACGGCCACCGCATCCACTACGATCGCCGTTATGTGACGCAGGTCGAGGGCTACCCCGGCCTGATCGTGCATGGTCCGCTGATCGCGACGCTGCTCGTCGATCTGCTGCGCTGGCAGCTGCCGGAGGCGCGGGTCGCGAAGTTCGAGTTCCGCGCGCTGCGCCCGATCTTCGACACCCGTGCCTTCTTCGTCTGCGGCGAGCCGCAGCCCGACGGCAGGACGTTTCACTTATGGGCCCGCGACCATGAAGGCTGGCTCGCCATGGATGCGACGGCCCTCGCCGAACCAACCCCTCCTTGAACAGGAGCCGCAAAACATGCCCGCAACCAGCGTCGACTCCGTCATCTTCGGCAACCTCTTCAGCACCGAGGCCATGCGCCAGGTCTGGTCCGACGAGAACCGCACGCGCAAATATCTCGACATCGAGGCCGCTCTGGCGCGCGTCCAGGCCCGGCTCGGCATCATCCCCGCAAAGGCGGCCGCGGAGATCGTGCGCAACTGCAGGCTCGAGAGAATCGACCTGAGCAAGCTGCGCGCGCAGACCGAGCGCATCGGCTACCCGGTGCTGGGCGTGGTGCAGCAGCTCGTGGAGCTGTGCGCCGACGGCCTGGGCGAATGGTGCCATTGGGGCGCCACCACCCAGGACATCACCGACACCGCCACGGTGCTGCAAATCCGCGAGGGCCTGGTGCTCATCGAGGACGATCTCAGCGCGATCTCGGCGGCAATCGCGGAGCTTGCCAGTCGCCACCGCGACACGCCGATGATCGGGCGCAGCAACCTGCAGCAGGCCGTTCCCGTGACCTTCGGCTACAAGATGGCCGGGATTCTCTCCGCGATCGAGCGGCATCGCGCGCGTCTCGCGGAGCTGCGTCCGCGCGTGCTGATGGGTGAATTCGCGGGCGCAGCCGGCACGCTCGCCTCCCTCGGCCAGGGCGGGCTCGAGACCCAGGCCGGATTGATGAAGGAGCTGGGCCTTGCGCAGCCGGCGATCGCCTGGCACACGCTGCGCGACACGATAGCGGAGGTCGGCTGTTTCCTCGGCCTGGTCACCGGCACGCTCGGCAAGCTGGCGCTGGATGTAAAGCTGATGATGCAGACCGAGGTGGGCGAGGCGTACGAGCCGTTCGCGCACGGCCGCGGCTCGTCGAGCACCATGCCGCAGAAGCGCAACCCGATCTCGAGCTGCTACATCCATGCCTGCGCCAGCGTCGTCCGGCAGCAGGTCGCGGCCCTGCTCGATGCGATGCTCGCCGATCACGAGCGCTCCACCGGCCCATGGGAGATCGAATGGATCGCGCTGCCCGAGGCGTTCCTGCTGAGCGCCGGAGCGCTGAACCAGGCGAAGGCGCTCGTCGCCGGACTCGAGGTCGACGCGAAGCGCATGCGGGCCAACCTCGATTCTACGAAGGGCTTGGTGGTCTCGGAGGCGGTCATGATGGGTCTCGCCCCCTACCTCGGCCGCGAGCACGCCCACGACCTGGTCTATGACCTGTGCCGCGAGGCGATCAGGCAGGAGCGGCCCCTGCTGGATCTTCTGAGCGAGAACGCCGCAATCACCAAGCACGTCGACCGCAAGAAGCTCAGCGAGCTTTGCGACCCGTCGAATTACCTCGGGCTTTCCGGCGTGATGGTGGATCGAGTACTAGAGCGAATCCGCGCTGCTCCTCTGATAAAGGGTGTATAAGGGTTCACAAAGCGATGCGGCCTTTCAGAATCACCCCCAGACAAAATCCGGCGCGACGGCTGTCGCGCGTGCACGCGTTCGAGGCTCAAGGCGTGACGCTCAGATACCCGGAGCGAAGCTGGAGCGGCGTGCGCTTTGACGATGGCGTGGTGGTGTTCGCCCTGCGCGAGCGCGACGTCGAGGGCCATGACGACGGATTCAGCTGCCTGCTGTGGGCCCCGCCCACCGAGGGCACCACGCAGTGGGCGGACCGGTCGAGCAGGCAGGAGAGGCTCGAGCACTGCCGCCTCGCCCTCGTGCACGGCGGCGCCGATGGCCTGCTCGTCTGCGGCGATGCGGCGCTGGTCGAGCCCGATGCCATCCTCGCGCTGCGCGTCGAGAAGCGGCGCGACGAGTACTGGGCCACGTGGGGGTTCGCCGCGCGGACTCAGACGCCCCGGGGTGGCCGCGACCGGCGATTCGCCCGCTTCTACGCAGCCCGCATCGCCGCCTAGCGACCAATTGATTCGGAATATCGCAACACACTCGTGCGGCTGGGGAGGGATAAACGCATTCGTTCTTGACTTTCTGGAACGACAGAAACTAGATTCGCTGTCACGGCATCGTAGGCCGTAAACCCTCCCCCAACCAACCTCTGGAGCGCAGAATGAACAACATGCTTTGCCGCCTCTTAATCGCGCTGATGGCTTGGACGCCGTTCCAAATGGCGCATGCAGGAATGATCGGCACCGAACAAGTCGTCTCGTCTGCCAGCAGCGCAGATCGCACCACGGTCCTCAACGTGCTGAGCCGCACGGATGTGGCCAGCCAGCTTCAGTCGCTCGGGATCAATCCCGCCCAGGCGAGAGACCGCGTCCAGGCAATGAGCGATCAGGAGATCTCGGCGCTCGCCAGCAGGCTCGACTCACTGCCGGCCGGCGCGGATAGCAGCGGCGCAGTGCTCCTCATCATCATCATCGCGGCAGCGGTGTGGTGGTACATGTATAAGCGTTAGCGTGTCGTAAGTCGCACGCCTTGGGAAGGATCGGGGCGGATTGCGACTTTTTTGCTTCCCTCGCAGCCGCCTATCCAGTCAAATAGGAGCTAGACAAAGAAATATCGAACCGGCTCAGGGAAACGCAAAAGACCCGCGCAAAGCGGGTCTTTCTTTTTCTAGACGGTATCTGTGAATGGCGTTACTTGCCGGCATACTTCAGAACCCAAAGACCTTGATTCTTGTGGGTAATGTAAATGTATCCGCGCGTATCGACGAGGACGTCTTCCGTCTGGACCGCGAGGCGGCTCTTCGGAAAGGTGCCGTACCGCTTCTTCGGGTCGGGCGGCACGAAGTAGCCGACTTCGCGCGGCACGGTGGGTACGCTGACGTCATAGATGCGCAGGCCTGCATTGAAATAGGTCAGGTGGAGCAAGTTTCTGGTTTTCCGAACGAACGGGTTGTGCTGAAGCTGGTTCTGGTTGTGGGGTCCAAAGCGGCCGCCGTGCTCGCAAAAGCTTTTGATCTTCCAGGTGGCGGGCGGAACCGGCAGCGGTAGCAAGGAGATCATCCGCGGCTTGGTCAGGTCTGAAATGTCGACGATGGACGCGTGATTGAGCGCTTCCTTGCAATCGTCGAAGATGGCTTCGGAGTTCACGTAAGCGAGCTTTTTTTCCGGCGCCGGCACGACCGTGTGTACGCCAATGAACGACAGAAAAGGCGGGCTATACGAAAGCCGTCCAATCTCCTTGGGTTTTGACACGTCGTTGATGTCGAGGATGATCATCCCCGCGCCGCCGTAGGGCAAGAATACTGTGTTGCCGACCACCTCGGGGGGGCCGTGCAAACTCGTCGATTGCGGTGCGACGGCTGCCTCGCCTTCTTTTTGGCCCGGGACCCACCAGCGGCCCGCCTCGACCGGGTTTGCCGGATCGCTGATGTCAACGATGACGTAGATGTTGTCCTTGTAGCCGGGCATGCCCGCAGCGAGGTGCATGTACTTGCCGCCTGCGTAGAAGTTGCGGTGCGTACCGGTCCCACCGGTCTTGTACTGCCCCAGTTTCTTCGGATCGACTGGGTCGCTGATGTCCCAGATCAGCACGCCCTCGTCATTGGGCCTGCTCGGATCGCCACCCCATCCTGGCGCGATCTTTTCGAGCGCTGTGATCATGCGATTACCGGAAATCTCCATTTGGATGGTCCATGTATTGTCTGGCCCGGCGACAAATTTCACCACTTCGGGCTTGGTCGGGTTGGTCACATCGACAATGCTCCAGCCGTAGTGCCATAGATGGCCCATGTACAGATACCACCGATCCCCGACTTGGCGTATCGACATTTTGAAACCGGGCCGTCCCTGCAAATCGCTGTAGCCGACTGCTTTGATGTTCTTGGCCGCCGCGCCGCGGGGAATCGCCTCGGCCGATGCGGCAACAGGAATCGTGAAAGCAAGCGCGAATGCAACCAAACGGCATGCGTCATGCAACATCTTTCGTCCGAAAGAATCCATTTGTTCCCCCTTTCGTTCGGTCCGTCACTCCGCCTTGATGCCGCGCTCCTTGATGACCCGCCCCCACTTCTTCTGCTCGCCTTCCAAGTGAGCGGCCGCCTCCTTCGGCGTGCTCGCGATTACCGTCAGCCCCCGCTCCTCGTAGAACTTCACCTGGCCGGGCCCGGTGAGGACCTTACGGATGCGCGAATTTAGCGTGTCCACAATCGCGCGCGACGTGCCTTTGGGCGCCGCAACGACGAACCAGGTCTCGAACTCGTAGCCGCGCAGTGGTCCTTCCGGGGCGGCCTCGGCTACGGTCGGCAACTCGGGCATCGCAGGATTGCGCTTCGCGCTCGTTACGGCCAACGCTCGCATCCGTCCGGCTTTCACGTAGCCGATCTCCTGCGAGATGTTGCCGAACGTGATTCCCACCTCCCCGGCAATGACTGCCATGTCCGCAGGACCGCCGCCCTTGAACTGCACGGCCACGATATTGACGTCCGCGAGCAGGTTGAAAAGTTCGCCGGCAATGTGCGGATTGGTGCCAACGCCTGCGGCCGAGTAGTAGAGCTGGCCCGATTTCGCCTTGGCGAGGGCGATGAGCTCCTGGATCGAGCGCACCGGCAGGGACGGATGCACGGTAACGAACGACGGCGACGACGCGACGACCGAGATCGAAACGAAGTCGCGCAGTGGATCGTACGGCGCGCGAGGCATCAGGAACTGGTTGGTGACGAAGGGGATGGTGTTGATAAGAAGCGTGTAGCCGTCTGGCGGCGAGTTCATCACGACCTCGGTGCCGATCAACCCGGACGCCCCCGAGCGGTTGTCGACGACCATCTGCTGGCCCATGGTCTCTGAGAGCTTCGCCGCCAGCAGCCGACCGACGACGTCCACGCTGCCGCCCGGCGGAAACGGCGAGACTAGGCGTATCGCCTTCGACGGATAATTTTGCGCGAGCGCAGGCAAAGCGACCATTGCCGCGGCGAGCGCCAGCCCGGCTGCCATGAGGCCGCACAACCTGCATGCAGTAAGCACTGATTCCAAAAAGTTCACGCACCGGCCTGCGGTGCGGCGGCTCAGTCCAGGGGCTCGACCTTCACGATCCGGTGGTCGTGGTTGCAGGTTTTGGCGAAGGACAGCAGGTCAGAAGCAACACGCCCACGAGATGTGACCCGATTTCACCCTATTCCTTATGGATCGGTTGTTATGGTAAACAGAATATCCGACTGATTGTTAGGATCATCCGTGGTTATTCCAAACACCGAGTAAATGACGCCATTGAAACTCTTCACGGTCTGATAATCACCCAGGAATAATCCAGCAGGACTGATCGCCGTACCACCAAGAGCGGGTGCTTTCAGATAATCAAACGATGTTGCCGTCAGACGTACTTCATTTTGGAAGGTGAGCGTATCTGAAGCTGGATCATAGCTATAAATATCCAGCCACCGATCCGTTTCCAGTTTGGAAGAACCTGCTTGATGATTACGAAAATCATAATAACTGATAGCGATTCGGCCATCGTTCAATACCGCAATACCTTGGTTGAAGGCTTGAGTCGATAACACACGGTTAACGGGTCCGATCAGTGTCCAGGAAGTGCCTCCATCTTTCGAAACATACAGATCAATGCGGCACGGCGTGTGATCGTAAATGAGTGAATGCTCTTGAATCACGGAATAAATCAAATTCCGAGTTCTATCTACATCGGCTTGATCAACGGCATCGCCACTGCGAATGACCTGAGAGTTGGAATGATTAGTGATGAAATCCTGACTCGCATCGTAGTGTTCCGGATTAACGGCTGTTCCTACCAAACCATCGGGATTGACAACAGAAGGTTTACTCCAGGTAGTTCCCTGATTATCTGACGTCACCACTTCAGTGAAATTATGTGGTGACACATCCGGATTCACCAAACCAGTTTGCACGCCCATTAAGTCCACCAGACGTGAAAACTGATCGGTTTTAGAATTGTTAGCCAATACAATATGTGCACCAGACACTTGAACATCGGGAGCATATTGGGAAGCTAGATCAGTATAAGTATTGAAAATGGGTTTAGGTTGACTCCATGTGGCTCCGTCAAGGGATTTGGAAAAATACAGTTTTCCCCTATCACTCAATACATGGGGGTTACCTGTGAAATAAGACCCTTGGAAATAACGGTCCCAAGTCAAATATAAGGTGTTGCCGCTTGGATCGTTGGGCTCCACAGTCAGTTTGGAAAAGTCTGTTGCTGTAGGCTGGGCAATGCCTTTCACTGCGTTTAATTCTGTTAAATCAATGAATGATTGAGTCGCCAAATCATATCGAGCGATACTCACTGCATTAGGATCAGTGGCATGATCAAAGCCCAGTCCCACGAAATATATTATTCCGTTGGAAGAAATGGTTACCCGGGGATCGGAGGAACGTTCAAATCGCCCACCAAAGCAAAACACATTTCTCATCGGAATCATGGAACCAAACGTCGCACCACCATCCATTGAAACACGCATATAAATATCATTTGCACCACCAGCGCGCGTATAGCGGTCCTGCTGCCAAGCGGCTACGACAATGGGTGGAGAAAGGGGAGACGCTGGATTTAGCGCTACATCCAAATCGGGCTCGACTTCACTATTCAATACTGGGTGGCTGCTAGCAGTATTAGAGGTTGGTGCGCATGGAAAAGGGGATAAACCGGTGATGACTTGGCGGACTGTCGTGGTGTTGGGTCCAGCCGCCATTACCATAGAAGATAAGAGGGCCAGAGATACGCCAGACACAAGCCAGGAAATCGTTGTGTTCTTATGCACCATAGTATCTCCTCGTTGATGGTAGGACTGTGCCGGACCAGATCGGACGTGTCAAGGCGCCCTCCCGATCCTCATAGAGGGAAATTGGCTTTTCTGGAACTTCTTGGGACTTGCTGGGACAGGTTCTGGCGGAGAGTGAGGGATTCGAACCCCCGAGCCCTCGCGGGCTAACGGTTTTCAAGACCGCCGCATTCGACCGCTCTGCCAACTCTCCGTTGCCTTCAGAGGCGGGGATTCTACGCGCCTGGAAATCCGCCTGTAAGATTGACCATGGCCGGGCCCGCCAGCGGAAAGACGCCCCTCGTGAAGATCTATGGCCGCCTGGGCTCGGCCGAGGCGTACCAGTTGCGCGATTTCCTGCAGCGCTGCGATGTTCCCTTCGAGTGGATCCCGCTCGAAAGCGACGCGCAGGCGCGCCTGCCGGTCTGCGAATTCCCGGACGGCACCCGCATGGAGTCGCCGACGATCCGCCAGGTGATCGAGAAGCTCGGCTGGTTCGCCAACCCGTCGCGCGCGGAGTACGACCTGGCGATCTACGGCGCTGGGCCGGCGGGGCTGAGCGCCGCGGTCTATGGCTCCTCCGACGGTCTGAAGACTGTTCTGGTGGAGCGATGGGCGATCGGCGGGCAGGCCGCGTCTAGCCCCAAGATCGAGAACTATCTCGGCTTTCCCGAAGGCACCAGCGGCGCGGAGCTCGCCGAGCGCGCGCGCGAGCAGGCCTACAAGTTCGGCACGGAGATCCTGCTCGCGCGCAAGGGCGTGCGCGCCGAGATGACAGCCGGCAAGGGAGTCGGGTACCTGGAGGACGGCACGAGGATCGTCGCGCGCGCCTCCATCTGTGCGACGGGCATCGAGTACCGCCGCCTCGAGGTGCCCGAGGCGGAGCGCTTCCTTGGCGCGGGGTTGTATTACGGTGCCGGCGCGAGCGAGGCCGCCCTGACGAAGGGCGAGGATGTGTACCTCGTCGGCGGCGGCAACTCCGCCGGGCAGGCGGCGATGCACCTCGCCGGCTTCGCGAAGCGGATCTTCATTGTCATCCGCGGCGAGTCGCTGAAGGAAACGCTCTCGCAGTACCTGCTCGACCGGCTCCGCTCAATCCCCAACGTCGAGGTGCTCCCGCATACCGAGGTCGCCGCATTGCGCGGCGGCAAGCTGCTGGAGGAGATCACGCTTGCGGACCGGGTCACCGGGCAGGAGCGCAGCGCGAAGACCCGCTGGCTCTTCGTTTGCGTCGGTGGCGTGCCGCAGAGCGATTGGGCAGGCGAAGTCGGCATCGCGCGCGACGAGGGGGGCTACCTGCTCACCGGCCCCGACCTGCTGCGAGGTCGCCAGCTGCCCGCCGGCTGGCCGCTCGACCGCGATCCGTTCTACCTGGAGACCAGCGTCCCCGGCGTATTCGCCGCCGGCGATGTGCGCCACGGCTCGGTGAAGCGGGTTGCTTCCGCGGTGGGCGAAGGCGCCATGGCGGTCGCGTTCGTGCACCGCTACCTCGCCAATGGCTAGGTTCGCCGCTCTGTCAAGCTCAAACTCTCGTTGAAATTCCTCATTGCCGCCCGCATATTGGCGCTACGGGACCATCAAGTGCTTGAAACTTGGGGCCGCTTTGGTAGTCTTATGCGCAGGAGGAGTCGATAACCATGGAACTGAAACCCATACGCACCGGCGACCCGGCCATCAGTCGGGGCGTCACTTACGACGCGGCGGAGATCGCCGCGGCAGAGCAGGGCCAGAAAGTCCTGCGCAACACCTACCTGCTGCTCGCCCTGACGATGGTGCCGACGGTGATCGGCGCTTTCATCGGCATGGCGACGGCCGGCGTGATCATCGCGCATCCCATCATCGGCACCTTTGTCATGCTCGGCGCGGTGATCGGCCTGCAGTTCGGCATCGCCGCCAACCGCAACAGCGCGCTCGGCATTCTGCTGCTGCTTCTGATGACCGGGCTGCTCGGCTGGTGGCTCGGGCCGATCCTCAATTTCGCCCTGGCGATGAGGAACGGCGCGGCGCTGGTCGGCTACGCGGCGCTCGGCACCGGCGCGATCTTCCTCGCCATGGGGGTCGTCGCGACCACCACCAAGCGCGATTTCGGCTTCATGGGCAAGTTCCTGTTCGTCGGCATGATCGCGCTGCTGATCGCGATGCTCGCGAACATGTGGCTGCAGATCCCCGCCCTGGCGCTGACCATCTCGACGCTGGTGATCGTGGTGTTCTCGCTGTTCCTGCTCTACGACCTGAGCAGGATCGTGCGCGGCGGCGAGACCAACTACGTGATCGCCACGACCGGCGTCTACATGAGCCTGTTCAACATCTTCGCCAACCTGCTCAATATCCTGCTCGCGCTGAGCGGCGAACGCGACTGATCCGCTGAGAAACCATTAAAGGGCGCTGGGTGGCGCCCTTTTTTGTTGCCGGCTCATTCGACCTTGACGCCGGCGCTCTTGATCACCCTGCTCCAGCGCGCGAGGTCCTCGCGGATCAGCGCGCCGAATTGTTCCGGCGTGTCGCCGACCGGCTGCACGCCCAGGCTCGCGAAGCGCTCCCTGACCTGGGGCGTGGCGAGCGCCTTCACAGCGGCCGCATGCACCCTGGCGACGGCGTCGAGCGGCATGCCGGCGGGCCCGACCAGGCCGGTGAAATTATCGATCTCGAAATCGCGCAGGCCGGCCTCGGCGAACGTAGGCGTGTCCGGCAGCGCGCTCTGGCGGCTGCTCGAGGCGACCGCCAGGGCGCGGATCTTGCCGCCGCGCACGTTCGGCACGGTCGAGCTCGCCTGGTCGAACAGCAGGTCCACCTGCCCGCCGGCGAGGTCGACCAGCGCCGCGCCGGTGCCCTTATAGGGCACATGGCTCAACTTCAAGCCGGTCATCATCTGGAACAGCTCGCCGACCAGATGATTCGACGAGCCGTTGCCTCCCGAGGCCATGCTCAGCCGCCCGGGCTTTTCCTTCGCCAGCTTGACGAACTCGGCGAGCGATTGCGCCGGCAGTCCCAGCCTCACCACCAGGACGAAAGGCGTGATCGCCAGATTGGAGATCGGCGCGATGCCCTTGATCGGATCGTACGGCCAGCTCGCGTAAAGATTCGGCGCCACGGCGAGCGAGCTGTTCGAGCCCATCATCAGCGTGTAGCCGTCCGCCGGGGAGCTGATCATCGCCTGCGCGCCCACCATCCCTGCAGCGCCTGGACGGTTCTCGACCACCACCGGCTGGCCGAGCGCGTCCCCCAGCGCCGGCGCAACGGTGCGTGCCGTGATGTCCACGTTTCCGCCCGGCACGAACGGCACGATGACGCGGATCGGCCTGCTCGGGTAAGGCTGCGCCCACGCCGTGCTCGCCAGCGCGAAGCATAGGACCGTAAGCCATCGTTTCACTTTCGTTCTCCTCTATCGCTCGAACACGGCGATGCTCTCGACGTGCGCGGTATGCGGGAACATGTTCACGACACCGGCTGCGGCGAGCCGGAAGCCCTTAGTGTGCACCAGAACCCCGGCATCGCGCGCGAGGGTGGCCTGGTCGCAGGACACATAGACGACGCGCCGCGGCCAGTCGTCGGGCAACGATTTGACGATCTCGATGGCGCCCTCGCGAGGCGGATCCAGCAGCATCTTTTGAAATGGTCCGTAGGCTTTAACGTCCTGCCTGAAAAGGTCCACGGCCTCAAACTGCGCCACCGTACGGTTGGCGACGGCATTCTGCCGCGCCCTTTCCACCAGCTCGCGGCTGCCCTCGAAGCCGACCACCTGGGCGGCGCGCGTGGCGATCGGCAGGGAGAAATTGCCGAGCCCGCAGAACAGGTCCGCGACGCGCTCGCCGGGCTGCGGGTCGAGCAGCCGCACCGCGCGCGACACGAGGATCCGGTTGACCGCGTGGTTGACCTGGGTGAAGTCGGTCGGGCGGAACCGGATGCGCAGGCCGAATTCCGGCAGGTCGTAGTACAGCTCGCTCGCTTCCGGATGAAAGGCATGCGCCGTGTCCGGCCCGCCGGGCTGGAGCCAGACGTGAACAGAGTTTTCATCGCCGAAGCGGCGCAGGAGCGAAAGATCGTTTTCCGACAGCGGCAACAGATGGCGGAACACCAGCGCGGTCGCGTTGTCGCCGACGGCCACCTCGATCTGCGGCACCCGCTCCCGGATGGACAGCTTTTCCACCAGCTCCTTCATCGCCGGGATCAGCGCCGAGACGCTGGGAGGCAGGACATGGCATTCGCGCATGTCGGCGACGTGAGTCGAGCGCCGCTCGCGGAAACCGAGCATCACGCCGCCCTTCTTCTCGACCCGGCGCACCGAGAGCCGGGCCCTGCGCCGATAGCCCCACTCCTCGCCGTAGACGATCGGCAGCAGTATTTCGGGCTGCACTTTTCCGATGCGGGCCAGGTTGTCCTCCAGCCAGCGCTGCTTCGCCGCCATCTGCGTCGCGGCATCGGCGTGCTGCGTCGCGCAGCCGCCGCACACGCCGAAGTGAGGGCAGCGCGGCGCGCGGCGGCCGGCGGACTCGCTCAACACTTCCACGGCCCTGCCGAGGTCGAATTTCGGCTTCTCCCGGAAAATCCGGCAGGCGACGCGCTCGCCTGGCAACCCGCCTTCGACGAACACCACCTTGCCTTCCGGGTTGCGCGCGACACCGCGCCCCTCGGCGTCCAGCGCGTCGATCCTCAGGATCAGGTTTTCCAGAGCGACAGGAACTCGCGCCAGTGCGGCAGGTTTTGTCTTTCCAGGGTGGTCTTCAGCAGATTGCATTCCCGGGCGTACTGGTCTCTGGTGAATGCGCCGCGCTGCAGCTGGAAGCGAAGATACAGCAGGTAGGTGTTCACGCAGTCGGTCTCGCAGTAGTCGCGGATGCGCCGGATCTCGCCCTGGCGGTACTGCTCCCATACGGCAGCTCCGCCCATCCCGAGCTTGCCCGGGAAGCCGGCGAGCCGGGCCATCTCGTCGAGCGGCACGTTGTTGCGCGGCTGGTACATGGCGAGCACGTCCATCAGGTCGAGGTGCCGCGCGTGGTAGCGGTTGACGTAGTTGTTGTACCTGAAGTCGCGGTCGTCCTCGCCCTGGTCCCAGAACTTGACCGCGCAGCCGCCGCACAGGAGCGTGCGGCAATTGAGCACCGGCAGATCGAATCCCGTGCCGTTCCACGACACCAGCTGCGGAGTGTACTTGTCGATGCCGTCGAAGAATTTCCGGATGATCGCCGGCTCGTCGCGCTCGGGCTCGGCGATCGAGAAAACCTGGACGTTATCGCCTTCGCGCAATACGCAACCGATGACGATGATGCGCTGCAGGTGCGGCGGCAGGAAATCGCTCCCGCTCGAGACGCGGCGCTTCTGGAAAGCGAGCTCGGCGACGTCGGCGTCGGGCAGGTCGGCGGGCAGGTCGTAAAGGCCGCGGATCCCGGCGCAATCCGGAATGGTCTCGATGTCGAAGGCGAGGACCGGCGTCATCAGTCCGGGAACACGCCGGTAGTGAGGTAGCGGTCGCCCCGGTCGCAGATGATCGTCACGATCAGCGCGTTCTTCAGCGCCTTCGCCACGCGCAGCGCGACATGCACCGCCCCGCCGGAGGAGATCCCCGCGAAGATGCCTTCTTCGCGCGCCAGGCGCCGCGTCATCTCCTCGGCCTCGGCCTGGCTCACGTATTCCAGCCGGTCGACGCGCTTCCGGTCGTAGATCTTCGGCAGGTAGGCCTCGGGCCACTTGCGGATGCCCGGGATCTGCGAGCCCTCCTCGGGCTGGCAGCCGATGATCTCGATCCTGCGGTTCTTCTCCTTGAAGAAGCGCGAGCAGCCCATGATGGTGCCGGTCGTGCCCATGCTGGAGACGAAATGCGTGATCCTGCCTTCGGTGTCGCGCCAGATCTCCGGCCCGGTGCTCTCGTAGTGCGCGAGCGAGTTGTCTGGATTGGCGAACTGGTCGAGCATCGTGCCCTCTCCCTCGCGCACCATCTTGTCGGCGAGGTCGCGCGCCGCCTCCATGCCGCCTTTCTGCGGCGTGAGGATGATCTCGGCGCCAAAGGCGCGCATGCTCTGGCGCCGCTCGGCGGACAGGTGCTCGGGCATGATCAGCACCATGCGGTAGCCGCGCGTGGCTGCCGCCATGGCGAGCGCGATGCCGGTGTTGCCCGAGGTCGGCTCGATCAGCGTGTCGCCGGGCTTGATGCGGCCGCGCTTCTCGGCGTGGCGGATCATCGAGATCGCGGGCCGGTCCTTCACCGAGCCGGCGGGATTGTTCCCCTCCAGCTTTGCCAGAACGACATTCTTGTTCTTGAAATTTTCCGCGCCCGGCAGCCGCTGCAGCCGCACCAGCGGCGTGTCGCCGATGAAATCCTCGATCGTCTTGTTCATTTCCGCTGCAGCGCCTTCACGTACGCGGCGACGCCCTGCTCGACCGACATGAACTGGGCGCTGTAGCCGGCGGCGCGCAGCCGCGACAGGTCGGCCTCGGTGAAGCTCTGGTACCTGTCGGCGAGGCCCGCGGGAAAGGGGACGTACTCGATGAGCCCCTTGCCGACCAGCTCGGGCACCGGGAGCTGCGTGCCCTGCACCGAGTTGATCACCGCCGCGGCGAGCTGGTTGAAAGTCTGCGCGCGTCCGGTGCCGCAATTGAAGATGCCGGACAGCTCGCGCTGCTCGAGGAACCAGAGGTTCACCTCCACCACGTCGTCGACGTGGATGAAATCGCGGCGCTGCTCGCCGTTGCCGTAGCCGCCGGAGCCGACGAACAGCTTCACCCGGCCGAGCTCGAGCAGCTGCCGGTAGGCGTGGAACGCCACCGACGCCATGCGTCCCTTGTGCGCCTCGTTCGGCCCATAGACGTTGAAATAGCGCAAGCCCGCGATCTGGGCGGTGCGCGCCGCAAGCCGCTCGCGCACCGCCTGGTCGAAGAGGAACTTGGAATAGCCGTAGACGTTGAGAGGCCGCTCGCCGCGCCGCTCCTCGCGGAACTCGGGACCTGAGCCGTAGACCGAGGCCGACGACGCATAGAGCAGCGGCACTTCCTCTTCCTGGCACCACTCGAGCAGGATTTTCGAGTAGCGGTAGTTGTTCTCCATCATGTAGCGGCCGTCTGACTCCATGGTGTCGGAGCACGCGCCCTGATGGAGCACGGCGTCCACCGCGCCCTCGTACCGGTCGAGCCTGGCGATGAACTCCGCCTGGTCGACGTAATCGGCAATGTCGCAGCCGGCGAGGTTGCTCACCTTGTCCGCCTGCTGCAGGTTGTCCACGGCGATGATGTCCGCGATGCCGTGCCGGTTGAGCGCCTCGACGATCTTCGAGCCGATGAAGCCGGCGGCGCCGGTGACGACGTAGTACATCAGCCTTTCCCGAAAAGTTCCTGGTAACTCGCCGCCGCGGTGCCGAGCTTGCCGACGACGATGCCGCCCGCGCGGTTGGCGATGCGCACGGCGTTCTCCAGCCCGACGCCCGCCGCGAGCATGACCGCCAAGGCGGCGATGACCGTATCGCCGGCCCCCGTGACATCGAAAACGTCGCGCGCCTCGGCCTTGATGCCAACGGCGCCGCCGCGCCGGTACAGCGTCATCCCATCCCCGCCGCGCGTGAGCAGCAGCGCTTCGAGATCGAGCTTCTCGCGCAGCGCCTGCGCACGTCGCCCCAGGTCTTTCTCGTCGTGCCAGCTGCCGACCACTTCGCGCAGCTCGGCCAGGTTCGGCGTCAAGATGCTCGCGCCTTTATATCGCGAATAGTCGTCGCCCTTGGGATCCACCAGCACGCGCTTGCCGGCGCGGCGTGCGCTGCGGATCATCTCTGCAATGTGCGCGAGGCCGCCCTTGCCGTAGTCCGAGAGGATGACCACGTCGCAGTCCGCCAGCGCCTGCTTGAACTCCTCCAGCTTCGAGGCCAGCACCTCGCTCGAAGGCGGCTTCTCGAAGTCGATGCGCAGCAGCTGCTGCTTCCTGCCGATGACGCGCAGTTTCTGCGTCGTGTGCACGCCGCGGTCGCGATGCAGGCTCGCCTCTATGCCCTTGCCCTTGAGAAGCTTCTCCAGCCTCTCGCCCGGCTCGTCGCGCCCCACCACGGAGAGGAGCCGGATGCGCGCGTTCAGCTCCTTGCAGTTCCACGCGACGTTGGCCGCGCCCCCCAGGCGCTCGTCCTCGTGATCGATGAGGACCACCGGCACGGGTGCCTCGGGCGAGATCCTGGAGACTTCGCCGAACCAGTACCGGTCGAGCATCACGTCGCCTACGACCAGCACCCGCGCCTTCGACGTGTCGGGGGCTTTCAAGGCTTCCTTCCTATGGCGAAATACTCCAGGCCCTGCGCGCGCACCGCGGCCGGGTCGTAAAGATTGCGGCCGTCGAAGATGGCGGGTGTCTTCAGCTTTTCCCTGATGGCGGCGAAATCCGGGCTGCGGAATTCCTGCCATTCGGTGACGATCGCCAGCGCGTCCGCGCCCTCCAGCGCACCGATCGCGCTGTCGACGATTTTCACGTTGCCGTTTTTCTCGAACAGCGTTCTCGCCTGATGGCCCGCGGCCGGATCATAAGCCTGCACGCTCGCGCCCTCCCGCGTGAGATCGTCGATCAGGCTGAGGCTCGGGGCCTCGCGCATGTCGTCGGTGTTGGCCTTGAAGGCGAGCCCCCAGAGCGCAATTGTCTTTCCCGACAGGGAGCCGAAATGCCGCCTGATCTTGCCGGCGAGCACGTGCTTCTGCGCCTCGTTGACCGCCTCGACGGCGGCGAGCAGTTTCAAGGGGTGCCCGGCCTCGCCGGCGCTGCGCTGCAGCGCCTTCACGTCCTTCGGAAAGCACGAGCCGCCGAAGCCGGCGCCGGCGTACAGGAACTGGTAGCCGATGCGCGGGTCCGAGCTGATGCCGCGCCGCACTTCCTCGATGTCGGCGCCGATCGCTTCGGCGAGGTTCGCCACCTCGTTCATGAACGAGATGCGGGTGGCGAGCATCGAGTTGGCGGCGTACTTGGTGAGCTCGGCGGAGCGCACGCCCATCACGATGACGCGCTCGCGGTTGCGCTGGAACGGCGCATAGAGCTGGCGCAGCAGCGCGACGGCGCGCGCGTCGTCCGAGCCGATGATGATCCGGTCCGGGCGCATGAAGTCCTCCACCGCCGCGCCCTCCTTGAGGAATTCGGGGTTCGCCACCACCGTGAAATCGCTGCCGGTGCCGCGCTTCTTCAATTCCTCGATGATGGCCTGTTTCACCTTGTCCGCGGTGCCGACCGGAACCGTCGACTTGGTGACCACGACCCTGTAGCCCTGCATGTGCCGGCCGATGGCGCGCGCCGCGGCGAGCACGTGCTGCAGGTCCGCCGAGCCGTCCTCGCCTGGCGGCGTGCCCACAGCGATCAGCTGCAGCTCGCCGTGCGTCACGCTCGCCGCGACGTCGGTGGAAAAACGCAGCCTTCCCGCTTCGCGGTTGCGCCTGACGACCGGTTGCAGGCCGGGCTCGAAAATGGGAATTTTGTTTTCATTTAAGAGATTTATTTTTTTCTCGTCCACATCCAGGCAAAAAACGCTGTTACCCGCGTCCGCGAGGCAAGCGCCGGTAACGAGCCCTACGTAGCCGGTTCCTATGATCGTGACGTTCATGATCTGTTCATGGAGTTAGATCGAATTCCTCAGTGCGCCGCGGCGGGTAGGTCTCCCAGCCGCCGCAGGCGGGACAATGCCAGTGGAACTGGCGCGCCTTGAAGCCGCAGTTCTCGCAGCGGTAGCGCGCGAGGCGGCGGGTGTGGCCGTGGACCAGGTTGCGCACCAGCTCCAGGTCGCGCCGCCGCTCGGGCGAGCCGGCGGCGATGATCTGCGCCTCGAGCAGCCGGTCGAGGCCGAGCAGCGTCGGGTTGCGACGCAGCTCGTCGCGCACCAGCGTGTACGCCGCCTCGGCACCCTTCTCTTCCAGCGTCTGCTGGAACACGGTGTCGAGCAGGTCGAGCGAGGGATAGCGCTCGAGATAGCCGGCGAGCAGCCTCAGCCCGTCCTCGCCCCGCCCTGCTGCGCCATGCGCCTCGAGCAG
>Ga0209155_1000078_pt1 | contig 39930 bp, 39 predicted proteins | sample GraSoiAngelo_122_FD_185879 | JGI IMG/M metagenome (GOLD analysis project Ga0209155, IMG submission 185879) | Grasslands soil microbial communities from the Angelo Coastal Reserve, California, USA - 14_0927_02_20cm (SPAdes) (version 2) | ecosystem: Environmental > Terrestrial > Soil > Grasslands ... | reverse complement strand
AAGCGCATCAGCTTCGAGTGGAAGGCCGGAGCGATCTTCGCTGTTCCGCTCAACGCCTGGCACCAGCATTTCAACGGCTCGGGCAGGGACCCCGCGCGCTACGTCGCCGTGACCAACGCGCCGGTGATCATCAACGCCTTCGGCGATCTCGATTTTGTCTTCAACACCGACCACGACTTCAAGGAGCGCTTCGACGGCGAGCCGGAATATTTCGCCAACAAAGGCGAGCAGAAGGGGCTGCTGCTGGACACGAACTTCGTCGCCGATGCGGTCAACCTGCCCCTGTTCGCGGCGAAGGAGCGCGGCGCCGGCGGCGGGCATACGCGCTTCAGCATGGCGAAAGGCTCGATGAACAGCCACATTTCGCAGTTCCCGGTCGGCACCTACAAGAAGGCGCATGCCCACGGCCCCGGCGCGCATGTCATCGTCCTGAGCGGCGAGGGCTTCAGCCTGATGTGGCCCGAGGGCGAGGAGCCGAAGCGCTACGACTGGCGCGAGGGCGCGATGATCGTGCCGCCAAACCTGTGGTTCCACCAGCACTTCAATACCGGGACGACGCCTGCGCGCTACCTGGCGTTCAAGGCCGAGGGCGTGGCGATCCGCAATGCGCAGGGCGTGCCCAAGGCGTGGATCAGCCGGCGCCTGGGCGGCGATCAGATCGACTATGCGGACGAGCGGCCGGAAATCCGGACATGGTTCTCGGAGGCGCTCGCCAAGCACGGCCTGAAACCGAACATGGAACAGGCCTACGAGGCCGAGGGAAAACAGGGACAGACCACGTTTTAAGCCGCCTAATTCCTAGACGGTGGCGTGAGCCGAGCCGGGCTGCGGGGTGAGCGCGGCCTCGGCCGCCTCGCTGAACGGTACCCCGTGCGGCAGGATAATCGACACCGAGCGCACGCGCTGGTGGGCGGCCTCCACGCCCGGAGGCGCGATTCCCTTGTCCAGATCCTGCGCCGCCTTCATTAGCCGGCGGCGCGCCACGATGATGCCCTGATCGGTAGGCACCAGGTTCTCCCGGGTGCGGTCCTGGATCGGACCCATGCTTTCCTGCACCGAAGCGTCCTGCATCGCGAAGCCCTCGACGCCGGAGAAGCTGCGCCCGTCCTTCTGCGCGCCGCGATCCATCAGGTAGTCGTTGTCCTTGTTGGCGACCGGGCGGAAAGTGCCGGGGATGAGGGGCACGTGGATGCCCATTCCGGCCTCGAGCGCCGAGCGCTCCTCGTCCTTCAGCGGACGCGCCGCATGGTGGTTGGTGCTCCACGCCCAGCAGTTCTCGTCGTCGATCGGCACCCAGGAATGGCCGCCGATGGGGTGGTCGCCGCGCGGCGGGATCAGGGTAAAGCTGGGCATGATCCACTGCGTGATGCGCCAGTAGTACTCGCCCTCGCCGGCGTTGCGCCGCGCCCCGATGTACAGCCCGCCCGGCGACTCCACCACCTCGAAGTGCGGCCGCAGGTCCTTGAGGTTGTACTCGTTGCCTTTCGCTCCCTTGAACAGCGGATCGACGCTCATCGTGTGCCGGTGCAGGAAGGAGACATGGCTCGAGTCGATGCCGCCTTCCATCGCCTGCAGGTAATTGCACTCCTGCCAGCGCTTGGACACGAAGCGATGGCTGTCCGGGACCATCGCCCACTCGTGCTCGGGGAGCGGCGGCTGGTGCTCCGGCGGGCCCATGTAAGTCCACAGCACCCCGCCGCGCTCCACCAGCGGATAGGACTTGAGCTTGATCCGCGAGCAAAGCTTCGGGTTGTCCGGCTCGGACGGGATCTCGACGCATTGACCCGTGACGTCGTACTTCCAGCCGTGATAAGAGCAGCGCAGCCCGTTCTCCTCGTTGCGGCCGAACCACAGCGAGACCCCGCGATGCGCGCAGAACTCGTCCATCAGCCCGAGGCGATTCTGACTATCCCGCCAGGCGATCAGCCGCTCGGAAAGCAGCTTCACCCGCACCGGCGGGCCATCGCGCTGCGCCAGCTCGGAGGCGAGCAGGGCCGGCAGCCAGTAGCGCCTGAACAGCTGCCCCAGCGGCGTGCCGGGGCCGGTGCGCGTCAGCAATTCGTTCTGGTCCGCTCGCATCAGCCTGCCTTGTTCGATATAGGAGAACCGGGTTCTGCCATACGGATGAAGTTTACGCCTGATTGCGAAGCTCTCGCAGCGACAGCACGCCGCCGGCCAGGAGAAACACCCCGGTCGACACGAACACGGGCACCGCGCCAAGCGCGCCCAATCCGCCGAAGACCAGCGGCACGGCGATCTGCGTCACCTTATTCGCCATCAGGCGCATGCCGAGCGCTTCGCCCGAGCGGCCCTTGGGGGCATGGTTGTAGGTGAGGATGATGGTGAGCGGCTGCGCCGACCCGAGCGCGAGCCCGAGCGCGAACGCGGCGAACGCCAGCAGAGCGCCCTCGGTCAGGGCCGGCACCGCGGCGTAGGCCAGGGCGGCGAGGAACAGCGATCCGCTCAGTACGCCTGCCTCCGTGAATCGCTTGGCGAGCCGGTGCATGAAGGCCCGCACGATGAAGCCGGCGAGCGCGTAGCTCGACAGGATCATCCCGATCGAGGCGGGCGACAAGCTTATTTCGCGCCCGTAGATCGGCAGGTAAAAGGAGAACAGCTCGACTCCCGTGAGCGTGACGCCGCTCATGATCAGGGTTCGCCGCAGCGCGGCGTTCGCAAGGAGATCGAGCGCGCTTTTGGCGGTTTCCTGCTCATGTCGCGCATGCGCCGGAATGAGGGCCTTGTGCAGCAGCACGATCAGCGCCGGCACGAGGGCGATCGCGGCGAGCATCGCGAACGTGGCCCGGTAGCCGGCGATCTCGATGCCGAAGCCGGCAAGCGAGGGGCCGGCGAACGCGGCGATCGAGCCGCCCAGCGCGAAGGTGGCGAAGTTGCGCGTGCGGTCTTCCGCGGCGCCGAGCGATCCGACCAGGTTGTGAATCGAGACATGGAAAAAGATGTGGCCCAGTCCGATCAGCGCCGGGCACAGGAATAACGCCGGCAGTCCGCCGGCCAGCGCAGGCAGCGCGAGGCCGCAGGCCATCGTTGCCGTGCCCAAGAGTATCGGGTAGCGCACGCCGACGCGGTCGGAGATGCGCCCGGCATGCACGGCGAGGAGCAGCGGAAACGCCGCGAACATCGCGGCGAGCAGGCCCACCGTGAACGAGCCGCCTCCCAGCTCCAGCGCATAGAGGGAGACCGCCACCTTGCTGCCGCGCTGGCCGATGGAATTCAGGACCGACAGCAGCACTACCAGGTAAACGGTCATCGCCCCGTTCCCCTATGCAGAATATGATTCTCAATAACGGTACGCGAGTATACTCACGGCGCTGAATGCGAGTCGGGCGAAACGATCCTTGTCCATGCGGCAGCGGCCAGAAATACAAGAAGTGCTGCGGGGCGGTGATCGCGCTGCAGCCGGCGCGGCGCCAGTGCGGAACCTGCACGGCGTGCTGCGATGGCTGGGTGGCGGGGAATATCCGCGGGCACGAGATGAAGCCCGGGCAGCCCTGCCATTTCCGCGGCGAGGGCTGCTGCACGATTTACGCGCAGAGGCCGCTCGAGCCCTGCCGCAACTTCGTCTGCGGCTGGCTGATGCCCGACAGCCCGTTCCCGGAGGAATTCCGTCCGGACCGGCTGGGTGTCATGGCGGTGCCGACCCGCTGGCGCGCGCGACCCGCGTTCATCCTGTGCTCGGCCGGGCGCGATCCTGACGAGCGCCTGCTAGAGTGGATGCGCGAGTTCAGCAGCCGCACCGGCGCGCCGTTCTTCTACGAGCAGCGCGGCGAGCGCTTCGGTTTCGGGCCGCCTGAGTTTCAGCAGGAGATGCTGCACAAGGTCGAGAACGGCGAGAGATTGTGGTAGGCAGGGAGAACGGCATGGGCACCGAATCGCACTATCACAGCAAGAAGGACCGCGTCTTCGTGCGCGCCCTCCAGGGGCAGTACAGCCTGCGCGAGGAGCTCGCGCGGCTGCGCGCCGTGCCGCGCGTGAGGAAGGGAAAGGAGCTCAGGTTCGTCGACGGCCCGCAGACCTACAGCCGGCACTATGTCGAGCCGAAGGACGGCATCACGCAGATGTTCCATCTTCACCTCGAGGAGTACGCTCCGGGCGGCAGGTCGCAGAAGCACGGCCACGTCAACGAGGCGGCGTTCTACATCCTCGACGGCAAGGGCTACGAGGTGCACGACGGGGTGCGCTACGACTGGCAGGCGGGCGACGTGGCGATCGTGCACAACAACTGCGTGCACCAGCATTTCAACGCCAGCCCGGACAAGCCGGCGCGCGCCCTGGTGATCAAGACCAAGCCGATGTACATGTTCATGAACATGCTGTTCCAGCAGCTCGTCGAGCCGCGTCCGGCTGAACCGGCGCCCGGCGCCGAGGGTTATAGAGTCAGAGAGACAGAGGAGTAACTATGGCCTGGGATGAGTCGAAGGCATGGTTGAAGGGTCGCAACCATCAGAAGCTGTACCAGGCGCTGCTTGACGACGCGGCCGGCGCGCCGGCGCGCAACGCGAAGCGGCGCAAGATCGTCCACCCCGACGACATGCCGTGGGAGATGTCGCGCCAGGGCCTGCTCAAGCACCTGATCAACGAGCAGATGAACACCCGGATGGAAACGGTCGACGCCTACATGCAGATCATTCCTCCGGGCAGCCGCTCGGGACGTCACCGCCACCTCGCCGAGGAGTGCCTGTACGTGCTGGAGGGCCGCGGCTACGACCTGCATCAGGATTGCGACGTCGAGATCACCGACACCTATCACTGGACGCCGCAAGCCGAGGTGAAGCGCTACGAGTGGGAGGCCGGCGACGTGATCTACATACCGCCGAACACCATCCACCAGCATTTCAATGCCAGCGCCGACAAGCCCGCGCGCCTGATCTCGGCCACCAACCGGATCTACAAGGCCTGCGGGCTGAACGACCTGGAGCAGCTCGAGGACGCGCCGGAGTACGACCCGGCCGTCACTCTGTCCGCGGAGCTGGTCGGGCGGTACCTCAAGAAAGTGCTGAGCAAGGAGCCCGCTTGACCGGTATTGCCGCGGCGCAGGCCGCGCCGCGACATGCATTTCGCGATGTGTGGCTGATTACCGTCGGCCATGGCCTGACGCACTGGTATCCGGCGACCTTCTACCTGCTGCTGCCGCTGATCGGCAGCGAGCTCGGTCTGACGTACAGCCAGATCGGGCTGATCATGACCTGCCAGTACGTCGCCGCGGCCATTGCCAATGTGCCGGGCGGAGTGCTGGTCGACACCGTGGGCCGCAAGGGCCTGCTGATGGCGGTCTCTCTGTTCTGGGTCGGCTTCCCGTACCTTCTCATCGGCTTTACCCACAGCTACGCGATGCTGCTCGCGTGCATCGCGCTGGTCGGCTTTGGCAACAGCATCTGGCATCCGACGGCGATCCCGACGCTCGGCCAGCGCTACCCGGAGCGCAAAGGCCTGGTTCTTTCGCTGCACGGCATGGGTGGCAACGTCGGCGACGCGGTGGCGCCGGTGGTGATCGGCGCGCTGCTCGCGCTGTTCTCGTGGCGGCAAGTGGTCGTGATGAACGTCGTGCCGGGACTCGTCGTCGCGGTGCTAATACTCGTCTTGCTCGGCACGCTTCAGTTCGGCACGAAGCACGTGGAGCGGCAATCGCTCGCCGAGTACCTGAGGGGACTCGAGGGCCTGTTCCGCAATCGCGCGCTGGTGCTGCTGTCGGTGGGCTCTTCATTTCGCACCATGACGCAGGCCGCGCTGCTCACCTTTCTGCCGGTGTTCCTGGCGCGCGAGATGGGGTATTCGCCGGCGCTGGTCGGGGCCTGCCTTTTCGCCCTGCAGGCGGCGGGCTTTGCCGCGGCCCCGGTAGCCGGGCATCTGTCGGACCGCATGGGGCGCAAGCGCATCCTGATGAGCAGCATGCTCACGAGCGCAGCGGTGCTTGCGCTCATGGCCTTCAGCGGCGGCTCGCCGCTGTTCATCGCGCTCGTGGCGCTGCTCGGATTTTTCCTTTACGCGACGCGGCCGGTCATCCAGGCCTGGCTGCTCGAAGCGACGCCGAAGAACATGGGCGGCTCGAGCATCGGGGTGCTGTTCGGCGCCCAGGCCATCGGCGGCGCATTGGGGCCCCTGCTCGCCGGGCTGGTCGCAGACCGCTATGGCCTGCTGGCGACCTTCTACTTCCTCGCCGCGACTATCGTAATCGCGAACCTGTTCGTCCTGTGGGTGCCAAAACCGCGCCACAGCGGTGATTTTGGTAAGGAAAACCGAGACATATTCCCTCAAACGTAAGGAATTGTGCGGCGGATTGCGCCGCTCTGTTTTATCGTGATGGACGCACAAAGGGAGGGTCCCATGACTGGCTCGGAATACTGGATGGTCTGGCCGGCTAACACCGCGGTGTCAGTGCTGGTCGTGCTGCTGGTCGCCATGGCCTTTCTCTACGCGGCGCGGAAGCCGGTGCACCACCTGATCGGCTCACTCGGCTTTCTCATCAGCGGTCCGCTGCGGATAGGCGCGCGCTGGTTATTGGCAGCCGCCAACGACATGACGCAACGCAACAAGGCAGTCCTGCTCGCGCACGGTCGCCAGGAAGTGGAGCAGCGCATCGAGCGCGAATTCGAGCGGCTCGGCGCGATGGTCACGCGCGACTTGCAGGGCTACCCGGCCTTGCAGCGCAAGCTTCTCGACGAGATCACGCGCGTCGAGGAGGACTACAAGAAATGCGGGGAAGTGCCGCCGCCGCCGCCGGAATGGGTGGAGGCCGTTACCGCCATGGCCAACGTCAAATCGACAGGCAACGAAATGGTGCAGAAGGTCCTCGGGGAGATCAACCGGTCGGTCACCAGCATTCACGACAAGGCGCTTGCCGACTATCGCCGCGCGTACGAGACGCGGCACAAGATCCTCGAGGGATTCATGCCGTTCTGGCGCTCGCTCGACAAGACCATGGCGCAGGTCGACAAGAAATTGACCGGGCTGCAGAGCAGCACCGCCGCCGTCGACGCGCACATGGAAAAATTCGAGCAGATCAACGCCAAGACCGACAAGGCGGAGCACGCGCTGACCGTCTCCGCCTTCACGCAGTTCGCCATTGCTTTCCTGGTGATGGCGGTGGCGTCGGGCGGCGCCTTCGTCAACTTCAAGCTGATCGCGCTGCCGATGTCGGAGATGGTCGGGGCGGGCGATTACATCAGCAGCTCGCTGCGCACCTCCGAAGTCGCGGCCCTGGTGATCATCTTCGTCGAAGCCTCGATGGGATTGTTCCTGATGGAGTCGCTGCGCATTACGCACCTGTTCCCGCGCATCGCCAACCTGAACGAGCACATGCGACACCGCATGATGTGGATCGCGCTGACCCTTCTCGTGACCCTGGCAGGGATCGAGGCGGCGCTCGCGCTGATGCGCGACATGCTGATCTCCGACAAGCAGGCGCTGCTGCACTCCCTGGCGACGGTGCAACAGGCCGCCACCGACGGCTGGGTCGCCCGCATCCCGACGGCCGGCCAGATGCTGCTCGGCTTCATCCTGCCGTTCGCGCTCGCCTTTATCGCGATCCCGCTCGAATCGCTCATCTATTCGACGCGTACGGTCGGCGGGGTGCTGCTGGCGGGGTTCGTGCGGACGCTGGCGTTCGTGCTGCGCATCCTCGGCAACCTGGCGCGACGGCTGAGCCGGGTGCTGATCAACCTGTACGACGTCGTCATCGTGCTGCCGCTGCTGATCGAGCACCTGGTGAAGGCACCGCGCGCTTCCGCACCGGGAAAGTCAAGGCGCGGGGCGGACGCCGAGGCCTGAGGGAACAGTCCCGTTGAGCAAGGAGAGATCATGATCAAGCGACTATTCCTCGCAGCGCTGTTGTTGGTCGGGATGGCCGTTGCGGGCTGCGGAGACTCGCGCAGCCACTCCAACGCCGTCTACATGCTGGTCGACACGTCGGGCACCTACGCGCAAGAGGCAGGCAAGGCCCAGCTCATCATCAACTATCTGCTGGGAACACTCACGGCCGGGGATTCGCTCATGGTCGCGCGGGTGACCAGCCGCAGCTTCAGCGAAAAGGACATCATCGCCAAAGCCACCTTCGACTCGCGGCCGTCGCAGGCGAATGCCCAGAAGCGCGCCTTCAAAGACCAGATCGATGCTTACGTCAAGACGGTGCGAGGAACCGCCTACACCGACATCACCGGCGGGCTGATCCAGGGCGCGCAGTTCCTCAACGAGACCGGGGCAGGGACCAAGACCATCATCATCTTCTCCGACATGCAGGAGGAGCTCGACAAGGCCACCGTCCGGAATTTCCCGATCAGCCTGAAAAACATCCGCATCATCGCGGTGAACGTCGTCAAGCTCAAGACCGACAACATCGATCCGCGGCGCTACCTCGGGCGCCTCGACGCCTGGCAGAAGCGGGTCGAAGGCGCCGGCGCCTCCGAGTGGCGGGTGATCAACGACCTCGAGCGCCTCGACGCCATCTTTTCAAAAAGCTAGCCCGAAGCCAAAAAACAGCTAGCAAAAGCCCGGCCTCAAAAGAGGACCGGGCTTTTTATTTTCCGGCGGATGATGGCTGTGCCAAACTCCCTCTGCGCAACGTCGTTTTCACCTAGGGAGAACTGGAATGAAAAACGTCGCACTGGTCGCATTCAGCGTCACTGCCTTGACCTGCCTCGCATCGCCCGCCGGCGCGCAAAGCGGCAATCACCTCGAGATCGTCCATCACCCGAACTACGACAAAAGCGTCTTCATGCCGTTCTCGCCGGCAATCAAGATCAGGAGCGGCAAGATCCTCTGGCTGGCCGGCGGCACCGCGCTGCCGGTCTATCACGATCATCCGCACAAGCGCGAGCAGATCCTGAAGCACCTGCCCAACGACCTGGAGGCGCAGACCCGGCAGACCATGGACGGCATCATGGAAACCCTGAAAGCTGCCGGCGCATCGCCGAAGGACGTGGTGCACGTGTTCATCTTCCGTGCGCGGCCGCGCATGGGCGACATCGGCAAGGCGAGCGCCGTGGTGAACTCGTATTTCGCGCCTCACAACCACAAGCCGGCGACGACCAACATGGCCGTGCTCGAGCTGGGCGAGCCCGAGCAGCTGGTCGAGATCCAGGTGGTGGCGGTGGTCGACTGAGCTAGGGGGTCCTCAGGCGAGAGCCGCTTTCACTCGCGCCGGGGTAAAAGGCAGATCGCGTAGCCGTACACCCGTGGCGTTGGTAATGGCATTGGCGATCGCGGCTGCCGCCGGACCTTGCGCGCCCTCGCCAACGCCGAGGAAGCGCTCGTTCGGCTGGTTGAGAATGATCACCTCGACCTGCGGCACTTCCTCGAAGCGCAGGATGGGATAGTCAGCCCAGGAACGCGTGGTGACGCGCGTGCGGTCGAAGCGCAGCGCTTCCTTGAGGGTCCAGCTTGCCGACTGGATCAAGCCGCCCTCGATCTGGTTGACGACGCCGTCGGGATTCACGACTTGTCCGACGTCGACGGCGGCCACTGCGCGCGTGACGCGGACCTTGCCGCTCTTGCGACCCACCGTGACGTCCACCGCGATGGCGCAGTAGCAGGCGAGGTTCTTGTATCTGGCGAAGGCGAACCCCCGGCCGCGCGTGCCGTCGCCGCGCGCCTTCGGCGTCCAGCCGGCGCGCTGCGCAGCCGCCTCGATGACTGCGCGGCCGCGCGGGTCCTTCAGATGGCGCAGGCGGAACTCCACCGGGTCGGCCTGCGCCGCGGCCGCGAGCTCATCCATGAAAGACTCGAGCGCGAACACGTTGGCGTAGCCGCCGAGGGTGCGCAGCGCGGAGGTGCGCAGCGGGGCCTCCCGGATGTAGTGCTTCACCACTTTGACGTTCGGGAGCTCGTACAGGGGAATCGAGTTGCGGTCCGACCCGCCCGCCGGTTGCGGCACGTCTGCAGGCAGCTGCCGCAGCAGCGGATTCGCCAGGTGCTGCGCGGCGAGCAGATTCACGCCGGCCGATGCCCCGGGGCGCGTGCTGTGCGGGTGGCTCCACAGCTCGTGCGACCAGCCCACTATATTGCCTTGCGCGTCGAGACCGCCGGCGAGCTTCATCACCATCGCCGAGCCGTACGGCTCCCACATGAACTCGTCGTCGCGCATCCATTGCAGCTTTACCGGCTGGCCGCCCGTTGCGCGGGCGAGCAGCGCCGCATCGAGCGCTACGTCGTCAGCCCCGTTGTGGCCGTAGCAGCCCGCGCCCTCGACGTGCGTGCAGCGCACCGCCGCCGGCTCGACGCCGAACACCTTGGCGAGGTCGGCGCGCAAGGGAAACACGCCTTGGCTGTGCGTCCACACGGCGAGCTTGCCTTCCTGCCATTGCGCCACGGCGCACGACGGGCCGATGGAGCCGTGGGCCTGGTACGGGCGCGTATAGCGCGCCTCGAGACGCTTCACGGCCGGCGCCGCCGCGGCGGAGCTCTTCTCGGTCACCGTTTGCCCTGCCACCGGCAGAGCCATCATGTGCTCGTAGAGGGCGTCTCCTGCGGGCGGCAGCGAGGCACTCTCTTTCCACACTGCTGCCTTCTTCAATGCTTCACGCGCGCGAACCGCTTGTTCCTCGCGCTCGGCAGCCACGGCGAGGAACCGGCCGTCGCGCACCAGCGCGACTACGCCGCGCATGCGGCGCACCGCCGCTTCGTTGACCGATACGAGCTCTGCGTCTGGCGACGGCGGCCGCACGACACGGCCGAACAGCATGCCGGGGAGCCGGATGTCTTGCACGTACGCCGCGCCGCCAGTGAATTTTTTCGGAATGTCGCGGCGGCCGATGCTCTTGCCGACCCAGCGGTGTTCCGCGGGCGGCTTGGGCTTCGCCTGAGCCGTGGCCTCGCGTTTCAATTGCTTCGCCCGCTAGATCCCAATAGGTGAGGCTTGCGCCGCTCGGCGCCGCGATGGTGCCATCGGCGACTTTCAGCGCGCCCGGCGAGGTGCCGAGCTTGGCCGCCGCCGCAGACAGCAGGATCTCGCGCGCCTCGGCGCAGGCGAACCGCAACGCGGTGCCGCTTTGCTCCACCGACCGGCTGCCGGCGGTTTGCCCCTCGTCCGGCGTCAGCGCCGTGTCGCCGTGGACTATGGCGATGCGTTTCAGATCGAGGTCGAGCTCGTCGGCCGCGATTTGCGACAGAGCGGTGCCGATGCCCTGGCCCAGCTCGATCTTGCCGCTGAAGATGGTCACGCTGCCGTTCGGGTCGATGCGCAGCCACGCGTCCAGCATGCGGTTGTTGTCGAGGCTGCCTGGCAAGCGGGCAGGAGAGGACTGTGGGAGCGCGAGCTCCGGCGCGAGGCTGAAGCCGATGACCAGCGCGCCGCTCGACTTGAGGAATTGCCGGCGCGAAGTCACGACCGCATCTCCTTCGCCGCGCGCTGCACGGCGCGCACGATGCGATTGTGCGAGGCGCAGCGGCACAGGTGGCCGTTCAGCGCCTGCCTGATCTGGCTTGCCGTCGGGGCAGGATTGCGCTCGAGCAGCGCCTTGGCCGACATCACCATGCCGTTGCCGCAGTAGCCGCACTGGCAGGCCTGCTCCTCGATGAACGCGCGCTGCAGCGGGTGCAGCTTGTCGAGCGTGCCGAGGCCCTCGATGGTGGTGACCGGCCCCTTGACGGCCGACATCGGGATTACGCATGAGCGCACCGGCCTGCCGCCGATCAGCACGGTGCAGGCGCCGCATTGGGCGAGCCCGCAACCGAACTTGGGCCCGTTGAGTCCGATGTCGTTGCGCAAAACGTAGAGCAGCGGAGTGTCGGCGTCGACCGACAGGGTCTTGCGCTCGCCGTTCACCCGCACGCTGAATTTAGCCATGGCGCCTCCGCTTGAAAATCATCATAGCCCCCCTTGCCGGCGGCGGTAATACTGTATAAAAATACAGTTGTGATGACGCCCCTCGAGGAAATCCTCCAGCGGCATCCCGTCTGGCGCGGCGGAGCAGCCTTTTCTCGTGCTGCCGCCGTCCCCAGCGGGTTTGCGGTCCTGGACGGCGAGTTGCCGGGGGGCGGCTGGCCGACCGGCGGGCTCACCGAGATCCTCGGCCTGCAGCAGGGGATCGGCGAGCTGCGGCTGCTGCTGCCCGCGCTCGCTGCTCTGACCACCGCCGGCAAGCGCGTGATCTGGCTCGCGCCGCCGCACCTGCCTTATGCACCCGCGCTCGCCGCCGCCGGTGTCGATCTTGCCCGCCTGGCCGTGGTGCGGGCACCCGGGCGCCGCGACAGCTTGTGGGCCGCCGAGCAGGCGCTGCGATCGGGCGCCTGCCATGCGCTGCTGGCATGGTTTCGCAACGCCAGCTACGCGGAGCTGCGGCGCCTCGCGGTCGCCGCCGAAGCAAGCTGCGCCCTGGTCGCGCTGTTCCGTCCCCGCGAAGCGGCGCGCGAGCCTTCGCCCGCCTGCCTGCGCATCGCGCTCGAGCCGGTCCAGGGCGAGCTCGCCGTCCGCATTCTGAAGCGCCGTGGCGCGCTCGCCGCCGCGCCGCTGCGCGTGCCCCTGAAAAGCCCTCTCCATGCTTTGGGTCGCTCTCCATCTTCCCCGCCTGCCTCCGGGGACGCTCGAGCACGTCGCAGCCTGGGCCTGCCAGTTCACGCCTAGGGTTTCGCTCGAGCCGCCGCACGGCTTGCTTCTCGAGGTCGAGGGCAGCTTGCGGCTGTTCGGCGGGCTGGAGCGCCTTCTCGAGCGGCTGCGCGAAGGGCTCGACGCCATGGAATTGACGACGCAGTTCGCGGTTGCGCCCGCGGCGCGCGCGGCGATCTGGCGCTCGCGGGGCGGCGGGGCGAGGCTCGAGGAATTGCCTTTGGAAGTCACCGGTTTTGATTGCGGGGAATTTTTTAGAAATATCGGCATCTCTACGGTGGGAGAATTGCTGAAGCTGCCGCGTGAAGGGCTGGCGCGGCGTTGCGGGCAGGCGTTGCTCGATGATCTCGATCGCGCTCTGGGCACTGCGCCCGAAGCACGGGAGTACTTCCTGCCGCCGCCGCGCTTCGCCGCCAAGCTCGAGCTGCCGGCAGAGGTGAGCCACGCCGATGGCCTGCTGTTCGCCGCACGCCGGCTGCTGGTCCAGCTTGAGGGCCTGCTTGCGGCACGCCATGCGGGGGTCCGTGGTTTTACCTTGACCTTGCTTCAATCCGAGGCATCGACGGTCGTCGAAGTACAGCTTGCTTCGCCGGCGCGCGAAGCCGGGCGCTTGGGGCGATTGCTGCGCGAGAAGCTTGCTACGCTGTCGCTCTCCTGTCCGGTGGAAGCGATCCGGCTCGAGGCCGGCGATTTTTCGCCGCTGCACGCGCGCACTGCAGGGATGTTCGGCGACGCGCTCGCCGAGGACGAAGGCTGGGAGCGTCTCGCCGAGCGGCTGCAGGCGCGCCTCGGCCCCGACGCGCTCTACGGCCTGGCGACTCATCCGGATCATCGTCCTGAATACAGCTGGCGGCGCGTCGAGGCCGGCGAATGGGATCCGCGCGAGTTCAGGCACCCCGGCCCGCGCCCGCTATGGCTGCTCCAGGCGCCGCGCCCGACGCGCGAAGACGATCTGCAGCTGCTCGCCGGCCCCGAGCGCATCGAGTGCGGCTGGTGGGACGGCGACGACGCGCGGCGCGACTACTTCATCGCCCGCTTTTCCGATTCTTCCCTGGGCTGGGTTTACCGCGAAGCCGGCGCATGGTTCCTGCATGGCCTGTTTGCCTGACTACGCCGAGCTGCACTGCCTGTCGAATTTCAGCTTCCTGCGCGGCGCTTCGCACGCCGAGGAGCTGGTGGAGCGCGCCGCGGCGCTCGGCTACTCGGCGCTCGCCATCACCGACGAATGCTCGCTCGCCGGCGCTGTGCGGGCACACCAGGCCGCGAAGGAAAAAGGATTGAAGCTCATCCTGGGGACCGAAATTCGCCTTCAGGACGGCATGAAGCTCGTGCTGCTGGCCACGGACCGGCGCTCCTACGGCGCGATTTCATCGCTGATCACCATCGGGCGGCGCCGCAGCAGGAAGGGCTCTTATTCGTTATCGCGCACGGATGTGGAGGCATTGAGCGGCAAAGAAGTCCTGGTGTTATGGATTCCAGGGGATTTCGGCCATGCTGAATGGCTTGCAAAGGCTTTTCCCGGGAATGCATGGATAGCCGCTGAGCTGCATTGCGGCCCGAATGACCGCGCCAGGCTGAATGCGCTGCAGGAACTTTCGCGGCGCTCGGGCCTGCCGCTCGTCGCGGCGGGCGACGTGCACATGCACCTGCGCTCGCGCAGGCGGCTGCAGGACCTGCTCACCGCGATCCGGCTGCGGCGGCCGGTGAACGAATGCGGGCACCACCTCTACCCGAACGCCGAGCGGCATCTGCGGCTGCGCATGCGCCTGGCGCAGCTCTATCCGCCGGAGCTGCTGGCCGAAACGCTGACGCTGGCCGAGCGCTGCGACTTTTCACTCGAGTCATTGCGATATGAATACCCGGAAGAACTGGTGCCGGAAGGAGAAACGCCGACGAGCTGGCTGCGCCGGCTCACCGCGGAAGGGCTGCGCGAGCGGTTTCCTTCCGGCGTGCCGGCGAAGGTCGCCGAGCTGGTCGGGCACGAGCTCGCCCTGATTGCCGAGCTGCGCTACGAGCCGTTCTTCCTGACGGTGCACGATGTGGTGCGCTACGCCAGGCAGAACGGCATTCTCTGCCAGGGCAGGGGATCGGCCGCCAATTCGGTGGTGTGCTATGCGCTCGGCATCACCGAAGTCGATCCGGCGAGGATGAACATGCTGTTCGAGCGCTTCGTGTCGAAGGAGCGCAACGAGCCGCCGGACATCGACGTCGACTTCGAGCACCAGCGGCGCGAGGAGGTGATCCAGTACGTGTACCGCAAGTACACGCGCAGCCGCGCCGCGCTAGCAGCCACGGTGATCTGCTACCGGGCGAAGAGCGCGCTGCGCGACGTAGGCAAGGCCCTCGGTTTCCCGGCCGAGGAGATCGACCGCGCGGCGAAGAGCTTTGCCTTCTGGGATCACCCGATCGAGCCGACCAGCCAGTGGTTCGAGCTGGCGCAGACGCTGCGGGGTTTCCCGCGTCACCTTTCGCAGCATGTGGGAGGCTTCGTCATCTCGCGCGGCCCGCTCGCCGAGCTGGTGCCGATGGAGAACGCCGCCATGCCCGAGCGCACGGTCATCCAGTGGGACAAGGACGACCTCGAGGCGCTGGGGCTGCTCAAGGTGGACGTACTCGCGCTGGGCATGCTTTCTGCCATCCGGCGCGCGCTGCAATTCGTGGGGATGAGCATGCCGGACGTGCCCCCGGAGGATCCGGCTGTCTATGCGATGATCCAGAAGGCCGATACCGTCGGCGTGTTCCAGATCGAGTCGCGCGCGCAGATGAGCATGCTGCCGCGCCTGCGGCCGGAGAACTTCTACGACCTGGTGATCGAGGTGGCGATCGTGCGTCCCGGCCCGATCCAGGGCGGCATGGTGCATCCCTACCTGCGGCGCCGGCGCGGCGCCGAGCCAGTGGCTTATCCCAGCCTGGAAGTGAAGAAGGTCTTGGAAAGAACCCTGGGCGTGCCGATCTTCCAGGAGCAGGTGATGCAGCTGGCGGTAGTCGCCGCGGATTTCACCCCCGGCGAGGCCGATCGGCTGCGCCGCTCGATGGCGGCGTGGCGGCGATCGGGCAGCCTGCAGCAGTTCGAGGACAAGCTGAAGAGCGGAATGACGAGGAACGGCTATAGCCTGGAGTTCGCCGACGCGATCTACCGCCAGATCCTCGGCTTCGGCGAATACGGTTTCCCGGAGTCCCACTCGGCGAGCTTTGCGCTGCTGGTGTATGTCTCATCGTGGCTGAAGTGCCACCGGCCGGCGGCGTTCTGCGCCGCGCTGCTCAACAGCCAGCCGATGGGTTTCTATTCGCCTTCCCAGCTGGTGCAGGACGCGCAGCGCCACGGCGTCGAAGTAAAGCCGCCGGATGTCAACCTGAGCGACTGGGACTGCACGCTGGAAAACGCTGCGCTGCGTTTGGGCCTGCGCATGGTCAAAGGCTTATCGGAGGAGGCGGGGAAACGCCTTGCCGCGGGCAGGCCTTACGCTTCGGTTTACGCTCTCGATCTGAATCGCAAGGATCTGCGCTGCCTGGCGGCCGCCGGAGCGCTGCGCTCTCTCGCCGGTCATCGGCGCCTCGCGCACTGGAGCGCTGCGGGCGCCGGGCGCCGGGCGCCGCTCGATGCGCCGGCGACCGAGCGCCTGCCGGGGCTCGAGCCGCCGCGCGAAGGCGAGGACATCATCGCCGACTACGCCAGCCTCGGGCTGACTCTCGGCCGCCACCCGCTCGCGCTGCTGCGAAGCCGTTTGAGCAGGCTTCAACTCCTCACGGCGGAAGAACTCCGCCTCTGCTCCCACGGCGGCACCGCGCGCGTAGCCGGGCTGGTCACCTGCCGGCAGCGGCCCGACACCGCGAGCGGCGTGATCTTTGTCACGCTCGAGGACGAAACCGGCTGCATCAACGTGGTGGTGTGGAACCGTCTGGCCGAGCGGCAGCGCGGCGAGCTGCTCGGCGCGCGGCTGCTGGGAGTGCAGGGCGTGATCGAGCGCGACGGGGAGGTCGTGCATCTGGTCGCGCGGCGCCTGTTCGATCACAGCGCGCTGCTGGGACCCCTGGCGGCTGCATCACGCGATTTTCATTGAGATGCTAGTATCGACTCCCCATGATGGCGACCCGCGTCGACATCCTTGGCCTGATCGCCGACCGCCGCGCCCGGCGGCCGGCGCGGACCCTGCTGGCGCTGGATGAGCTTTTCAATCGGCTCGCCGCCTGCGGCGGGCCCGACGAAGCGCTGCGCACAGAGGACCGCATCTGGGACGCATGGATGCACCATCCGCACCGCGCGGCCGCCCAGGCCATAGACCTGGCCACGCGCGATATTGCCGCGAGGCGCTACGACATCGCCGAGACGCGCCTGAGCGCACTGCTGCGCAGCGCGCCTGACTTCGCCGAGGCCTGGCACAAACGCGCGGCGCTGTACTACCTGCTCGGGCGCGACGACGAGTGCCTATGCGATATCCGCCGCACGCTCGAGCTCGAGCCGCGCCATTTCGCCGCCATGCTGCACTTCGCCGAGATCCTGCTCGGCAGCGGCGCCCCGGACGAGGCCCGCTTCGCGTTCTACGCGGCGCTGTGCGTGCATCCGCATCTGCTGCGCGCGAGGCAGGCGTTGCTTGACAAACCCTGACAAGGGACCGGCAGGGAAAAGCGCTCGCCCCCTATAATGAAGAGCATGAACGATGAGGCGTACAAGGTCACGGTCGCCAAGGACCTGGAAGACCTGATCCCGGCGTTCCTGCGCAACCGCAGCAAGGAGCTGGAGACCCTCAAGGTGGCGCTGGCGGCGGCCGATTTCGAGCAGCTGCGCCAGCTCGGGCACCGCATGAAGGGCGTCGGCAATTCCTACGGCTTCGCGCACGTCTCGGTCCTCGGCCAGGAGATCGAGGACGGGGCGCTCAGCGGCGACCGGGCATCGCTCGAGTCCCATATCGCGCAGTACGGCGATTACCTGTCGAAGGTGCAGATCGCGTTTGAGTGAGCAATGCGCATCCTGATCATCGACGATGACGTGGATCTGCGTAACCTCCTCGAGCGTTACATCAAGCAGCAGTGGCCCGAAAGCCAGGTCGACCAGTACGACCCGCTCGACCATGACATCCCAGGTGCCTCGTTTGCGCTAGGCAGCTACGACGTCGTGATCCTGGACTACATGCTGGGGCGCGGCGACGGCCTGCAATGGCTGCAGGAATTCAAGCGCCGCGCCGACTGCCCGCCGATCCTGTTTCTCACGGGAGCAGGCAGCGAGATCATCGCGGTGCGCGCCATGAAGGCCGGCGCGGACGACTACCAGCGCAAGCAGGAACTGACGCGAGAGAAACTGATCACCTCCGTCCGCGACCTCACTGCCAGCACGAGCGAGAGGACGCTTTCGCCCGAGCTCGCCGCGCGCATGGAAGGCCACTCGCTCGGCGCGCGGATGCAGATCCCCGGCATCAAGGTGCTGCACCTGATCGGCGAGGGCGGCATGTCGCGCGTATATCTCGCCTCGCGGGAAGGCGACGACGAGCCGCTGGTGGTCAAGATTCTGCGCTCCGAGGTGATGTCGGACCGCAATGCCCTGGCGCGGTTCATGGAGGAGTACGCCCTGGTCGAGCGCATCCAGAGCCGCCACGTCGCGCGCATCTACACCCACGGCGCCTCCGAGGGCCATGCCTACCTGGTGATGGAGTTTTTCGAGGGCGGCGACCTCAACAAGCGGCTCGGCGGCAAGGCGCTGCCTGCGGAGGAAGCCGTGCGCTTGTTTCGCGACCTCATGTTCGCGCTGGGCGACATCCACGAGAAGGGCATCCTGCACCGCGACCTCAAGCCCCAGAACCTGATGTTCCGCACCGACGGCAGCCTCGCCGTGGTCGATTTCGGCATCGCCAAGCACATCGATGCGGCAGACCGCACCGGCCATGGCGAAATCCTAGGCACGCCGCGCTACATGAGCCCCGAGCAGGTGCAGGGACGGGCGCTCGACCTGCGCACCGACATTTACAGCGCCGGGGTGCTGCTTTTCCAGATGCTGACCGGCCGGCACCTTTTCGACGGAGCAACGGCGGTCGAGGTGGCCCTGCACCATTTGAATACGCCGCCGCCGGCCCTGCCGGAGCCCCTTGCCCGGTACCAGCGGCTGCTCGACAAGCTGGTGGAGAAAGACCGCGACGCGCGCTTTCGCAACGCCGACGAGGTGATCGGCTTCCTGTCGCGCCTGTACTTCCAGGCCGCCGCGGCAACGGCGGCCGACAAGACCCAGAAGCTGCTGCACTAGGGCAGCTTCGCCCAGATCGCGCGCAGCTGCTCCGGCAGGTCCTTGGGCGAGAACGGCTTGGAAATCGCCCCGGCGGCGCCCATCGCCATCAGCTCGTCCAGGTCGCGCTGCGAAGCCTTGGCGGTGATGAACACCACCGGCAGCGCCTTGGTCTCCGGCCGCAGCTGCATCTGGCGGAACAGCGTCGGACCATCCATCGCCGGCATCATCCAGTCGAGCATCACCAGGTCGGGGCGGAAAGCGCTCATCGCCTCGATCGCCCTGGTCGGATCGCCGACGATCTCGACGGTCATCTTGCCGAGCCGCTCGAGCGACATGCGCACGATGCGCTGGATGTCCTCGTCGTCCTCGACGTAGCAGATGCGGGTCAGCGGTCGGTCGGGCATCAGGGTTCCTTCCCGGGGTGTTTGGGCAGCTCGAACCAGAACGTCGTGCCGCCGCCGGCGCGGTCCTCGAAGCCGATGCGGCCGTGCATCAACTCGATCATCCGCTTGCCGATGGCGAGCCCGAGCCCGGTGCCGCCCTTCTGGCGCGACGCGGTCGAGTCCGCCTGCGCGAAGCGGCCGAAAATGCGGCTGCGGAACTCCTCCGGGATTCCCGGACCGCGGTCGTGTACGCCGACGTGGATGTTCGCGTCGCTCTCTTCGAGCGTGATCTCCACCTTGCCCCACTCGGGCGAGAACTTCGCGGCATTGGAGAGGAGGTTGGTCATCACCTGAAGCAGCCGCTTGCGGTCGGCGTACACTTCCCGCCCCGGCAGCTCGCCGCGTACCTCGAAGCGTACCTTGAAGCGCTCGCCGAACCCCTCGTTGAGCACGATCGCCTCGCGCACCAGGCCGTCTATCGCTAGTACTTCTGGCGCCATGCTGATGGTGCCGGACTCGATCTTCTCGATATCGAGAATGTCGTTGATGATGTCGAGCAGGCGCTGGCCGTTGCGCTCGGCGACCAGGGTCAGCTCGCTCACGTCTCTCGACAGCTCGCCGGCCACGCCCGAATTGACCAGCTGCAGCGAGCCGATGATCGAGGTGAGCGGCGTGCGCAGCTCATGGCTGAGCGTCGAGGTGAACTCCTTCTTCATGCGCTCGGCCTCGATCTGCCGCGTCACGTCCTGGCCCTGGGCGATGACCGAGACGATGTCCCCCTCGGGATTGACCAGCGGCGTGACCGTCCATTCACACACCAGGGCGATGCCGTCGCGCCGCGGGTTGCGGATCCTCAGGCCGGCCAGGGGCTGGCGGGTCTCGGTCATCCGCATCCAGTGGCCGTCGAACTCGGCATGCAACTCGGGCAGCACCAGGCGCTTGACGTGCCCGCCGATCAGCTCGCCCGCCGCGTATCCGAACAGAAGCTCGGCGGCATGGTTGACCGCGGTGACGATGCCCCGGGGATCGATCTCGAGGACGGCGATCGGCGCGCGCTCGGCGAACAGCGCCAGCTTGCGGCCGCTCGCCTCGACCTGGCGCCGCGCTTCATCGAGCTCCACCAGCTGCAGCTCGAGGCGCTGGTTCAGCACGCTGTAATCCTCGGTGAGCTTGCCGTACGCGTGGCGCAGACGGTAGCCCGAGTGGAACACCCGGTTCAGGCGATAGGCGATGGCGACGCTGACGCCGTAGAACAGCGGCACCAGCAGCGCGATCTCCGCGAACAGGCGGTTGCCGAACGTGGCCAGGACGTAGGTGAAAGGAATCGCAATGCCGGCCGCGTAGGCGGCGAAGATCGGCCAGGACGCGGCGTACACCGGAATGCCGCCCGACATGACCCCGGACAGCAGGAAGGCGAGAAACACCTGGCGCTCGTCGGCATGCGAAGGAAAGAACACGGAAGCCCCAAACCCCCAGGTGACCCCGGCGGCGAACGCGCCGATGCCCAGCCAGCGCAGCCACTGCTCGCCCTGCGCCAATTTGTCTGCGCTGCGCCGATAGGCGAAGTAAAGCGCCCCGTGCAGCGCGCTCACCAGCAGCAGCAGGCCGCCCCAGAACGCCACCAGCTCGATGATGCGACCCTCGCGCAGCTCGAGCGCCGAGATCAGGCCGATGACGGCAGTCGCAGCGATGCCGAGAGGAAGCTGGCTGTAGAGCTGCTCGACGCGGTCGGCGAGGACCACGCGCGGGTCGGACCGCTCGCGCGAGCCGGCGGCGACCCCCGCCGCGGCGCTGCCGGTCGCAGCCTGGGTGCCGCTGGCGGTGGTGGAGTGATTCATGCGCAGGCGGAGAAGCCTGCGTTATTTTTACATATTCTTGTCGTTCCGAATCACGCCGACCGCAATACCTTCGATGGTGAGCGGGTCGCGCCGCAGGTCGACTTCGATCGGCTCGAATTCCGGGTTCTCGGACAGCAGCTGCACCGCGTGCCCGCGGCGCCGCAGGCGCTTCACGGTCACTTCGTCGGCCAGGCGCGCCACCACGATCTGGCCGCTGCGTGCGTCCTGCGTGCGGTGCACGGCGAGCAGGTCGCCCTCGAGGATGCCGGCGTCGCGCATCGACATGCCGCGCACGCGCAGCAGGTAATCGGCGCGCGGCGTGAACAGGTTCGGGTCGACCTGGTAGCGGCCCTGCAGATGCTCCTCCGCGAGAATCGGGCTGCCGGCGGCGACGCGGCCGACCACCGGCAGCTCGAGCAGGCGCCCGGGCCGGTTCGCCTGGCGTGAATCGCGCATGCGGATGCCGCGCGAGGCGCCCGAGGAAATCTCGATCGCGCCCTTTTTCTCGAGGGCGCGCAGATGCTGCTCGGCGGCGTTGACCGAGCGAAAGCCCATCCGCGCCGCGATCTCGGCGCGCGTCGGCGGATAGCCCGATACCTCGGTCAGCTGGCGCACCAGGCGCAGGATCTCGGTCTGTCGAGCCGTCAGTTCTTCCATACTGGGCCTCCTTACACTGAAAGTATATCCAGTATGGGCCGGCTGATCAAATCCGCTCGATCAGGGCCGCGCCTTCGTTGGCGGCGTCGCTCACCGCCTTGCTGACCGGATGGCTGCGCATCAGATGCGCCGGGTAGGGCCGGATGAATTGCTCCGCAGCGTGGTTGCGGGGATCGAGCCAGGCGTCGTAGTCCTGCAGCGGCGCGATGACGGGCATGCGCTCGTGGATGCCGCGCATCAACTCGTTCGCACCGGTCGTGATCAGGCAGACCGTGCGCAGCTGCCCTCGCCAGAGCTCGGTGATGCCGGCCAGCCCGAACAGCTCGTCGCCCGCGGGCCGAATGTAGTACGGCTGTTTTCCCGCCCGCGTCGTCTTCCATTCGTAGAAGCCGCTTGCCGGCACCAGGCAGCGCCACTGCCTGAAGGCGGCCTTGAACGCAGGCCTGTCGGCGATCGTCTCGCCGCGCGCGTTGGCGAGGCGATTGCCGATGCTCGCGTCCTTGGCCCAGCTCGGCACCAGGCCCCAGCGCGACCGGTCGCAGACGCGGCCCCGCTGCGCGTGCTGACGCACGATCAGGATGTCATTGGACGGACAGATGTTGTAGCGCGCCTCGATCTCGGGGGCGGAGGCAAGGTTGAACTGGAGCGCCACCACGTCAGGGTGGCTATGAAGCGCGTAACGGCCGCACATGCGCCTGAGGTTACAATGCGGCACGCATGATCATCCAGTCGTTGCTGGACACCGACCTGTACAAGTTCACCATGATGCAGGTCGTGCTGCACCACTTTCCCGGCGCGCAGGTCGAGTACCGGTTCAGGTGCCGCACCGAGGGCGTCAACCTGCGTCCGCATCTCGACGCGATCCGCGCGGAGCTCGCGGCGCTCTACGCGCTCAGGTTCCGCGAAGAAGAGCTCGCGTACCTGCGCAACCTGCGCTTCATGAAGTCGGACTTCGTCGACTTCCTGGGGCTGTTCCAGTTCAACGAGAAGTACCTGCGCCTCGGCGCGGGCGAGGCCGCGGGCGAGATCGACATCACGATCCGCGGCCCGTGGCTGCACACCATCCTGTTCGAGATCCCGGTCCTCGCCATCATCTCGGAGGTGTACTTCCGCCGCACGCAACCGCGCCCGGATCTCGACGAGGGCCGGCGCCGCCTGCGGGCCAAGATCGACCTGGTGCGCACCGTCGAGCCCGAGCTCGAGTTCAAGATCTCGGACTTCGGCACGCGGCGGCGCTTCTCGCGCGCCTGGCACGAGGAGGTGCTGCAGACCCTGAAGCGCGAGGTACCGGAGTACTTCGCCGGCACCTCGAACGTCTGGTTCGCGATGAGGAACAATCTGACGCCGCTCGGCACCATGGCGCACGAGTACATGCAGGCGTGCCAGGCGCTCGGGCCGCGGCTGCGCGACTCGCAGACCTTCGCCTTCGACAAGTGGGCGCAGGAGTACCGCGGCGACCTCGGCATCGCCATCTCGGACACCTACGGCGTGGACGCCTTCCTGCGCGACTTCGACATGTACTTCTGCAAGCTGTTCGACGGCGCGCGCCACGACTCCGGCGACCCCTTCGACTGGGGCGAGAAGATGATCGCGCATTACCGCAGGAACCGCGTCGACCCGCGCACCAAGACGCTGATCTTCTCCGACCAGCTGTCGTTTCCCCTCGCCATCGGCATCGCGCGCCGCTTCCACGGGCGCGCGAAAACCGCGTTCGGCATCGGCACCAACCTGACCAACGATCTGGGCTACGAGCCGATCAACATCGTCATCAAGATGACCGAATGCAACGGCCAGCCGGTGGCGAAGGTGTCCGACGCGCCCGGCAAGACGATCAGCAGGGATGCCGGCTACCTGCGCTATCTGCGCCAGGTGTTCGGCCTGGAACCCGCCGAGAAAATCTGAGCTCCGCTTCAGGAATTTCCGCTGATGGCGCGCAGGCGGCGCTCGCGCTCGCGCAGGCTGCAGCCGCGCAGGTCGGCGGCGCCGCGCTCGGTGACGATGATCCCGGCTTCGCTGCGCGGCGTCGCGACCGGGCCGGAGAGCTTCTCGACGACGCGCGACGCGGGCAGCAGGGTGATGGCAGCACCTCCCGCGGACTGATTCGCCGCGCGCACGAAGTCGAGCGCGCCGCCCACCGCGCCGACATAGCTGCCGCGCGCCACTTCGGCATTGACCTGGCCGGTGAAATCCACCTCCACCGCCGAGTTCACCGCGATGAAACGCTCGATGCCGGCGAGCACGCGCGCAGCGTGGGTGTATTCGGAAGAGCGCAGCCGGATCGCCGGATTGTCGCGCGCGAAGTCGAACAGCCTGCGCGTGCCGATCAACAGGGCGCAATCCACTGCGGCGACCGCGCCGGCTCGTAGCAGATCGACCACGGCGTCGCCCACCGCGCCCGAATGCACCGACAGGCGAGAGCGCCCCGCCAGCTCCCGGCACACCGCCTCAGGCAGCGCGCCGATGCCGAATTCAAGCGTCGCCCCGTCCGGGACAAACCGCTCGGCCTGGGTCGCAATGGCTTGCTCGAGGGGTCCTGGTTTGTCCGGTGGCGGAGCCGCGGGCGCCCTTGACGACTCGACCAGCAGAGAAAACTGCTCGCGGCGCAGGAGTTTTTCGGCATGGGTCCAGGGAACCTGCTGGTTCACTTCGGCCACCACGGCGCGGGCGGTTTCCAGCGCCGGGATCAGGTAGTCGGCCGCCAGCCCCAGGCTGTATTCGCCGCGCCCGTTGGGCGGGCTCACCTGCACCAGGACGACGTCGGCACGGATCGCGCCAGAGCGAATCAGCGCCCCAAGCCGCGAATAGGGCGCGGGCTGGATCTCCAGGGCGCCGGCATCGGCGAGCGCGCGGTTATGGCCGATGCCGCAATACGCGGACAGCCGCAGATGGTCCGCATGCCCGGGCTGCACGATCCCCGCGTAGTTGACGCCGAGAAACAAGCCGGCACCGGAAAAGGCCGCGCGTTGCGCGACCAGGGCCTCCATCAGCGTCTGCGGCTCGGCGCAGGCCTGGCCGCAGATGATTCCGTCGCCGGGTCGAATTACACTAGCGAGATCGATCACCGGAGCGATTATGACTGACGAGAAATGTCTGGATGTGATTCTGCGCACTGCGCGTACCCACAACGTCTTCACGGATCGGCCGGTCAGCGACGCGACGCTGCGGCAGGCGCACGAGCTGATGAAATGGGGGGCGACGAGCGCGAATTCGCAGCCGGGGCGGTTCGTTTTCGTGCGCTCTAGGCAAGCCAAGGAAAAGCTGCGGCCGGCGCTCAGCGAAACCAACCGCGACAAAACCATGCAGGCGCCGCTCACTGCGATAGTCGCCTACGACACGCGGTTCTACGAGCACCTGCCGCGCATGTTCCACAATCCCGCCGCCATCGACTGGTTCCGCGGCGAGGACAAGAAGGCGCTCGCGGAAATCACCGCTTTCCGCAACGGCACGCTGCAGGGCGCCTACTTCATCATCGCGGCGCGCGCGGTCGGCCTGGACTGCGGCCCGATGTCCGGCTTCGACAATGCGATGGTGGACGCGGCGTTTTTTCCCGACGGCCGGTGGAAGTCGAACTTCCTCATCAACCTGGGCTACGGCGAGCCGGCGAAGCTCTTTCCGCGCAATCCCCGGCTCAGCTTCGAGGAGCAGTGCCGGATCGTCTAGCCGGCAGCAGACGCGGCTATCGATCGAGGCCCTGGTCTTCGTAGGAGGCGGGGTCCGAGATCGGCTCGATGTGCGTGTCGACCGAGGCGTGCGGCACCATCGAGCGCACGCGGGCTTCGATCTCTTCGCACAGCCCGTGTGCCTGCGCGACGGTCCAGGCGTCGGGGACAAGAACGTGAAACGACACGAAGCGGCGCGCGCCGGCCTGGCGGGTGCGCAGCGCGTGGAACGAGATGCCGTGGCGGCGCGAGTATTCGGCGAACAGCTTGGTGATCTCGTTCTGCTCGTCGCGGGAAATCGCCGCGTCGAGCAGCCCCGAAACCGAGCGCCGCATCAGGCCGACGCCGGTCCAGATGATGTACGCCGCCACGGCGAGCGCGACGAGCGGGTCGAGCAGCAGCCACCCGGTGGCGAATACCAGCGCCACGCCCGAGATCACGCCGATCGAGGTCCATACGTCAGTCATGAGATGCTTGCCGTCCGCCTCCAGCGTGATGCTGTGGTGGCGGCGTCCCGCGCGCTGCAGTACCAGCGCCGTCGCAAGATTGATCGCCGTCGCTGCCGCGCTGATACCCAGGCCAAGAACGGCGGTCTCGAGCGGCTGCGGGTGGAGGAGCCGTGGCATTGCCGTCGCCAAAATACCGCCCGCGGCGAGCACGATCAGCGCGCCTTCGATGCCTGCGGAGAAATATTCGGCCTTCGAGTGGCCGTACTGGTGGCCTTCGTCGGGCGGGGCGGCGGCCAGCCGCAGCATCGATACGGCGAGCAGCGCCGCGGCGAGGTTCACGAAAGACTCGAGTGCATCCGACAGCAGTCCCACCGAGCCGGTCAGCCACCAGGCAAGCAATTTGAGCGCGATCGTGGCGAGCGCCGCCGCCACCGACAGCCAGGCATAGCGCTCAATCCGCATAAGCCTGACGCATCCGTCCCTGCTCGAGCATATAGCTCCGATCGGCCACGCGGCGCGCAAAGGAGAGATTCTGCTCGCTCAGCAGCACGCACACACCCGCGCGCTTCAATTCGAGGATCGCCTTCCCGACCTGCTCCACGAGGATCGGCGCTAGCCCTTCGGAGGGCTCGTCGAGCAGGATGGCTTTCGGATTCCCTGCCAGCGTGCGCGCAATGCACAGCATCTGCTGCTCGCCGCCCGACAGGTGGGCGGCGCGCCGGCCTTGCAGCGTCCGCAGCGCGGGAAACAGCTCGAACAGCTTCTCCGGGCTCCAGGCCGGGGTTGCTTCGCGCGACGGCTGACGGCCGACTTCCAGGTTCTCCGCTACGGTCAAGTCCGTGAAAATGCGCCGGTCCTCGGGAACATAGCCAAGGCCGGCGCGGGCAACCTCGTACGGCTCCCAGGCGTCGACGCGGCGGCCGTCGAAATGCACTTCGCCCGAAAACGGCCGGATCAGTCCCATCAGGGCCTTGAGGGTAGTCGATTTGCCGGCGCCGTTGCGGCCGAGGAGAGCAACGACTTCCCCACGGCCCACGGCGAGCTCGACGTCGAACAGCACGCGCGCCGCTCCGTAGCCGGCGCTGAGGCGCCTGGCTTCAAGCATTGCCAAGATAGACCTCGCGCACGCGCGGATTCGCCCGCACCTCGTCCGGCGCCCCGGCGGCGATCACCTCGCCGCCGTGGAGCACGATGATGCGGCTCGCGAAATTGAACACCACCTCCATGTCGTGCTCCGTGAACAACACGGCGATGCGCTCGCTGCGCGCCAGTGCCGCCGCAAGCTGCATGAGCGCCTGGCGCTCGTCCGACGCCATGCCCGCCGTCGGCTCGTCCATCAGCAGCAGGCGCGGGCGATTGGCAAGCGCGACGGCCAGCTCCACGCGCTTCAGGTCGCCGTACGCCAGCACGGCGCACGGCCGCGCTGCCTGCTGCTGCATGCCGACGCGTGCGAGCAGCGCGTCCGCTTCCTCGACCTGAAACCTCCCGGCCGGCTTCCCCAAAGAAAAAAGTTTCCTATGGTGTGAAAGCAGGGCCACCTGCACGTTTTCGCGCACCGTCATCGAGCTGAAGGTGGCGGTGACCTGGAAGGTGCGGCCGACACCGAGGCGCCACACCTGGTGCGGGCGAAGTCCCACCACGCTGCGTCCAGCGAGAGCGATCTCGCCCGAGTCGGGCCGCAGCTGGCCGTTCAGCAGGTTGAAGCAGGTGGTCTTGCCGGCGCCGTTCGGGCCGATCAGCGCCACGACTTCGCCCGCATCCACGCTGAAGCTCACGTCGCGCACCGCCTGCACGCCGCCGTAGGCCTTGGACAGTCCCCGCACCTCGAGCGCGCTCACTTGAAGATTCCCCGAGGGAAGGCGATTACCAGCACGAGGATCACCGCGCCGATGGCGGCGCGCCAGTATTCCACCCCGCGCGACAGCGAGTCTTCGAGCCAGGTGAAAAGGGCGGCGCCCCAGAGCGGCCCGCTGAGCGTCTGCACGCCGCCGAGCAGCACCATGACCAGGCCGTCAACGGAACGCGGCACTGACAGCGTCTCCGGAGAGATGGAGCCTTTGGAAAACGCGTACAGGGCGCCGGCAACGCCGGCAAACAGCCCGGCTATGCCGAAGGCCGCCCATTGCTGGGCGCGCACGTCGATGCCGATCGCCGCTGCGCGCAGCGGCGAGTCGCGCCCGGCGCGCAGCGCGTAGCCGAAGGGCGAATCGATCAGCCGCCAGAGGAGGGCGACCGCGCCCAGGCAGAGCACGAGGGTCAGGTAGTAATAAGCCTGCTTCGAGGAAAGCCACGGCGCCGGCCAGACGCCGATCAGGCCGTTCGAGCCGCCGGTGAGCCGGTCCCACTGGAAGGCGACGGACCACGCAATCTGCGCGAACGCGAGGGTCAGCATCGCCAGGTAGACCCCGGAGAGCTGCACGCAGAACCAGCCGAACACCAGCGCGCCTAGAGCGGCGGCGAGTGGCGCCAGCGCCAGCGAGAGCTCCATCGGCAGATGCGCGCGCAACAGAAGCAGGCCCGCAGTGTATGCACCCAGGCCGAAGTAAGCCGCGTGGCCGAACGAGGGCATCCCGCCGGGGCCCATCAGGAGATGCAGGCTCGCCGCGAACAGCGCGAACACCAGGATGTCGGTGAGCAGCACGATCGTATAGGGACCGGCGAACACGGGAACGATTGCCAGCAGCACCGCCAGTCCGCCGAGGAGAAGAAAAGATGGCGCCGGTAGCGGCGGTTGCAACGTCCCGGGGCCACGCGTTTCCGCGAGCGGGCGGCCGAGCAGGCCCCAGGGACGGAAGACCAGCACCACCGCCATGACGATGAATTCGATCGCCAGGGTCAGCTCCGAATAACCCAGGCCGATGCAGAAAGCCTTCACTTCGCCGATCAGCAGCGCGGCAAGGAAGGCTCCCGGGATCGAGCCTAGTCCGCCGACGACCACCACCACGAATGCATCCGACATCACCGCGAGATCGATCTGCAGACTTGCCGGCTCGCGCGGGATCGCGCTCGCGCCGCCGAAGCCGGCGAGCAGGGCGCCCAGCGCAAACACGGCGGTGAACAGGCGCCGCTCGTTCACGCCGAGCGCCGCGGCCATCTCGCGGTCCTGGCTCGCGGCGCGCACTCGCGTGCCCCAGCGCGTGCGCGAGAGCAGCAAGTACAGCGCGATGAACACCGCCGGCCCGAGGCAGATCAGCAGAAGGTCATACTGCGGAAACTGTCTGCCGGCAATGGCGACGGCGCCCGCCAGGCCGGGCGCCCGCGGCCCCAGCCTGTCTTCCGGGCCCCACGCCCAAAGCGCGGCGTCCCGAATGATCAGCACCAGCGCAAACGTGGCAAGCAGCTGCAGCAGCTCCGGGGCTTTGTAGATTCTTCTTAAAAGAGTCGTTTCGATAACCAATCCGGCCGCTGCTACGAGCGCCGCTGCGAGGGGCACGCTTAGCCAGAAACCCAGGGTTCCGGATAAGGAAACCGCGAGATACATGCCGAGCATGTACAGCGAGCCGTGCGCGAAATTGACGATGCGGCTGACGCCGAAGATCAGCGACAGGCCGGCGGCCACCAAGAACAAGGAGCTCGCCCCCGCGAGCCCGTTCAAGAACTGCAGCAGGACGGCGGAGCCGCTCACTCCTTGCGCAACGCGCGGACCTCCTGATCGGAGGGTTGGTGCTTCGCGCCATCCGCGTAGTGCCAGTTGATCATCACACCCTGGCCGCCTTGCTTCGCGAGCTGGCCGACGTAGGCGCCCATGGTCGACTGGTGGTCGAGCGGCCGCCACAGGATCCCGCCGAAGGGGGTTTCCATCTGCAGCCCTTCGAGGGCGGCGATCAGCTTGTCGGCCTCGAGCGAGCCTGCCTTCCTGATGCCGTTCGCGACCGCGTACAGGGCGCAGTAGCCGACCACCGAGCCCAGACGCGGATAATCGTTCCAGCGCTTCTGATAAGCGTCGCGGAACTTCCTGTGCTCAGGCGTGTTGATCTCGCGCCACGGATAGCCGGTGACCCACCAGCCTTCGGGGGTTTCATCCTTGAGCGGGTCAAGATATTCGGGCTCGCCGCCGAGCAGGTTGACCACCGCTGCGCTCTTGAACAGGCCGCGCGTACTGCCTTCGCGCACGAATTTCTGCAGATCCACCGCAAACAGGGCGCTGAAGATCGCTTCCGGCCTCGCCTCAAGCAGCGCCTGCACGACCGCGCCAGCGTCGATCCTGCCGAGCGGCGGCGCCTGCTCGGCGACGAACTCGACTCCGGGCTGCGCCCGGGTCAGCAGCTTCCTGAACGAGGCGGCGGCGGACTGCCCGTACTCGTAGTTCGGGACCACGATCGCCCAACGCTTTTTATTCAGCCGGGCGGCTTCGGGCACCAGCATCGCGACCTGCATGTAGGTCGAAGGCCGCAGGCGGAAGGTGTAGCGGTTGCCGTTCTCCCACACGATCTTGTCGGTGAGCGGCTCCGCGGCGAGGAACAGGATTTTCCTTTGGTTGGCGAGGTTCGCGACCGCGAGGCCGACATTGGACGCGAACGTCCCCATCAGCACGTCCGCCTTCTCCCGCGAGATCAACTCCTCGGCGACGCGCACTGCATCGCCGGGCGTGCCGCCGTCGTCGCGCGACACCACCTCGACCTGGCGGCCGAGCACGCCGCCGGAGCGGTTGATTTCCTCGAGCGCAAGCTGCCAGCCTTTCCTGTAGGGCTCGAGGAACGCGGGGAAGACCTTGTAGCTGTTCAGCTCGCCGATCTTGATGCTCTGACCTTGCCCAAAAGCATCGCTACTGACTGCTATAAATAGGCAGTAGATCAGTACCTTGCAACTCATGCTTCGCTCTCTACTTTAGCTCCGCGGTCTGGCCTGATCTTGTCCGTGCCTCCAGGAAAAATCCGCCAGAACTCCCTGCGCACCAAGCTCGCGATCGTCGCGCTCTTGTTCAGCCCGTGGTACCTCGCCACCGCGTCGAGCATCGTGAGATCTCGAGGCGTGGCCGAAAAAGTGCGGACCTTGGTCTTTTGCATCGTGTTGGCTTTGTAGTATATATAATAGTTATTTAAATCTTATTACTCGTCGCCAGACCCTGTCAACCATGGAGTAAGCTATCGCGGAGCGAGGCTCTAACACAGACAAACCCGAGCGGGGAGCGCATATGGCTGCGAGAAAGAAGGCCAAGCCCAAGCGGCAGAAAACGCCACCAAGAAAACCGATAACCCGTAAAAAGACCCCGCCAGTCAAAAAAGCGGTCGCGAAGAAGAAGCCGGCGCCACGACCGGCGCGAGTCCTCAAGGCGCAGCCAGTACGGGCGCCTTCACAGCCGGCCAAACAACCGGCCGCGCCGGCGGCAGCGCCCGCTCCCTCGGCGGGCGAGGAACGCGTCGGGACTGTAACCCACTATTTCGGTCATCTTTCTGTTGCGGCGGTTCGCATGGAGTCTGGGAGTCTGCGCGTAGGTGACATGATTCATGTCGTGGGCCGCACCAGCGACTTCCGCCAGCGCGTCGAGTCCATGCAGGTCGAGCACGCACCCGTGTCTGAAGTCAGGGCGGGCCAGGAATTCGGACTTAAGGTGACCGGCCACGCCCGCGAGAACGACATCGTCTACAAAGCCGCCGCTCAGCAGCCGTGACCTTAGGCCGCCTTTCGTTCAGGCGGTAGCTGGTTCAGGCACCGCCAGATCCATAACGCGGTGAGCTTTTCCTGCACGCCGTTCTGCGCCAGGCGCTGCGCCAGCGCGCCGAAGTCGACCTGGTCGAGCGGCTGGTCCTGGTTGAAGCAGGAGAACACGTAGCTCGTCTTGCCGGTCTGCGGGTCGACGTGCGGCTGCAGGCACTGGGCGCAGATCTCCTTCATCATGCATTGCATCGGGCTGTTGATCGAGCCGATCGCGACATGGCCCGGTTTCAGATATTCCTTTAATACTCCGTGCCGCGCCTCGGCTACTGCGCCCATCATGCCGTCCGAGCCGATGGCGATGATGCGGTCGGCTGCGGTGAAGGGGACCGGCTGCGTGCCCAGCGCGCCCGAGGCGTAAGCGCGCATGCCCTGGACGATGTTGCCGACGAAGGAGCGGTCGTGCGGCCGCCGCGGCGCGAATCCCGGCGGCTCGTCGCAGCACCAGACGACGACGTCGGAGGATGCCTCGATGTCCTCGATCCGGTAGCGGTCTGACATCTGCTTGTAGCCGGCGAAGTAGATCACCTTCGAGCCTGCCGCCCGCAATGCGCGGCCGATCGAGAACAGCACGGCGTTGCCCAGGCCGCCGCCCGCGAGCACGACGTTTTCGCCGCGCGGGATCTCGGTCGGCGTTCCGGTCGGGCCCATCAGCACCACCGGCTCGCCGGGGCGCAGGTACGCGAGCAGGTCGGCCGAGCCGCCCATCTCCAGCGCGATCACCGAGATGAAGCCCTTTTCCCTGTCCACCCAGGCGCCGGTGAGGGCAAGCCCTTCCATCGCCAGCGTGGTCCCCGGCACACGCTGCGCCAGGGTCTCGAAGTTCTGCATGCGGTAGAACTGCCCGGGGTGGAAGCGCCGCGCGGCGACCGGCGCGCGCAGCACCACTTCGACGATGCGCGGCGTCAACCTGCGGACTTCGTGCACCACGGCGCGCAGGTCGCGGTTGAGCCGGGCAAGAAAGGTCGCGTCATCTCGCGAAGATGCCCTGGCGGATTTCGACAGCACCCGGCTGACGACGGGATAGCCCTGCTTGGCGCTTCCCATGGCCTTGACGACATTGCCGAAGTAGGAGGGGTGAAGGTCGCCGAAGAAGCTCATGAAGCGCCCGTCACTGCGCCGATGCAGCAGCACGTCGGGACGCAATGGCTTCGCCGCATGGCGCTCCGGCTTGAGCGGCTCGCCCGCCTCGTCGCAAGCCTGGAAGTATTTTCCGTCGAGCGCGAGGCTCACCCCTTCCTCCCGCGCGAGCACCGTATTCGGTTGGGTACCGGCGGCGATCAGGACCGATCTCGCCGGCAGCTCGATCTCCTTTCCTTCCGCCGCGAATCTGACGGCGCGAGCGTGGCCGTGCTCGTCGACCTCGATTCGCGTCGGGCTGAGTCCTTCGGCAAATGAGATGCCTTCCTGCAGCGCCTTCTCCACTTCCTCGTGGTTGAGCGTATAGGAAGGGCTGTCGACCAGGCGCCGGCGGTAGGCGATCGTCACGCCTCCCCAGGACTTCAGCAGCCCGAGCCGCTCCTCGGGACGAGCGGCGCGCAGCGCTCTCGCGTGCGCCAGGAACTCTTCGGCGATTCTCCGCTCCTCGGCGCTCCAGGAGATGTCGGCGCCGAGCTGCTCGTAGCGCGCCAGGAACTTTTCTACCTGAACCGCGTAGTAGGCGAGCGACTCGGTTGCCGTGTCGATCGCCGTCAGGCCGCCGCCGACCACCACCACCGGCAGCCGGATTTGCAGGTTGGCGATCGACTCGCGCTTCGCCGCGCCGGTCAGCTGCAGTGCCATGAGGAAGTCGGACGCGGCGCGCACGCCGCGCGCAAAGCCGTTCGGGATTTCGAGCACGGTCGGCCGGCCGGCGCCGGCGCAGAGCGCCACATGGTCGAAACCGCCGGCGAAGGCGTCCTCCACGCTCAGGGTGCCGCCGAAGCGCACGCCGCCGAACATCGCGAACTGGCGCCGCCGCTCGAGCAGCAAGCGGATGATCTTGAGGAAATTCTTGTCCCAGCGCACGGTGATGCCGTATTCCGCGACGCCGCCGAAGCCGGCCATCACGCGGCGGTCGAGATCCTCGCGCAATTGCCTTATTTCCTTGATGGGCTCGAACGGCACCCGGTTGCCGAGCGGATCGACGCCCGACACCGAAGGCTCCAGCGGCTCGATCTTCAGGCCGTCGATGGCGACCACGGTGTGGCCGTCGTTCATCAGGTGGTGCGCCAGCGTGAATCCCGCCGGGCCGAGCCCGACCACAAGGATTCTTTTCCCGGTTGCCGGTTTTGGATAAGGGCGACGAATGTCGAAGGGGTTCCAGCGCGTGAGCAGCGAGTAGATCTCGAAGCCCCAGGGCAGCTCGAGCACGTCCTTCAGCGTGCGCGTCTCGGCCTGCGGGATGTTGACCGGCTCCTGCTTCTGGTAGATGCAGGCCTTCATGCAGTCGTTGCAGATGCGGTGCCCGGTGGCGGCCAGCATCGGGTTGTCGACGGCGATGATGCCGAGCGCCGCGAGCGGCTCGCCGCGCGCCTTGACCATGTGAAACTCGGAGATCTTCTGCTCGAGCGGGCAGCCGGCCAGCGCGACGCCGAACACGGTCTTGCGGAATCCCCGGCGGGCGGCTTTTCCTTGAGGCCTTTCGAGCACGAGTCCTTTCCCTGCTCGTGGCACCAGATGCAGTAGTTCGCCTCGTCGAGCGCGCCGACCAGGTCGGTGCCGCCATCGGTCAGCTTGAATCCGTCGCGCTGGCGCAGGTGCTGCGAGGAATGCTCCGGAAAGCCATTCTTGGCTTCGCTGTGAACCGGGATCAGCCGCATGTAGTCGAGCTTCCTCGGCGCCTTGAACAGCACGCCGGCGCGGTGCTTCTCGCGTCCCTCGGAACTCGTCGTAGCCCACGCTGCGTAGCGCGCGGCGGCTTCGAGCTGCGCTGCATGCGTTGCTTCGTTCTGCAGCCAGTCGCTCACCTGTCTTGCAAATTGCAATTCCGTGAACGGCCCGCCGAACAGCTGCTTTTCCAATGCATCCGCGTCGACGCCGGCGGTGTCTTTCACTTTGTGCAGGGCACGCCGTTGCACGAACTGGCGCTTCACCGAGTAAAGCGGTGCAAGCTCGTTGTGTTTCGCCGCGAGCGCGCGGGCCTGGGCTTCGATGCCGAAGAGCTTCGGCAGGAAATCCTCGACCTGCGGCGCGAGCGCGACCAGCAGGTCTGATTCATCCTTGATAGCAGGGTTCTGCCTCGCCGCGAGCAATCTGTCGTGCAGCGCCGTGTCGGCCTCGCCAAGAAAGCGCAAAAACGCCTCATCGAGGCGCATCAGTCCCTCTCGCTCGTAGAGATCGTCGAAGCGGATGCCGAAGCCGAGTTGCATCAGAGTAAAATTATCGTCGAAATAGCCCTTCACGCTCAACGAATTACCTTATTCCAAGGCGGACGTTGCGATGCAGATCAAGAACAGCGTATTCCTCGTCACCGGCGGCGCATCCGGCCTCGGCGCCGCGACGGCTCGCATGGCGGCGGACAACGGCGGCAAGGTGGTCATCGCCGACATGCAAGCAGACGTCGGCGAAAAGCTCGCCAGGGAAATCGGCGCGCGCTTCGTCAAGACCGACGTCACTTCGGAAGCCGACGGCAAGGCGGCGGTCGAGCGCGCGCTCAAGGAATTCGGCGGCCTTCAGGTGCTGGTGAACTGCGCCGGCATCGCGCTCGCCGAGCGCACCCTCGGCAAGGAGGCGCCGCATGACCTCGGGCGCTTCACGCGGGTGATCAACATCAACCTGATCGGCAGCTTCAACATGATCCGGCTCGCGGCGGATGCGATGGCCAAAGCGGGGCCCAACGCAGCGGGCGAGCGCGGCGTCATCGTCAACACCGCGTCGGTGGCGGCGTACGACGGCCAGATCGGGCAGGCGGCCTATTCGGCTTCGAAAGGCGGGGTAGTGGCTATGACCCTGCCAGTCGCGCGCGACCTGTCGCGCCATGGCATCCGCGTCTGCACCATCGCGCCCGGAGTGTTCGAGACGCCGATGCTGCTCGGGCTGCCCAAGGATGCGCAGGAATCGCTCGGCAAGCAGGTGCCTTTCCCGTCGCGGCTGGGCCGGCCGGACGAATACGCGCAGCTGGTGAAGGCCATCATCGAGATCGAGATGCTCAACGCGGAGACCATCCGCCTGGACGGCGCCATCCGCATGGCGCCCAAGTGATCACTGCGCGCGCAAATTCTGCTGGTAGACCTTCGAGCGCTCCACGTAGCCCCGGGCGATGCCGAGAAGGTAATCCTGGTCTTCCTGCGTCAGGCTGCGCACGATCTTGCCGGGCGAGCCGAGCACCAGCACGCCGTCGGGAATTTCCTTTCCCTCGGTGATCAGCGTGTTGGCGCCGATCAGCGAGCCCTTGCCGATGCGCGCTCCGTTCATCACGACGCTGTTGATGCCGACGAGGCTGCCGTCGCCGATGGTGCAGCCGTGCAGCATCGCCTTGTGGCCGATGCTGACCATGCGTCCGAGCGTCAAGGGGAAGCCCGGGTCGACGTGCAGCACCGAGCCATCCTGGATGTTGCTGCCCTCGCCGATGCTGATGCGGTCGTTGTCGGCGCGGATCACGACCTTGAACCACACGCTGACATCGGCCTCGAGCGTCACCGAACCGACCAGCGTGGCGTCGTGCGCGATGTAGTGGTGCGCGCCGCGCAGCTCCACGCGCCGCTCGCCGATGGAGAAGATAGGCATGGGTCTATCATAATGCAGTGAAGATCATTGTCCTTGGCGCCGGCGTGATCGGCGTGACGAGCGCGTGGTACCTGGCGCAGGCGGGGCACGAAGTCACCGTGCTCGAGCGCCAGGCCGAAGCGGGGATGGAGACCTCGTTCGCCAACGGCGGCCAGGTCTCGGCCGGGCATGCCGAGCCCTGGGCCAGGCCTGCGGTGATTCCGAAGCTGTTGCGCTGGCTGGGGCGAGAGGACGCGCCGCTGCTGTTTCGCCCGCGCGCCGACTGGGCGCAATGGGAATGGGGGCTGCGCTTCCTCCTCGAATGCATGCCCGGCCGGTTCGAACGCAATTGCCGCGCGCTGGCGGGACTGGCGGTCTACAGCCGCGATTGCCTGCGCGCTTTGCGCGAGCGGACCAGAGTGCGCTATGACGAGCGCTCGCGCGGCATCCTGCATTTTGCGACCAGCGACAGGGAATTCGCGGAGCTCGCGCGCAATGCCGAGGCGATGCGCACGCTCGGCATCGAGCGGCAGGTCAAGTCGGCCGCCGAATGCCTGCAGATCGAGCCTGCGCTGCGGCATTCCGAGGAGCGCGTCGCCGGCGGCGCCTACACGCCGCAGGATGAATCCGGGGATGCGCATCGATTTACGCAGGAGCTCGCCCGGAGCTGCGCGGAGCGCGGCGTCGCATTCCGCTACGGCACGGTGGTCGAGGCGATCGAGCAGGAGGCCGACGCGATCCGGCTGCAGGGCGGCGAGCGCCTCCTCGCCGATGCCTATGTGGTCGCGCTCGGAAGTTACAGCCCATTGCTGTTGAGGAGCCTGGGATTGAAAATCCCGGTCTATCCGCTCAAGGGCTACTCGATTACCTTGCCGCTCGGTGCGGCCGAGCCGATGACGGCGCCCGAGGTGAGCTTGACCGACGAGGCGCACAAGATCGTGATCTCGCGCCTGGGCAACCGCCTGCGCGCCGCGGGGACCGCGGAGCTCGCTGGATACGACGCTTCCGTCAACCCGGCACGCTGCAATGCGATCGTGCGGCGGATCCGGCAGCTGTTTCCCGGTCTCGGCGGAATAACGGTGGTGGAGAGGTGGGCGGGCCTGCGGCCCGCGACGCCGAACAACGTGCCGATCATCGGCCGCACGCGGCTGCGCAAGCTGTTTCTCAATACCGGTCACGGCACGCTCGGCTGGACCCTGGCGTGCGGTTCGGCGAAGGCGCTGGCGGACCTCGTTTCCGGCCGCAAACCCGAGGTCGCATTCGACTTCCTTGCGTAAGAGCGAATCGCTGTTCCTGGACATCCGCGGCCTGCGCTATCACGTGCGCCGCTGGCCGGGCACAGGCGCGCCGAAAATGCTGCTGCTGCACGGCTGGATGGATGTTTCGGCCTCGTTTCAGTTTGTCGTCGACGCGCTGCGCGGCGACTGGGACATCTATGCGCCCGACTGGCGCGGCTATGGGCTGACGGGCCGGGGAAAGTCCGATTGCTACTGGTTTCCGGACTACATCGCTGATCTCGACTCCCTGCTGGAGCAGATTCAGGCGGTGAATCTCGTCGGGCACAGCCTGGGCGGCAACGTCGCCTCGATGTACGCCGGAATCCGGCCGCAGCGGGTCGCGAGGCTCGTCAATCTGGAAGGCTTTGGCCTCGCCGCGGCGCGCCCCGGGCAGGCCCCCGAGCGCTATGCGCGCTGGCTGGACGAGCTGCACGAGCCGCCGCGGCTGCGCCCTTACCGCAATTTCCAGGAGCTGGCTGAAAGGCTGCAGCAAGGCAACAAGCGCCTGACGCCGGAGCGTGCCGAATTTCTGGCGCGCCACTGGGGCAGGGAGACGGAGCAGGGCGAAGTGGTGCTGCGCGGCGACCCGGCGCACAAGATCGTCAACCCGGTGCTCTATCGCTACGAAGAGGTCCACGCGTGCTGGCAGAAGGTCGAGGCGCCGGTGCTCTGGGTGGATGCCGCTGAATCGGAAACGCTGAAGCGCCTTGGGCTAAGCGCCGCCGAGCATGCCGAACGGCGGGCCGCGTTCCGCAACCTGCGCTACGTGACTGTGCCGCAGGCGGGGCATATGCTGCATCACGACCAGCCTGAAGCGGTGGCCCGGTTGCTGGAGGAATTTCTTGAATAGCTATGGATCGCCACGGGAAAGGAAATCTCGAATGACAAGCACGAGCGCGAAGAAGGCGCGTAACGCGGCCTGCGGCTGGTGTCTGATCGCGACGTTCGGACTACCAGCGGCGGCCGCCGCGCAAGTCCTCTACAAGTCCATCATGCCGGACGGCCGCATCGTCTACGGCGACAAGCCCGCGCCCGGCGCGGCGAAAGTCATGGAGAGTCGGCCCGACACATCAAAGGCAGGCGTTGGCGGCACTAGTGAGCGCGAGGCCCGGGTCCTGGAGGAATTTCAGAACGCCAGGAGCCAACGCGAAAGGGACGCGGAGAGGGTGCAGGCAGCCCAGAAGGCGCTGCGCGAAGCGGAAGCGGCACGCGAAGCAGGCAGGGAGCCGCTTCCCGGGGAGCGCCTTGGCATCGCCCGCCGGGGAAAAGGGGCTGGCACGGGCACCGGAACGGGCACGGGCACCGCAGGCGGTGCGGGCACCGGAACCGGTACAGGCACCGGAACGGGCACAGGCGCTGAAGCTGGATCTCGTCTGACCGACGCCTACTGGGAGCGCCAGAAGAAGCTCGAGGACGACGCGGAGAAGGCGCGCCGTGAACTGGAGGAGGCGCGCTCTGGCAGATGAGTACGCGTGTCAAGCGACACCCGACCCAGACCTCTTGACGCTTCACACGTAGCTAGCCGTGGCGCAGTTCTTCTCCATCCGACTTGGTGATCGATGCGGGACCCTGCGCCGTCGAGGCCGTCTGATAAACTCGGCGCCGGGAAGATGGACAACCTCGCCCACACCGTCAATGACCTCGTGCAGACGGTTTCCATCTACGCCCTTCCGGTGCTGTTCGCGATCACGCTGCACGAGGCGGCGCATGGCTACGTCGCGCGTCATTTCGGCGACATGACGGCGCACGCGCAGGGGCGCATCAGCCTTAATCCCATCCGCCACATCGATCTGATCGGTACGATTATCGTGCCGCTCGTCATTTTGACGTTCTCAAAATATCTTTTCGGATGGGCAAAACCCGTTCCCGTCAACTACTCGGCGCTGCGCAAACCACGCCAGCACATGGCCTGGGTCGCGGTGGCGGGACCTGGCGCCAATCTACTGATGGCGCTCTTGTGGGCGATCGTCCTGCGCGCTGCGATCGCTATTAGCCCTAACTCCGAGGCTTGGATGGAGCTCGCGCAGTCCGACGGCGCCGCCGGCTTGGTCGAGGCGGTGATGAATCACCATGTCGGCGTTTCGGAATTCCTAGTCGGAGTGAGCGCGGCAGGGATTCTGGTCAATCTGGTGCTCATGCTGCTGAATCTTTTGCCGATATTGCCGCTCGATGGCGGCAGAATTCTAGCGAGTTTGCTTCCAAGGCGTGCGGCATGGCAGTTTGCCAAGCTCGAGCCGTGGGGCTTGCCGCTGCTGCTGCTGCTTTTTTTTGTACCTGTGTACGGTTCGAACGTACTGAGCATTATCCTGAGTCCTCTGCTGTTCGAATCCGAAGCGCTGGTGCGCGCGATGGTACTGCTCTAGGAGAGCTCTCACGACGATGTACGAAACACGGGTGCTGTCCGGCATGCGCCCGACCGGCAGCCTGCACCTGGGTCATTACCACGGCGTGCTGAAGAACTGGGTCCGGCTGCAGGCCGAGTACACCTGCCTGTTCTTCGCCGCTGACTGGCATGCGCTCACCACCGACTACGAGAATCCGGGCGAGCTGCAGAAA